>Ga0315535_1002164_pt1 | contig 12775 bp, 10 predicted proteins | sample SalMarSW160220MG_2_FD_203092 | JGI IMG/M metagenome (GOLD analysis project Ga0315535, IMG submission 203092) | Salt marsh sediment microbial communities from the Plum Island Ecosystem LTER, Massachusetts, United States - Salt Marsh Sediment SW1602-20 ...
CCCCCGTCAGAAAAGGAATCAGGGGTTACATTGAGGACACCCATCACATACGTCCTTTTCCCCAAATCCAGCCGATACGTTCCCCACTCAAGCAAAACCGCCATTTCCGTAACTCCTTAAGCGGCCTCGGGAGGTTCCGGCTGTTTCGTCTCCTCCTGTTTCTGCATCCCCATGATCTCGTCAATATCCTTGGCTGTCAGGGTTTCTTTTTCCAGAAGGGCCTTGGCCATGGTATTGAGGGTATCCAGGTTATCCTTGATCAGGTTGCTGGTTTTTTGATACGCCGTATTGACAATACTGAGGACTTCTTCATCTATTTTCTGGGCTGTCTCCTCGCTGTAATCGCGATGCTGTGAGATTTCCCTCCCGAGGAAAATTTGTTCCTCCTTCTTTCCAAAAGTCAGAGGCCCAAGCTTTTCGCTCATGCCATACTCACAGACCATTTTCCGGGCCAGCTGTGATGCCCTCTCGATGTCGTTCCCGGCCCCCGTGGTTTGCATTTTCAACACAATCTCCTCTGCAGCCCTTCCCCCCATCAAGATGGATATGTTGTTCAGCAAATAATCTTTCGGATAGGTGTGCTTCTCATCAACGGGAAGTTGCTGTGTCAATCCAAGGGCCCGGCCTCTCGGAATAATGGTGACCTTGTGGATGGGGTCCGTACTGGGAAGAAGCCTGGCCACCAGGGTATGTCCCGACTCGTGATACGCGGTGGTCCTCTTTTCTTCGTCGCTGATAATCATGCTCTTCCGCTCAGCGCCCATGAGGACCTTATCCTTGGCATCCTCGAAATCCTCCATCTCGACCCGGTCTTTCCCACGTCGGGCTGCCATAAGAGCCGCCTCATTCACCATGTTTTCAATATCAGCGCCGGTAAACCCCGGGGTCCCCCGGGCCAGGACCCTCACGTCAAGGTTATCGCTCACGAGTTTTTTCCTGAGATGGACCTTCAATATCCCTTCACGGCCCTGGAGGTCGGGGACAGGGACCACTACCTGCCGATCGAATCGCCCAGGCCTCAGGAGAGCCGGATCAAGCACATCAGGCCTGTTGGTTGCGGAGATGAGAATGACTCCTTCGTTGGACTCAAAACCATCCATCTCCACCAGAAGCTGGTTGAGTGTCTGCTCACGCTCATCATGTCCTCCTCCGAGCCCCGCACCACGGTGTCTGCCCACGGCGTCAATCTCATCTATAAAAATGATACAGGGTGCGTTTTTCTTGCCCTGTACGAAGAGATCGCGTACCCGGGACGCGCCAACTCCTACGAACATCTCCACGAAATCAGACCCGCTGATGCTGAAAAAGGGAACCCCTGCCTCTCCCGCGATGGCCCGGGCAAGGAGGGTCTTGCCCGTTCCGGGCGACCCCATCAGGAGGACCCCTTTCGGGATTCGTCCTCCGAGCCTGGTGAACTTCTTCGGGTCCCGGAGAAAATCCACGATTTCTGCCAGTTCTTCCTTGGCTTCCTCTATGCCCGCCACATCTTCGAAGGTGACTTTTTCCTGGGAGTCAGTCATCAGGCGGGCCCTGCTCTTTCCAAAAGACAGTGCCTTCCCTCCCCCCACCTGCATCTGGCGCATAAAAAAAATCCACACCCCGATGAGCAGCAGCATGGGCACCCACGAGAGAAAGACTTGGAACCACGAAGAATCTTCTTTTGGCTTTGCCGTTATTTTTACCCCTTTGCTCCGAAGCAGAGTGATCAATTCGGGATCTTTCGGGGCATAGGTCTTGAAGGGACCATTTGACGAGATACCGGAGATGTTGTTACCCTGGATGATAACCTGCGTAACACCGCCGCTTTCAACCATTCCGAGAAAATCACTGTAACTGACCGCGATATTGCTCCTGCTCGGCTGCTTGAAAATTTGAAAAAGCATGACCATCATCAGGCTAATCACCAGCCACAGTGCCAGATTTTTATAAAACGGATTCAATGTAAGGGATCCTCCTTTTGGCTGTGTAATATAATATTATAATTCGTTTTTCGTAAAATTCTATAAAAATCTCTTCGAACCCGGTCCTTTTCTCATTTTATGCACATTTCTATTGACATCGCGAGCAAGGAACGTTTCAATTCTCTGGGCCTTGCAAAGGGGAAATTCTCATGAAACCAGATATTTTTAGTGCGTCCGATGTGCACCAGATAGAAAATCACGATCTCACGGTGAAGGAAGTCCTTCGCCAGATTGAGTTTTTCACAAGGCCCCCGGCCTACCTGAAACTCCACCGCCCCTGTACTCCCGGCGACGGGATCAGAGTCCTGGACGACGCAGAGGTCCGCTCTTTTTCCCGTCTCTTTGACCGGGAAAAGGATTCCTACGACCTTTTGAAATTTGTGCCGGCGTCCGGAGCCGCAACCCGCATGTTCAAGGTGCCCTTGCAATTCTTCAACATGGAGAAGCCCTGGTCCCTCGACTCCATAGCAGAAGAAGCACTATCCGGCAACCCGGAAGCCCGGGCCATCCTGGATTTCTTCGAGGGTTTCTCCAATTTCGCCTTTCATTCCGACCTCGAGGTGGCCATTCATTCATCGGGCACCACATTGAAGAATCTCCTTGATCAAGGGGATCTGCGACAAATCCTGGCCTTCCTGCTCACTGACAAAGGGCTTCAGTATGGATTTTTGCCCAAGGCACTTATAAAATTTCACCGATACAACGGCGAAAGGAGGACCGCCTTTGAAGAACACCTGGTTGAGGCTCCATCCTACGCGGTAAACAGCAACAAGGTCTGCAGGCTCCACCTCACCGTTTCCGAAGAACATCGCAACAGATTCAGTTCATTGTTGGAAGACGTGCGGCCGCTCTATGAAGCCAGGTTCAGGGTGTCCTATGAGATCGGCTTTTCCCTCCAGAAAAAAAGGACCGACACCATCGCTGTTGATCTCCGCAATCACCCATTCAGGCTGGAAAAGGGCCGCTTGCTCTTCCGTCCCGGCGGACATGGTGCCCTTATTGAAAACCTCGGTGATCTCAACGCTGACATGATTTTCATAAAGAACGTTGATAATGTTGTTCCGGATCGCCTGAAAGAAGCAACCTCTCAATGGAAGAAAATCCTAGGCGGCCTCTTTATCCACTTACAGAGCCTTTCCTTCCGCTATATCGAACAGCTCTCACAGGGCATACCGTCAGAGCAATTGCTGGACGAAATACGGACATTTGCAGCGGAAGAACTCAACATGGCGCTTCCCGATGAGCTTCGAAAGGAGCCCCTTGAAAAGCAGCAGACTTTTTTGCTGAAGAAACTTGACCGTCCTCTTCGTGTATGCGGAATGGTAAGAAACGTGGGGGAACCCGGTGGAGGACCCTTCTGGGTGGAAGATAACAATGGAGACTGTTCTTGCCAGATCGTGGAGATGAACCAGATTGATCTCCAGTCTGAAGGGCAGAAACAAATCGTTTCTTCATCCACTCACTTCAACCCGGTAGACCTCGTTTGCGGAATAAAAGACTCGAAAGGCCGTCCCTTTGCGCTCAATCGATTCGTCGACCATGAGGCCGTATTCATCTCCCAAAAATCCAAGGATGGCAAAGATCTCAAAGCATTGGAACTGCCCGGCCTGTGGAATGGTGCCATGGCCTACTGGAACACCGTTTTTGCGGATGTTCCTTTGATCACTTTCAACCCGGTAAAGACCGTCAATGACCTGCTTCGGAAAGAACATCAGCCCTTGTGACCCCAACCGATCCCATATTCCTGGCTATATCTTCTTTTCCTTGAAACAGCTTCGCATCCATTCAAGGGCCTCTTCCCCGGATATGGCACGCCCTTTAAAATCCTCTTGTGCAAAATCGGGTCCTTCTGTCCACACGCCTTTTCTCCACACCTCGCTCAGCAAGGAGCCGCCCTCACCTTTGCGAATCCTGCAAAGCTCTCCTTTAAAAAATGCGTACCACAGTATTTTCATTTTCAGTTTATGATTTCCTTACTGAAGGGTTCTTTCTCTTCTCTTTGAGCCCGTTCTATATAGTCCCTACTCCCAAAAAATGCCAATGCTTTTTTCCATTACTCTCCTCCTGGTCCTCCCAGAAAATCTCCGAGGGACGTTCGGATTTTCCCGGACACTTACGTATAATTTGGGCTACCCTTGAGATTTATGTGACAAAAGGATTATGCAAGAAAGCATTATACGCCCTTGGTGTGCTGATAGTCGGACTTGAGTCTTCTTTCCATGGCTTATACATGTCCTCCCGTCCGTTGTCATCCCCGATATTTATTCTCATATCAAAGGATTGGGTGAGGTTGTGATCTCCGGAATGTATCTCAGGTGGACATAGGAGGATGAATCGGCATTTTATGGGTTCAATTCATGGAAACTGAAAAACCTAACAGGCGCCTCTTTATCCCGGACCTTCCTGAGCCCATATTTGTACGAAAACTTAACAACTTACCAGCGTCCCCATGACCCCCGACAGGTACTTCGACCGTATATGAGAAAAACAACCTTTATGATAACAAAGAAATTTGGATTTGTGGGTCTCCCAGGGCATAGCCTAGTTCGAAGCCTGGCCTACTCCCCAGCAAGAAGAGGAAAAGTTGGCAAAAAAGGAAATCCGTTGACATGATTCCTTAAGAGGATTAGTAAAAACTCAGGCCTCGCAACCTGAAATCGCGGGAAAAGGGACAAAAGTGGCTGAATTGTTATTAGATGTTGGGGGGTGGCACTTTAACAAATTGAGTTGTTCGGTTATTTGTGTACGGCCTCAGATCTATAAGTTGCTTTGGAACCTACGTCCCCTTTTCCCTTACTATTAACGTCAAGTCCACAACAAAATCATCACCGCTGCTGAGGTCATCGAAGAGCTGATCGCCTTAGGAAAAGACACCCAAGAGATGGATAAGCTGACTGAAATATTCCGACCCGGGAAAAATACTTTGAATGATATATTATTGTCCCTGGTCATCATTCTGGCGGCTGGCCTGATAGGATTTGTCATACATTTTATCATTAACGCTCTTCTTAAACGCTGGCATAGGCGCCGGGGATCCAGTCTCAAGGATCTCAGACTGGAACTCGGCCACTTCAAAGACCCCCTGCGGGTACTAATTCCGGCAATTTGCATTGCCACAGTGCTTCCCATTGCGCGTATTCCTCATCAGCTTCTAGACATCTTTAGTCACTTGCTCAATCTCTGGATTATCGGTTCTATCGGCTGGTTGCTTGTCAGGACCGTCTTTTTCGTCCGTGATATGGTACTCAGTCGATATCAAATAGACGTTAAGGATAACCTGGAAGCCCGCCGGGTTTACACCCAGATCCGGGTTATTCAACGAATAATTATTGTTATTATTCTTCTGTTAGTTGTGGCTATTATGCTTCTGACATTCGATAAAGTCAGACAAATAGGGATCAGCCTTCTGGCTTCTGCCGGTATTATTGGAATCGTTTTAGGCTTTGCTGCCCAGAAAACCCTGGGGAATTTATTGGCCGGAATACAGATTGCCATTGCACAGCCCATTCGCCTGGATGATGTAGTGATTGTCGAAAATGAATGGGGGTGGATAGAAGAGATTACCCTGACCTATGTGGTCATGCGTGTCTGGGATTTGCGAAGACTGATTATTCCGATTTCCTATTTCATTGAAAAGCCATTCCAGAACTGGACCCGGATTTCCGCCGACCTGCTGGGAACAGTCTATCTCTATGCGGATTATACTATCCCGGTTGAGGCTGTGCGCCAGGAGTTGACCCGCATACTGGAAAAGAGTCAGTACTGGGATGGTAAGGTAAATAGTATGCAGGTGACAAATTCCACGGAACGAACGGTGGAACTGCGTGCCCTGATGAGTGCCGCCGATTCTCCCACACTCTGGAATCTTCGTTGTGAAGTTCGGGAGAAACTACTGAGATTTATACAGCAGGAATATCCGACCTGCCTGCCGCACATGCGGATTGGACTGGAACGGGATGAGATTAATCAGAATTCCTCTGCGCCAAGACCGGAGAAACAAAACTCGTAATCCTCTCTGCCCCCTTGATTCCCATTTACCTTGCCACTTCCAGAATTTTCCACTCTTGTTCCTGGTCAAATCGCTTCTTTCACCAACCGTCTATGTGGCGGATTCATCTGCCAGTACTGAGTGGGCTTTTTCATAAGACTTCCTCCTTTCATTCACCCGGCGAAAGTGTTACTCTCTTTTTATGTGTTTTGTACCGAATTCCTTGTAGCAGAAACAGGTTGCCTGTCGATCGTGCAGGATTTCTTGACCCGGATAACTGGGATGGAGAGGACATGCGTGATGCCGAATAAATCCAAGACAGATCCCTTCTTACTCAAAGATTGTGCCTTGATCGCGATTGCGGCGGGCAAGAAGGCTCAGAATCTGAGAGAACTGCGAGAACATATCCGAAACATAGACCTCAACAGCCTCTATTACCATTTCTGGGGAGGATTGCTAAGACCGCGTTTCGATAATCCGGAATACCACAACGATTTTGCCATATGGGTCGCTCACGCACTCCATAACCGTCTCGTCGCAGAACGTCTGGCTGTCATAGACCCAATGGCCTATGAAACGCTTGAAGACTTGAGGACCGAGTTGATAGAGACCATAGAGGAATGCCTCGATGAGATCCAGTTTCCCACCTGGGCCGGAAGAGATGATCAATTCGAATTCGTCCGATACCAGATTGTCATTTTTGACACGAATATCACCGTTACCCATCCGGAGGACCTGGTGCGGGTTTTCCCTCGGATGCCTGTCGGGAGCATTTTTTATCATTTCATAGAAGGGCGGCGTCGCAACAGGAATTCACTCGATGACTTCCGAAACTGGTTGATGACTTTCGGTGATGAATATGCTGAATTGGGTCAAAGTATCGGAGAAATATGTCCGTACTTCACCCCCCTCAGAGAACTCAGGAAGGAACTCATTGAAGTTTGCAGAAGCCATTTTTGATGAATCTTTGGATCGCCATCGCTTTCAAGGTAAGACGAAAGGAGATGCGAAGTGGATAGAAACAACATGCTCGAAAAATATGCGGAAGTCGCCGGCCGCGATGTCGTAGAGCACTTGCGTCAATTGGCCGGCCCTTTGAAGGGACTGCGTCTGGTGCACGTCAATTCCACGCGGACCGGTGGCGGCGTTGCCGAAATATTGCACAAAATGGTTCCGCTCATGCAGGAGTTGGGACTCGATATCCGGTGGGAAGTCATTACAGGTGAACCGGCTTATTATGAGTGCACCAAGAGTTTTCATAATGCCATGCAGGGCAATGAGGTGAACATACCCGAGAGATATCTGAAGGTCTATGAACAAACCAACAGTCAGACTGCGGGTGGTTTGGAGGAGGAATTGCAGAACGCCGACGTGGTTCTGATCCACGACCCGCAACCAGCTGCGTTGATAGATTCCTTTCCCCGCCACAAGGGAAAATGGGTGTGGCGGTGTCATATTGATGCGAGCAGGCCATTCAGGCCTGTCTGGAAATACTTAAGGAACTTTGTTTCCAAATATGATGCCAGCATTTTTTCCCTTTCCAATTTTGCCCAGCAACTGCCGCACCCTGTCTATCTCATAGCACCGAGCATCGATCCCTTCCACGAAAAGAATAGGGACATTGATGAAGATGATCTCCGTGAAACTTGCGCGCGATTTGAAATCGATCCCGAAAGACCGGTAATCCTGCAGGTTTCCCGCTATGATAGATTCAAGGATCCCATCGGCGTCATCCGTGCCTATAGAGTGGCAAAAGAGTTGACCCCGAACATACAACTGATCCTGGCGGGTGGCGGAGCCACGGATGATCCGGAAGGGGAAGCCGTATTGGATGAAGTCCGGACTTCCGCCAAAGACGATCCGAATATCAAGGTGCTGCTGCTGCCTTCGGACGCCCATCGCACGATCAATGCACTGCAGCGTGTCTCCGATATCGTCATGCAAAAATCCATCAAGGAGGGTTTCGGACTCACCGTAACCGAAGCCCTCTGGAAAAAGAAACCGGTGATCGGCGGTGATACCGGTGGCATCCGTATACAGGTCATTAACCATCATACCGGTTTTCTGGTGAGATCACCGGAAGGGGCGGCACTGCGCATCCGCTATCTGCTGCATAACCGGGATCTGATGAAGGAAATGGGTGAAAAAGGGAAGGAATTCGTTCGAGAGAATTTCCTCGTCACCCGGCATGTGAGGGAATATCTCACGCTCATTTACGCGCTCCTGAACAGTAAGAAAGAGAGGATAGAGCTGAGTTAGACCGGTTTCTGTTCAAAGAGACAATGGGTATATGCAGAAGAAAATTGACAGAAAAGTTAGCCAACATTTAGGGTTTAATCAAAAGGCGTTCTTATGAAAGTGTTGAATAAAAGTATCAACTTTGACCTGTTTTGCATGCAGTTCAAGAAGTCGGATCAAAAGGCATTGCTTTTGGACTACGACGGGACACTGGCACCGTTCCACAGGGAGCCTGCCAAGGCCTTGCCCTACCCGGGGGTTCGAGCAATTCTCAGAAAAATCATGAGGAAGACCGATATCCGTCTCGTGATTATCACCGGCAGATGGACAAAGGATTTGATGCCTCTCTTGCAACTGGAAAAGCGTCCGGAGATATGGGGGTCCCACGGATTGGAGCGATTGAAAAGTGACGGTTCCTATGAGCTTGCGCCTATGGATGAGGAAGCACTGAACGGCCTGGTTGCGGCCGACGAGTGGGTCGATGCGGCAGGGCTCTCGGAGCGTTGTGAGAAAAAGCCTGGCTCCATTGCCATCCACTGGCGAGGACTTCATGCAAAACGAGTCAGGGACATCAGGGGCCTGGTGGAACCGGAATGGAACCTTATCGCTCAGAGTTGGGGATTGCGTTTTAAAGAATTTGACGGCGGGCTCGAACTCAGTGTGCCCGGCAGAAACAAAGGAGATGCGGTCAAGACCATACTTTCGGAGATGGAGCAGGGTTCACCGGCAGCCTACCTGGGGGATGATTTTACCGACGAAGACGCATTCAAGGCCATAAAGGGAAAGGGGATGGGAATACTGGTTCGAGCACAGTTGAGACCCACCGCCGCGGATATGTGGATTCAGCCCCCCGAGGAACTTCTGCCCTTCCTTTCGAGCATGCTGCCCGGCGGCGGGGAAAAATCTGATTCACCGAATGGACCGTGATGCCGGAAGTGAAACGATCAGACGTCCGATTTTGGCGCAAGAACTGGAGGGCCGTCGGGATCTGTTGGATTTCGAGCGGTTGAACATCCGTCATTGTTTACCCGAAACATTTGAGAGGATCCGCAGAAGATGAGGGACTTGATTATCGTTTCAAATAGGGGTCCTTTTGTTTTTTCAGAAGATTTCATTTCTGAAGCCGAGGCATGTTTAAAGGAGGAAATCCGTCCCGAGACCCCTTCATTCGGAGAAGGAGGCCTCGTACAGGCCATGGTCGGGCTCTTGAAACCCGGCGAGTGGAACACCACATGGATCGGCGCCTCAATGGGCGATAGGGATATCGATGTTGCAAGGGGGCACTATGCAGGGCTTTTCGAAAGGATGAGAGAAGAAAAATACGCTCCAGACTATTTTCCCTACGTCACCATCGAACCCGACACGAGAATGCATTTTCAATACAAGGAATTCGATTTCTACATGAGGTTCGTCTTTTTTGATACGGAGCATATGCACAGCTACTACAGCAAGTTTGCAAACGGCTTTCTATGGCCCCTGATGCACCTCACCAGATCGCCCCTGTTCTACAAGAAGGCGAAAATGTTCCCCAGACCCCGATTCCGGAAAAATGATTTTGTCCAATACATCAGCAGTGGTGTGACATTCGCCAACACGATTCTCAATGAGATTGGGAAGGGCGGGGGACGGTGGAAAAAAAGCGATAAGATCGTGGTATGGAACCAGGATTACCATCTCATGCGAACCGCCGAGATCTATAAGGCCCTGCTCCTTGAAGAGGGACTTTCCGAAGAGGAAACGAAGAAAATCCATGTGGGGCAGTTCCTCCATACGCCTTTCTTCGATATTCATGAAATCCAGGGCCTGATCCGGGAGGACAAGAGGAACAGAGTCAAAGACCAGGTCTACGATCCCTTTGTTGAAACCCTTGAGACCACCCTGAAAAAACTGACGTGGGGTATGCTCTCCAATGATTTCATCGGCTTTCAGACGAGAGAATACTGTGACAATTATCTGGAAGCGCTTGAAGAATGGTTCCCCGTCGAGATCAAAATGGCCGGTCGATTTTATAAAATCATTCATCAGGACTCTGTCACTACCATCGGGGCCTTTCCGATTGGTCTGGACGTCGACCATATTCTGTCCGAAGTATCAGCAGACAAGGGCCTGAGTTGGATAGTGGACCAGGAAGACCTTCGTGAAAAGATCAGTAGCGACAGAATCAGTGGAAGACATATTTTCGGAGGGCTTGAGAGGTGCGATTACACAAAGGGTCTCATTGAGAGGCTCAACATCTTCTACCATGCGATCACTAAATTGAGAAACCTGAATCAGGATGCCCGGTTATATCAAGTAACAGCGCCGAGCAGATCTGATAATCCGGATTATCAAGACCTCCAGACCGTCATGGAGCAGGAAATCAAGAGGTTGAACAAAAAGCTGGGAGGCACGCCTATCATTTATGTGAGTGAAGGCATATCCCCTCCTCAAAATTACCGGTTTCTGAAAGAGGTAGAGGTCATGCTGGTCACCCCTTTGGAAGACGGCATGAATCTCGTGGCCTTCGAATATATACTGTCGCAAAAAAGCAAAAAGCCGTCAGACCGGGGCATGCTCGTACTCAGTACGAGCGGGGCTTCAAGGATCCTGCAGCAGCAAGGGTTCGGTGAAGAAGATGGAATCGTCTATGTCAACCCGATGAGGGCGAAGAATGCGGCGGAAAAGGCCATAGAGGCGTTGAGAGTCAGAAGACGTCTTTCGGACAGGCTGATCCAATATGTGGAAAGGGAGCACAGGGTGGAGGACTGGGCGAAAAAGAACATCGAGGCTATTTTGAATTGCAGGAATACCGTATTGACATAGGCCGTGAGATACGTCTGGCCTCCCTTCAAGTTTGACGGCCTCGTAAAAAACTGAAAACCGGGATCATCCCGGTTTCATGAAATCTGCTCTTTCCGCCACCCTGGATCCTCACCCGTCTCCGCTCCCCCTCCAGATTCTGGACAACCAGGTCCTCCATGTGTCCTCACCCGTGAAGCTTTTTTCCCTTTCCGCCGTCTCAGCGGAAAAGGAAAAAATCAATCCCTTTGCGGCCTTCGTGCCTTTGCGATGACGGGAAATCTTCAATATGCCGACCAACAGAGAAATCCTGGAAGAGTTTTTTGAAAAGGGCAAGATAAACCTGAGGCGAGGGGATTTATTTGACACCCCTCCTGAGCCTATGCCGGAAGGTTTCGACTTTGACCGAGTCAACGGGATGATGCTGGGCCTTGCTGTCGGAGATTCGCTTGGGAAACCGACAGAAGGCATGCTGCCCAATGAGCGGAAGACACAATTCGGTGAAATCCGCGATTACCTCCCCACCCGTTATTCTGACCGGCCTGTTGGACTCCCGTCAGATGACACCCAGCTCGCCTATTGGACGCTCGAGCAGATGATAGAAGAAGGACGCTTCATCCCTGAAAATGTGGCAAAGAGATTCTGCAGGGACCGAATATTCGGCATAGGCTCCTCTGTCAGCAAATTCCTTACCAATTTCAAATCCGGAAGTCCGTGGTACGAGGCCGGCCCGGAATCCGCCGGAAACGGCGCACTGATGCGGATTGCTCCTATGCTCATCCCGCACCTGAAGACGGCCACCGCCGATCTCTGGGTCGACACAGCCCTTTCCGCCATGATTACCCACAACGATTCCGGTTCAATCGCAGCCTGCGTCTCATTCATCAACATGCTCTGGCAGTTGCTCAGGATGGACTCTCCTCCTCAGCCGGAATGGTGGCTGGAAACCTATATAGAAGCCGCAAAAGAGCTGGAGCTGAACAAGAAATACCGCCCCCGCACAAGGGCTTTTCCCGGTTTCGCCGGTCCCATCTCGCAGTTCGTGGAGGAGCAGGTCGGAGAAGCATACCGCAAAAACAAATCCGTCAAAGACGCATGCGATCTCTGGTATTCGGGGGCTTATCTTCTTGAAACAGTGCCGTGCGTTCTGTTCACCCTCATGAAGCACGGAGACAACCTTGAAGAGGCCATGGTCAGGGCCGTCAATGACACCAGGGACAATGACACAATAGCCGCAATCGTGGGAGCGGCGGTCGGCGCCTTGCACGGGAAACGCAGGATTCCGGAAAGATGGCTCGAAAACCATTCCGGGAGGACATCATTTTCGGATGATGGAAGGATATTTGAACTTCTGGAAATGGCAGAGAATATTTCAATGTGGAACCCATCCGCATAATTGGAATTCCCGGGGATCAAGACTGTCTCCGTTGCTGCTGTAAATACCCGGCCACATGGATTCCAGATGATCAAGGTATTGCTCGGACACACGAAAACGCAGAGCAGTCAAATGGGCACGGATTTGAATGGGGTGCGCGGACCAAAAACCTTCCGGGACAGACGCAAAACTTTTTGTGTGTGATCGTATCTGTCAAAACTATCTTTTATGATGGAGAAAAGGTGTTCAAAAGTCTGCATATGTCTGTGTGGGCTGGTCGTAGTCTTGTGCAAAGCCTGGTCTGCGGCCAATGCCATGGAAATCATTTGACATAATTCCTTCAGAGGATTACAAAAAAGTACAAAGCGTCTTTTCCAACCGGACAACCCACGGGAGGTGATGCCTCTTGAAGAAAATGCCGGTATTGATCAAGAG
>Ga0315535_1002166_pt1 | contig 12766 bp, 10 predicted proteins | sample SalMarSW160220MG_2_FD_203092 | JGI IMG/M metagenome (GOLD analysis project Ga0315535, IMG submission 203092) | Salt marsh sediment microbial communities from the Plum Island Ecosystem LTER, Massachusetts, United States - Salt Marsh Sediment SW1602-20 ...
TGAAATTTTGCACTCTCAGGCTAAGGCACTCAAAAAGACGCAGACCACAACCGTAAAGCAGATTGACAACTATATTGATGGGATATTCGAGATATTTCAAAACCGAGTCGATTTCCTGGCGAGAAAGGACTACAGGTAGATATTTCGATTTTTTGGCGCGGGGTACATCGCGTTGATCACCAAAGTCTTTTCTGAGGACATGCCGGTACAGAAACAGCAATGCATTGAAAGCCTGATTCTGGGTGGAGGAGGCAACCCGGCATTGCACAGCCAGATAGGTGAGATATTTCTTTACATCAATCGAAGAAAGTTCATTCGGTGGTTTATCATGTAAATAGCGTTGAAACTTGCGGACCCAATCCGCATATGTTTTAAGCGTTTTTCGAGAATAATGCCTGGTCTTGATCTCTGCGGCAAGCTTGTCGATGGCATGGTCCCATGCCGGTGATTTGGATTTTTCCAGACAGCGCCATTCGTTATAACGCTTTCCAGCTGATACACCAAATGAAGAGAAAGGTTCAGCAACGACTGCCTTTTGAATAGCTGAGATCCCGGTACTTGCCACAGCATCATTGGTCTTTCGCACCTTCGGCGGCGGGTTTGCGGAGGAAGCAAGTGTTGGGGGCTTTGTCTGACTTGAGGCGGGTTGGCGGTAATTTTTCCATTTCTGCGATTCAAAATAGAGGGAAATCGCGTGTGCGGCCTGGGAGCATTGCTGCGGAGTTTGTTTTTTAGAACGGAGCTTTTCGATGAATAAGCGAATTTGCTCGGATTTGCCATCAGGAGGCGGGTATTTCCTGCAAAAATCAAGAAAATACCGGAGCCATTTCCGGTAATGGACGTGGAAAGTCCCAGGGACTGCGCGTTGTAGCAAAGCTTTGTTGAATCGGGTTAAATCATTTTGTGGAATCGAAAGCATTCTGTTAATACCCGACCGATGGATGCATGTCAGGTGAGGCGAGGTGATAAGAACTTCCTTTTTCGGTTTTGGACTATATGAGAGTTCACCTTGTGTGTCAAGGGCAATGTCACGGTAAATTTGTTTTCATTGCTATCAATTGAGAATAGATTTGAGGATTACATCCCCATCCCTACCATCCCTGATCCCTGACCGTTGAGGGCCTGACAGCCAGCGAATGGCGATCCACAGCGTGATGGCTCGGGCGCTCGGCGCCGAGCCATCAAGTTATTCTAATGGTCTGATGATCTTCCCCAAATGGGAAGACCATCGGAACGCTCGAAAAACGGTTGCAACAATATTCCAGTGTGATTACTCAGTCCTTATGCCCTCATAGACCTGGGCCAGACTCGTCCGAAAAATATAAGCATTCGATCCTTCCTGGCTAGATGTCCAGTGAGGGGAGGCCCAGGGCTTTTCTCTTTTGCTCGATGTGGCGCCGGATCAGGAGGGCCGCTTTTTCCGGATCGGGTTCCACGGCAAAGCAGGCGCCGACCGCATCGTTGAGGCCTTCGGTCACCGTCTTGACCACGTTGACGCTCCCGGTAATCGGGGGCATCGGTCCGAGCACGGTGTAGATACCTGAGGCCACCACGTAGACCCCGATGGAAGCGGCCTTCTCGGAATACCACTCGGGGGCGGCGCCGGCCAGAGGAAGATCGCTGATATCCGTCCCTAAGGTATTGGCAAGGGCCGCGGCCAGAACCAGGATACGGACATTATCCACGCAGCTTCCCACATGGAGGACCGGCGGGATTCCGAGGGCGCCGCACACCTCCTTGAGACCGGGTCCGGCAAACTTGATGGCCTCTGGCACCTTCAGGCCCGCCTTCGCATTGGCTATGCCCGCACATCCCGTGTCCAGGACGAGGATATCATTCTCGATGAGCCTCTTGGTCAGGGTTACGTGCCCGTAATCCTGTTTGATCTTGGGATTATTGCATCCCACGACCCCTGCTGCTCCCCTGATCTTTCCGGCCTTCAGAGCGTCTATCAGGGGATCGGGCGTGCCGCCGAGGGCGGAAAGAATCGCCTCCACCGAAAATCCGGACATGTACTTGACCGGCTGGACCGGGATATAGACCCTGTCGGGATTCCGGTTCGCAAAATTCTCCACCGCTCTCCTGATCAGATTCCGGGCCAGTTCCCTGGAATTTTCCGGATGAAATTCATTATGCTCCATTTCGGGAAACTTGGCCTTGTCGCTGGTGGATATCATGAGCGTGTGGAAGCACTTGGCCGTATGCCCGAGGGAAGGCATGATGCACTGGTAGTCCACGAGCATCATCTCAACCGCGCCGCTCACGAGCACCAGTTCGGTCATGAGATGATTGCCGGCCATGGGAATGCCATGGCGCATGAGGAGCTCGCTGCCGGTGCAGCACACGCCCGTCAGGTTGATCCCGGCGGCGCCTTTTTCTTTAGCAAGCTGGATCAGGTCTTCGTCTTCCGTTGCCTGGAGAATCATTTCCGAGACAACCGGGTTGTGTCCGTGCACGACGACATTGACCTGGTCTTCTTTCAGGACCCCGATGTTGACGGTGGAATTAACAGGTTTCGGCGTGCCGAACAGGATATCGGAAACCTCTGTTGCGATGAGGGAGCCTCCCCATCCATCGGAAAGCGCGTTCCGCAAGCCGTGGAGGAGCAGGTTCAGCCAATCGTTGTCCACTCCCATGTGGGTGCGGTGCATCATTTCCGATGTCTCACGATCGATGCCCCGCGGGGTGATGCCCAGCTTTTCCCACGTATCCCGACGCTTTTTGGGCACCCGGGAGATGAGTTGAAGGCCTTTCTTCCGTGTGCCGTAGTCCTCCTGCATGGCAAATGCCAGTTCGCCTGCCACGGCGGAGGTATCCTTCCCTTCCGTAGTTATTCCGTATTCTGCTGCCACACGCATGAGTTTTTCGGGATCGGCGATCTCGTATCCCGGGGCCTTCCCCTGGCTTACCTTCTCCAGTACCTCCACCAGGTCACGGCCGTGGTCGGAATGGGACGCAGCGCCGGCCGCTATCATGCGTCCGAGATTGCGGGCAACGATTATGTCCGCATCAGCGCCGCACACCCCCTTTTGCGGCCCTTCACCGAACGGATCCACCCGGCAGGGTCCCATAACGCAATTGCGGCAGCTCAGTCCCATCTCACAATACCCGCACTGGGGCAGCTGGTCCTGAAAGCGATCCCACACGGTCTCGATCTGTTCCTGTTCCGCTCTGCCGAGCATCAACTGACCGTCGCGCGTAATGGTATATTTCTCATATTTCCTGGTCTTATCGCTCATGGCATCCCTCCTCAAAACGTGTCGCTCAGGCGTTGCGCCCGGACAGTTCAACATTGATCCTTTTCACCGTATTCAGGAGAACGAAACCCGGAGATTCGCTCACTCCGCGCTCTTCAGCCCCTGCGGAAACCCGCCTTGCCATTTCGTCCGTTTTTCTCTTCAGAGAACTGCTCTGTTCCTCGAACGTGAGGGCGCCGCATTTGCAGACCTCCACGCATGCGGGAATGAGTCCCTGTGACTGGCGCTCCACACAGTTGTCGCATTTTACGGCAATGGTCTTTTCCGGAGGACCCAGGCTGTCCTCGTGATAACGGATCACGCCGAAAGGGCAGGCCATGGCACAGGTAGCGCAATTGATGCACCTTTCTGTATTGATGAGCACACTGTTCCATGTCTCATCACGGTAAATGGCTCCCGGGAGGCACACCGCCATGCAGGGGGCGGGGTCGCAGTGACGGCATCGGTTAGGAAAACCCTCCCGGTAAAGCCCCACCCCCACATGGATCCTGGGCTTAGGGAGCGGACTTTCCGCAAGAGCCGTCAGAAGATTTTTCGTCTTGGAATGGGCCGTTGCACATGCCACCATACACTGCATGCATCCCACGCACCTTTCCGGATGAATTACCACTTCTTTCATTTGGCCATCCCTCCTTTCCTTCCTTTTAATATTGCAACTGAACAACCCTCGACTGCAAAACGAAGGATTTGTAATCACTGGATTCCGGCTTTTGCCGGAATGACAGAACTTATCCGGGGAGGAGTTGAGAAAAGTCAAAACCCGGATCGAACAACCTTTCCTTTTCTATGCTGACGGGTACCTGATTCTGTATCATGGAGAGGAGTATCCCCCCCTTCTCGACCCGGTTCAGCATCACCAGCCCCTTGAGGAAGTCGCCTTGAAAAACCAGTTTCCGGTATGTCTTCCGCCTCGGGTCTTCATCTTCAAGAATTTCGTAATCCTCACCCGGAGGAGGGTTCACCAGGCCGCCGGTCAGGACATCCAGATCCCCGATACGCAGCACATTCCGGCCCATGCTTCCCCGGTAGCGCACTCTCCTTCCGGCCATGTTCATCCCTGCCGTGATTCCCTGCTCAACGGCGACGGGCCAGATGGCATTCACCTTCCTCCTCTGCAGGACAATATCCATGGCCTCGGCCGCGTCCCCTGCCGCATAGATGCCTTCCACGCCCGTCTCCAGGTACGAATCCACTTGGATACCTTCGTCGACCGTTACGGCGCCCGTTTCCAGGAAAGAAACCGCCGGTCTCGAGCCCACAGCGATGACGACCAGGTCGCAGGGTACTTTCGACCCATCATCGAGGAACGCCTTTTTTACCACCCCGTTGCCGCCGAAGGCACTAACCGTCGCCCCCATCCTCAATGCTATTCCCATGTTTTCAAGCCGCCGGGAGATCACGGCACCGGATTTCGGGTCCACCACCAGGGGCAGCGGATAGGCCAGCTTCTCTGCCATGACGATGCGTACACCCCGATGAACGAGGGCCTGGGCTGCCTTGATCCCTACCAGACCACCGCCGACGACAAGGGCGCTCCGCACGTCCGGCAGGATCTCTGCAATTGCCTCCGCCTCCTTCCATCTCCTCATGCAGAAGATGTTGCCGAGATCGCATCCGTCCGCTTCGATATTGACAGGGTCCGCACCGGCAGCGATGAGGAGGCGGTCAAAAGAAATCACTTGTCCCTGCTCTGTTTCCACCTTTCGTTCCGCCATATTGACCTCCTGCACCGACTCTCCAAGCAGGAGTTCGATGTCCTGGGAACGAAAATCACTCGCTTCACGGATCACCATCTCTTCCGGGGTGATCTTTCCTTCCAGGAGCATGGTGGTCATGGGACGGCAATACGGATAGAAGGGCTCACGGCCAAGCAGGGTAATGGAGGATTTGGGGTCAAGTTTTCGGATGGTTTCAGCAGCCAGGGTGCCGGCAATCCCGGCTCCCACAATGACGTGTCTCATGATCCGCCTCCTTGCGAAGCGTGTGAAATGAGATAGGGGATAAACGAAAGAAATGATGATGCGCAGATTCTCTCGGCAGGAATGCTAAGTACCAGGGCCGCGGGGCAACAGGGCAATCAAACGCAGAAGGGAAAGAAGCAGCAGCGTTTACCGGAAAGCATATCGAGAATCCGCGTGCATCCTTGGTGACAATAACGCCCGACAATGCGTAAAGTCAAGAAAGAATAAGCGACGTGCCGTCAAACTGAACAACTCTGGATGCAAGACGAGGGGTTTGCTAAAATCACTGGATTCCGGCTTGCACGTCATCCCGGACCCCGATCCGGGACGGAATGACAACTCAGTTCGCCTCAAGGTGAGAGGTTTCCGCCAGTACTGAAAAAGACACTGACGAATTTACTTTGCTCCGATAATGGCATCCAGTTTTGACGCCACATGGTCCGGCAAGGCCGGGGGCTTGAATTTTTCGAGGGAGGTCCTGACGAAGTCCTTTGCCCGGTTCTGCATGCTGTTTGTGTGCGGGTCCTTGCCAAGTGCGAGGGACTCACGGTTTATGATTTGGGGCAGCCACATTTCCTTCCTAAAATTGTCGAGAGTGTGCCGCTTGTCTACAAAATGGCCCCCGGGTCCCACTTGTTCAAAAATAGAAAGGTCGACGGTATCCTCATCCACCCGTATGCCCTCGAGAACCCGCTTCACATAGTTGCAGACCTCGTGATCTACCGCGAGGGTTTCAAGGCTGATTGCATTTTCCTCGGCCAGGAGCCCCATGCCGGAGATCATATTGGTCCCCCCAAGGGCGGGAAGCAGGGTGGTCCCCAGCTTTTCGATGCCGAGCTGAACATCGACAATCTTGGAATCCGTCAATATCCCTCCTCCTCCCGAGGGAATGTTGTAATACCCGGCGAGCTGCGTGGTGGCGCAGCGGAACAGGCCGAATTCAGGCCCGCCATGAGAAGGTCCCGCGGTTTTCATATCCATGATCCTGGCCCAACTCGCGTAAACAATCGGCACTGCCGGATTTACCGCCTTGGCCAGGACAAAGCTGGACAGGAGTTCCGCGTTCGCACAGATCAGTGTTGAAGCCAGGGTTGCCGGCGCCGTGGCTCCGGACATGGGACCCGATTCGATGAAAAGGGGCACACCGGCGCGCGCCGTCCCGATAAGCAATTCGGATGCGTCCGGTCGGAGCATGAGCGGGCTTGTCAGACAGACAAGGATGGAAAAAAAAGGCTGCGCCCTCAACGCGCCGGGACTTCCGGATACGGCCTCTGCCATGGCGAAAATCTTCTCCAGGCTCTCCTCGCCCTGGGCCTCCGCTATGAAATGCTTCCGCGTATTGGTCACCAGGTACTTGAATTCATAGAGATCCACAAGGCTCGACGGTACATCGGTCGGTGTGGCGGGAATCAGGATAAAATGAGGAGGGTCGAGAACATCTGCAAGACGGATAATAGTCTCCAGGTCCTGACAGAGCACGGGACGATACTCTCCGGTTTCAAGGTCCAGCACATTCGTGGCGATCCCCACGGTGCCGAAATAGGTGCGCTTTCCCCCGATCAGGAGGGGTGACGCACCCTCTCTCCCGTACAAACGAACAGAGGAAGAACACTTGGACAGGGTATCGTTGATGACGTGACCGGGAATCTTTACGATCCCGCGATCCGAGTTTACAACGGCACCTGCTTTTTCGTATATTTCCAGCGTCTCGTCATGGGCCACGTGTATCCCAACATCCTGGAGGAGCAGGCGTGAGGCCTGATCGATCTCTCTCAGTTCCGCATCATTCAAAACCTTCAGAGTCGGCATCATAGTTCAATCTCCATTGAGCTGTTCAGGGAAAGGTGGGCGTCCTTCACGATCGTATCTATTTCCGCTTCCGCTTCAAGTGATAAAAGTCTCGGAGATTCCGCTTCCAGCATTTTCAGCACCCTTTCCCTTGCAACTTCATGAATATCCCTGGAACCATCCCTTTCCCAGGATTCCCAGTTTCTCCGTTCCAGCAGTTCCGGCATCCACAGCTCTTTCCGGAAATTATTGAACGTGTGTTTCTGCCCGAGAAAACTCCCGCCGTGCCCCACTTCTCTGATAACCCCGAGGGCGATTGTTTCTTCGTTGACGACAAGCTCCCTTGCCAGCCGCTCGACTCCAGCCATACAATCGTTGCAGAAGAGCAGGTCCGGAAAGTCCACGACCATGTCCATATCCAGCTGCATGGCATCCATCATGTCCGCAGTCAGGCCCGCAACCGTCCCGATCATCCCCGTTTCAAAACCTGCCTGGGCATCCAGCACCTTCGCGTCTCTCAGCATGGAAGGCATCCGCACCGGCATATCCAGGAAGCGGCCCATCTGGGCCATCCCGACTTTCAGGATGCCGAACTCGGGACAGGCCATGGAAATGGTCCCTGTCCGCATATCGATGCCCCTCGCAAAACTCGTGTACACGACTGGGGCGCCGGGATTGACCAGTTGCGAAACCACCAGGCATGCCAGTATTTCGGCATGTGCCTGCGCAATGGTTCCTGCAATGGTTATGGGTGATGAGGTGCCGAGGATCGGACCCGAACTGAGCATCGAGGGGATGTTGAACCGGCTCATCTCCATCAGGGCTTCCAGGGATTCCTTATCGATTCCGAGCGGGGGAAGCGTCAAAACCCAGCCGGAGATGCAGGGACGCTCCCTGAACTTTCTTTTATCACCCACTGCGATGGAGGCCATCTTCACGGCGTCGCGAACACAACGGGCCCCCAGGACACCGCCGGTGATGTGTTTGGTAGTGTTTTTCAGCGTTGTCGCCCAGGTGTGCCAGTCATTGAAGGCGTTGGGCACGTCCTGGGGAGTGACCAGGCCGCCGTTGATCCGCACGTGTTTCAAACGGTCGGCAATCCTGGTGAGGTCAGCCAGGTCCTTGTCGGTTGCCGGTCTTTTCTTGCGGCTGTAGGGATCGATCACACTGACCGCCATGGTCATACAGGCCAAAGTCGGCTCGTGCGTCTCAAAACCGACATCGTGCTTCGGATCCCTGCCGAACAGCGTAACCTCGTTCCGCTTCGGGACCTTTTGAACAGCATATTCCACAAGATCTTCGGGAATCCTGGCGACGTTCCCCTCCACCACGTCCGCCCCTGCTTTCCTCAGCAGTTCCAGGGTGTCGTCAACAGGAAATCGGAACCCGATCTCGCGCAGAATCTTCAGGGCGGATCGGTGTATGAGTTCAATCTCTGCTGCCGAAAGGACCTGTAAAAGCGGTTTCATAGATGTGTTCACCCGTTTCGAAAGATGTTCTTATTCCAATTCGTATTCAAGCGCTACCGGCGTTGGCTGCGTCGCGGACTCCTCGACGTACTGTTCATGTACGCCTCCGTCGCCCGTTCCTTGCCGCCTAGGTATCATCTTGAATGCAAAATGGAATTAGCTCCCCTCCCGGAAAAGGAAGACGCCGGTTTCCGTTGACAGAAGGGCACTGCGAAAATTGAAGATCGGCCTATTGATGGATGGAAATTTCTACGGCGCCGGGAACCGGGCAGACCGAGTAGCAGCCGCCGCACCCGATGCAGTGTTCCTCGTTGACCCAGGTCGCCTTGTCGCCGGGCTGCATGGCCTGGTAAAAGCAGGCATTCAGGCACCGGCCGCAATTGGAGCAGAACTCCGGGTCCACTTTTGCCCGTTCAGGCGGCATATCGGCATAGGCCATGGCGGCATCGGACGCGATACCGCGCATCTGATCCAGGTTGTCATACCCCTTTTCATCCATGAATTTTTCCAGTCCGCGGACCTGCTTGCCCAGCCATTTGTAGCCATAGACCATGACCGCGGAGCACATTTCCACAATATGGGCCCCGCTCATGATAAACTGGACCACAACGCGCCAGTCATAGGCTCCGTTCGTCCCTGCGATAAACATCTCGTCCCCGAAGGCCTTCCGAACGTCGTTGATCCACCGCAACGTCAGGGGCTTGACCCAGGGACCGCCGATCCCGGCCTGGCCGTAAATAAAGGGTTTTCCCGTTTCGATATCGGGTACGAAACCGATGAAGCGGTTGGTCAGCGTCACCGCGGACGCCCCGACTTTCTTCAGCCGCTCTGTGAAAAGCACCAGGTCCGCTACCTGAGGGGTGACTTTGACCATTACCGGCACACTCACCGCCTCGCATACGGCCTGGGTGATTTCGCATCCGTAGTCAAAATCCTGCCCCACATTCATCCCCGTCCTCACGCCCGGCATCATATGGGGATGGGGACACCCGAAGTTGCACTCGATCAGTGGGACCCCCGCGTCCTCGATCTGCTTGCCCAGTTCCACCCACCCGGAGATTTCCGTGGAGGCGATGCTTCCTATGACTGTCGCATCCTGCGCTGCCGCGTATTTCAGGGTCTCCCTGATCTGCGGCAGGAACTCTTCCGGGGTTTCCAACGCCAGGCCGCTGCGGCCGTACAGGCTGAAGGCCCTCGGGACCTTCCCCCGGCAGACCTCATGCCGCTCGTTCAGAAAGCGCCACTTGGACCTGGTGGTCAATTCACGCATGGCAGGGGAATCCGTCATGGTTTTGGCAATAACGCCTCCCGCCCCGGCATCTATGCATTTCCTCATGTTGTGGGCATTCAGGGTGGGCTCTGCGGAAGACGCCACAACAGGGTTCTTTATCCTCACGCCGCAAAAATCGACTTGCATGTCTGCCATCATTTCACTCCCTAGTTCTTGAAATCATAAGTTCGATGCTCTAATCTCTCTAGTATTTCACCGCTCGCTTCGCTAAAGACGCAAAGAACGCAAAGCGAACTACTATTTCTTTTGCCGTTGAGAGGACGGCAAAAGAAAACAGCTGCTATTCTGAGCAAAAACGCGTAAGCAGCAATCTTTCTCCCGTGAAGCTGTCTTTTCCTTTTCCGCCGTCTCAGCGGTTCAGCCAGGCCTGCCGGTCCGCCAGGGCCGGAAAACGCTCCCGCGTGCTTTTCAATTCATTGAGGTCAATTTCCGACCGCAGGACGGTCTCCTCGTCTCCTCCGCTCGCAAGGGCAATACCCCAAGGGTCCACTATCATGCTGTGGCCGACGAACTGGCTTCCCCTGTTCAGACCGACGGAATTGGAAGAGACGAGGAAACACTGGTTTTCAAGGGCGCGAACCCGGTTCAGCATGATCCAGTGTTCCAGTCTCGGGTAGGGCCAGGCAGAGCACACGAGGAATACTTCCGCCCCCTTTTCCACCATCCGCCGAAAAAGCTCCGGGAAGCGAAGGTCGTAGCAGGTGGCAAGACCGAATGTACCCAGTTCCGTCTCGATCACCACCACCTCTTCGCCGCGAGTCAGGATCTGGGTCTCCCGTGAATTGAAGCCAAACAGGTGCACCTTCCTGAAGTTTCCCAGGATTTCGCCTTCCGGCGACAGGAGATAGCTCGAGTTGTAGTATTTTCCGCCGTCCTCCTCCACGAAACTGCCCGTGTGGAGATGAATCTTCAATTCGCGGGCCAGGTCCCTGAATGTGCTCAGGGTGGGGCCATCCTTGCCCTCCGCTTCAGATACATAGCGCTCGAAACTCATGAACCCGACGTTCCAGAGTTCCGACAGGATAACCAGATCCGCGTCCCTGGCTTTCCGAACCAGGCCCACAGCCTTTTCTATGGTTGCGGTCTTGTCGTCTTCCACAACAGCCATCTGTATGGATGCTACCAGCATTTTTCTGCTCCTAATTAACCGTCATATAATTCATCGGCAGGATTTCATAACTCAGATCCAGGCTGCGCCCTAGTCTCGGGTCCGTGAGTTTTGCCGTAAACCGCTCTCCGAAGACAAAGCCACCGGTGAGGGATCCAAGGGTGCCCGAATATATGATCACCTGTTCCAGGGAGACCTTCACCTTTGAGGCAACAAATTCCATCAGGCTTTCCGGGTCCATGATCAGACCAAGGGCCCCTTTCTGGTACAGGATCTCTTCTCCTTCTTTCACCATGCTTGCCTCAATCACCAGGTCATCCCAGTGGTCGGCGACTTCGGCAAGGGACCAAACCCTGCGACCGATCACGTTGGGACATATTTGCTTGGCGCGGGGTATGTCGGTCTCTTCCAGATGCCGGTCCGTGTGATCGCTCCCAACGTCCACATAAATATTGTTCTCATTTTCAATGAGCAGCACGTACTCCACTTCACCGCACGTTTCATTGCCGTAGACCTCTATCTGCGGATCGGCAACCAGGGCGCGCGGAATCACCGGATAGAGGGTCGGGGTCTCTTTCGGCCCGGGGACCCCCTTTTTGGCCAGCTCATCAATATGCCGCCGGACCTCATCCTGGTCCCTGCCCACGTAGCCGGCATTAAGCATCCGGGTGTAGACAAAGTTCAGAGGTTCGCTCTTGTTTTTTTTCTCAAGCGTCAATGCAATTTCCATCGCTCAATACCTCTTTCTTTCGGGGCCGGGAACCGGCGCCCGGTCCCGGGTCTATTTCTTGAAATACCTGATTTCAAAGGTGACACATCCGTAGGGAATGCGATAGGGTCCATGCTTCATTCCTGGCGGACGGCACGCGTAAAATCCGGGCAGGTAGGTTTCCTTTTTGGCGATGTCATACAGGCTGCCCTCGACAATCAAGACCTCCTCCCAGAAATCGTGAACCAGCGTCTCCGATGTCTCGATTCCCGGGGGAAATTTCAACATGCGGGTATAATCCCCGGTCCCGGGGTCTTCGCTGAGAATCTTTTCCTTGATTCCCAGGGTATCTCCCTCTACTGCACGCCATTCATATTCCGTGTCATAGTCGATGAATTCAATCTCCGGTTTTGTCATTCTTTCCTCCTTTGCGAACAATTTTCCGTGTCCTCGATCAAAGGTTATAGTTCATCCGTTGTTCAAATTCCTGCGTTTCTTGAGTTCCTCCAATATCTTCTCGGGGGATACCGGCAGTTTCTTCACGCGAATGCCGGTGGCGTTGTAAATGGCATTCGTGATCGCGGACATGGCCGGATTCAGCGCGGGCTCCCCGATTCCTTTTGCTCCATAGGGCCCGTTCGGCTCTATCGGCTCCACAAGCAGAGAACTTATTGGAGGCACGTCCATGGCCGTAGGAACCATGTAATCCAGAAAGCCGGGATTCATGATCTTTCCGTTTTCGGTCACCATGTTCTCCATCAATGTCCATCCGAGCCCCTGCGCCACTCCCCCCTCAACCTGGCCTTCGGTTGCCATGGGATTTATGGCCCTCCCCACATCGTGTGCCGCCGCGAAGTTGAGGACCGTCACCTCACCGGTATCAGGATCCACTTCCACCTCCGCGATCTGGCATGCGAACGGGTATGCCGGAGAAATATTGCCGTACTTGGTCTTGGCGTCGGGAAATGCTGTGTGAGGATCATAGAACCCGGTCCCGACGATCGGCGCGCCATGGCGATCAAGTGCAGCCTTATCCGCCACCTCTTTGAACGACACTTTGATTTCAGGAGAACCCTTAACGAAAAAATTTCCTTCGCGGCATTCCATATCCTCTGTATTTGCCTCCAGCATACCGGCAGCCGTTTCCGCCAGTTGCCTGAAGGCGTCGGCTGCCGCGGCAAGG
>Ga0315535_1002167_pt1 | contig 12762 bp, 7 predicted proteins | sample SalMarSW160220MG_2_FD_203092 | JGI IMG/M metagenome (GOLD analysis project Ga0315535, IMG submission 203092) | Salt marsh sediment microbial communities from the Plum Island Ecosystem LTER, Massachusetts, United States - Salt Marsh Sediment SW1602-20 ...
GAATTGTTCACCAAGATGGTCAAGGAAGTTGTGCCTCACAAACATCTCCTGGCATCCCCCTGGCCACGTATAACGTATCACGAAGCATTAGAAAGATACGGCAAGGACAATCCGGATATTCGCTTCGATTTGGAATTGCAGGACGTTTCGGACCTTGCGGAAGGCTGTGGATTCAACGTTTTCGAAGGGACCATCGCCAGCGGCGGTCACGTTCGCGGCATCAATGCCAAAGGACTGGGAGACTATACCCGTCGCCAGATCGATGAATTGACTGAATGGGTCAAACAGTTTGGCGCTAAAGGACTCGCGTACGTGGCCCTACCGTCAGACGGCAGTGAGACGCGTTCACCGATCGCCAAGTTTTTCTCCGAAGAGCGATTCAAGGCCATTCTCGAGCGCATGAAAGCCGAAAAGGGCGACCTAGTGCTATTCGTGGCTGACAAACCTACGGTAGTGTTCGATGTCCTTGGACGGCTGCGCGTCCATTTGGGTGATCTGCTCGGACTGCGAGATCCGGACTTGTTGGGTTTCTGTTGGGTGATCGATTTCCCCTTCGTGATGTGGAACGAAGAGGAAAAACGCTGGGACCCCAGCCACCACCTGTTTACTGCGCCCATGCCAGAGGACATCTCCCTGCTGGATTCCGAACCCGGCCAAGCACGGGGCACCCAATATGATTTGGTGCTAAATAATTATGAAGTCGGTGGTGGTTCAATCCGGATTCATAAACGAGAATTACAGGAAAAAGTTTTCAAGCTGATCGGACTCGACCCGGATGTCGCTCGCGAGCGTTTCGGTCACATGCTGGAGGCTTTCGAGTACGGCACACCGCCGCACGGAGGTATTGCCCCGGGCATCGACCGCATCTGCATGATCCTGGCTGATGAGCCGAATATCCGAGAAGTGATCGCCTTCCCCAAAAACCAGGCTGCCCGCGATGTAATGGGGGATGCGCCATCACCGGTTGAACCAAAACAATTGAAGGAACTTCATATCAAGCTGGACTTACCGGTCGAGAAAAAATAAGCTGAGTCCCGGGGATGCCACCCAATCATCCCCGGGTTTTTATGTCCAATTAAGCTTTCCCTACCCACCCATCTGACTTTATGGTATAAAACAGATGGCCCTGCTGTGCACGTGATGACGCACCTATACGGTTCTGAGCCAACACACACCAAACGGGTCTCAATCTCACGTCAACGACGCGATAGGCTAGAGCCAAGGCGAAGTTGCCGGGTCGGGACCCATCCTGCGAAAGCAGGTTCAGAACTGCGCTGCACACGGCATAAGCGGGGTTTTCTTTTTCGAGAATGCTATCTGACAGGTTATCCGCCTGTCAGATTTTATTTTCCCCAAAATTTAAATGCTTGACTCAAATTACAGGAACGTGTAAAATCAGCGCCAACATATCCATGAGGATAATTGCAAGGCTTAAAAACTAAATAAACGGAGAATTAGCGGCTGGACCCTGTTCCTGACAGGGTTACGAGGTGGAGGTTCCTCCTGGCGACAGGAGCGCTAACCCGGTTTCCCGGGGAACATCGGATAGATCAGCGGATGCCTCTGGAGCCCAATCACGGGCTTCTTTCTCCCTTCCGAAACAAGTACCTGCTGAAAACTGGGCGGTAACGCTCAGGCCAAAGCAGCACAGTGATCAAGCAAGCCTGAATGCTTGCTTGTCTAATCAGGAAGGGCTGCTTTATTTAATGGCATTCTTGCAATGCAAAAGCACGCCCTGGCGTGCTTTTTGTTTTTCAAGGAGTCGTCTTGAGGAATTTATGAAGATAAAAGTGTGGGTACCATTGGTAGCGCTTTATATTGTCTGGGGCTCAACCTACCTGGCGATTCGCTACGCTGTTGAGACCATCCCCCCCTTTCTCGCAGCTGGATCGCGCTTCTTGATTTCCGGCCTGATTTTATATATTTGGCGGCGCATGGCCGGCGACCCGCTGCCGACAAGCCGACAGTGGCGCTCCACCGCAATTGTTGGGTTGCTGCTGCTCGTCGGAGGCAATGGCATGGTGTCGTGGGCCGAGCAGACTGTACCTTCAGGTATAGCAGCCCTGATCATCGGTTCCGTGCCGATGTGGATGGTACTGATCGAGGCCATCCGTCCAGGCGGGGTCAAACCCAACTGGCAGGCTTTACTCGGGCTGCTGATCGGCTTCGGGGGGATCACGCTGCTGGTTGGCCCGTCGAATTTGAGCAGCGGGATCACCCATCTAAATCCATTTGGGGTCGGCGCTTTGTTACTAGCTGCTTTTCTTTGGTCGGTCGGCTCAATTTACAGCCGTTCAGCCGACCTGCCCAATTCTGCACTGATGACCACCGGAATGGAGATGCTGGTGGGCTGCATCGGTTTATTCGTGGTGGCCACATTAACCGGCGAATGGCAACCCCTACATCTTGCCCAAGTGACAACCCGCTCGATCTTGGGCGTACTTTACCTGACCGCGTTCGGTTCTCTGGTTGGATTTGTCTCATACGCCTGGCTGCTCCGCAATGCATCCGTCTCATTGGTGTCAACCTACGCCTACGTCAATCCAGTTGTGGCTGTCTTACTTGGCAATTGGCTGGCTGCCGAACCATTGACAGCCCGCGTGCTGACTGCGGCAACCATCATCGTCGGGTCAGTAGCATTGATCAATACCGCCAGGCCAGGCTCAAAGTCCAAGCAGGCACCGGTCTTGATCAAGGATGCATAAGTAAGTCTTAATCTGTGCAAATTAATCATTGCGCAGTCTAGTAATCGTATCCATAATTCAGAACCAAGGAGAGAGATATGAATGCCAAAGATTTGATCGCCCATGTTAAAGAAGACGATGTGAAATTCATTTCGCTGCAATTCACCGATGTGACCGGGGCCGTCAAAAGCGTGGACATGCCGGTCAAGGGCCTGGCAGGGGCCTTAGAAGACGGCGTATGGTTCGATGGCTCATCGGTGGAGGGCTTCGCCCGCATTCAGGAAAGCGATATGCGGCTGGTGATCGATCCTGCCACCTATGCCGTTCTCCCCTGGACCCCGGATGACGCACGCCGCGCCCGTGTTTTCTGCGACATCTACACCCCGGACGGACAACCTTTCGAAGGCGATCCGCGCGGGACGCTGAAACAAATCCTGGCGAAAATCACCGAGCGTGGTTGGGTTTTCAACGTCGGTCCGGAGCCGGAATTCTTCCTCTTCAGGCGTAACGGCGGCGATCATGTCCATCCCGTGCCGCAAGATGTCGGTAGCTACTTCGATTTTTCCGCCGATGACGAAGCAGTACGAGTTCGCACAACACTCATGGGTGCGTTGAACACAATGGGATTGGATGTGGAAGTTGGCCATCACGAGGTAGCGCTTGGGCAGCACGAAATTGATTTCCGTTTTGACGATGCACTACGCACGGCAGACAATGTTCTGACGCTCAAATACACCATAAAAGCTATCGCAGCCCAGCAAGGGTTGGTAGCTTCATTCATGCCCAAACCTATCTATGGGATCAACGGCTCGGGCATGCACTGCCACCAGTCGCTTTTCGACGACAAGGGCAACAATCTGTTTTACGACGCCAAGGATGAGTTCAAACTCTCGAAGCTAGCCTATGCCTTTGTTGCCGGGCAACTCGCCCATGCCAAAGCGCTAGCAGCCATCGTCGCCCCGACGATCAACTCGTATAAACGGCTCGTACCTGGTTACGAGGCCCCGGTTTATATCGGCTGGGCACAGCAAAACCGCTCAGCGCTGATTCGCATTCCGCGCTACACCGAAGGACGCGATAAAGCTGTGCGAGCAGAATTACGCTTCCCGGACCCATCCTCCAATCCATATTTGGCGTTCACAGGTATGCTGGCGGCTGGCCTGGACGGAATTGATAACGGTCTGATTCCGCCCAAGGGACTCAATAATGTAAACCTGTACCACTTGAATGCGGACGAACGTACCAAGATGGGGATCGGTTCCCTACCGGGTTCGCTGGCCGAAGCCTTACGCGAACTGGAAGGTGACAAAGTGTTACAGGGTGCTCTCGGGCCGGCAACGTACGAAGCTTTTACACGCGCCAAGTGGTCGGAGGTGGAAGAATATCGCACTCACGTCACAGATTGGGAGTTAGAGAGATATTTGGAAGTTTCCTAAGGAAAAAGGCGAGCCAGTGGCTCGCCTTTTTTTCTGAGTCACGCCTCAAACGGTGTCGGTACAAACTTTGGCATACCCAAGCCATAGATTCCATCTGAGTAGTTCAAGAACAATTCAAACATCATCGAATTAATACACCAGCCGTATTATCATACAATTTCAAGGTCCGCCCTCAAGGATTTTTCAATCCTGGCCTGAAACCCGGAAGGTCTAATCGCAGAAATGTCCAGAGAGTTAGCCCCCAGAAATCCGACAAAGCGTACCAATCCATTCACCAACGCCGATAGGAATGCTTCATCCTTTGCCATTTTTTCATCCTCCAACCAGAAACCCTTGATTTCCACCGTATTCGTTTTTCGATCAAGCTTTGGGTCGAGGCGTGCCACCAGCCTGTCACCATACAGGATCGGCAGGACATAGTAGCCCCAGCGACGCTGTTCGACAGGTTTGTACACTTCCCAGACGTAATCAAAGTCGAACAGCCATTTCGATCGTCCGCGCGCGCTGACAATATCCAGCGGAGCCAGGAAGGTGACTTCGTCGTCGGTGGTGGTCTGGAGCGGCTGCCAGGCGTCTGGAACTTGATCCGCCTCCAGCTGGGTCAGTAGCAGCAGATCATCCGCCAGCACCAGCCAGTGCTCTTTCGATCCTTCAATCCTGACCGAGGCAAACACGCCATCGCTTATAAACTGTCCGATCTGGTCTTGTACCTCTTTTCGGCTGATCGGCCGATGGATGAAACCTGAAAAACAATTCTTCCAACCGCGCGCGGTGACCAAGCCATAGAAAGCTAAGGCCTTTTGAGCAAAATAGCCTTCTGCCTCGGTTTCATTGACCACTTTATCCATTTCTTGTGGGACAACATTCGAAGAAAAATCGTAGACGCGCTCAAATCCCCGTCGATGGTGAATCATTAGTTCACCGGTCAGCCACATAGCGAACAAAGCTAAACCGGTGTCTTTTCGTCCGCGGTAACTATTAATACGCGTACGACCGCTGAAATCCCGGTTGCCCAACGGTCCGTGCTTGCGGAGTTTGGCGCGAACTTCGTCCAGCAGCTCGCGTTGCTGACGGGAGAAATCCGCCCAACGCCCCTCTTGTGCCCGACGCTGCATATGTAACCGCCAATATCGGAGTTCAGCCATTGGGTAAATATACAATGAGCCGCCATAATCGAAAAAGCGGCGTTCAGCATACGTTAATTGGTCCAGGTAGTCGGGCTGGTAATCGAGCACGCGGCTGCAAAGTGCGATGTCATGGCTGCGCGCAACTACGGTCAATGGATCAAGTTGGACGGCTTCAATTTGGTGGAGAGCTTTAGAAACGCCTTCCTTGCCAGCCCAACGGCGACCCGGCCATAATCCCTGCCGGCCAAGAATAAAACGACGAGCGGTAGTTTTTGTGATTTGAACAGGTTGCATAGTAATATTGTAGCACTGATGTTCTATATCGCAAAGCCTTATGGATGATATCCGGTTAGATCATGATTGCAATTTGATTCCGGTCAAACAACAAAAGGGTTGAAATCCGTATCACGATCGTAGTAATCTTCATTTTCAACCTTTTTCAATCTGTTCACAACAGCATACGTAACCGGGGTCATCAAGGCCTCCATGGTGGTTTTAAACAGGTAATTGGTCAGCACCAATGCAGCAAAAAGACTCCAAGGAAATACCCCAAAGACAGAAGCGATCGTCACAAATACCACCGAATCCACCAATTCTCCGACCAGGGTGCTACCAATTGTGCGTGTCCATAGCCAGCGGCCATTGGTCAACACTTTCATTTTTGCCAGGATAAAAGAATTGGAGAACTCTCCTGACCAGTACCCAGCCAGGCTGCCCAGCACAATCCCGCCGCTACTCATGCCTCCCAGGATGGCAGCATAGGCAGCATCTCCGGCATAAGCTTGCCAGGTGGCTTCACCGGGCAAGCGTTGTAACATCCAAAACACTCCTGCAGCAAGGGCCAGGCAAAAAAAACCAGTCCAGATTACCCGACGCGAACGCCGGTACCCATATACCTCAGTCAGAATATCACCAAAAATGTAACTGATCGGGAATAGGATCGTTCCACCATCAAAAGCCAGTGGCACACCAAATAACGAGAAGCCGATATCTACGATCTTGGCCGATGAGGCAACATTGCTGACAACCAGCACGGTTACAAAAATAGCCATAATCAATTCAAAGTAGCGATACTGTCTTGGTTGGTTGTTCAATTAAAAATCTCCTGGTGCCTTTCTTGGACGCAATGGCCCGGTAAACAATCAAACTTCAGGACTGCCAACTTTCTCCATCATCCGGCAAAACGAGCATAGGCCGGGAGCAGACGTCGGCTGTCCACAACCCGGGCATGTGTGCAAATTAGACAACAGCTGATCTTTGGGTGAAAACAACCCATTTTGTTTGGCGTCCAGGAATTTGAGATAAAACGACAACTTAGCCCCCGGTCGCTGGTTCTCAAGCTGATTGAGCAACTCTTTGTAATATATGGTGGTCGAACCTTCTGCGAATGGGCATTCCTCGTAAATATATTTAATGCCGCGTAAAAGTGCGTAAGCAGCCATTTCCTTCTCATATAAGCGACACAACGGCTTTACCTTGCGTGCCAGCCCATCAGAAGACGGCAAGACTGGCTCCTGGCGCAACAGGTAGTCAGACCAGCTCAATGTATTGCTGAATAAAACCGCTGCCTCATCATCCAAATTATGGCCGGTTGCCAATACATCGTAACCCATATCGCGGGCAATGCGATTCATCTCATGGCGTTTACTCAAGCCGCAGACGGCGCACGGTTTGCCTTTGCCGCGATGCGTCGCCTGAGCCAGGACCGGAATCGAATGACCATAATCGCGCTGCATGTCGACGATGTGAAGGGTCAAACCACGTTCTGAGGCAAACCGCTGCGTCAGACGCTGCGATTCAGTCGAGTAGCCGATTCCCCCGTCAATTCCCAAGCCGATATATAGGCCATCAGCCTGGTATCCGAGTCGACATAAAATATCCCACAAAGACAGTGAATCCTTGCCCCCCGAGACAGCAACCAGAATTTTTTCGTTTTTGGAGAACATTTCATATTTCTTGATGAAACGTTCTGTTTGCTCAGGGACCCATTCCAAATAATGTTGACTACACAATGCCAGCTTGTGCTGGCGCATGTTGACCGTTGCTTTGCCACCACATTTACGACATTTCATGGCTTGCTCCTACCGATAATGTCAGATGACTAAAAAAAATTCCTACCCACCCGATATGACCGCTACCAACTTGATCACATCCCCATCCCTGAGGATTTCGTCCTCAAGGATCAATTCACCCTTTCGGGTGGCGATCACCGCTTCAGGAATGACATCAATTTTATTTAGAGCCGATAACAAGGTCATCCCGGATTTAACCTCAAATTCTTTGTCTCGTAAAATTAATTTCGTCGGCATCCAGTACCTCTTCAAGGCGCATTGGTTTTATCATGTGTCATCGCGAATTGTACCTCACCAAACGAATTTGTCCCAAATTCCAGTCTCGTGCTTGACAATCTCCCTAAGTACGGTTAAAATCGCACACGCTTAACAACCTAATATTCCGGCCGAGATAGCTCAGTTGGTAGAGCACGCGACTGAAAATCGCGGTGTCGTCAGTTCGATTCTGACTCTCGGCACTCTCGGCCATACAGTACGGCCTTGAAATTGCGGGCGTAGTTCAGTGGTAGAACGTCTCCTTGCCAAGGAGAAGGTCGTGGGTTCGAATCCCATCGCCCGCTTTATGTTTCCTGGCGTCGTGGCCAAGTGGTAAGGCAAGGGTCTGCAAAACCCTGACCACGGGTTCGAATCCCGTCGACGCCTTTTAATTAGCGAGCCAGTAAAGCTCGCTTTATTTATGATTGGGGGAATTGCAATACTCTTGAATCGAAACCATCCCTGGGGGTCTCTATTTTCGGGATTCTTTACAATATAATGTCTACACAGGTTTTTGACTGGATAATGTTGAGGATGAAACTCAGGAAAATTCCGTTTTCTCTGCGAGTCGTCCTGCTGTATATGTTCTTCGGCGGGCTTTGGATCCTATTGTCTGATCAGCTGCTCGAAGCCCTAATCCCAGATATTGCCCTGTTGACCAGGTTACAAACTTATAAAGGATGGGTTTTTGTAATTACTAGCGCGCTTTTAATTTATATATTACTTAAAAATGAAATCTCGCCGCGACTACAAGCCGAGGAAAGAACTAAAAGTATCTTTGATAACGCCACAGAAGGAATATTCCAATCCACACCTGATGGGCGCTATCTGGTGGTCAATCCAGCTATGGCCCGCATCTACGGCTATCCATCAGCCAAGGAGATGATTGCATCTATAACAGATATCTCCACACAAATTTACGTCGATCCAAAAGGGCGGGAAAAATTTATAAAAAAGATAGTTGGTAATAACGTCGTAGAGGAATTCGAAGCGAGGAATTACCGCAAAGATGGATCGATCATTTGGACATCCACCAATGCCCGCACAGTTCGCAATTCAGACGGTGAAACTCTTTACTTCGAAGGCTTTTCGCAGGATATTACCAGTCGGAAAAAAGCTGATCGAGCTTTGCGAACCAGCGAAGAGCGGTTTAGCACTGTCTTTCACGCCAGCCCAATTGCCACATGTATCACTACCTTAGAAGAAGGAACGTTTGTTGACGCCAATGAAGCATATTTAAAACTTTCCGAATTAAATCGGGAAAATATTATCGGGCGAAGCGTCCTTGAACTAAATATTTACCCTGACGAGCAGAAACAACTCGAGATTTTGGATACCTTGAAACGAGGACAAGTTGTTCGGGGAATAGATATGCCTTTCCAAACCGCCTCCGGAGTACAAAGGGATACACTGGTCTTTTTCGACCAAATCGAACTGGGCGGTGAAGCGTGCATTTTATCCATGTATTATGACATCACGGAAGCAAAGCAGACAACCGAAGCGCTAAGGAACAGCGAAGCCTCCTACCAAGGATTGTTCAACAGTGTCACTGAGGCGATTTACATACAAGATAGGGATGGAAAATTTCTGGATGTCAACGAAGGTGCGCTACGAATGTACGGATATCCGCGAGATTATTTTATCGGCCAGACCCCTTCGATTCTCAGCGCTCCCGAAAGGAACGATCTTGAGAAAATATCACAAGCCGTATCTGAAGCATTCAAAGGAAATCCTCAGCAATTTGAATTCTGGGGAGTTCGTGCTAACGGGGATATCTTTCCTAAAGATGTTCGGCTTTACAAGGGAAATTATCTCGGACAAGATGTAGTTATTGCAGTCGCGCAAGATATCACGGAACGCAAAAAAAACGAAACAGAAATCCAGCGACGATTGGATGAGCTCGTTATCCTTCACGAGGTGGCATTAGCTGGTACCCAAGCCACAAACATTGACGAATTGATCGAGCACGTTACAGATATCGTCATTAAAAACCTTTATCCCGACAATTTTGGTATCTTTGTTTACGACCAGGAAATGGACCTTTTGACACCTCATCCATCTTATCACGGCAATCTTACGGATGATTTACCGTTATCCCTCAAGCGCTCCCAAGGGATAACGGGGTATGTGGCAACCACAGGTCGTTCATATCGTGTTACGGACGTCCGCAATGAACCACTTTACATCCAGGCAGATACAGGAACTCTCTCTGAACTCAGTATCCCGGTCACGATTGGAGATCGTCTATTCGGAGTACTCAATGTCGAAAGTCAGCAGGCGAATTTCTTTAGTGAAGCTGATGAACAACTGCTGACCACGATTGCAGGGACTCTCGCTGTTTCAATCCAAAAATTAGAACTATTGAATTTGGAAAAATCTCGCCGACGAGAAGCGGAAACTTTAAATGAGGCCGCCGCAATCGTCTCAACTTCTTTGGAGCTCGAAGAAGTCCTGGATGCCATATTAATATCGGTTAAACGAGTCGTACCATTCGACAGCGCATCAATTTTTCTCCTGGAAGGTGAATTAACAAAAATTGTAGCCGGAATAGGCTATCCGAATATTGAAAAGGACCTGAACAAACCTTTACGTAGGGATAGTATATTATTCGATCAGATCAAGCAGACCGGGGAAGCGATCCTTATTCCCGATGTCAGGGAAGATTCCCGTTTTACTGAATGGAATGATGACGGCGAATCAGTTATTCGATCCTGGATGGGGGTACCGCTGATTGCGCGAGGAATGGTGATCGGTTTTTTAACGATGGACAGCCATCAACCAAATACATATAACCCAAATCTGGCCTTTATAACTCAGACGTTCGCATATCAAGCCGCAGCAGCCATCACGAACGCACAGTCTTTCGAAGCCGAACAAATTCGGAGACAAGAATCTGATACCCTTCGAAATGCTGCTACTGCAATTTCATCATCCCTGGACCTGGATCAGGTGCTTGAAACCATACTAACCTCGATTCGGGAAGTTATTCCATACGATAGTGCAAGCGTCTTCCTGGTTGAAGGAAAGAAATTGCTTTTAGCTGCCGCACGAGATATACCGGATGATGCCAACATTATCGGAAAAGTGCTCCGAACCAACAACGAATTATACAGGGAGATTAAGCGTACCGGTCAAGCGCTCATTCTTGAGGATGCACAGGCTGACCAACGCTTTAAGTCTTGGGAGCATATCAACTATATTCGTGGTTGGCTGGGCGTTCCACTCGTCACCCGCAATGTCGTAATTGGGTATATCACCCTGGATAGCAAAAAAACGGGTGCATATAACGCTCACGATGCAAGTATGGCCCAGACATTCGCCCATCAAGCAGCCGCAACGATCGAGAATGCACGTTTTTATTCGGAAACAACCCGGCGCTTATTTGAGATGGAAAGCATCAACCGCATATCAATCGCACTTCGGATCGCACAAACGCTCGAGGACATGCTGCCAGGCTTGTTAGAAGAAACCCTTAAGCTATTTAACCTGGACGCTGGTGCCATTTGGCTTCATGAACCGGGTACAGGACTATTGAATCAGGTCGTTGCCAAAGGTTGGCTGGGTCAGATCAAACAAACCAGTTTGATGCCTGATCAAGGTATTGTGGGACGCACATTTTCCAATGCTAAGGTCTATCGATCGTCAAATTTCAACCGGGATGCTGTTCTTAAGATGACCAAAAACGGTTATTCATCTGCGGACTGGGGAGGCGTATGCGTTCCAATCCAAGCAACCAATGAGACAATTGGCGTACTTGTCGTTTCGACGATCGATCCATCAATGATCAAGAAGCGGGAAATCAACCTCCTGAGTACAATTTCAGAGATAGCGGGTAATGCCTTACATCGGGCATCTTTGTACGAGAGGACAGAACGCCAGGTGCGACGGTTGACAGCCTTGCGGGATGTGGACACAGCAATCGCCTCCAGCTTTGATCTCCGCGTCACATTAAGTCTCCTCGTCGATCAAATCATTACCCAACTAGAAGTAGACGCTGCAAATGTGATGCTCCTCGATCCAAACGCGCCAATCTTGTCGTATGCAGTTGGTCGTGGTTTTCGTTCACCCGAAATTTCAAAGATGAACGTTCGAATTGGGAATGGTTTATGCGGAAAAGTAATTTTGGAACGCAAAATGATCGAGTCGAATAATATTTTGACCGATCCGCGCTGCACCCGAAAAAGAGCCTTTGCCGATGAAGATTTCAAGGTTTACTATGGGGTGCCCTTATTGGCCAAAGGACAGATCAAGGGTGTTTTGGAAATATTCAACCGCACTCCGCTCACTCCTTCCCCCGGCTGGTTTGAATTCATGCAGACTTTAGCTGGCCAGGCTGCGATTGCAATTGACAGTGCGCAATTGTTCAATAACCTTCAACGGTCGAATCAAGAATTAGCCATGGCATATGACACAACCCTGGAGGGATGGGGTAAGGCTCTTGAATTAAGAGATAAGGAGACTGAAGGACATACGCAGCGTGTTGCCGACCTTACTTTACGGCTAGCCAAGGTTTTAGGTCTTAATGGAGATGAGCTAATACACATTCGGCGTGGCGTATTGCTTCACGATATCGGTAAAATGGGAATCCCGGACGACATCTTACTCAAACCTGGCCCTTTGAGCGCAGCCGAATGGGAGATTATGCGACTACATCCAATGTATGCTCGTGACCTATTGTTTCCCATTGCATTTTTACGTCCCGCACTGGATATTCCCTATTATCACCACGAACGCTGGGACGGCAGCGGCTATCCGCATGGGCTTAAGGGGGAAGAAATTCCATTAGCAGCCCGCATTTTTGCCGTCGTGGATGTGTGGGATGCGTTGTTGTCTGATCGCCCATACCGGGTTGCCCAAACCAAAGAAACAACCCATCAATATCTCAAAGAGAATAGCGGAAAATTATTTGACCCAGAAGTTGTAGCACAATTCTTGGAGATTGTGGAAGAAGATAAAATTAATAATCCCTGACAGGCATTCCCTGCCAGGGATATAGGTTACCTAGAGGGGAGGACGGTTCACTACGCTTCCTCCCTTTTTTATTTTATCCGTACGAAGCGCCGTTTCCCTACCTGTAAAATTCCAGGGTGTGAAAAGTCGGCCGCGGGGTCATTTAAAGTCTCTCCATCCAAGCGGACAGCATTCTGTTCTAGCATGCGACGTCCCTGGCTCTTACTTGACACCATAC
>Ga0315535_1002168_pt1 | contig 12759 bp, 9 predicted proteins | sample SalMarSW160220MG_2_FD_203092 | JGI IMG/M metagenome (GOLD analysis project Ga0315535, IMG submission 203092) | Salt marsh sediment microbial communities from the Plum Island Ecosystem LTER, Massachusetts, United States - Salt Marsh Sediment SW1602-20 ...
CCGTTCAGGGTGTGGAAGCTGAAATCGTGACCGGATGCGAAGCTGTGAAGGCGCATCGTCTTTTTGCCGAGATCAAAGAAAGCCACTTGCATCCCGTCCGACGACCAAACCGGATCCTTTGCCTGCAGCTGCGGGTCGTCCAGCAGCCGGACCGGCTGGCCTCCCGCAAGCGGAAGCACCCGCACCTCGGATGCCCCCTCTCGGCCGACACGTGTGTAGGCCAAATGGGTCCGATCGGGCAGCCAGACGGGATCAAGGCAATCGTCACCACCGCACTGGGTGCGCTGGATCGGATCAGAAGCACCCATGTCGAGCGTCCATACATCGTGCCCTCCCGCATCGTTGGCCATCACAAGAGCCAACTGGTCTCCACCCGGTGAAACGCTGTAGTCGGTCAGGCCATAATCACCCGGCAAGACGGTTTGGGGTGAGCTGCCGACGTGGTCTGCGGAGACCATCAATGCATGCGGTGGTTGGCTCGGCGTGAGGAAGATCGCCCTCGGTGGGCGAATCTGGTACGTCCACTTCGCACCGTCCTCAAGCCGTTGGGGTCCGTCTTGTGAGCGCACTCCCGCCTCCAAAGTGACCGTGACCTCCTGGCCCTTCGGAAATGGGATTGCAGGGGCGAACCGGATGCTGTTGCCCTCGGTCAGGAACGCCCCCTTCGTAGGAGGCGTGATGGTCAAGTGGGCTTTGACGCTTTCTAGATCGGCTGGGCGGTCGAAGACCAACCTGATGCTTCCGGCAGCCGCGCCGTCGGATCCATCCTCCGGGGATGTGGAGACCAGGGCAAACTTGTCAAGCGGCGCGATCGGAGGCGTCCCCCGTTCCGAGACGTATCTGGCCAACCATGCCAGTCCCAGCCCCATCACCAAGCCAACACCGACCAGGAGCAGCAGGCGACGGGTGGCTGGCGACCAGGCGGGCATAGGCAGTCTTCATCCTCTAACTGAGACCAATCCTACGAAGGATAAGCCAAAACGACCCAATCATTTGCTACACTTGCCAAGTCCGCAGATGATCGGGAGCAACTTATGGAAATCTTGAGTTACGTGATCTATGGCAATCCGCTCGATCGTTGGGCACTGGCACTGGCGGCGGCCGTTGCCCTGACCCTCGTGCTTCGACTCGTGCTCCGTCTCGTGCAGCGGCGAATCAAGAAGCTCGCCGATAAGACCAGAACGGGCATCGACGACTTGGTGGTCGATCTCCTGCGGCGCACCCGATGGTGGTTCCTGGGTCTTGTATCCGCCTATGTCTCCACCGTCTTGCTGAATCTGCCCGACGCCACTGATCAGGCTCTCAGAACCATCGCCATCCTTGTTTTCATTTTTCAGAGCGGCTTCTGGGGTGTCGGCCTGCTTGACTACGTCATTCGCACGCGGCTCGACCAAGAAAAGGCCGAGCATGATGCCGCTGGGACCACCACCGTCAGTGCCCTCGGCTACGTCGCCAGGGTCGCCTTGTGGGTGGTTGTGCTGCTGCTCATCCTACAGAACGCCGGCGTCGAAGTCACGGCCCTTGTCGCCAGCCTCGGCGTCGGCGGTGTGGCCGTCGCGCTGGCCCTGCAGAGCACCCTCGGCGACCTGTTCGCCTCGCTGGCGATGGTGCTCGACAAGCCTTTTGTCCTAGGCGACTTCATTATCGTCGGGGATTTCATGGGCACGGTCGAGAACATCGGGCTCAAGACCACCCGCATCCGCAGCCTGTCCGGCGAACAGATCATTTTTTCAAACTCCGATCTACTCAACAGCCGCGTCCGCAATTACAAGCGCATGTTCGAGAGGCGGGTGGTCTTCGGATTTGGCGTGACCTACGACACACCGGCAGACACATTGTCCAAGATCGGCGAGTGGGTCAAGGAAATCATCGAAGGTCTGGATCAGACCCGGTTTGATCGCGCCCACTTCAGCGCCTTTGGCGATTCATCTCTCGATTTCGAGGTGGTCTACTACGTGTTGAATTCGGACTACAACGCCTACATGGATATACAACAAGCGATCAACCTCGCCCTCCTCCGCCGGTTTGAGACCGAGGGCATCGAGTTCGCCTTCCCGACGCACACCATCTATCTCTCGAACGGGGAGGGCAAAGCCACTTAACCAAGATGGCGCCGGTGCTGTGAGCAGGGTGTGGATTCGAGCTTTGTTATAGTGATACATATGTCGTCGGCCGCGATATCTTATCGCGTGCTCTGACCTCTGGCGTGCCACAACAGATACCTCGTGCGCTGCTGCAACCCGATCACAGCAGCCCTATCTCATGCAGAAACTTTGCACGAGAGCCGCGATGCGGGGACACGGCCAGTTTGCGAAATTGCCCACAATCGCTTCGCGTTGGACCTAGAGTCCTGGTGTCCAAGCTCCCATGAAGAGCTCAAGCCTATGATCGGGAGCAAGGAGGAACCCCAACAACCCCACTAACAACTTATGACGCTGATTTGAGAAGGTATTGCATTTACTGGTATTCAAAGGAGAGGTAGAAGATGAAAGCCAAGTTTTTGGTCGTTTTGTCGTCGCTGATGGCGCTCGGGCTGGTGGTGTCAGCTTGCGGCCCGGCGGCGACCCCCACCTCAGCTCCAGCAACCCAGCAAACTCAACCCACCCAAGCCTCACAGCCCACCCAGGGTGCCCAACCCACACAGGCAAAGCCCACCGAGGCACCGACCCAAGCCGCCTCCGCGGGCGGGATCGACTGCACCGGTGTCCAGTCGGGGGATACCCTGAGCGTCATGTACCAGTGGTCGGGCTCTGAAGAAGAGAAGTTCAACACCATCGTCAAACCATTCGAAGATGCGTGTGGTGTTAAGCTCAACACCCAGTCTACTCGTGACGCCGCTGTCCTTGACACCAGCGTCAAGAGCACCCCTCCTGACATTCTCTTTTGGCCGTCGACTGCGATCACCAATCTGTACAGCAACAAGATGCAGGATCTGACCACCCTGGGCGCGCACACTGAGAACTACGCGAAGTTCTGGGTCTCGGGTGGCACGATAAACGGGAAGCTGCTTACACTTCCCGCCAAGGAGGACATCAAGACCATCATCTGGTACAGCCCGACCCAGTTTCAAGCCTTCGGCTACAAAGTCCCCACCACCTTTGACGAACTGAACACGCTGGTTGAGAAGATGGTGTCTGACGGGAACATCCCGTGGTCCATGGGCCTGAAGAGCCAGGGTTCCGACGGCTGGCCGGGATCGGACTTCATCCAAGATCTCCTCTTGACCCTGCAGGGTCCGGACTACGTCCAGGGGATTATGGATGGTTCCATCCCCTACAACGACCAGGGCGTCCAGGATGCCTACAAGATCTACCAGAAGTGGGCTTCCGACCCCAAGTACACGGTCGGCGGAGCGACTGGCACGGTCAACACTCCCTTCCTCGATGCCATCTACCAGCCGTTCTCTGATCCGCCCCAATCCATGATGGTCAAACAATCTGGTTTTGCCGGCGGGGAGATCGTCAAGCAGTTCCCCAATCTCAAGTACGGCACTGACTTCGACTTCTTCCAGTTCCCTGGCGCGAAGGGCATGCAGGGCGGCGGCGACAACTTGTTCGCCTTCGGAACATCACCCGCCACCATGGCCTTCGTGAAGTACATCACCAGCAAGGAAGGTGGCAAGAACTGGGCTGCCGCCGGTTTTGATGAGTCCCCCAACATCGGTGCACAGGGCAACTACCCAGACAAGCAGCTGGAGAAGAAATCTCAGATGCTGGCCAATGCCCAAGGCTTCACTACCGACATCGGCGACACACTTGGCGCACCTTTCAACACGGCTGAGTGGAAGGCCATCGTCGACGTAGTCCAAGGCGCAGACATCCCCACGGCCCTGAAAGCGGTCGCAGCCGCCCAGAAGGAGGCCCTCAGCAAATAGGGTTGCCCATGAGAGGCGTCGAGGGAGCAGATCCCCGACGCCTCTCATTCGCTTTGCCTTGCGCTTAGAGCAGGAGGAAGGTCTATGGAAACCCCGACCATCATGAAGCAGGGCCGTCTCGTGCCCTGGCTTTATGTGCTTCCCGCGCTTTTCATGATCGTCGTCTTTGTCGTCTATCCCATGCTCAGCACCACGCAACTCAGCTTCACCGACCGACATGGCACCGGGTCCGCGTCGGCGCAATGCGTTCAGGGCCAACCCTGTTGGGGTGTTTTCGAGAACTACCGATACGCCTTGACCAACCCGGAGATGACCACCGCTCTGAGGAACAACGCCCTGTGGCTCCTGGTCATGGTGCCGCTAACGGTCGCCATCGGGCTGCTTGTCGCCGTGCTGGCTGATCGCGTCAAGTATGAGGGGCTGGTGAAGGCGCTGATCTTCATGCCGATGGCGATCTCATTCATCGGGGCTGGGGTGATCTGGCGCTTCATGTACGACATTCAGACCGGGGCCAACCAACCTCAGATCGGGGTCCTCAACGCCGCACTCACTGGCGTAGGGGCCAAGCCGGTCCCATGGCTTAGCACACAGCCGCTCAACAACTTTGCCCTGATGATGGTGGGCATCTGGCTCTGGGCTGGCTTCAGCATGACCATTCTTTCGGCAGCCCTCAAGGGATTGCCCAACGAGATCCTTGAAGCGGCCCGGGTGGACGGTGCCAACGAATGGCAGCTGTTCTGGCGCATCATGATCCCTATGATCATGCCCACCATCACCGTCGTCGCCACCACCCTGCTCATCATTGTGCTCAAGATCTTCGACATCGTCTTTGTCATGACCAATGGCAACTTCGGCACTGAGGTCATCGCCAACCGCATGTTCAACTTGATCGTGACCAACGTCGGCCGGTCAACTGCCATCGCGGTGCTCCTGCTGGTCCTCACCATACCGGTCATGTACTTCAACGTTCGTCGCTTCCGCGAACAGGAGTCGATGCGATGAGACCCTTCGCTCGACTTAACCGGTTTTTCAACCGTCTCCCGGTGCATCTGGCCCTGGTTGTTCTGGTTGTCATGTGGCTTGTACCCACCGTAGGTGTGTTCATCACCTCCTTTCGCACGCGAGAAGCAGTCCGAACCACCGGCTGGTGGACCGTATTCTTGCCCAGCCCCCCCAAAGGGAAGTCGCAATACACCACCTACTGCGCCGCTTGTCATGGCGCCAATGGAGACGCCATCGCCAATGCAGACCTCTCCAACCCAAAGGTCGTCGATCAATTCAGCCGATCGGCCAGCCTGCTCGTCTACTTGAAAAAGGGCGTCAATGGAGGTCCGCACCTGAAGGATCCACCGCTGCCAGAGAACCCGCGCGATGCCCAGGCTGTACTGGCTCCGGTTCTGAAGTACATGCGCATCCTCGACGGGGAAACATCCGCCAACGCCGGGCGCAACTTCACACTCCAAAACTACGCCGACGCGCTGGTCGGGTACAAAGGGACGGGCAACTACATCAGCGACTGCAAGCAGGGCGTCGCCAGCACCCTCGCCAAATTCACATGCAATTTCTGGAAGGACATTCTCAACCCAGAGGGCATGGGGCAGGCCTTCCTGAACACAGTGGCCGTCGCCGTGCCGGCAGCTTTGCTCCCGATCTTGTTCGCGGGTTTCGCTGCCTACGCCTTTGCATGGATGGATTTCAAAGGCCGCCAATGGGTCTTCGCCATTCTCGTCGGTCTGCAGGTGGTCCCCCTGCAATTGGCCTTGGTGCCCATCGCTCAGCTGTACACCAATGTCGGACTCCAAGACACATTTCTCGGCATCTGGCTGTTTCACACCGGATTCGGCCTACCCTATGCCATCTACCTCATGCGCAATTTCATGGGCGGCTTGCCGCGAGAGGTGTTCGAATCGGTCTACATCGATGGCGCCAACCACTGGACCGCATTCTGGCGCTTGGCCGTCCCGTTATCCCTTCCCGCCATCGCCTCGCTGTGGATCTTCCAGTTTCTCTGGATTTGGAACGATTTCTTGGTGGCCAAGATCTTCCTGACGGGTCACCCAGTGCTGACCGTCCAGATCACCAATCTGATCGACCCGCGCGGCGGCAACTGGAGCATCCTTACCGGGGCTGCTTTCCTCTCATTCATCGTGCCCATGTTGGTGTTCTTTGGCCTGCAGCGGTTCTTCGTCCGCGGCATGCTAGCCGGCTCGGTCAAAGGCTAGATTCCTCGCACGGCAACGCCGACGCGCCGCCTACAATGCGGCGCGTCGGCCCTCCGGCTTGACACCTCATGCTCTCCCGAGCTATAGTGGAACCGGTTCCATAAGTCACGGCCTTCAAATCAATAGGTGACCACAGATGTCCCCGACAATCCGCGACGTAGCCCGCAGGGCGAACGTCGGCCTGGGCACAGTATCTCGAGTGCTCAACGACAGCCCCCAAGTCAGCGAGACTACTCGCGCGCGGGTTCTCGACGCCGCCGAAGCGCTCGGTTTTCATCCCAACATCTCAGCTCGCAGACTAGTCACCGGCCAGACCCACCAGATTGCATACATCGAAAGACAATCCCCCGCACACGTTTTCTCAGACAGTTTTTGGCCACAGGTTTTGCGTGGCATCCACGACGCAGCCCAAGAGAGCGGGCACGAGGTTCTCTTTGCACCCGACAACAAGGTGGAGGGCCAAGGGCGTGCGGGCCGCCTGCTGCGCCGCAATCACGTCGATGGAGTCATCATTTCCGGTCCCCGCAAGGACGATGCCGAAGTATTGAGCTTGATCGAGGAAGACGCACCCCTCGTCGTCCAGGGCGCATGGCCGGATCCTCACGTCCCGTCCGTGGACGTCGACAACCACGCTGCCGCCTATCAAGCCACCGATCACCTGATTGGTCTCGGCCATCGCCGGATCGCGATCATCATCCACTCGCCGGCCGCCTACACCTCCTCGATGGAGAGATACGGCGGATATCGGCAGGCTCTGATCGACCACGACATCCCCGAGGATCCCGCGCTGGTCGGCCGCGCCCGTTTCACACCGGCCTCCGGCGAACGCGCCATGGAGGCCCTGCTCAACTTGGACCCGATGCCCACGGCCCTGTTTGCCACAAGTGACACCGTGGCGATCGGAGCGATGTCTGCCATCCGCCGTCATGGGCTGAGCGTGCCGGGCGATTTCGCCGTTGTCGGTTTTGACGACGTTCCGATCGCTCGCTACCTTGACCCTCCCCTCACAACTATTCGGCTTCCCGCGTACGAGCTGGGAAAGCACTCTGCTCGGCTCCTGGTTTCGCGTCTTGCCGGTGAACCGCTGGAGTCGCCAAGGCACGTTCTTCGGAGCGAGCTGATCGTGCGCCACTCCTGCGGCCAACAGGCTCACGGAAGCAAATTGACCTCGAAGCCCCATTCAAACAGCAAGGGAGGTGATGCCCGGCAGTTTTAAGTTCCACCTAGATCTCTTGTCAAATAAGCAAAATCGGAGGAGAGAACAATGAGGAAACACTTGTGGCGATTTCTCGCCGTGCTGCTCCCGCTCAGCCTGATTCTGGCTGCCTGCGGCGGTGGTGCAGTTCAGACCGTCGTGGTGACCGAACAGGTCCAGGGACAGACCGTAGAAAAAGTCGTCACGGCAACCCCTGCACCGGTGTCGATGGAGGACACGGGCACCGTCTTCATCCTGGGTGCGTTCCGCGGGCCCGAGGAAGACGCTTTCAACGCCGTGATCAACGCCTTTGAAGCCGAGAATCCCGACATCAACGTCGTGTATTCCGGTACGTCTGAGTTCGAAACACTGATCACCATCCGCGTCCAAGCTGGTGATGCGCCCGATATCGCTGCATTCCCGCAGCCGGGTGCCGTGGCCAAGCTGGCCCGCGAGGGACAGCTGGTCCCGCTTTGGGACAGCGCTCTGTCCATCTATGACGAGCAGTATCAGCCCGCCTGGAAGGAACTCTCCCAGGTTGACGGGACACCCTACGGGATGTTCCATCGAGTGAACGCCAAGGGTTGGTTCTGGTACAACAAGCCAGACTGGGAAGCTGCTGGCTGGCAGGTCCCTCAGACTTGGGACGACATGCTGAAGTTGTTTGATGACATGGTCGCTGATGGTCGGCGGGCCCCGCTGTGTGAAGGCATCGAATCCGGCGCCGCCACGGGCTGGAAGGGCACCGACTGGATCGAGAACATCATGCTGCGCACGCAGCCAGTCTCGACCTACGACAGCTGGGTTGCCGGTGACACCCCCTTCAGCTCACCTGAGGTCAAGAACGCCTGGGAGACCCTGGGCAATATCTGGTTCAACCCAGACTATGTCTATGGCGGCACAGACTACATCGCCACCACCAACTTCCAGGATCCGCCCGCGCTGCTGTTTGGCGACGATCCAAAGTGCTGGCTCCACATGCAGGGCAGCTTTGTGACCAGCTTCTTCCCCGACAGTGTGCAGGCTGATCTGGACAACCAGGTGGGCGTCTTCGCCATGCCGGCCATCGACACGTCGCTGTCTCCCGCCCTCGAGGTTGGCGGTGACCAGTACGTCGTCTTCAAGGGCCACGAACGCCCTGAGGTGAAGAAGTTCATTGAGTTCCTCGGCACGCCCGCATCTGTGAAGCCGTGGGCGGAGTTGGGCGGCTCGCTGTTCCCGCACATCAATCAGGACATCTCCTGGTACCCGACGCAGCTTGACCAGAACATGGCCAAGGCAATCGTCAACGCCAAGGCTGCTCGGTTCGACGGCTCAGACAACATGGCCTCGGCCACCAATCTGGCCTTCTGGCAGGGGATCACCGACTGGGTGACCGGCTCAGATCTCGACACCGTCCTGAGCACGATCGACTCAGCCGGACAGCAGTAATCTGCTTCACCGCCAGCGGTCAGCCTGAACCTGGGCTTGCCGTCTGGTAACGGGGTGGGGAGCCGCACACCCGGGCTCCCCACCCCTGGATCGAGCCAGAACGGAGGATGAGTCATGAAACCGCCGTCGGAATCATCCAATAAAGAGATTTCACGCTACGGAGGGCTTTGGGACCTCGTCGCTACGGGGGTCGGTCGGCTCTTGATCGCCCTGTTCGTCCCAGCGGTCACCTTCGTTGTGTTGTTGTACGTCTTCATCTTCTTGCGAGACAGCAATGCCCCTCAGTGGGTCATCGCCATCGTCGCCATTCTGTGGGGCGTGGGCGGCGTGGCCGTGCTTTTCCTCGCCGCCAATGCGTTCATCGAGCAGCTACCGGACAGGTGGAAATCACGACTCACACCGTTCGTCTTTGTGGGTCCCGCAATTGCCATTCTGGCCGCCTACTTGTTCCTCCCCGCCATCCTTAGCGTGAGAGACAGTCTGTTCAATGCGAACGGCTCACAGTTCGTCGGATTGGACAATTATGTCTACGCGTTCACCAGCCCGGCGATGCTCGAGTCTTTCCGCAACAATCTGCTTTGGCTGGTGCTTGGCACGGGCCTAAGTGTGGTCTTCGGCCTGATAGTGGCCGTGCTTGCCGACCGCACGCACCCACGCTTCGAGACCGTCATAAAGTCCCTGATCTTCCTTCCGATGGCGATTTCGATGGTGGGCGCCTCGGTCATCTGGCGCTTCATCTACAACTTCCGTCCGGCTGGCTCCATTCAAATCGGCCTGCTCAACGCAGTCGTCACGGCGTTCGGCGGAAACCCGGTGGCCTGGATCTCCTTCAAGCCTTGGAACAACTTGTTCCTGATCGCCATCCTGATCTGGCTCCAGACGGGCTACGCCATGGTCATCTTGTCGGCAGCCATCAAAGGCATCCCATCTGAGCTGCTCGAGGCGGCCCGCATCGACGGAGCCTCGGAATTCCAGGCCTTCTTCAAGATCACCATCCCCTACATTCAAGGGACCATCGTCACGGTGGGTACGACGATCGTGATCTTTACCCTCAAGATATTCGACATCGTACTGGCGATGACCGGGGGCAACTTCGGTACACAAGTCATCGCCAACGAGCAGTACAAACAGATGTTCCGTGCCTTCGACTTCGGTCGCGGCTCGGCCATCGCCGTCGTCCTGCTCTTGGCCGTGATCCCGGTCATGTACTACAACCTGCGCCAGTTTGCCGAACAGACGGAGGCCTTCTGATGTCCAGTCAACGAAGCAGCTTGCTTGGAAAGACCTTCGTTTACGGCACGCTGATCATCCTGGCGCTGATCTGGTCTATACCGACCATCGGTCTGCTGGTCAGCTCCTTCCGGCCCGAAGACGACGTCCTCAACTCGGGATGGTGGACGGTTGCGACTAATCCTTCCAGCGCCCACATCACGACATCCAACTACCAGACCGTGCTGGGAATCGGACAGCAGGCCAACGTGGCGCAGAGCAACATCCAGCTCTCCGACGCGGTGCTGAACAGCCTGACTGTCGCTGTGCCGGCCACGGTCATCCCGATCCTGATCGCCGCCTTCGCAGCCTACGGATTCGCCTGGATGCGGTTCCCGGGCAGGCGGGTGTTCTTCATCGGAGTCGTCGCCCTTCTGGTCGTGCCGCTCCAGATCGCCCTGATCCCCGTGCTCAAGGTCTATCTCAGGCTCGATCTGAACGGCACCTTCTTGGGGGTGTGGCTGGCACACACGGGCTTCGGCCTGCCGTTGGCAACCTATCTCATCTACAACTACATCAGTACGCTACCGCGTGACATCCTTGAGTCGGCCTTCATCGACGGGGCGTCGCACTTCACGATCTTCATGAGGTTGATCATGCCGCTGTCATTGCCAGCCTTGGCGTCGTTTGCCATTTTCCAGTTCCTGTGGGTCTGGAATGACTTGCTGGTCGCCCTGGTCTTTCTGGGAGCCGATCCACGTGTCGAAGTCCTCACCCAGAAACTGCTCGGCATGTTGGGTACGTTTGGAAGCGATTGGCACCTGCTGACAGCGGGCGCGTTCGTTTCCATGATCCTGCCGTTGGTTGTGTTCTTCTCACTGCAGCGCTACTTCGTTCGCGGCCTGCTTGCCGGATCAGTCAAGGGCTAGAAGAAGCCGGGTTCGGACACGCTGTTCTGAGGCGAACGGCTCGGTGCGGCCGAGATCCCGAAGCGTGGGCCGGCCTGCCCGAAAATCTGCAAGCCTTGCTCGAGCTCGAGGACATCGATTGGGCAGCTGCCGATGATGTCCTCGGGCTCGTTCGCTGGCAAGCCGGCCCATCATGGGGCCTGTTCGATGGTCCTGCCTTTTTCGGGCGCCAAGCCAGGTCCTTCTAGCGGCCAACGCTGACTGGTCGCTCGATCTGAAAGGATCCACACGTGCACATCGCCTTTCTCAACCCACAGGGCAACTTTGACCCCCAAGACCGTTATTGGACACAACATGCCGACTTTGGGGGGCAATTGGTGTATGTCAAGGAGCTTGCCCTGGCACTAGGGCAGATGGGCCATAAGGTGGACATCCTGGCCCACCAAATCGTTGATCCGGATTGGAAAGGGTTTGAGGCCGAAGAAGATCACTATCCTGATGCCCCAAATGTCCGCATCTTGCGATTTGAGTGTGGTGGGCTTGGGTTCAGACGAAAGGAAGAACTGTGGCCGTTTCTCGGCACCGAGTGGGTTCCCCGGATCCAAGCGTTCTACGGAGATCAGCCAACCAAGCCGGATATCTCCGCTGGACACTACGCTGACGGTGGACTTTCGGCCGCCCTCTGGCAGATGGACGCTGGGCCTCCTTTCACATTCACAGCACACTCCCTTGGTGCCCAGAAGGTCGATCGCCTGATCGCCGAGCCCAATCAGACTCTAGACTCCCTGGATGCAAAGTATCTGTTTCGACGGCGCATTTCGGCCGAACGAATCGCCATGAACTATGCCGCGGTCTTGATCACAAGCACCGACCAAGAGCGGCGCCAGCAGTACCGGCACCCGGCCTACGCAGGGGCCGTCGACCCCGATGACGACAGGCGGTTCCGCGTGGTCCCCCCCGGCGTAAATCTGACGATTTTCGACATGCAGGCACAGGCGCCCGGGGACGAAAGCCTGGTTTCCCGCCTGGACAGCATCCTGCAGCGCGACCTTGACGAAGGGCGCCAGGATCTACCGGCCATCATCAGTTCATCAAGACTCGATCCCAAGAAGAACATCGTGGGGTTGGTGCGCGCATATGCTGCGAGTGAGGATCTCCAATCTCGGGCAAATCTCCTCTTGGTGCTGAGAGGCGTCAACAGTTTGAGAGAGGCCCATGGTTTGAGTACTGGTGAGCGCGAGATCTTGGACCAGATCATTGCTGTCTGCGACCAACACGATCTCTGGGGGAAGGTCTCTGGCTTCTCACTTGCCGGGCAGACCGAGATTGCCGCCGCATATCGCTATCTCTCCAAGCGGCGTTCCGTGTTTGCCCTGGTTGCGCTCTACGAGCCATTCGGGCTGGCGCCGCTGGAGGCGATCGCCGCTGGCTTGCCTGCCGTCGTCACTCAAAACGGGGGACCAAGCGAGAGCTTGCGCGAGGGGAGTTCTGAGTTCGGGGTCCTGGTCGATCCATCGGACCCAGCCGACATCGGCGCTGGTCTGCTTCGTCTCATCAGCTCAGACAAGTCATGGGACAAATTCCAGCAGCTGGGTCGCCAGCGGGTGCTTTCGAGCTATACGTGGGAAGCCACCGCAAAAGGCTATCTGACCGCCTTCGAGGCCGCACTTGACGCACCGCGCCATGAGCCGATGATCCCCATCCCGCCATACTTCACAGACCCCAAGCCATCCAACGATCTGCCACTTGAACCGCTCAGGCGGATTTGGCAGGGGCAGACCCATAATGCCTAACACGGGACATTCCATCCATAGTCTCGGAGGTCATCGATGAGGGGCGACAAACTCGTCATAGAACCACATCACACAGCTCGGGCCGCGGAGATCACGAAGTGGCTGGAAGATCGGATCGTGAAAGGTC
>Ga0315535_1002169_pt1 | contig 12759 bp, 10 predicted proteins | sample SalMarSW160220MG_2_FD_203092 | JGI IMG/M metagenome (GOLD analysis project Ga0315535, IMG submission 203092) | Salt marsh sediment microbial communities from the Plum Island Ecosystem LTER, Massachusetts, United States - Salt Marsh Sediment SW1602-20 ...
TCCTGTTGCTGCTGCAATTCTGAATTGTGATAAGATTATCCTCCTGACTCATGCAAAATTCCATCATATCGGAATAGCTGGGTCATTGAAGAATATGGGCGTCGGTATGGTCGGTAAGCAAGGCAAATCAGCTATACACTGTCCTGGAGGGCTTGAAATCTATCCGGAGAGATGTTTGGGAGTGGAATGTTCCAAATGCGTTTCTGTCTGTCCTGTGCGATGTATTGCGGTTGCAAGTAGCCTCACGATTGATACTGATAAGTGTGTAACTTGTGGTCATTGTTCGTCTGTTTGCTCTTCTGTCAATGCTGGTGCGTTGAAGATGACATGGACTGGAAAAAATATGGCAGAGAGAATTGTTGAGAATGCTGTTGGTGTCACAAAATCAATTGGTTCAGATAAGTTCTACTACATTAACTTAGCGATTGATATTTCAGATATGTGTGATTGTGTACGTGTAGGCGCTCCTCTTATGATGCATGACCTCGGCATCTTTGGTGCGACTGATCCCGTAGCTATTGATCATGCTACATTGGAATCTATGAAAACAGCAACACTCAATCCTGCATCACCGAAGTATGATGATTTTGATAGATTGACTGAAGCGTCTCAAGCATTTTTCTTGCATGGAGAAAAATTCGGACTTGGTTCTACTAAGTACAAACTAGTGACTCTTACAAAGGTAAAAGAATAAGGTCCATGATAGGAACTCTTAAACGTAAGAATGTAAGAAAACAAAAAAAACACAGACTACTATCATTCTGTAATCTGGGTATGTTGTATCCAATAAGATGTATCATTGTGATTCCTCGATGTGGGTGCGGTAGAATAGGGGTTCATTCGAGGCCAAATTACAATGACAGAACATCGAGAATCATGGATAACACTTGCCAAGGCAGTGGCACTAGTTCTCGTTATATTTATACATTCAATATACAGAGATGGCCTCTCCAGTTACCTCACAGGTTTTGTAATGCCTGCATTTTTCATACTCTATGGAGTTTCACACAATAGCCAGAAATGCCGTTATGATTTCAAAAGATACATTTCCAATCGTGCACGAGCTCTGATGATTCCATATTTACTCTTGAGTATCGTTATGCTTCTGATGTATTTTATTCTGTATCCTATTGTTGATTTAGGATTTCCACCGACAGACTTTGTATTCTGGTTAATCTATGGAAATGGTCCTCTTGGAAGAGTCACCCATTTATGGTTCTTGCGAACAATGTTCTTTGCAATTGTTCTATTTTCAGTTATTGATCGTTATTTGCATGACAAACCCCCTATCTTCCGATTATTCATACTTGCAGTTTCACCCGCAGTCGGAGTGATGTTCAAATTCAGTACGGGCGTCGTACTAGTGCCATGGGGTATGGACGCGGTCCTAATCTCATTATCCTTTATGTTGATTGGAAGTGAAATTCGAAGGTATCGACATCTATCACCATGGAGTGTCAATCCTCTGGTTGACCTCACTGGTCTGATTTCAGCAATTGCTGTTTATTCAGTGCTTTCTGTCAGCAATAGTTTTGTTAATATCGGTGAAAGTATCTATGGGAATTTCATCTATACATACATGATTACAGGTGTTCTTGGAACCTACATCGTTTGTCTACTCTCTTTCTACACAGTCATGAAATTCCCATTAATCGCTCGGTTAGCTACATCATTCAATAAGTATGGTCAAGAGATTTATGAAGTTCATCCATTAATTATCGAATTCAATTATCAGGTTCTTGGTGGCTTTGCTATCTGGTACTCTACACTGAATTTCTATCCCGGAGCACCTTTAGTCATTATTAACTTTCCACTGGCCATCATACTATCATACCTATTTGCGTCACAGATAGTCCGTAGGTCTGATACTCTCCGCTTGATGTTCTTAGGTTTCAGAAAATCCCGAGAAGTTCAACCCAAACTTACATTCCCTGTACCTGAACCCAATGAGGGCAATGAAGCTCTTTGCCTCGAGGAAATAGCTGCTGAGAATTAAATCATAGTTTCTAAATGAACTTGTAAGTTCAATGTCCTAAATTGGAGAATTACCACTCTGGTAGCTCTTCAAATCTCCTGCACATGACAAAATGATATTCCTCAACCTCGCGAAATTCTGGAACACTCGCTTTACATTCTTCCTCACAATACTCACATCTTCCACTAAATGGACAACCCACGAGCGGTTCTGAAAGATCCGGAGGCTGACCAGGAATGCCTCGTATTCGAAGTCCTCTTTCTTTCATCTTTCGAATGATTTCCATTGTTGGATTACTCATAATGAACGCACGTGTGAACGGATGTCCAGGAGAGTTCATTATAGTTGCTGTAGTTCCGAACTCAACGATCTTCCCTGCTGTCATCACCGCAACTTTGTCGCATGTTTGAGAGATTGTTCCCTGGTTGTTACTTATCATCAATAAAGATAGGTCTGTATTTTTTCGAATGATTTGGATAGCATCAAGAATTCGCAACTGGATTGCCATATCCACAGCTGTAGTGGGTTCATCAGCAATCAATAATGCTGGTTTGGGAATGAGTGCCATTGCAATCAACACACGTTGATCTTCACCTACACTAAACTGTGATGGTTTCATATCCTTTCGAATGTCTACATCACCAAGTTCTACAAGGTCAAGTGTCTGTAGGACTCTCTTCATTACATGCCAGTCTGTAAGCTCATTATCTTCATCATGCACACGCAGAACTTCTGCAGTTTGTTCCTCGAATGTTGAATAGGGGTTTAGTGATTTCGCGGATCCTTGCGGCACGTATGTGATTTCATTTCCACGAATTTGACGATATTCTTTTTCACTCAGTGCAAGAAGGTCTTCACCTTTGAACCAGAGATGTCCTTCAACTCCTGGTAACTCTTCACCAATGTCTTTAGAGGTTAAGCCCTTCTTTTTAGCCTCATCTTTGAGTTTCCACAATCTTACATTTTCCTCATTGGCTGCGGTCGATGAATATTTGCGTGATAGATTATCAAAGAGCCCAAGAATTGCTAAAGCCACCGATGTCTTCCCTGCACCTGACTCACCAAAGAGACCAACTGATTCTCCTTTTCGTATTTCAAAAGAGATGTCATTTACTCCTCTTACAAGACCTTTCTTTGATGTGTAGAATGCCTTGAGATTTTCCACTCGAAGAGTAATATCGGTATCTTCCGCTGTCATAATTTTCCAATAGAAATACCACTGAAATACTCTGTGGCTAGCGCAGAAACTCGATATCATAGAGGAATTTCATCATCATCCAATGAAAATGCTTTGTACAAACAAATCATGCAAAGACCAATGAAGAGTATGATTGCTAGGACACTTGCCATCACACCTGGACCCGTAAATTCGTTAAGAATAAACACATTTCCGTGTTGTATAGTCCATGCGTTGAGTCCCATATATTCAGCAATGAACTCAAGTGAAACTCCCATCAACATGATTGACATCACTGCGCTGAATAGAAGTCCTGTTCTCTGCATCCACACATGTTGATACCATGGTTTTCCTTTCTTTGCTGCTTTCTTCTCTGCGTAATACCATAGTAAACCACCAGCAAAGGAAAATGTGAGATTCATGAGATAGAATGGAATATAGTATAGATCTGACGGCCACCCTAATATGATTGGAAAAATCGGAATATGTTGATGCATAGCATCATCAACTGAAACTAGATGGTATACGATTGACATATAGAATATTTGAAAGAGTAAGATGTGATAGGATGCTCTTCCCACTTGTTGCACATATCTTGCAAATCTTCCAGACGGTTTCTGTGGAAGTAGTATCATGGCACCAATAAATAATAAAGCAGCGTACCCGTAGAAGAGAAATGTATAGTCTCCGACAACGAAAATCTGCACCCATTGCACAAATTCACCAAAAGAATTGGGTATTGCTCCGATTATACCAATCTGCGTACCTGGTGAAAACGTAACGTAATCAATCATGAACATCACGCTGATTGGGAAGTATAGAAACATGAACCAGTTCCTCTTGGCTCTAAGACTGTAACCTTTAGAAAACCAGAGTCCTAATCCCACTGCAGGTAAATAGAATATGACATTGATTCTGATGGCAGAAATAATGAAATTCCCCGATGCTGATACAATCCAGTAAGGCCCCCATATGTACAGGATTGTTTCCATCATAATCTCTCCCATGAAACAGAGAACTAACGTAAGTGCAGCCTGCTTCTCAAAAAGCCAATAAACGAGGGGGAATACGATTATGGATCCGAACAACAATGCAATGAACCAATTACCCGGTCCCCAAAATGGAAGATACCCAAGGAGTGTATATTCGCTGAATCTCAATAATCCAGTGTATATCCCAATCAAAATTGAACCCATATACAATACTGCAAAGGGAAGAACATAGCGAACAATCTTACCCTTGAAATATTCCTTTGAGTATAACTCTCGTAGAGTAGTTGCCCCATGGTATTTGAAAGAATATGCCATGTTAAATCCCATTATGATAAGAAAGAATGGAATTGAGAGCCTCTCCCAGAACAGACTACCCATTGCAGCTTTGACATCCCAATACAAACTGTGGTCCATCACTACAAACGCAATTGCGATAGCTTTCAAGACATCCAGTTGAAAGTAGTATGGTCTTTCTTGCGTTTCTTTGTGCTCGAGCTCTATCTCAAGATCATCCAGAGCTGCAAGTGAATCTGAATTTGACATATGGATTCGAATAATTCACTGCTTGTTCGATAATATACCATACTACAAGCGCAATCCCCTCACTGATGTAGAGTGATATCAATTACTTCGTACCTACAAGTTAACTCCTTAAGACGGATAAGATGGACTTTGAATTTATTAGCAGAGGTCCCCGCGAGATGGCGATTTTTAACCGGTCTGTTGCATCAGTGTACATTGCATATGGGTTCCAGTCAACTGCACAAGCCATAAGCTGGCAATTTGTAACTTTCTTTGTCAAGCATGATTTAAATGCCACATCCTTCGTAGAACTATCTCTTGCCTCTGCACTACCTGCATTCATCATTATGGTGATGGCCCCAGTTTGGGGAACACTATCGGACCGGTGGAAAAAGCGCAAAGTATTCATGATCATTGGATTCATTGGATATGCATCAACGTTCATCTTCTATGCGTTAGTTGTGGATATACTTCAGTACTTGGTGGTGGCTGCTGTTGGTGCAATGTTTTCATCCGCGGCACTTCCTATGGGTCAAGCTCACCTGACAACCAATGCAAACAACAAAGGTGAAAGGCTAGGATATTTTGTAGCGGCTCAATCTGCTGGATGGTTTTGTGGAGCCCTATTTAGTGGAATACTCTATGATTTCGTTGGAATGAGATTTCTGTTTGTTGTTGCTGCTGCACTATCTTTAGGCGCAACCGCAAGCTCTGTTATCCTAATCAAAGACATTCCCTTTATTGAGGTCATTGATTCAAGTAAGCATCGGCTAGTTGATATTTTACGGAAACCTGGGATGAGTCGCCTTACAACTGCAGTTGCATTCAGTCAAATTGGAATGAACGCAATAGGCGCATTCCTTGCCATTATGATCGTTGATGAACTCGGAGGAAATACTGCTTTTGTTGGGCTCGCTAATTCAGCTGCAACGTTTGTTGCAATAATCTTCACTGGGTATATAGGAAAAATAGTGGACCGTCGAGGACCGATTAAGGTTCTAATAATAGCATATTTCTCTTACACAATCTTTTCTTTTCTATTTGGATTAGTCCAAGATCCAGTAGTAGCGACTATCATGTGGGCTTTGCCTATCTACCCATTAGCCTCAACAGCAACTTCTGCGTTGGCTGCACTCATTTCTGGAGAAGATGAAAGGGGCAGAGCAATGGCTCTTGTTTATGGGGCACAAAATGCAGGGGGATGGATTGGCCCAATAATTGGTGGCATCTTTGCAGAGTATGTTTTTCTAACAGTTCAACCAATCTCATTTATCAATTCAGCATTCAATTTAGTGGCAATGCTTCTGGTAATTTCATTGTTGCGGGTCATGGGTTCATTGAATGGGCAAAAGGTGGTTGCGACAGACAATCATAGTCCTCTACTTCATAGTCAAGATGAAACTTTCAACGAAGAATAATGTTGATATGTCCCGGTTCATCATAATTGTTCATGCCGGATGGATGTACTGCAGGTGCCAAAATCATTGGTGACCGCTATTTCTTGTTAAAGAATCGCGATTTGATTTGTGGTGGATTCAGAGATGCTCTCGTCTTTGAGAATGATGTATTCTTTATCACTGGAATTAATGTTGCAGATGGTGAGTTCGAGGGTGCTTCCTTTGGATTCAACAGATATGGGTTGGCTGCATGCAACACAACTGTGCTGATCACGCCTCACAAACCATACGATATTCTCCTCGAACGGATTTTGAGAGAAAGTAAAACAATCGAAGATGCTTTTGATTTAGTTCAGAATGACTTAGAGCGTGGAGAGCGATATCAGTGGTGTAATTTTATTCTGGCATCCACATCTGGAGTAGGCGTAATCGAGATAGGAGACGGTGTCGCAGTTTTAGAACAGGATCCAAAAATCATCACACGCACGAATCATCATCTTATACTCCCTACTGCTGATATCCTTCGCCATGCATCTCTTGCAGAACGTGAGGCAGGGGGCTCATTGACTACTAGTCAACATAGACGTCAGCAAGCTGCTAAGATACTCTCTGGTGCAACATCAATGATAGATATGGCCCAATTGCTCAGCACTCATTCGGAAGGTAGAGGTTTTGATTCAATCTGTCGTCATCAATCATTGAATCCGAGAGCTGAACCATACAGGGGAGAAACAGTCTACAGCTACATTGCAGAAGTTTCTGGGATTAATAGTAATCAACTTGAGTTTAGAATCAGCGTGACTCCGGGCAATCCTTGCACTGGATTGTTTAAGGAATTCATCGTAGATTTTGATTCTCTAGAGAGTAAGTTCAATTTGCTTAACAACTATCCATAGGTCCCAATCGAGCAATATTTCAGTGCGATTTACTCACATGTAACTCTGAAGGTGACTTGATGGAGTCGGTAGAATTCAAAAAAATATTGGCAGGGTATTCTGTAACAACAGTTACACCGTTTACTAATGATTTATCTAAAATAGATACTGAAGGAATTGCTAAGAATATCGAATTTCTAATTGATCACAGGATTCCTTTATTAATTCCAAATGGGAATACTGGAGAATTTTATTCTTTATCCGAACATGAATGGTCTGAAGTTCTTCAAGCTACTGTCGAGGCTACAGGAAATAAAACCACAATTATGTCAGGAGTAGGTCATTCAACTAAGACTGCTATATCCCAGATTGAAAAGGCAAGGTCTCTTGGAATCCCAGCTGTAATGATAATGTACCCTCAACATGTTTTTGTTTCTGAGGAGGGTATTCTGGACTACTATCGCGCAATTCTAGAACGGTCTGATGGAATGAATATCGTTCTCTACAAGAAAGGTCCTTTACTTTCTGACGCTGTCCTTCAAAAACTGATGAAATATGAAAATCTCGTAGGAGTTAAGTATGCATTTGGAAGGATTGTTGATTTTGCTAGAACCATTCAGGAGTTAGGTTCATCGATAATCTGGTCGTGTGGATCTGCAGAGCGGTTTGCTCCATTTTTCTGGTTAGCTGGAGCTAGAGCCTTCACAAGCGGTCTTGGGAATTTTGCGCCCACGATAACTGCAAGCATGTATGGTGCTCTTGATAAAGGAGACTATGCTAAGGCTATGGAAATTCAAAGGATGATTACTCCCCTTGAATATTTGAGAGAAGGTCGAGATAAAGCAAATAATGTCCCGGTTGTAAAAAGAGCACTCGATCATGTAGGACTGGTTGGAGGTAGGTGTAGACCACCAATTCATCAACTTTCTGATAATGAGCAAAATGCCATTGTCAAATGTATCCAAAGTTGGAATTTGTGATTACATATAGCTTCTACTCGATTGAATGTCCAAGTCTTTTGAACAGAATGGGCATCGCGCCTCCTCATCCCCAATCCATTCTAAGCTTCGAATTGAAATTTCTTTTCCGCACTCAGGACATACTAATGGAATTTGAATTACTTGCCATTGCTTTTGTTTTGCAATCTGTTTGAACGATGTTTGAACTGAAGTTGCATAACTCCATGTCATTACTCCAGGACCAAAAGAAATGAGAAGAATTCCCACAATTAAAGACAGAATCCACAGGTAGAGATTTGATATGAAATCACCAAATATCAAAATCTGAAAATACAACCAAAAGAAGTAAACTCCTACCAGTGTCATAATTATGCCGATTGTAAAGGGTAGTCTTTTCATAACTTAATCCTCGCTTTTTTTTTATTTCAAAGATACATTATCTCCATTGATGAATACCTGCTCGACCTTACTATAGAATTCAAAAGGGTCTCCAGACCAGATGACAATATCTGCATCTTTTCCACTTTCGAAGGATCCGACCATATCATCTATCCCTAGGATTTCCGCAGGATTGATGGTCACACACTTCAGGGCATCTTCTTTGCTCATTCCCTCCTTTATGACACTCATTGGAAGGATTGGGAAGTAATTCATTGGTGTTAGTGAATCGGTCTGCAGTGCAACTTTCACCTTTGCATTATTAAGTAGCACCGCAGTCTTGAAACCACGTTCTCTTGTTTCTGGTTTACTGACCCAATACATAGTGGGACCAACTACAGCAGGGAATCCAGATTTGGCAATGAATTTGGCTATCTTATGACCTTCCGTGCAGTGAATAAGCACTGTCCGAATATTGAATTCATTTGCAATTCTTATCACGGTAGCAATATCATCCGCGCGATGGGCATGTGCGTGAATTGGAATTTCGCGTCTGAGAACTTTGATTATTGTTTCCAAGCCAAGGTCTCTTTTAGGAGGGTTTGGAGGTGCTTCGCCTTTTTCAGATGCTTTTTTCACTTGTGACAGATAGTTCTCGAGTTCTTTCATATGATTTTGCCCATCAACTAGAGCTTTTCGTAGAACTGCAGCGACTCCCATACGAGTAGATGGTATTCTCTTCTCACTACCGTGCACCTTTTTCGGATTCTCGCCAAAAGCTACTTTCAAACCAGAAGGTGTCTTGACAATCATCTCATCAACCACGCCATTACCGATTGGTTTAACAACTAATGCTTCACCAGAAATTACATTTCCTGAACCTGGACCCGTGTTAATACTTGTCACTCCACCCATAATTACTTCTTTGAGTGAGGGTTCTGAAGGGTTGAAAGAGTCGATACCTCTTACTTCAGGAGTTGTTGCATTTGTCATTTCATTCCCATCAGAACCCGCCCAACCTATTGAACCATCAAAGAGACCTTGATGAGTATGCGCATCGATGAATCCTGGAACTACGAACTTACCGTCTGCATCTATGGTCTTGGTTCCTTTTGGAATATCAACAGTCTTACCTATTGCTTTGATTTTTTTATCAAATAGAATTGTACCACCTTTGATGAGTCCATTAACAGGACAGAAAATCGTCGCATTGATGATTGCTTTCACATTCATTCTCCTCCGATTGTATTATGAACCTCTTAGCACATGAAAAGTGTTCTCATTTATGTTAGATGTTATCTTGATTGATATTCGAATATGTGTGCCGACCACCCTGCAACGCGTGCAAGTGCAAATAGGGTAGTATTGAACTCTGGTGGAAATCCAAATGTGGTATAAGTTGCAGCATTGTATAAGTCAATATTGGGAAATGCATTGATTCCTTTGAGATCAGCAAGAAGTCTTCTCCCTTTATTTGCCACTTCTTCAATGATCTCGATTAACTTTCGCGTTTCTGAGTTGTCTGCCCGACGAAATAGAATCTCCCGTAAAACATAAGCACGGGGATCAAATCCACGATAGATACGATGCCCCAATCCAAAGATCTTTTGACCGTTCAGTATTCGATATCTAAGAATCTCTTCAACGGAGTCAAGTTCTTCCACCTCATTGAACATCCTCATCGCTTCTGTTCCTGCTCCATGATGCAAAATATCAACGTGTGTTTCTAGAGCGGCTTTCATACTCTCAGATATCGATCTACCCTCTGCAATGTTTCTAGATATTGTTGAGAGTGATGGATTGTCTGGGTCGTCCATATGTAGAATTACACATGTCTGAAAGTCCCGAATCTCCTGAGGAGATGATTCCTTTCCTTTTGCTATCCAGAGAAAATTAGCTACATGGTCCAGTGTCATATTTGATCTTTGTATTTCCATCCCTTTGGATTTTGCAAAAGATGATGCAGCAACGACAGCTGAAAGTGATACGAATGCTAGAAGGGCTTCTTCCTTTTCTAATGAGTTTTCTGACATTAATTTATCAAAGCAGGCAACAAGTGATTGGAATGAATCCATTTCCTCAGAGAAGAGGTCTCTAAATAATATCATCTTATTTTTGATTTTATCTCGTTGCTTTGCAGATGGAAGCGAACCATGCATGAGTAAATAAAATACTGACTCGTAATCTGTTTCTATTGAGAGATTGGTTACATTGATTCCTCTGAAATAGAGCTGATTGGTAGTAGAGTCAATTCTACTTATTGGTTCCATAATTAGAATCAATCCTTAGATAGAAGAAAAAGGAGTTCCCTTTTTCGGGGAACTCAATTCTTAATTCAATTTACAATTTCTTAGCAACAAATGCAGCAAGATCACCCATTCTTGTTGCGTATCCCTGTTCATTGTCATACCATCCAAGAACTTTGACCATGTTGCCAACTACAACAGTAGTAAGTGAATCAAAGCTACATGAATGAGGGTCTCCAATGAAATCAGATGATACTAATGGTTCATCAATATACGCAAGATAGGGGGCAAGACTGCCACTCTCTGATGCTTTCTTAAAAGCCGCGTTCACTGATTCAATTGAAGCATCTTTTTCTACTACAACATTGAGATCAACAATTGATGCATCCATGACTGGAACTCGTAATGCCATCCCGTCCAGCTTTCCTGCAGCTTTTGGATAGACAAGACCTATCGCTTTTGCTGCTCCAGTAGTAGTCGGGATGATATTCCAGCATGCTGCACGAGCCCTTCTCAAGTCACTATGGGGCATGTCCAGCATCCGCTGGTCATTCGTAACTGCATGGATTGTAGTCATGAGACCTTTCTGAATACCAAAGGATTCGTCAACAACTTTCACAAGTGGTGCTAAACAATTGGTAGTACATGACGCATTGGAGATCACATGATGGGTTTCAGGTTCATATTTATCATCATTCACTCCCATTACGACTGTGAACATCTCGCCCTTTCCTGGAGCACTCAGTAGAACTTTCTTTGCTCCAGCTTCGATATGTTTCTCAGCGTCTTCTCTCTTTCTGAAGAATCCAGTTGATTCAATAACAATATCAACACCCAATTCTTTCCACGGGAGTTTTGCAGGATCCCTCTCAGAGAGAACCTTGATTTCATCACCATTTACTGTGATTGTGCCTTTGCCGGTTTCAACTATACCGTCGAAGCGTCCCATCACCGTATCATAGCGTAATAAATGTCCGAGGGTCTTTTCGTCTGTTAGATCATTCGCAGCAACAATATCAAACTCTTTGTTGCCTAGAACTGCTCTTAAGAATCCTCTTCCAATTCTTCCAAATCCGTTAATTCCAACACGAACTGTCATGAGAATGCACACTCTCTACTATAGTATGTGCAGTTCTCCAAATAGGTTTGTTATATTCCTTGTGTCTTATGCTATACTTACTCTGGAATCGGTTCTACAGTTTGCTCTATTCGTATTTGTTCATACTTTCTCATACCATATACATAGATTGGGACTAATATGAATCCTGAGAAACCTACCAGGAGAAATGGAGCAGATGGATTCAGGAAATCCCAGAGGAATCCTCCAACTAGCGGTGCAGTAAATCTTGAGAAACCCATTGTAGCTTCAAACATTCCGAATCCCTCACTTGCCCTGCCCTCATAAACTGTACCAAATACTGATGACATAACGGCATAAGCCATAATTCCTGTAACACTTCCAATGCTAAAGAGAATTGCAATTGATATCAGATTGAAAGGCCATGATAGAATAAAAGGCATGAATACTAGTGCAAGCGTGCTAATCGCTCCAATTATCACTGCTGCTGAAACAATCATTACCTTGTTTTTGTGGTCTGCAAATCTACCCAAGTGACTACCAAATACACCAGAGATGATTCCTCCAGGTAAGTAAATCAGAGCAATAAGTGACAAATCCGAAGTGAACTGATCGATGATATAGAGTTCAACGAATGGCGACAATAGAGCAGTGATGAAAGTATCAATAGCCGCTGCAATGATTAATGCTGCTATCCCTTGCTCGATGATACTTTTTGCATCAATCGGTTTAATCCTGTCAGAAATTTTCTCCAGTGGTGGTCGCTTTACGATAACACCTGTGCCACCTATGATATTCATGACTGCAAAGAAAAGGAATACTAAAACTAAACCTGATTCTGGAAACGATAGAAGAATCGTGAATCCCAGGATTGCACCAATTACGCTACCTTTTCCATTTGATGCCTCTCTCTTTCCAAAAGCCTCAGCTCGATTTTCATGTAGTACACGTTCGGAGATTTCTGCATCGCTTCCGACTCCATAGAATGCTGCTCCAAGACCCCAAAGTAAGCTGTTGATAATTAGGATGTACTTGTCATTCAATATGACCGAAATTGCCATTCCGATGTATGCAATAGCTCTAACGGTCGTTCCAATGAATATTGAACTCCGACGGCGTCCTCTCTTTGCGAATTTTCCAGCCACTGGCGAGAATATTGC
>Ga0315535_1002170_pt1 | contig 12757 bp, 6 predicted proteins | sample SalMarSW160220MG_2_FD_203092 | JGI IMG/M metagenome (GOLD analysis project Ga0315535, IMG submission 203092) | Salt marsh sediment microbial communities from the Plum Island Ecosystem LTER, Massachusetts, United States - Salt Marsh Sediment SW1602-20 ...
CCGCGCGTTGCAGTACGCGCTGGAACGCCTCCCACGTCCCGCCCCGGATCGCGTCGGGGTCGCGATACCCCGCTTGGTGCGGGACATGCGCCGACACGCCTGGGTACGCCTCACGCACGGCCTCCCAGTCACCGAAATACCAGGCCTCCAGTTCCTCGATAGCCATACGACTCACTACCTGCCAACTCTCCGGTCCCGCCGTCCTTCGGCTTTGTAGTCCGGCCCGACCGACGATTCCTTCCAACTGCCGTTTGAGCGCGAGACAATCGTCATCGTCCCGGTCGACCACGACAATAATGCGCCAATTCTCGGGAAGCCATGACGCATACCCCCGCAACCGATCAGGCAGCCGCCTCAGGAGTTCATGCTTGCATTGGGAAGGGTAGATCATGAACGTCACCCTGTTGTCGAGCACGCGCGGCAACAGTCCCTGTAGAAATGCCTCCATGGATGGCTCTTCCACCAGAAACTCGATGTGCACTGCCTTCATGCCGTCGTTTTCCCTATACGAACCGGCCCTCCTTCATTGACCAGCGGGTCTCCGACACCGAAGCGGCCTTCGAGCCACAGATGACCGAGCGAAGCCCCCGCCCTGACGAATTCATTTACGCCTTGAATGTCCGCTGCCCGCACCGTTTGGGTGTAGCCTTTCTCATCCCGATAGAGGATTCGTAACTCCTCTGGCCTCAAGGCGTTGATGAAGAAGGGCGAATGGGTGGTCACCAGTAACTGTGCACGATCGGCGGCTTGACGGCACTCTTCGGCCAGTTCCGGCAGAAGCCTGGGGTGCAGGAAGTTCTCCGGTTCTTCTATACCGATGAAGGGCGGCGGATCGGGGTCGTGGAGAAGCACCAAGTAGGCCAGCATCTTCAACGTCCCGTCTGACGCAAAGCGGGCCAGGACCGGGTGTTCGAAAGGCGCGTCCTTGATCTGCAGCAGCAACCGACCATCCGCCATCGGCTCGGACAAAACCTTCTCCACTCGGGGCACGCGCGATCTCAACACCCTGAAGATGTGATTCAGTCTCTCGGGATATTGCTCGTCGAGGTATTGGATCGCGTTGGCCAGGTTGTCGCCGGTCCGTGAAAGACGTTCCTGAGGTCCCGCCTCCGGCTGGCCGCGGGTCTCGTCGACGGAAAAATAAGAGACGTGCCACCCGGTCACGAAGTCGCGCAAGGCAGCCACGCGCGGGTGCTCCGCAAATTGGCCAAGGGCGTTCACGGCGATGAGGTCTGCGGACTTCAACGGTGTTTCGATTCGCTGGTCCTGCTCGTCGGGCAGCTCGCCGCTCACTGCGCGACCCTGTCCCTCACGGTATTCGAGAAACCGGAAAGGCTTACCACGCTCGCCACGACGCCACTGGAGCCATTCCTCCACCACCACGGGTACGCCTTTGCGTTCGTCCAGCGCGAGGTGGTAAGTAATCAGCGGATAACCTGGCTCGCGGTATTTGATCTCTATGACGAGGGGGCCTCCAGCGCCGCGGCTCTTGAGCTCCTTGGCCCGGCCGCGGCGGTCCCAGGCTCGACGCAGCCCTGACTCAAAGCACTCGGCCAGAAAGGCGAACACATCAAAAACGGTGGATTTCCCGCTGCCGTTGGGGCCGAGCAAGACTGTGAGGGGGGTCAAATCCCTCAACTCCACGTTGTGCAGAGCCCGGTAGTTCTTTACCAGAAGGTACACGATGCGGGGCGGCGTGGTCCGGAGTCGGTTTGTCTTCGCCTTACTCATAGCATCCTCCGGCATAGGCGTGCGCTTCGGCCTCCGGCTGGCTTCTCGGTTTTCATCATCGATCCGTTCCCCTCCCCCTTACGCTTGTTCACTCAGCGCCAAAGCCTGTTGCGACATACTACCGACCGCCCTTAAATGGTTGGCGAGACGCTCGAGAATCGAGCATTCATCATTCTGCCCCTCGTCGCGGCTCTTCTCGATCAGCGCCTGGATGAGCTGCGCAAAGACATGGCTGCGGCGCAGCCCTTGGCGGTCGAGGTAGTCGTTCACCTTGGTTACATCGCCCGCCTTCCAAAGGTGCATCAGTTTGTGCACTCGATCGATCAGCGGTGCCGGGCGACCGCCGGCGGTGTCCTCGCCGAGTGAACGGTGGCGACGCGCGGACCAAGGCTTGAGCTTGAACTTGCCGCCACCCCCGGAGCTCGCGGCTTCCGCATCCGCTTCGTCCCCCCCCGCGCCCGACTCAATCTCTTCGGCTTCCAGCTCGGACTTACCGCCGCCCCGGGCCAGCAGCTCGTACTGGTCGACCAGGTCGCGTTCCGGCAGGCCGCAGGACACCATGTACAGGATGCACGGGCCCGCAGGCGCTTCCTTGAGGCCGAAGTCGTTCCGATGCAGCAGGTAATAGGTGGTCACGTCGTCCAGCGGATGATCCCCGACCGCCCCCTCCGCCTCGCCACGGGTCAGAACGCGGCCGACCACGAAATCCACCACGATGCGGCGCACGTGGCGCAGGAACTCGTCCACACGCATCAGGACACCCGGTTCGGAGGCCTTCTTCACCGCCGGGTAGCGGCTGTATGCCTCCAAGGCCGGACCGGTGGCCGCCCAGACGAAGTCCGGGCCGCGGATGCCGGCATCCCAAGAGTCGCGCAGTTCCGTGACGATGTTGGTCTCCATTTCCTGGATAACTTGGGTGTCCCAGCCTGCACGGACCATCGGGTCACGCTTGCGGCAGACGAGCCAGACGGACGAAGCGAGCGCGGCCGAGGTCAGTGGTCTCGTACGGTTACTCATTTCAGTTTGAATTGGCCATGACCCATCCACGACGAAACCTGCTTTGATTATCGCCGAAACCAAAGTTTCCCAAGCATCCGGCTGCTTGTGGGCGAAAACGATCACGAGGCGCCCACTCGGTTTCAACGCATCGTGGCAAGCCTGAAAAGCTCGCGCCATACCCGCTTCATAGTTACGTTTTGACACTTCCTTATTGCCGCCAAAGCGAGACGCATCATCAATAAGCTCGCCATCATTGGTCTGGTGATCCCATTTGGGCGCAAGTTGGGATGTGAATGCCTTCTCGAACTCTGGTGTAAGACCAGACACCATCCGGCGATGCCATACGTAGAAAAAATCCATCAAATCGGAATATGGGATGGCGTCGTAATACGGGGGGTCGGTAACGACCACATCTACGTCAGCCAAACTCCGCTGTGTTGCAGAACCTAATACAGTCAAAGGAGATTCAAGATTTGCGGGCAACGATACAAGTGTATCGATACTCTTGCAGACGGAATCGAGCATCGAATCGAAACTGCCCGATGCACCACCGATTGGAGAGGTTTCCGCATAGTCCCACTTCATCGGAAGAGCGAACCGATTAAACAGATGAGTAATCTGTTCGTTCTGCGTGTACCACGAACAAAGTAAGTTGCTGTAGTCCAAGTTTTTCCCCAGGATGCTTGCGAGGTAGGCCGTCACAGCCTCCTGCCACTCCGCATTGTCAATCTCCGGCTTCCGGGGAACTGCGCGGATCGCCTTGACGAAGGTGCCCAGCACCAATAATTGCCGCGGGGAGAACAGCTTGTACCACTGGTCGAGGCCGTAAAGCGGCACTCGAAAGCCAAGCGCATCTGCACCAGCCAACGGCTCAGTCGGTAACCCGAATGGCACATCGGAAAACACTTGGTCCAGTTCCACTTGCGTCGCTTGGGCCACCTCAGCCTCCAGCGGGGTCGGTAGGCGATACTCCTTTCCCTTTGGGCTATCCACTACGACTGAGGTCATAACGGCACCAAGCCGTCCCGCCCGGCCTTCAAGTCGAAGGTCCTCCATCGTCATGATGGTGCCACAGCAGGGACAGGTTGCGCCGGCACGGCTCATGGTTCCGGCGCCGATCCGCTTGTCATGTTCGCGCCGCTGGGCCGCGTTGCCGCCCTTTGCCTCGACGCCAGCGTCGATACCGAACGTGACGCCTTTGATACCCTCACCCCCGACCCCTCTCCCGCCTGCGGGAGAGGGGGGCAAGAGCCGCACGCCTCTTGGAAGACGGGTTGGGGTGAGGGTGAGTAGCACGCGCTTGCTGTCCTTCTTGGCCAGCCAACGGGTCTTCAGCAACGGCACGGTGACCCGGCAGGCCTTGCACCGGACGGTCCGCGCCCAGAGGTACGCCACGGTCGGCTTCGCCACCCAGCGCGGGTTGGTGGGGTTCTCCAGATATGCCACATCGAATGCCGCGTTCAGCAGCTCCACTTGCGGCTCGCCGGCATCGTTGGTTGGGACCAGCTTCAGACCCTCACCCCCAACCCCTCTCCCGCTCGCGGGCGAGGGGTGCGTGTCCAGCGGCACGACGCGGTATGGCTTCAACGTGCAGTACTCGGCGTAGGTCGGATAGAAGCGCGCCAAGTCCTTTCGCGCCTCCTTGAGCACCCAATGACCCCATGCGCGCACGTGCCAGGCGAGGTCCGCCTCAAATAACGCCTCGCCCAGGGGCTCGTGACGGAACAGATCAGCGGTCTCCCCCCTTCCCCCCTCTCCCGCAAGCGGGAGAGGGGCCGGGGGTGAGGGGCTCTTCGCCTTCTCAATCAACGCCCATATCCGCTCCAAGACCGCTTCGGTCTGACCCAGCACCTCGTTGTTCCAGAAACGCAGAACGGTCAGTCCGTTGCCGCGAAGAAAACCGTCACGCTCGGCATCGTAGCGGCGCTGTTCCATGTGCTGTCCGCCGTCCAGCTCTACGACGAGGCGATGCTCGTCGCAATAGAAATCGACGATGTACTGACCTATCGGATGCTGACGGCGGAACTTGGCATTGCTCAGCCGTCGACTGCGCAACATTCGCCACATGAGGTTCTCTGCGTCGGTGGCGTCCTTGCGCATCTCGCGCGCGTGGGCAAGCAGGTCCTCCGGCAACGGCGCCGGCGGGCGTGGACAAAAAGCCTCACCCCCGACCCCTTTCCCGCCCGCGGGAGAGGAGAGGTTGCGTAAGTGCTGTTTGATCTGGGCGGGCTTTAGGCCCTTGGCCTTGAGGTATGCCGCCATGAATTCAGGGTCCTGCAACGCGAAGTCCGGCAGCCTCCGCTGTTGGCCGGCGAGCTTCTGCGGATACTCCAGGGTGCACTTGAGGATGAACCAGGCCACTGGATTGATGTCGACGGCCGTCACCTCGCAGCCTAGGCGCATCGCCTCGAGGGGGATCGCGCCGCCACCGGCGAACGGGTCCAGCACCTTGGGCGCGCGGCCGCCATAGGCATTGCGGATCTCCGCCCGGAACCAGTCCATGTCCGGCACCGACTCGTTGCCCCAGTGCAGGACGCCACCTTCGGTCTCCCACGCGTCGATCTCCTCCACCCTGCCGTTGGGCATCTTCTTTTTCTTAATCGTCTTCTTAAGCGTCCCACCCAGGCGCTTCAGGATTTCATCGCGCTTCTCCTTGTCGCCAGGATCGGGCAACAGCGTGGCAATCAGCGCCGCGCGGGACGCTGCCAAGGGACGGCGCGCCGGCCAGATGTGCAAGGTGGAAATATGCCCGTGCCGGACGTTCTTTTCATGCACCGAGTCAATGGATGCCTGCCTCAACGGGAAGGCGACTTCGATGAGGCGTTTGTCGGTCATTGCCCTTCTCCCCGGAGTGCTCTGCGCAAGTCATCCAAGAAGCGTCGCAGCGATGGGTCGGCCTTGGCCGCACGCTTGAGATTCATCGCACTCACAATGTCCTCGGCGAACTCGATGCCACCCAGGCTCGGCGTGACCCCGGCATTCACGATGGCCCGAATCAGGGTCTCCTTGTAGCGGTCACGCGAACATTTCTGATCGGGTGCCTTGCAGCCTTGACCCAAGGCCACCTTGAAGGCTGCCCCGTCAAGCATCAACCACCGCTCGATGTGGGGATCGGGAACGGCCAATACGGTTGGTACGGGACTCATATCCGTGGGCATCTGCTTGGATCGCTCGACCAATCCCTTGCAGTTGGCGTCCGTCCCTATCATGACCAGATCAGGCAAATTGCCCTGTTTGCTGATGTCCCTCAGGTACTCCCTAAGCTCCCGCACCACCTGGCCATGACCACGGCGGGCGTTACGCCAATCCACTTCCACCTCGATTCCCAGCTGGCCCGCCACTCGCCCGATCAGGGCGCCGATCACCTGGCGATGCGCGAAGTCTTCCACGAATGCGGCAACGAGCTTAGGCATCGAAGTCCCCCCGCAGGAGACGCTCGGAGACCGTGAGGCGCTCTTCGCCTTGATCGGTCAATGCGCGGTCGATGTCTCCTCCGCGTCCCAGGGGGCCCCAGGTGGAAAATGGCTCGATCCGCGAGTCCGCATCAGACTTGCGGACAACGAAAAGGGAGTCGTCGGGTATCAAGTCCGGGAGGATGGGCGAATGCGTGGTGACGATGTACTGTGTCTGCCTGAGTCCAGCCCGGGTCTTCAGTAGCTCAGTGATAAGCTGAATACGCCGGGGATGGATGCCGTTCTCCGGTTCTTCAAAACCGACCAGGGAAGGAGGCTCCTTGGCCCCTGTGAGGGCCAGCATGCCCAATATGCGTAACGTGCCTTCCGACAGAACCCGGGCCGGAATGGATATGCCGGCTTCCTTGAGTCTCAACTCGACTTCACCCAGATCGCTCACGCCGACGTCGATCCCCTCTATCTGGGGCAAAATGGTCTTCAGTGCTTTTTCCACTGCGCTGAATTGTCGGGGTTCCAGGGCCTTTAGGGTATTGAGGTAAGCAGGCAGCTCCTCACCCATCAGCCCGATGTGCCGAACCTCCTTGACGGGGTTGGCGGCACGCATGCGTTCGCGTGGCTCAAAGTAAAAGAACAGCCAGCTCCCCAGTTCCTGTCGAGCCGCCACCAGATGGGGGTAATGCGGTGGGTAATGGGGCAATGACAGAATGCTGTGGTCCAAAAAGCGATCCAGATAGGTCGGATGGGCCTGCCCCTCAAGCCGTAAATGCAAGCGTTTGTCGCGCCGGGAGAGAAAGGGCTCGCGCTTACCGGTCGGCTCACCCTTCTTGTTCAGGGCAGCCAAATACTCATCGGCCACCCGGAGGATGCCGGATTTCGGCAACATTTCGATCTCGATGCGATAGCGGAGATAACGCTCACGCACAGGGCCCTGAGAAACCTCTGTATCCGACGCAGAGGCGCCGAGCTCGGCGGATCGCCTCGATTCCCGTATCTGTCTGTTTACGGCATTGACGACGGCTTCGGAAAGCGTGAAATCCACCTCCAGGCTGAACGACACGTTGTCTCGCGCGAGCAGGCCCTTTAGGCCATTCTCGGGAAATGAAAACGACTCCAGCGGCTTGCCGCGGTACGGAGGCTCAAAAGCCTCTTTAAGGGTGCGGCTCGTCACAATCTTGGAAAGCAGCTGCAGGGCATCCAGAAAGTTGCTCTTGCCGGCGGCATTCGGGCCGAACAGGACCGAAAGCGGCTCCAACCGCACCTCGACGTCGCGGAGTGATTTGTAGCCTTTGATGCTGATGCGGTTGAGCATTTCGTTCTCCTCAATAAACTCCTTCGAACCTTTGGAGTGTCGCGCTCCCTCGTGATACGATTTGTTCGGTCAACCCCGCCGGAGATCGCATCTCCGACCCGACGCCTCCTCCGCGGAGGCGTCTCTTTTTCCGCGTTCCAGTCATCCCGCCGCCTCCGCCGATCGGACGATGTCGGCGTAGCCGATCACCGCGCTCCCGCGGGACCTGGCGATCAGCCTGACGAACGGGTCTTGCACCTTGAATAGCCTTGGCGAGCCGGACCCACAGTCGAACACCACGTAAAGCCAGTACCGATTCCGCAGGTTGCAGGCGCGCGCCCACTCGTTCTCGGTCAGCTCGATCTCGCCGGTCCCTACGCGGCCTTTCACCTCGATGCCGCGCTCCTCGCCCGTCCGCTTTGAGAGGAGGTCGAAGCCCGGGTAGTCGGAGAGGCCTGCCAGGCGCGCCTTCTCGGGGGTGGATACGTCCCTGACATCGGCCCCCTGGGCTGCGTCGCGGGCGATCGCTACCTCCATCGCGATGCGCTCGACCTCCGCGTCGCGGGCCTTGACGTCCTCCGGGTCCTGAGATGTCTGAACGAGCGCCGTGGCGACGATTTCCACGACACCGCGCTGGATCAGATCCACCTCTCGGCGGGTGTGCTGGATCGCCAGCGCCCGGCGATCCTTGATGCTCCGTTGTTGCTCCTTGATCCGCTCCAGCTCGGCCTGCGCCGACCGATTGCCCTCGCGCGCCTTCTCCGTGTAGCGCTTGCGAGCGGACGCTAGCTCGGATTCCTGGTAGTCGTAGGCCCGAACCAGGTGGTCCTCGGTCTCGACCAGGCGCTCCTGGGCAGCGAGCTGTTGCAGCTCGGCGAGCTTCCCGAGCAAGTCGGTCTTGATGTGCTGCTCAGCCGCGAGGCGCCAGGTATCGCTCTGGGCGAGGAACACCACGCTGCCGGGGTTGGCCTTGGCGGCCGGCTTCAGCAGGAGCTGGTGCTCCACGGGCGCCTCCACCATGCGACCGTCGCCATACTGCTTGATCCCGACCAGTCTCTGCTCGACGACCTCCTCGGTGTGGAAGGCGGGGAAACCCGGATCGACGGCCCGGATCACGCTGACCCGGGCGACGTGGAAGAGGTAAGGCGCGGTGGCGGACACGTCGGTGAAGATCGCGCCGCGCTTGCCGGCGCTGCGGCTATGGTCGATCGCCAGACTGGACAGACGCTCAAAGACCGGCTCGCCGGGATGCAGAAAGATGGCGTCGCGCGAATCACTGGGTCGATAGACCGTAAAGCGATTGCGGGCCGACTCTGGGTAGGTTTCGAGCAGGGACATCAGGCTCTCCACCACGCCACGGCGCCGCGGCCGCAGGAAGAACTGCCCGTCGAGATCGCCCACCAAATCGACGCCGATCAGGGGGGCGGCGTGCTCAAGGTAGCGGCGCACATAGCCGGGAAGGAGGCGGCGCATCTCCTCGATGGCGAGCGCTTCCTGGAGCTGCGGCAAGGCGGCCTTCACCTCGCCGCCTTTGCCGTAGAGACTGTCCTCCCGGGCCTCGATAGCCCGGATCTGCTCGACCGTCAGCTCACCGGCAAGCTCGATGGCTTTGTGGTCCGCTTCGTCTTCAGAGTCGACGGCGTGCTGGATGTACTCGGTCAGGGACATGCCCTCGAAGATGCGCCCGACGACATCGAAGACTTTGTCAGAGCCCAGCTGCTTGCGAATCTCTTCCAGCTTGTCGAGCAGCGTCTTGACGACGCGACCCTCACGGGTCTTGCCGGCCACCAGGTTGATGATGACCACCTTGTCGTGCTTCTGGCCGTAACGATGGATACGACCCATCCGCTGCTCGAGGCGGCCCGGGTTCCAGGGGATGTCGTAATTGATAAGGATCCAGCAGAACTGGAGGTTGATGCCCTCGGCCGCGGCATCGGTGCCGACGAAGAAGCGGGCTCCCTCACGCCCGACCCCTCCCCCGCTCGCCGGAGAGGGGAGCAGAAGCCCCTCTTCCCGTGGGAGATGGATTGGGCTCAGGGTATGCGGGCGGCGGAAGTGCTCTACCTGAGCGTCGCGCTGCTCGAAGTTGAGCCCGCCGTGGATGAAGGCGACCTGACCGGCATAGCCCATGCCTTCCAGGCGGCGCATCAAAAATTCGAGGGTGTCCTTGTGCTCGGTGTAGATGATGACCTTGTGGTCACGATACTGCGGGGCGCGGAGTAGCGCGCTCATCCGATCGAACTTGGACTCATGGCCACTGGCGTGCACCGCCTCCGCCAAGCCGATCAGCTCCAGCACCTTCTGCCGCTCGTCGATCAGCTCGGCCAGGCTGGTGGCGACAAAAGCGCCCAGGGCTTCGGCCTCGGTTTCTTCATGCTCCTCCTCGCCGTCCGTCACGGTCTCCTCGTCGGCCGTCTTGGCGGCGAGCACGTCCACCAGCTTGCCCTCGCGCACCTGTCGATCTAGACGCTGTTGTTGGGCACGCAGTTGCTCCTCCGGAATCCGGCCGGATTGAATGTCGTCGATGAGGCGATCAAGCTTGTCGAGACGGTTGCGGAATGAGCGGAGCAAGGCCCAAGTGCTGCTGGCCAGCCGGCGCTGGAAGATAGTCATCGCGAAGCGAGCCGCCTGGCGATTGAGCAGCCGCGCTTGGTTGTAGTAGTGCCGGATGTAGGCCGTGGTCTGGTCGTAGAGGGCCTGCTCGCTGACCTCGCCCTGGGTAAGCTCGTAGCTCACCGTGTCGCACAGGCGTTCGGGGTAAAGGGGGCGGCCGTGCAGATCGACCATCTCCTCCTTGACGCGACGGATGAAGTGGCGGTTGCGAAGACCCTCACCCCCGGCCCCTCTCCCGCTCGCGGGAGAGGGGAGCAATTGGGCAAAGGCGGTCTCGGTGCTGAACAGCTCTGGCTCAAGCAGCCGCCACAGGCAGTAGTAGGGAAACTCCTTGCCCATGTGGGGCGTCGCGGTCAAAAGGAGCAGGTGATGCGCCGCCCACGGCATCTTCCAGTCGTCGGGCAATTCCGGGACGCCGGCGATCGCCTCCGCGAGGCGGTAGCGGCCGGTGGAGCGGAACGTGCCGTCGGGGTCGCGGCTCGCCGAGAGCTTGTGGGCTTCATCGAAGACCACCAGGTCGTAAGGCGCTACGGCTGGGTCACGCAGGCAATTGAACAGGCGCGCGCTGCACAAGCTGTCCACGCTCACCACGACCAGATCGGTTTGGGGCCCGACGAAGGGATTGCCTTCCTTGGCGTCGCTGCCTGTGACGATGTTGAACCGGAGCTGGAACAGGTTGCGCAGCTCCCGATACCAGTTCCCAACCAGGCCCGCGGGCGCCACGACCAGGACACGGCGAATGGTGCGGCGGGTGAGGCTCTCCCGCACGTATAGACCGGTCATGATCGTTTTGCCGGCGCCGGCGTCGTCCGCCAACAGGTAGCGCAGCCTGCTCTGCGGCAGCATCCGCTCGTACACCGCGATGCGCTGGTGAGGAAGCGGATCGATCTCGCTGATCTCCGTGGCGAATGCCGGATTGAAAAGGTGCCCATAAGACAGCCGCTCGCCCTCCACGAGCACCCGCAGGGCGTTGGCATCGCCCAGGAAGTCCAGCCGATGCTCGTCGGCCGGCGCGGCTACAGGAATCCGCGCCGATTCTGCGGCCGGAATCGCCATGGCTGAGCCGCGACGGGCGAGACCCCGGAGCTTCGAAAGCCCCATGGCCGAGGGCTTGGACTGCCCGTTCTCCCAGCGATTGAGCGTTACGAACGAAACGCCCAGCAGCTCAGCAAACTGCTGCTGGGTCAGGCTCATCGACTTGCGAAGCTCGCGGATCTGCTCTGGGTTCATGGGCCCTGCAACATACTCATCGCGTGCATCTGTGCGTACTTTATAGCACACGATATAAGCCCATGCACGAAGCCACACAGGCAAGCCTTTTCTCAAGATGGATCGGCTTCCCGCCGGCTTAACCGGAATTTCCTACCGTCCGCGTAAAAAAATCGGCGGATTCGTCATTTCTGGTCTTGGAGGCGACAGAAGTCGCGATAAGGGGGGATCCCATGATCGCTCTCGATACATCGGCGGTCCGCATCGGGGCCAGGGCATCGGACAAGATCGATGCGATCCGTCAGGTCGGCCAGGTTCTGGTCTATGCCGGGAACATCGAGAGCATGCTGGCCCGGGAGACGGTCGCCAACACCTTTTTGGGCAACGGCATCGCCATTCCCAACGGTGTCCCCAAGGATCGCGGCCTCATCCGCAAGACGGGCTGGCGGTGCTGCAGGTCCCGGACGGGGTTCGAGTGGAATCCGGGGGAGCTCGTCCACCTCGTGGTCGGGATCGCCGACAAGCCCGACGAGCACTTGGAGATCCTCACCAACCTCACCAACCTCACCAACGTCCTGGGTGACGTGGCCGAGGCCGCACGCCTGGCCAAGGCCACAGACCGGGGGGGGACATCGCCGAGCGGCTGTCCTCCGGACGTATGGCGAAGCCGGCGCCCGCGGTCGCCGAGCTGCCGGAAGACCTGCCGCATCATCAGGGCGCATGCGGACTTCTTGGAAGACCCGGAGCTTGCCGGGGCCGCCTGCGACCTGATGCACAACGATTACGCGGATCAGCAGCGGACCCAAGGCAAGGGCACGCCCTCCTACGAAACGCCGCTCGGGCGAGGCTACCGGGTGCGGCTGAGCAAATTCGCCTATATCCAACCGGACATACAGTGGTAATCCGGCCAGCGGGCACCGGCAACATCCCGAATGCCACCGTTATCGGGGCGCAGTTTGGGCGTCCTTCTGACACCGCCGCCATGCCGACTGGAGCCTGGAACAGGGCGAGTCGCATCGGACGCGGCAATAGGAGCCTCGGCGCCGCCGCATTGGGGAACGAACACTCAGCCGTAGCCGTTCGGGTTCTGGGACTGCCACCGCCAAGCATCCCGCACCATCTCGCGGATGCCATACTCCGCCGTCCAGCCAAGGCCCTGCCTCGCCAGGGCCGGGTCCGCGTAGCACTTCGCGATGTCCCCCGGGCGCCTGTCCCCCACGTCGTAGGGCACGCTGCGCCCGCTTGCCTCCTCGAAGGCCCGGACCATCTCCAGCACGCTGTAGCCGCGCCCGGTCCCCAGGTTGTAAGTGTCAACCCCGGTCTGCCAGGGCAGCCCCTCCAGGGCCTTGAGGTGCCCCCGCGCCAGGTCCACCACGTGGATGTAGTCCCGAACCCCGGTGCCGTCGGGGGTGTCATAGTCGCCGCCGAAAACCCGCAGCCGGGGCAGCTTTCCCACCGCCACCTGGGAGACGAAGGGCATCAGGTTGTTAGGGATTCCGTTCGG
>Ga0315535_1002172_pt1 | contig 12750 bp, 18 predicted proteins | sample SalMarSW160220MG_2_FD_203092 | JGI IMG/M metagenome (GOLD analysis project Ga0315535, IMG submission 203092) | Salt marsh sediment microbial communities from the Plum Island Ecosystem LTER, Massachusetts, United States - Salt Marsh Sediment SW1602-20 ...
CCTGCCTTTCACCCCCATCACTACGAGATCGACATTTTCTTCCTCTATTGCTTTTATCAGTTCGCGGAACGGCAGTCCTTCGCGGAACACTGTCTTGATCGAGAGAACGCTATGACCGCTGCAATTCGTTCCTTACGAAGGGCATCGACAGACAATCGTTGAGTTGCCTTTCATGGCCTCGAATTCTTTCGTGTCCACTTTGGAAACCTACCCGCCTTTTATTTACATGTCAGGACAGGCGGAGTGCCGGGATCGATTTCACCTCTTTTTCGCACAAGGTTTTCCGGATTCGTCGCGCTCCTTTTTCGCCTGTTTGATCATATAGTCGTTTAGGGCCTCTTGAAGGGACTCTGCAGCCAGAAATGCGCAGTGCTGTTCCTCTTTTGGGAGGCCGCCCAAGACATTGAGAATCCTCTCGCCGGTAATTTCCACCAGTTCATCAGGGGCCTTGCCGTGAGCCAACTCTGCGGCAAACGATCCACATACCGTACTCGACCCGCACCCATCAGTCTGAAACAAGGCCTTCTTGACTCTGCCCTCTTCAAATTTCAAAAAGATCTCCATCGTATCCCCACAAGAGCCGGGGACACGCCCGTACCCGTCGGCGCTGTCCATGATGCCTGCATATAATGGCTTGAGCCACCTTTGAAATGCAGTGTCACCATAAGCAGCCCTCGTCTCGTCAAGAATCTGGTTTTGCAAGTTTTTCACAAATTCGTCCAGTGTGTCAGCCATCCCGGATCTCTCGCTTTCCACCTGTTTGTTCTCAGGTTCTCCAAGTTTTGATTGGATCCTTTCAATTTGAGTCCGTATTTTCTCGCACTCCACTCTCGTGATTATTGCTGCGAACGCTTAAGAAAGTGGCGTTCCCTTCAGGTCACCATCAGTGATTGCAGGCATTTTCGCGCGTTGTAAGCATGTCAGCAATGTACTGGTTGGCCAAGGATTCTGGCGGATCCATGGGTACGCCGGTGATCACCTTAATTCTACTTTCAGTAAAAAGGTTCTGGGCTCTGCTTCCCATCCCTCCGGGTATAATCATCTTGGCCTTTAGCCCATGAAGCCATCTGGGCAATGCCCCAGGCTCGTGGGGCTGAGGGGTCTGCAGCGCCTTTCCTTTAATCTTATCGCCTTCTGTCTCACTGATGGCGAACTGCTCACAATAGCCGAAATGGGAGCAGAGTTTGCCTCCTGCCCCCATCTTACTCTGGTCATTCACTGCTCATCAGCGTCCGACCCGAGTAAAAAGCAAGGTGTGTGCCATCGTTGCAGCTGCATACAGTGAAGAGATTAAATATAGGGTTAACAGTTACTTAATTTAAAGGGAGGGCTTGCAGCTTGCGGCAACTGATTGCATTTATGCAATTTTCGCAGCCAGGTAAAGTCGCAGTACCGCGACTTCGCAGCTGGACTCTCAGTGCACACACCCGTTATGCCCGGAGACATCTGCCGCAAATACAACCATTTATTTCTATTTTTAGTCTATATTTCTTATAGTTATGAACTTCCATATTCGTCAGCCACGATCAAAAGGTCATTCGCGTAATGCGCGGCACAATAATTGCGACATGCTAAAGAAAAGCGCCGTCAGAAAATCTTTCGGCGCCACCGACCCAATTCCACGATAAATCCAGATTGCCGGGGAAAAATGAAAATATTAGACGATTTGTTTTCTACTCTCGATTTCGGCGTTGCCGTCAGGGATGTTCGCCAGGGGGTCTTCCATACCGGCGTGCTAAGCCGCTACTGCGGCTTGGCCGCGACGTTGCCCAAAGACGCCCTCCGTCAGAAAGCCCCGCTGGTGGGAGAACCCGGAAGCCTTATGAATCTGACCTCGGATGAGCTTGCCCGGTTGGTCTACTCTGAGAGCATTCTCGAGGCCGCGATTGGAATGGCCGCCATAAACTCCCTTATCGATGTGGATCTCGATCTATGTATTGAGATGAACGCTGCGGAACTAATCCTGCAAAAAGGAGAGGGCAAGAGGGTTGCTGTTGTGGGACATTTCCCCTTTGTGCCCAGGGTCAGAGAAAAGGCGAGTGTCTTATGGGTCATAGAGAGAAATCCTAAGGAGGGCGATTTTCTCGAGAAAGACGCAGCTGACCTTATCCCACAGGCGGATGTGGTGGCCATTACGGGGACCTCTCTGACCACCCACACCCTCGATCATTTGCTCGAGCTGTGTGATCCCAGGGCTTATGTGGTGATGTTGGGCGATACCGTTCCTCTTTCTTCCCTCCTGTTCGATTACGGCGTGGATGCCGTCTCGGGAACAAGGGTCATTGATCCGGACCTTGCCCTCCGGTGTGTGAGCCAGGGCGCGAACTTCCGGCAAATCAAGGGCGTAAGAAAACTCACCATGATGAGAGATAGGGCGCTGTAGGAGAGAGCGCTGCCTGTGACGATCATCCAAGCCAGCAGGTTCGCGTCAGGCCACGGGAATTTGACCAGGGTTCTCTGTATGTTTCCAAGAGGCGCATCAAAACAGATCTTGCCCACGAGGTGGATGGTCCAGATTGGCGATGTTTGGCACCGGAATTGCGGATCTGCTGAAGCCATCTGCGTGGCTTTGGAGAGACTAAAATAGAAAGGAGGTTGCACAATGGCTGAAGCAAAAGATTCAGCCGTGGAGCCGGGAGAATGCGCGATTTTTCCCAAAGAGACGAAGGCTTTGATGACCGAAAACATTCAAAAGGAGGGACGCAAAATGACAGCTCTAGTTGGCAAACTGGCACCTGATTTTACTACCAAGGCGTACCATGAGGGCATGGCCAAGGAAATAACGCTTTCGGACTACGAAGGCAAGTGGGTGATGCTCTGTTTCTACCCTGCAGATTTCACCTGTGTCTGACCGACAGAATTGTCGGCAGTTGCCGTCAAGAATCAGGAATTTCAAGAGTTGGGAGTGGAAGTACTGTCAGTCAGCGTAGACAGTCTTTTCTCTCACAAGGTCTGGCAAGAGGAGGAGCTCTCTAAGATGGTGAGCGGCGGTGTACCGTATCCGATGCTGTCGGATCCCGGAGGCAAGATCGGAGAAATGTACGGAGTGTATGACGAGGGAGCAGGAGTAGATGTTCGGGGCCGTTTCCTCATCGATCCGGAGGGAGTAATCCAGGCCATGGAAGCAATGACACCGCCGGTTGGACGCAACGTTACGGAAGTCTTGCGTCAATTGAAAGCTTTCCAACACCATCAGAAGACTGGCGAGCTTATGCCGTCAGGCTGGAATCCCGGCAAACCCACCCTGCCGCCGGAGACGGAGACCCTTAAGATGGCCGGCAAGGTATGGCAAGTCTGGAAACCCGAGATGGCTTTTTAAGATTCTCCCCCCATCTTTTGCCTGCCGGTCCTGTTCCCTGCTGAGGGCATGGCAGGCAGGAGCTGGGGAGGGCCATGGGGAGGGCACTCGGTACTGAAATATCCCAAAAGAGAGCCCGAAAAGGGTTACGAAGTGATCGTGTTCTAATCAAAATGACGGTGTTTGCCCTTTCCTTTGTCGTAGAAATGCTTGCTTGTCTTGTAATACCCCTGCGTCCTGCCGTAGGACTTCCGCGTGACGCTCAGGGTCCTTCCAGCCAGCGCACGCCCATAGAATACCTTCAAGCGAATCCGGGGCGAGGTAATGATGGGGCTGAGACGCTACCTTCGTGATCCTTTCTTTATGCGGTAACCTATGCAATCACAGGCAGGTTGAAGAAGTCCAGAAGCATGTGGGAGTTTTCTCATTCCACCGACTGGGTGTTCCTCATTCTCTTGTGGCTCGCCGCTTTTTCAGGTATACTCATATTATGTATACGTCGCTCTCTTAATGATTGCAGTCTCCGTGCTGGTGCTCGAAGTGCCGTTCGCCAAATGGTCACATCAACTGTACCGGCCACTCATGCTTTATCTGATGAAGGTGAAGGCAAGGGCTGCTGAGATGAGCTTATGCTGCCACGAAAAATTTCTACTTACGTTCCTGATGAAAGGAGAACACCATGATCGAAAAGCAAGAAAAAGTCATCTATATCGCCACACACGCCGGAGAAGATCCTGAACGTGCATCCCTTCCCTTTGTCCTTGGCAACGCTGCTCTGGCGATGGACATTCCTGCCACTGTGGCCCTTCAGTCCGCTGGGGTCTACCTGGCCAAGAAAGGGTACATCCAGCACGTGTTTGCGGCGGGGCTGCCTCCCCTCAAGGAACTGGTTGAAAATTTCATGGAACTGGGCGGCAAACTCTGGGTGTGTTCGCCTTGTATCAAAGAAAGACAGATCCAGGAAGACGATCTGATCGAGGGAGCCGAGATCATGGCTGCTGCGGCGCTGACCCAGGAACTGCTCGAAGCGAGCCAGGCACTTGTCTACTAGGAAGGCTGATTTCTGTCTTTCGGAGTCCCTGCGGGTCACCTCTTTCCAAAATTCACAGACGTTTCTGACAGGTGGAAGTAGCCAATGCACAGCTGAGAGAGCTTTATGAAAAGTTCGACGCGGTCTCAATTAAGTATGAAAAGAGGTTTTTTGAGTAGAGTCGGGACAAACCCGTGCTATTTCTGAGAACATGGTCTCTTGTGTCTTTCCTAAGGCGAACGGGACCGAAAGGGGGTGTGCATGATGTATGCACTCATCTATGACGAGCATGAGCCCAGTGAAATAGCAAAAAAGGTGCTTTCCGTTCATGAGACGAGAGCGGAGGCTGAAAAGGCCCTCGAAGACAGACAACATAGTCTGAAACGAAGGGTCTGGGATTGTAATGCCCGTATTGTGTGGGTTGAAGGGGAGGTACGGAAGGGTGAGTTCATTCCCCGCAATTCCTTTTCTACATGGCGACCGGGTGAAGAGATCCCCGAAGGGGAATTAGGAACAGATAGCGAGTAGAACGGATCGGTTTCCGGATCTCCGAAAAATGCACTTTAGACAATTGCCGCCGCAGGCAGGGCCGTGGAGGTTTGCGCCTCGCAAGACGTCCTTCCTTTTCAACTGATATTCTTATAAGTATTTCTCCTGAGGGTCCGTATCACCTGGACAATCAAATAATTATATTATATTAGGTGAAACGTACGGAAAATCATCTAATTCTTGCGCACGCGTTGTCTCGCATGAGGAAACAACTGCATTCCGAGGACTCATTTCATGGAAAAAACGGATTACGATCTTGTAATTATAGGGGGCGGCCCGGCAGGCCTCACGGCCGGTCTTTTTGCCGCTCGAGCCAGGTTGAACGTGGTACTATTGGAAATGCTGATGCCGGGGGGGCAGGTCGCCACTACGGATTGGATAGAAAATTATCCCGGTTTCCCCGAGGGGTTGAGCGGGCCTGACCTGGTCATGAAAATGACCGAGCAGACCAAACGCTTTGGTATTCCAATTGAGTCAAAGGAAGTCCAGGCCATGGATTTGTCCGGGCCCATTAAGAAAATCAGTCTTGACGATGGATCCATGACTGCAAAGGCCATTATCATCGCAACGGGTGCTTCACCGAGAAAATTGGGCGTTCCGGGAGAAGATCTCTTTTACGGAAAGGGCGTGTCTTTCTGCGGGACGTGTGACGCGCCGTTTTACCGTGACCAGGTTGTAGCCGCCGTGGGCGGGGGTGATACCGCGGTCAAGGAGAGCATCTACCTGACGAAGTTTGCGAAAAAGGTCTATTTGATCCACCGTCGCGACGAACTCAGGGCAACCAAGATTTTGCAGGAACGCGCGCTCGCCAATGAAAAGATTGAAATGGTATGGGACTCGGTGGTGACAAGCATCAACGGGGCCCCGATGACCGTCGGTTCCGTGTCGGTAAAAAATGTGAAAACGGAAGAGACCCGCGACCTCAAGGTTGACGGTTGTTTCATATGGGTCGGCACCACGCCGAATACCCAATTCCTGCCCGAAGCGGTTAAGACGAACGAGTGGGGTTTTATCGTTACGGATCAGCATTGTGAGACTTCAATACCGGGTGTTTTTGCGGCCGGTGATGTGCGTGATACCCCTCTGCGGCAGGTGGTGACCGCCGTGGGGGACGGCGCGCTCGCAGCAGTCGAGGCGGAGCACTATATTGAAGACATGAAATAGGCAAGGGCTAGGAGAAAGGACCATGCAATGCAGGTATCACCCGGACCGTGAGGCATACATTCAATGCCAGAAAATGGAAATAGGCTACTGTCAGGAGTGCCTTGAGAATTGCGAAGCCTGTACGGATCCCTGTACCTACTGCAAGTACCGCCCCCAGTGCATCATATGGGAATTGTGCAAGAAGAGCGAAAAACGGTACCGTCTCGAAAGAGAGGCAAAAGGGGAAGCCTCATAAGAAGCGGCAATGCAGCCGGCGGAATGCGGGCCTCGACCTGAGAGGGAGAAAGATGAGATGGGCAAGGTGGTCATTGAATTTTCCGATACGGAAAAAATGAGGATTGAGGCGATTCTTATGGATGCGGATGCCGATGAAGCCCTGCGTTTCTTCAAAGAAGTCATAAAACCCAAGCTGAGAGCCAAGGGTTCGAGCGCCCTTGATTCGAGCAAGTCCACGGGCGTCATGCCTTGACTACCCGAAAATCCCGCTGAATCCATCCCGGGTTTTGGACATGGCGAGTCTCAGGCAATGCGGTGAAAGGAGAAACATGACCGGAATCGACTGGTACGGATTCATAGTGGCAGCCGTCGCCGTGGTGCTCGCGCCAGGGCCGGGATCACTCTTTGTGGCAAGGAGCGCCGTTCTCTCCGGCGTTGGGGGCGGGACTCGTGCGATGCTTGGAATCATGCTGGGTGATACCTGCCTCATCCTGCTCTCATGTTTCGGGGTATCGGCGATCTTCGCGGCCCATCCGGCTCTGTTCCATGTTATCCGGCTTCTCGGCGCGTGCTATCTCATCTATCTGGGCATCCTGGCCCTGATCAGGCCGCCCCTCCAAGGGCCTGAAAAGCCGGTGCGCTCTTCGCTGCCCTTTCGCAAGGCATTCACCATTACACTGCTCAATCCCAAGGCCGTCCTGTTCTTTACCGCCTTTTTTCCCTTGTTCATCCGGAACCCTGCGGGCGCTTTGTTTTCTCAGTATGCCTGGCTGACCCTGGTTTTTATGGTGCTGAGCGCAACATACCTCAGCATTCTGACCAATGTGACGGTAAGGGTGGGCACGCAGGTAAAAGGCAACAGGCTGATGCAATCCATTGCCCGAAAGGCCTGCGGCTGTCTCTTTATTGCATTCGGTGTAAAAGTAGCAGTGACGGCACGGTAGATCAACAGGTTCGATTGCATGAAGATAACCGACGAGATATACCAGGTGGGCGGCACGGGGCTCACCTCCGGTGAGGATGCCGCCATTTACCTCATCCATTTTGACGGCCATGCCGCTCTTGTGGATGCCGGGTGCGGAGATTCGGAGGACAAACTGCTCCGGAATATCCAGGCATGCGGTGTTGCGCTTGAAAAGATCGAGTACCTCCTGATCACACACTGCCATTTTGATCATACGGGCGGGGTAAACAGCCTGAAGCAGAGGCTCGGGTGCACGGTGGTCGCTCATGAGCTGGATGCCCCGTTTCTTGAACAGGGCGACAATGAGGTCACGGGCGCAACCTGGTACGGCTCATCCATCACCCCATTTACCGTTGACCGGAAACTGACCGGCCCGCAAGAGGAAATACTGTTGGGAAAAAGGGTGATCAAGGCCATACACACGCCCGGGCATTCCCCGGGATCGATGGTCTATCAGACAGAGTCGGAAGGCTTGCGGGTGCTTTTTGCCCAGGACGTCCATGGACCTCTCCATCCCATGCTCCTCTCAAACAGGGACAGGTACCTCCGCTCCCTGGAACACCTCATTTCACTCGAAGCCGACATCCTGTGCGAGGGTCATTACGGTGTCTACAGGGGAAAGGATCGCGTAAAGGAGTTCATCGCGTCTTTCCTCCCCGGGCGTTAACCCGTATCAAAAGCCTGCTCACCATCACCACCTTTTCGGTGCATCTGTTGCACTGCCGGCTCTGTTCCACCTGCAAGGAAAAACCCTCAATCCAGGATAACCACAGATCTGTCAGACTTACAAAAGGTTTTTCGGCGGGCCGATATCCTGTCCCTATAGGAGATATCCAAAGGTCCATGGGGCCAGGGGACAGGAAATTGACCGTGTCTGCATCGATTCAAATGACTCAGCCTCCCTTTGAAAACCTGACGTGACTTCGGCAAATGGATTTGGCGGCCTCCGGCTCGCACAAGAACATACACAAATCGATATTCCAATGGATATTTCTAAGAACTCCCCTATTGAGCGAGAGGCCGTGTTGAATGCCTCGCTTTTAAGGTTAGCCAGACAATTACTTGACGATTCTATCCATAATAAGTAAGAAAATTGCGGGTTACGGCAACCGGAATCAAGTTTAGATTTGGCTGGCATCAAGAATATACTTGACAATATAATTTGTTGCACGTAAAAGAATTGCGTGTTATGCGAATAATTGTCAAAAGTGATCGATAATGAAGCTGAGGACTTTTTTCCGAACCCATCCTGTATTTACCGTCGGAGACTTTGCCGGCTTTCTGTCTTCCGATGGAACGCATAACGTAAGAACCCAGGAATCTCTCCTTGCCTACCATGTGAAGGCGGGTAATATTGTCCGAGTCCGCCGTGGGCTCTATGCATCTGTTCCCCCGGGGGCATCGCCGGAAAACTTCCCCATAGACCCGTTTCTTATAGCCGCCCGAATATCGAAAGACGCTGTTCTGGCCTATCACACGGCTTTGGAGGCTCATGGAAAGGCCTATTCGGTGTACGAACACTTCACTTGTCTCGTTAGGAAGCCTATGTCCCTCATCACCTTTCGCTCTCATTCTTTCAAAGGGGTGAGATTTCCGCTGGCCCTCGTGCGAAAAAAGGCGGAATCTTATGACGTGGTGAAAGCAGATCGTTCGGGAATGGCAATATGCATCACCGGACTTGAGCGGACCTTTGTAGATGTTCTGAACCGTCCCGACTTGTCAGGAAGCTGGGAAGAAATATGGCGGTCTCTGGAGACCGTTGAGTATTTTGATCTCGATAGGGTCGCGGAATATGCATTGCTTTTGGAAAACGCCACTACCGCCGCGAAGGTGGGTTTTTTCCTGGAACAGCATCGGGAATCCCTGATGGTTGAAGACGCGCATTTAAAGACATTCCTTGATCTTCGACCGCGCCGGCCCCATTACATGGAGCGAAGCCGGCGGAAATCCGGCCGCTTCGTCTCCGCCTGGAACCTCGTTGTTCCTGAAGAAATCATCCGGCGGTCATGGGAGGAATCGTGGTGAGAATTTCCTCTGAAACGCTGATCGCTCAGGCGGAGGCTACCGGTTTCCGAACGGATATTCTGGAAAAAGTCGGTTATCTGATCCATCTGCTTGAAGCCTTGCGCAGTCATCCTTTCCTGAAAGGGAGGCTGGCTCTAAAAGGTGGTACGGCCCTGAACCTTTTTATCCTTGATGTCCCCCGCCTTTCAATCGACATCGATATGAATTATGTGGGCGCATCTGATCGAGGGGTCATGCTTTCGGAACGCCCCAAGGTCGAGGCGGCGCTGCAAGCGGTATTCTCCCGTGAAGGTTTTACCCTCAGACGCATGCCAGCCGAGCATGCCGGAGGGAAATGGCAGCTTCGATATCAGGGTGCGAGCGGGCAGGGAGGCATCCTTGAAGTGGATGTCAACTTTATGTTCCGTGTCCCCTTGTGGCCGCTGAAGGTAATGGCCTCACGGCCGGTCGGCGTCTGGCAGGCAGCGGATATTCAGGTGCTGGATATCCATGAACTTGCGGCGGGGAAACTCGCGGCACTTCTTTCGCGAAAACAGCCAAGGGACCTTTTCGATTGCAGTCATCTTTTTCGCACCGGCGCTCTTGAGCCGGAACGGCTGCGTCTGGCGTTTGTCCTCTATGGCGCCATGAATCGACGGGATTGGCGGACCGTTGCCATAGAGGAAGTGAGACTGGAAATCAAGGACTTAGAGCAAAAGCTTCTTCCGATGTTGCGATCAAAAGGTATGGGCGCAGGAAACGCTGCTTCTTTTTCAGGAGGTCTCATCAAGGATTGTCATCATGGCCTGGCGGCCTTGCTCCCTTTCACGGAGACGGAGATGGAATTTCTGGATCACCTGCTGGCCAGGGGAGAAATCAACCCCGAATTATTGACCGCCGATGAGGATCTGCAGGATCGCATCAGAAGGCATCCCCTGCTCGAATGGAAGGCGCTAAATGTGCGGGAGTTTAGAAAAAAACCATAGGCTTTAAAAATATCTGTGAGTGAAAATGAATAATTCTGTGAAAACGAGACCGCAGCGACGCCTCACCCAGGCCGAACTCGACGCTTTTCTTGCCAAGGCCATGCTGATGAAGGCCGATGAAGTGGTCTTCCCCGGCTGGACCGATCAGGATCATGTGGCTGTGGAGCTATTTCGCGAGTTCACCAAGCTTCTGGCCAAGCAATACCCCGGCGCGGGTCTGCATGGGCGCGACAAGGACTTTGTTGATCGGTGCATCAAACTGCTGCAGCGGGCGAACTATCGGGGCAAATCCAATGGGTGAAGCGCTGTTCCAGTATAAAATCCGCATCAGCCCGAAGGCAAAAAATCCGCGACTGAGAGTTACGCTCCGGCACGGTCTGGAAGTCGTCGTACCAAAGGGGTACGACAACGCTAAGGTGCCTGCCATCCTCTACAGGAAACGGCACTGGATAAAGGCAGCCCTCGAACGGGCGGAATCGAATCGGAAGTTCTTCATCCCCGAGCCTGAATGGCAGTTGCCGCAGCACGTCACCTTGCGGGCCATTGGTCGGACATGGCACATTGAGAGCAGAGCAAGTCAGTTTGCTGCCGTGGCCGTGCGAGAGGTTGCTCCGGGTCGTCTGCTTGTATTTGGAAAAGTTGAAGATGAACAGGCATGCATGGCCGCGCTGCAACGCTGGCTTCATCGCCGCGCTGCCGAGTATCTTGTTCCCATACTAGAAAGGATGAGCAAAAAGACGGGGCTTCGTTTCACCCGTGTGTTCATCAAACGCCAGAGAACCCGATGGGCGAGTTGTTCAAGGAACCAGACCGTCTCCCTTAATGTAAAGCTGTTGTTTCTAGAGCCTGATCTGGTCGAATACATCATGATTCATGAGCTTTGTCATATCGAGGTGATGAATCACTCGCAGAAATTCTGGTCGATGGTTCAATACCATTTGACGGATTATAAGGAGCGTGACCGCCGGTTGAGAGACGCCTGGAAGAACCTGCCGCGCTGGGTGCATTAGGTTTTTTAGGATCGGTATGGACAGTTTTATATGGGCATAAGGGACGCTGTTAATGTATGATTCCTGAGAAATAAGTGCCCGTTTTCAAGCACCCTAAGTTTTCGTCCAAATATGGGCTCAGCAAGGTCCGTAATAAAGCAGGATGCTGTTAAGTTTTTCGGTTTCTATGAATTGAACCCCTGAAATGCCGATTCACCCTCCTATGTCCACTTGAGATATTTTCTGGATCACAACCGCACCCAATCCTGTGATAAGAATAATATCAGGGATGACAACGGACGGAGGACATGTGCATGTCGTGGAAAGCTGTACGTAACTGGTGACCAAAAAAATGCTTTGGATCTCATATGGGGAAAATATCAAAGAGGTACTCTTGGATTTAGCGCGGTCCCTGGGGCCACGTCATCTTGCCCCGGGGCATATCCGTAAAGGGGGGCTGAGTGGGACCCAGAAAAAGAAAGGCATCCAACCCTTGGGGGCGTAAATGACGGCGACAGAAATCGTTGATTGTCTCGTCGTGGTGCAAGGGCTTCTTGCCGCCCCAAGGTGGGACTGGATAGATGTCGTAAAAAATGATGCTCTCCAGATCGCATCGGTCCGCACCAAAGGCCTGGAGGCAGAAATGCGGCCTGAGGGCGGTGACTCGGGAGGAGTTTGCGTGCCAGTCCTTGCGCGGGTAGAAGTGTACCCAGTGATTTTGCCAAAGCCTAGCCACTACCCTGGGATTGGACGTTCGCATGGCCACGAAAAAATCATCCGTTCCGAAAGCCTGGGAAGCCAGATCCAAAGTTAATCCCATGCTGAGCGACATCAGGGTCCCGCCACTTCGGCCATGCTCCGTGGCTAAGCCGAGCGAGAGATACAGGACCGGCTCTCCTTCGGCGCGAAAAAGATCGGCTGCGAAGATGCCGATCAGTTCTCCTGCCATAAACACCCTCATATAGATGTCCGATACCAGAAACTCCGGCACATGCTCAGCGTCGTAATCAGGATGGTCAATAAAGGTCTCATGGAGCATCTTTATCAGCTCCGGCCTCAGGTCTTGCTGCCTGGCAGCGCTGAGGGAAAAATTCACCTCAAAGCGATAGGGCGGATGTGCCCATATCGCCAGCAAATTTTCAGCCTCGCAGCCTTGCTGATTCATCCTCTCCATTCCTTTTGCTGGAGAGCATTCAGCCGTCAAGAACCTCGAAACCTGATGCTTCATGGAGGTTGTTTCCTTATAGCCTCTAAGCTCTCAATTCCATACTTATTAATTCTCGCAATAAATGAACGTGCAGGCAAGCCCTACGTTAGAAGAACCCTTGTTTCCGCTCCCTAAATGCATAGAGGAACTCCTGTTATACCAAATTCCACTACCTCCAGATTATACACTTCGATAAGTAGCTTGAAATTTAAGGTTTATTATGGTGGAATTTCAAGTATAGAAAACAATGCGCATTATCAATGGCAGACTTCATATTGGAAGTGTGAGGGCTTTATAATGGCAGAAAACATGCACAATCCTATGAATGAACCACGTTACTGTG
>Ga0315535_1002173_pt1 | contig 12750 bp, 11 predicted proteins | sample SalMarSW160220MG_2_FD_203092 | JGI IMG/M metagenome (GOLD analysis project Ga0315535, IMG submission 203092) | Salt marsh sediment microbial communities from the Plum Island Ecosystem LTER, Massachusetts, United States - Salt Marsh Sediment SW1602-20 ...
CTCCCGCCAGCACCGTCGCCTTTTCACCATACTCGGCGAGGTAATCCAGTGCTTCATCGACTCCTCGAGGAGCAACATACTTCATCTCTTTCATTTCCTCTTCACCCCCTCATCTATGTATTATTCTTGCTAAAATTGGAGAGACGAATATTCGTGACTTCGTCAATAATGACGACAAAATTATCAGCAGGTGCGCTAAGAAACGCTTCCTGCCCGATAGGGTTACATCGGAAGGGATCAATTACTATTCACCTGAAAGTGCACATCGAAGGCTGTTCAAAGGAGGAGTCCTTTGCTGAAGAGAGTTGAGTTTAAATGTCCTCCCCTTGAATTCGGTGTTTTGCAAAGGAGGATGGTTTGCTTATCCAATCAGCTAAATGGTGAAATCAAGTTTCCTGCGTTGTCAAATACAAGGGACCAGTTCTCTTCACTAATTTCGTATCAATCTCCTCGGGAATGTCCAATTTCAGCGGCACTTCATACCTCTGATGAACCATTTTGAAAAGCGGAAAATCCTGATCTGTAGCCACTATTACCGGCTCCTCATATAAATCTGTATTTGACAGAATGGGTTGATCTTTAATAGAATCGTTTATCACATCTAGAGTTCAGCAACCACGGTTAATGGAGATCCATCAAGGTCTGCGAGCATCAGCGGAATTGCATATACCTTCTGTACCTTTTCATTTATTACAGGTCGCACATTCACATTTTCGTAGATTAAGATAGTCCTGGAAGCACTGTTTAATCCGCAAAATAAAGAATGAATAGGGGCAGTTCTATTCTCTACAAGGTTCTTTATATTGTCCACGCACATGAAATCAACGCCTATTCCGGAAACATTGGTCTCATTGATCAGATACTCAGCGGCATCCGCGGATATCCACGGTTGGTTGTCAGCGGCTATGAACTTCTCTTTTGCGGTTTCCCAGTACTGAGATACGCCACTATAGATTAGCAAGAGGTCTGTGTCTTCTTTTATGTAATCGCATATATCCCGCTTATGGATTGCTCTACCCAAGCTTGGGCTTACGTCGACAACTCTGACATTCCTATAAATAAATTTTTCAGGATTGATATTATCTACTGAGACGCCTTTGTTGTTAAAATGACGTGGAGCGTCCATGTGGGTGTCGTTGTGGGTGTAGAGAGTCAATAGGGTCGTATTATTAAGATCTCCTCTTTTGATACTCAAGATTTCTTCGAACTTTGTGGCTGGGTTGCCCGGGTACGAAGGATTATCTGGCCTAATGGGAAAACTAAGAATTTCCAGAGTCATTTTTCATCCTCTCAGCTTAGCAATGAGTCTGCAGTTTACACGCGGGTGAGTATCCTAAAAAAGAACTGTTGATCCATAAGCGGGTTTTGGACATTGCTTATAAGTAGGTTTTCAGCGCCATCTTTTCCCATAGCTACGAGGTTCAGAGAAAATGGCTCACGCGGCTACAGTGCTCCCTCTTCCTGTAACTGACAATGCTCAAGGGTTTTTTCTGCTATCGCTGGCCCTGGACAGCAGCCTTGAATGTGCACGGTTCTCGGATCGTTCCTGAACCGTTCCGGCGGGCAGTCACCCACCACAAAATATGGCCCCTGGGCAAGATGTTTCTCGAATTTCAAGTCATCCGCGTTGAAGCCGAGCATAAAGGTGGGTTTTCCTTTGCTTTCATGAATCTTTTCCCAAATACGATCTTTTTCCCAAAACAGGCAGGCTGCCATGAACCAGGCGAAGCACCCATCGCACATTCCGCCAAGGACGACATTGCATGGAAAGCGGTTATGGAGAATTGGGACGGGTTTTTCTATATTGATGGCGATGTTCCGGATATCCGGACCAACAACATGTATCCGGTTGCGCTCTATCTCTCCAACCCCCTCAAAATACGCAGCCCAGGGAAAAAGAAGATCGCTGCGATTGAGTGTGATGAGTTCTGCCGCGATCGTGTCGAGAGCGACCGGATCATTTGCAGACAGCAAAACACCCAGGAAACGCGGTTTGGATATATCCGGGCCATTTCCTTCGCCCACAATCATAGCGTCTGCAAAGCAAAGGCTCTCAGGCATTGCTAGATGGAGTTCTGAAACAAGCTTGGGCAATCTGGTTTGATGGTATTTGAGCCGGGTATCTTGCGCGAGAAAGCCAACATAATTTTTCACGCAACCGGTCATTGAATTGCCCACCCGATGCGTCTTAATCTTGCCGAAATTGATCAGAAAATCCGCTTCCAGGGCCTTTCGAGGAACTGTGAGCCGTTCGATGATATCGCTGTCCGGCAATTCGACCTCCACCCTCTCTGACGTCGCGTCGATATCGACGACCTCTCCTCCCGCCTCTAGCACGGCGCTTGCCATGCCTGTGCTCTCGAAGCATTCGTCCAGAGTGATGTAACTTGCCGAGGAATCCCCTACGAAGACTCTTTTCACTCCCCTCTCTCTCAGAGTGGCTATCAAGCCGGAGATGAATTTCGGTTCGGTTGTCAGGCTCTCGCGGGCGGGAAATGGGACAACCATGTTCGGCTTAATAAAAACGTTTCCGCTCGACGGAATCGGTATCCCTTCAGCTTCCAGGTTTTCCAGGGAACGCTGGATCATTCCCTTGAAATCCACATCGTCGTATATGGGTGTGTTGGACTGGACGATCGAGACGACAGGCCTTTTCTTCTCTCCCATTGTCCTATCCTTTCCGTTTATTCGTTAGTCTCCGCCACAATGTTTACTGGTGATCCATCCAGGCCTTTTAGGCGTATGGGAAAGGCATAGATTCGCTTGATTTCTTTCTCGTTGACGATTCTTTGTATATTGACGTCCTCGTAAATGATGAGGGTCCTGGTATCAAACATAGAGCCGTCCAGAAAGGTTTTATGAACCCTGAAGTCTGTCCGGGGCGCCATGGTAGCGCTCTCAATGCTTAAGGTGTCTATAGCCACCGCTTTCAGGCTCAGAAGTTCCGTCCTGATGTACCTGGCCGCGTCCTCCGAAACCGCCGGGAAATCGTCCGTGTAGATGTCCAGGTTATTGCGGAAAGCACCGTAGCCCGTATAAAGAAAAAGGATATCCGCGATACGGATTTCGTCCCCGCATGAGGTCAAATCTTCCCTTTGTATGAGTTCCGACTTTTTCAATTCTTTTTGAAGCAGGAATGGTCGCTCATAGACAAAGTTTTCTATCGGGATTTCGTCTATGGTTTGTCCCTCGTCATAAAAGTGAAAAGGCGCATCAACATGAGTGCCATTGTGCAGAAAGTGTGAGACCAACGTGGTGTTGGACGGATCGCCCCTGGCCATCCTGGTATGAGGTTGGAACTTATCCTTGGGTAAACCGGGATAGACGGGCATTTCTTCTTCTACCTTATAAGACAACTCTACAAACATTGCTGCACCTCCTCACCTGGATACATTCATTCCTAAAAACGGCCTTTCTTCTCGATACAACAGTTCGGCCTCAGGATGTTTCATGAGAAATAACAAGACCGTCTGCTTCAAGTAGAAGTCTGACGAACTGGCTCGTGGTATATATCTCGAATTTTTGTCTGCGCACCTTAGCGTTGGAGAGATTGTGTACGCAGGAATTGCATTCAGTTAGGAGCACATCAACTCCGATGTTTTCTGCCTGCTGCAATCGATACCGCGCCATCGCCACTGAATTTTGGGCGTACGCCCCCCGCACTCCACCTCCCGCCCCGCAACAGAGCGCCTCAGCGTGGTGGTTTAACATTTCGGCAAAGTTGGGGGCAATCTTTCGAATGGTTTGGCGCGGTTCCTCATAGATACCGCAATGGCGCCCCAGGTCGCACGGGTCGTGGTAGGTGACTTTGAGATCGGTCTCTATCTTGAAATCAAAATGCTTGAAGAATTGAGACACATGCATCACCTCAATTCCGGCGTCGCGAAGAGGTTTATACTGCTCCTTGTTCTTGAAAGTCCGCATACAATAGGGGCAACCGGTGATAATCGTCCTGGCCCCGGTGTCTCGGATTAGGCTTAAGTTCCTTTGAACCAGATTATCATGCATGGAAAAACCCACATCCTCCAGCACCCCCGAGCAACAGCCTTCCTCGATAAGAGTATAATCCACATCCAGGTAATCCAAAATGTCCAAAGTGGCCTCAACGGCTTCCTCTTCCCGGTACTGTCCTACACACCCCACAAAATACACAAAATCGGCCTTGGCATTCACCTTGCGGCCAAAAGTCTCTCGCTCATCAATGGAGTAAATATTGGCGTGTTCATCCAGAATTTGATTCATGTTCTCGAAAATGGGATGGCAAGTACCGATGTCCACCATATCTCTGCGAACCGCCTTCACGATCTCCGGCACATTCACGCCAGCCGGACACTGATTTTCACAACCACCACAAAGAGTGCACTGAAAAAGGGTTTCAATCAGCCCGTTGCAGACCTCCTGTCTGCCGTCCAACATGTCTTGCAGGAGAATCATTTTTCCCCGGGCGTTCAAGGCATTGCGTCGTGTGACCTTGAAGAGCGGACATGCGCCCTGGCAGAAACCACAGTGATTGCAGCGTAAAATTTGATCATATAGCTTACTGGATCTGGGCAGCTTTTCAACCATTGCAAATCTCCAGATCCATTTTTCCAGGGTTCAATATGTTGTGCGGATCGAATACCTTCTTTAACGATCGCATGGTGGCCATGGCTGCCGGGTCATGCTCAAGACACATAAAGGGCGCTTTGGCCAAACCGATACCGTGCTCGCCTGTCAAAGTTCCACCCAACTTTATGGCCTTTTGATACAGTTCCCTTTCCGCTTTTTTTACTCGCGTCACTTCGTCGGGATTGGTTCGGTTGTAGGAAAAATGGGGATGCAGGTTCCCATCACCCATGTGTCCCACGGTCGGAAAAATCAGATTGTACTTGGCCCCCACTTCCTCCAGGACGCACAGCATATCAGGCACTTTTGAAAGGGGCACAGTGATATCCTCTCCAAAAGTCGTATTATTCAACCTGCTAATCACCGCATAGGCTGATTTGCGCGCTTTCCAGAGCGCTTCCGCCTCCTCCTCGCTTTCGGCCCACTTCACCTCCATAGCTCCATTCTCTTGAAAAATCTCGATAATCTTGTTCATCTGAAACAACGCTTCCTCCTTAACAAAACCGTCGGTTTCGGTCAGCAGGATGGCCTCCACTTCCGGCAGGTTAAGGGTTGTGTTCTGATTGATGGCTCTGATGCAGTTTTTCTCTACAATCTCCAGCACACTGGGTATGGCGCCTGCAAGCATAATCTGACTCACCGCTCTACCCGCGTCTACCAACTGTGCAAAGGTGGCCATGGCCGTGCAGGTTTCCGTGGTCTTGGGTTTGATCTTAAGAATGATCTCGGTAATAACGCCTAGAGTCCCTTCGGAACCCACGAAAAGCTGGGTCAAGTTGAAACCCGAGGAGGATTTCATAGTGCGCCCACCCGTTCGCATGACTTTTCCCCCGGGCAAGACAACTTTCAGCCCTCGCACATAGTCCTGGGTCACGCCGTACTTGCTCGCCCGGACACCACCGGCATTGGTCGCCACATTGCCCCCTATAGTGGCCGCGATTCCGCTTGCAGGGTCAGGCGGAAAAACAAATCCTCTCGGAGCAAGGAGATTGTTGAGGTCTGCATAGATTACGCCAGGCTGCACCACGACTACGCGGTCCTCTAAGCTGATTTCCAGAATTCGGTCCATACGGCTCAGATCCAGAACGATCCCCCCTCGAATAGGCACAGCCTCACCAGAGACATTGGTGCCGGCGCCGCGTGGGGTAAGAGGAATGCGCTCTTCATGAACCATTTTCAATATCGCCGATACCTGCTCCGTTGTCGTCGCGTAGACCACCAGATCCGGACGGTGTCTGAATACCGAAGCGTCGGCAGAGTGGGAGATCAGATCGATGAGCTCACTGCTGACATTATCCTCCCCCACGGTATCCTTCAAAAAATCGACTATGCTAGGGTCCAACGCTGACTCCCTGTTTCTATGGTACTCAAGAAAATGCTTTTTCTTGCTTTTTTGAAATGTATCATCTTGTTTTTCTGAGATTTTTCAGCCAACAATCGCAAATCCTGTAGGTTCCGAAAGGTCAAAGAAGCTGATTGATGTTCGCCGACCGCTTTGTGACCGTTCCGTGTCCAAAAACCGAGGGGCATCCTTATAAAAGGCTGGGCAAGCGAGGGTGCTCTTTGTCAGTAAACCCACATGCTGTTTATTAGATCATTCCTAGGCCTGTTCGTGTCAATCAGTTTTTGAGCCCGATATCTGATGGATAACGCTGGTAACGAACGCTACTTGACTTTTGAAATTACGTCTCGCATTAAGGAGTGAAACGCCCCGGCGATAATGCTTAAATCTGAACTGAAGTGCTGAAGCTTAACGCCCATATCCGCCAGCTTCTTGGATTGCTCGATTGTGCATGGGTTGACCGCCGCAAGAATAGGTATGCCCTTCCTGTTAGCGCATTTGACAACAGCTTCAAAAGCGTCTTTGATCTTTGGATGATCGAAATCGTATAAAAGGTTCAGCCCAAGTGAAAGCGCATAATCCGTCGCGCCGAAACAGACGCCATCAACGCCGTCCACGGAGAGAATGTCTTCCAGGTTTTCCAAAAATTCCTTGTCCTCCAACAGGGGAATAACCATGATCTCTTCGTTGCTTTCTCTTATGAATTCTTCCCAGTTAAAGTCTCCGCATTTATACTTTGCGGAGCGTACGGTCGGGTCGGCGCCCCGGACGCCCCGGAGTGGGAAACGGGCGTACCTAACAGCTTTCTCGGCGTCTTCCTTGGTAGCCACGTGAGGAACGACGACGCCCTGCGCGCCGGCTTCAAGCGCGTTCCGAATGTAGTTTTCAGCATTTTGTTTGACCCGAACGAGAGGAACGAGATTACTCACCTCGGCTGCTCTGATCAGATGTTCCAATTCCAGACCGCTTTCTATTGGAACATGCTCCGTATCGATGAAAACCCATTCGAAACCTGTGTATCCCAACATTTCTATGATGACGGGGCTTCTGCTCGTAACCACGCATCCGCATGCTACTTTGCCTGCCGCCAAATTTCTTTTCAGGGTATTTTTCCTTACCATGGCTAAACTCCTCCCCCTGTTTGGATTTATGAATACGAACGCGCCCAATACCGGAAGATATCGCTGTTGAGGGTGGATCGAAAACGTTTGCTCGGCCTATCTCAGTTCTTCAGCTGTTCGATGACATCACCGGACTGTAAAACGGCGCCGAACTGCGGCAAGATATTTTCTATTGAAAAAACGTGCATCTCATCAGTAAAAGAAGTACAGCAGTCCTCGACCACTATAATATCATAACCAATTTGAGCCCCATATCTGGCGGTATCCTCCACAACGAAATTGGTGGCAGTACCAGTGAGAAATAGATGCTGAATTCCTTTTGCACGAAGGATCTGGTCAAGATTCGTATACAGGAAGGAATTCGGACTATAGTTTATGATGACCATGTCATTTTCTTTTGGCTTTAACTCGTCAACAATTTCAGCACCCCATGTGCCTTCAGTCCATGCGCCGACTTCTCTTCCCCCGGCATGAATCGGATAAGACTTCTCAGACAACTCCGGGTGGCCCGGCCTGAGGGCAACTCTGATATAGATCACCAACAACCCTGCCTCTCTGCTTGCATCAAGGAATGCGTTAATCTTCTCCCATGTATGATGTTTTTCAACTTGCTTATATATCCCTGAATACGCAAACTTCCCTTCGGCAGTTGCAATGTCATTCTGGGTGTGCATCACCAATACGGCTGATCTTTTGGGTTCAATTTGGATGGTCATTCCTTGCTCCTCCTTCTCCCTTTCAGTGTTATGAGGCCTCATCTGCAACCATCATGAATACAGATCAGGCCAATTTCCCTCCCCAAGCTTCTTTATTTTTCCCGCCAGTAGAAAGCAACCGCCACAATGATGATTCCGCCCTCTACAATCCATTGCCAGTAGGATGATACATCGAGAAGATTCAGGGCATTGCTGAGAACAACCATGATGAAGATCCCGGGAAGGGTGCCCACAACGCCGCCCTTCCCCCCCGTAAGGCTGGTACCACCAATCAGTACAGGGACAATGGAATCGAGCATGTAAGCTTGACCGACCAGAGGATCCCCCATTCCCATCCGGCTGGCGAGAAACAGACCGCTAAGAGCAGCCGTGAAACTGCATATCATGTAAGTGTAGATCTTGACTCGAGCGGTCTTGATCCCGGAAAGTCTGGCCACCTCTTCATTCCCTCCGGTTGCGTACACATACCGGCCGAAGGTCGTTCGGTGCAGCACAACTATCGCAACCGCCGCGACTGCTCCCAGAAGGAAAACAGGAACGGGAATAGGACCCAGTTTCCCCCAGGCAAGAAAACCAAAGGATTCCGGAATTTCCCCGTAAGGCGCTTTTGTATAAAGCAATACCGCCCCCTGTACAACAGACATCATGCCCAGGGTCACAATAAGAGCGTGTACGCCTGACCTGGTGATGATAAACCCGTTTAAGAAACCAACCAAGAGGGCCAGCGCAATTACCAAGGCGATTACGGGAATGAGGAGACCAGGTTTTCCAAGGACCAATCCCGTGGTCAGACAGGAAGTCAAGCTGACCACCGACCCGAGGGACAGGTCAATTCCTGCAGTCAATATGGCGAAGGTCTGCCCAATGCTCACGAGGCCGAGCCCAGCGGCCTGGCGTGCAATGTTGTCGAAATTGCGGGACGTGAAAAATACGTCAGATGCCAAACCTGTGAAGATCATTAATACTGCCAAGACGAGATAGACGACAATGGTCGTCCACCGCTCTTTCCAACGCTCAATATTCACAGTCCTGTTCCTCCGCCGGGATTTACGCGACCTGGCAGGTGGCCAGCATCAGAATGCGCTCCTCCGTAGCTTCAAAAGAGGCACATGTTCCCGCTATTCGGCCATCGTGCATCACCACAATTCGGTCACTCATTCCAATAATCTCTGGTAACTCTGAGGAAATCATGATGATTGCCGTCCCCTGCTTTGCTAGCATCCTCATAAGATTGTAGATTTCTGCCTTTGCCCCCACATCGATCCCACGGGTCGGTTCGTCCATGATTATCAACGTAGGGTTCGTATTCGTCCATTTTGCCAGGATCACTTTCTGCTGATTCCCACCACTCAGATACTGGACCTCTTGATTGATGCTCGGTGTTGTAATATTGAATTGCTGGATGCATCTGTTACAAATGCTTCTCTCTTCTTCATTTTTGATAAACACCCACTTTTTGATTTTATCCAATATCGGAAAGGTCAAATTGTTCTTTACCGGCAGGCAATCAACAAGGCCCTCTTTCTTCCTGTCTTCCGTTACGAACGCTATGCCTCTTGATATGGCCTTCTTCGGGGTGCACCGCTTTATCCTCTCCCCTTTAAAGGATATCTCCCCGCGATCAATGGGGTCTGCTCCGAAAATCACCCTGGCAAGCTCTGTCCGTCCCGAACCCACCAAACCGGCAATCCCCAGGATCTCCCCGCTGTAGACCTTGAGAGAGACTCCTTTGAGAACGGTCCCCCGGCTTACATCTTCGAGCGCCAGAATCTCTTCCTTTTCCCCTTGTTCCTTGGCAGGAAAGGTTTCATCGAGGTTCCTCCCCACCATCATGCTGATGATCGATGGCTTGTCCACATCCCGGGTACTGATGGTACCAACCAGTTTTCCGTCTTTGAGTACGGTAGCACGGTCTGCGATTTCAAAGATCTCGTCGATCCGGTGGGAAATGTAGATGATCGCATTTCCGCTGTCCCTCAAAGACCGGATAATACCAAATAACGATTTTAGCTCTTTTCCGGAAACCACGGCCGAGGGTTCATCCATGATGATAATATCTGCGTTGAGGGAAAGTGCCTTGGCCATCTCGACCATTTGTTGTTGCGCCACGCTCAGGTTCTTGACCTTGGTGTGAAGGTCAATATCAGCTCCCAATTCGGACAGCAGTGCTTTTGTCCTTTGATACAGGGCGGCATTGTCAATAAAGAGCCTGCCTTTTGACGGTTCCCGTCCCAAAAAAACGTTTTGGCAGACGCTGAGTTCCGGGATCAGATTAAATTCCTGGTAGATAATGCTGATCCCATATGCTTGTGCCTCCTTCGGAGTGGCGGGGGCGATTGTTTTGTCCCTGATAGATATCGTTCCTTCGTCCGGCCGATACGCGCCTGCCAGGATCTTCATTAATGTGGACTTGCCCGCTCCGTTTTCCCCGACTAGGGCGTGGACTTCCCCGGCGACGCAATCGAAATCAACCTTCTCCAAAGCTTGGACCCCTGGAAAAGCCTTCGAGATACCTTGCATTTTCAGAATATGCTCATTCATCACTTGTCCGTCTTCACGTACTGTGGATGGGGGAGGACCTGAGCCCTCCCCTTTCAGTGTTACTTTGGCAACCATTTTTCCGGAAGGGTGTTGTCAATCCACCAGTCAGAAGGCCACTTCGGATGAGCCATGTCACTCCATGGCACGTCAGCTTTCACATCCTCAGTATCCACAGTGGTGGTCACTGTCCTGGTGACATTTACAATAAACGGGACCTGGATCCCTTGCAGGACCTTCAGGGTCGTTCTCACCGCCTCGGCGCCCATCTTTACAGGAAAGCCAATGCTCATGGCCGGGAAGCCATATTTCTGAACTCTCAGAAGATAGGCATTGAGATCCTCACCGGTAATCGGGATCTTCAGCCCTGCATCGTTCAATGCCTCCACCGCGCCACTGCCCTGGAGACCACTGTCAGCCCAAACGCCATCGATCTTGTTGCCATAAGATTGGATCAAGGCCGCCATAACCCGCTTGCCTTCAGACGGCGACCAGCTGGTATATTGCATATCCAGGACCTTGATGTCGGGATACTGAGAGAGCACTTCCTTTGCTCCTACAATCCTCTCTTCTGCAGGGCCTGCGCCCGCAATACCTGGGAGCATGACGATATTCCCTTTTCCTTTCAACATCTCACAGAGCCAGACCATCATCATACGGCCCTGAGTGAAATTGCTGGCAGTGACAAAAGAGACGAAGTTATCGCTTGTCACCCTTCGGTCAACGCAGATGACCGGGATTCCCCGTTTGTACAGTCTGGTGGCGATGGGGTCCAAGGCCGCCATTGTGGCCGCACTGAGAATGATGGCATCGCATCCCTTGGCCACAAGGTCCTCGGTGTCGCCGATCTGTTTTTCCGGCTTATCCTGGGCATCCGTCACGTAGAACTTCTTGATCAGGTCTTTGTGTTTTTCAGCCTCTGCCTGGACCTCGCGGGCCATAAAGACCCTCCAGGAATTGGAAATTGAGGCGTTGCTAAACCCGATGACGTAAGGCGGCTTCTTTTTAAATTTTGCAGTGTTCACCATCCTCACCGGATTCTGATCCCACAGCCAGGAACGAGACCATTGCAGTTTTACTTGTGCTCCGGCAGCGGGTACAAGTACACTCACACTAAACGCGGTCGCAATAAGAACAAGTAGTAATCTCTTCATCCTAAAACCCTCCTTCTCAAAAGTTCTGGTTGAAAGACTTTCTCTGTCCGCCCACTGCTGATGCCACCTCCTTTCCTGTTGGAATCTTCTAGCGAACCGATCTTCGCACATAGAACGAAGCGGCCAATACAATAACAGCACCTTTGATGACGTACTGGACTTGTACGGGAAGATGGAGCAGAAGAATTACATTGTAAAGCATCATGATGATCAAGACGCCTGCAATCGTCCCTAACACGCCTCCCCGCCCTCCTTCGAAGGAGGTGCCTCCCATGACCACGGCCGCAATGGAATCGAGCTCATACCCTTTGCCGACCCAGTTATCCGAAATCCCGATCCAGCCTGCCAGGTAAATACCTGCGATAGCGGCCGTCAGGCCTGATATCATGTAGGTAGCCGTGATGATCAGATCGGTACGATATCCGGACAGACGGGCCGTATGGATATTTCCACCAATGGTGTAAACCTTCCTACCGAATGCGGTTTTCCTCAATATAACCGCAGCAATAATGGTGAAAACACCCAGGGAAATAACCGATGTCGGAATTGGGCCAATATTGCCGTTACCCAGGAAGCGCACAAATGGAGGGAAGTCTCCTTTGGGAGCCCCCTTTGTATAAATGAAACGGAGGCCTTGGACGATAATCATCATCCCCAGGGTGGCCATGAAAGGGGGGACACGTCGTTTTGTAATGAGAAGACCATTGAAAAGCCCAATGAGGACGCCAAACAGCAGACCCAAGGACGCAACCGGCAACAACAATGCATCCAATCCGCCCGTGTTGCGGGCGATAATGACCGCCACGGTCGCCATGACCGAGGCCACGGATAGGTCCAGTCCCCCTCCCCCCGTCAGGATAACAAAAGTCTGGCCGATGCTCACGATTCCCAGGGCCGCAGCCTGGTTGAGGACGTCCTGGAGATTTTTAGGCCTGAGAAATGCCGGCGACACAACAGAGGCGAAAACAAAAAGTATAATCAAGAATATATAGATCCCGTATTTCTCAAACAAGGCCTTTATGCCCATGACAGAGGTTAGTGCATTCATTTTACCGAACGTGCTTTCCACTTGCATAATGGCGTCCTTCTCCTGCTTGTAGAGTTAATACCTTCTTATTGTCAATCTCTCAGCCATTCGGGAAGTTCGTCCAACTTTTTTCCCGCGAAACAACACTGGTAACGACAGGCCTCGCAGGTTCCCTTAAAACCCTCCAGTACGGGCTCGCCCTTGATCGATTCCATGATGGAAATCGCCTTCTTGACATTCTCTTCCG
>Ga0315535_1002174_pt1 | contig 12750 bp, 11 predicted proteins | sample SalMarSW160220MG_2_FD_203092 | JGI IMG/M metagenome (GOLD analysis project Ga0315535, IMG submission 203092) | Salt marsh sediment microbial communities from the Plum Island Ecosystem LTER, Massachusetts, United States - Salt Marsh Sediment SW1602-20 ...
CCCGGTATCGAAGAAAGTGCCTGTCTGACAGGAGGAGTAGACCGTGGCGACGGCTGGCGAAGCACGTTCCTGGGCGCCTGGCGCACTTCGGGGGATCGGCGATTCCCTCTATACCCCGTTCTGCGGCCTCGACGGTGACGACATCGATTGGGACGCCTACCGGACGCTGGTGCGTTACTGCGTGAGCGATCTGGGACACCCGATGCTGTGGTGCACCAGCGGACTGGCGGAGTTCTGGTCATTGACCCTCGATGAGCGAAAGTGTTTACTGGAAGTGGCAATTGAGGAGGCGCGTAGCGCCAATCCCAACGTTGTCGTGCAAGCCTGTACGGCTGCCATGTCGGCGAAGGACTGTGTGGACTTGACGCTGCATGCCCAGGAGGTGGGCGCCGACATCGCCTACATCCAAACTCCGATGATGGAAGCGCACGGCGGCGAGGGTGTACTGCGATTCTTCAAATACGTCGCCTCCCGCACCGATATCGCCCTGGGGATGTTCAATTCCCCGTCCTCCGGCTATGTGTTGACCGCGGCCGAAAGCGCACGAATCTACGACGAGGTGCCCGCGGTGTGCGCCACGAAGGAGGGCGCCTTCCGGCCGGCCAACAGCCGGCTGCTGCACCAGTTGGCGCCCGGTCTCGTCGTCTGGGAATGCGACAAGACGGTGTACCGCGCCGGGTGGCTACGCGACGGGATCGTCTGTCCGGCGCAACTGGGCACGGCCGGTTACCTTTTCGAAACCCCGCAGCGGCGTTTGTTTTCCGAGTATTGGGATCTCGTGTGCAACGACAAGCTCGTGGAAGCCATGGACTACGGACGGGATTCCGGTCTGGACCAATTCGACATCGATGTCGGATCGTGGTGGACGTGCTATCCGGGACGACCGGATTACTTCACCCATTGGGGCGGTGCGTTCAAGTACGCCGCATCGCTCCTGGGCCTGCCGATAGGTGCATATCCGCACTCCCGCCCCCCGCAAGCGCAGTTGCCGTCCGAAGCCAAGACCCAGATCGAGGAAGCCTATCGGCGCCTCGGGCTCCTCGAAGCCTAGTTACCGCCCCGCACGTCAGCCCCGCACGTCAGAAGGCCCGGCCACCAAGGTGTGGCCGGGCCTTCGGGTGCCGGGGTACGCCTACTGTTCGGCCTTCTGGCGGTCCTCCTGCACCTTGGCCTTACCGCGTGCTTTCGCCGCGGCTGCTTCCTTTTTCGCGGCGTTGCGCTCTGCTTCCGCCTTGTCCTGCTGAGCACGGCCCTCATCGACCAGGTCGTTGCGGCCTATCACAGCGCCGATGATTACCTTGATCCTGCCCTTCACGTCTTCGACGACGCCCTTGACAGCTTCGGCCAAGCCACTCTGGTTGTCAGCCATTGCGCCTCCCTCCTGCTCGTTGATCCTGTTGGCACGGTTTCCCGGTCTCGCGCCCCGCGGAAACCTGTTTCGGACGTGTCACACGCCACACCGTTGGTTTGCTGGGCCGCACCGGCCGGGTCCGCCGCGGTGGTGCGTGAGCGGACTGTGCGACCAGCGTCGGATCGGCGGCGACGGGGAGGCGAGAGTTCGCGTTCGGTAAGGCTAAATCCGCTGTTCGGCCGCCGTTCGCGAGGGCGCGGCGGCAGTTGTGGAATGCAGTACCGATAGGTATACAGTATGCGTACAAAGTATCGCTGGATTCGGTAGGAAATCATGAGGAGGTGCCGGGGGAGATGTCCGGCGGCGACGGTGCTTCCGAGGACGCGGTGCTCTATGAGGCCACCGGGAGCGGCGTCGCAATCCTGACGTTCAATCGCCCGGAGCGCCTCAACGCCTGGGGCCCGGACATCGCTGCCGGCCTCTACGCCGCGATCGACCGTGCCGAACAGGATCCCGCGATCCGGGTCATCGTGCTGACCGGCCGGGGCAGGGGATTCTGCGCCGGAGCGTATCTGGGTGCGCCGAGTTCGGCGGCCACCTACGGCGAGACGATGGAGAAGGCGAGCGAGACGAATCTGGCCGACCTGGTCGGCGAACGTCCTCCGCACTTTGTGACGACGCTGCGTAAACCCGTCGTCGCGGCCATCAACGGTCCCTGTGTCGGCATCGGTCTCACCCAGGCGCTGATGTGCGATGTCCGGTTCGCCGCCGCGGGCGCCAAGTTCGCCGCGGTGTTCGCGCGCCGCGGACTGATCGCCGAGTTCGGCATCTCGTGGATACTGCCGCGCCTGACCACCTGGGCAGTCGCCCTCGACCTGTTGCTGAGCGGCCGCACCTTTCTGGCCGAGGAGGCCGCCGAACTCGGCCTCGTCAAGGAAGTCGTGGCGCCCGAGAATCTGATGACGCGTGCCCTGGACTATGCGGAGGACATCGCCGCAAACTGTTCGCCGGTTTCCATGGCGGTGATCAAACGGCAGGTCTACGGCGACGCCACGCGGGATGTCGTGGACGCCACCTCGCGTGCCGAGGTACTGCTGCACGAGGCGATGCCCCGGCCGGACGTCATCGAGGGCATCACGAGCTTCCTCGAGAAGCGGCCGCCCCAATTCCCCTCGCTCAATTCGACCGACGCTTAATGTTCGCCGGTAATACCGGAAAGGATGATCATGGCCAACTTGGGTTACAAGGCGATTGACGTCGACAACCACTACTACGAGCCGCTGGACGCCCTTACCCGCCACCTCGACAAGAAGTTCAAGCGCCGCGGCGTGCAGATGCTCAGCGACGGCAAGCGCACCTGGGCCGTGATCGGGGACCGCGTCAACCACTTCATCCCCAACCCCACCTTCGACCCGATCATCGTGCCGGGCTGCCTCGACTTGTTGTTCCGCGGCGAGATTCCCGAAGGTGTCGATCCGGCCTCGCTGATGAAGGTCGAGCGGCTGGCCGACCACCCCGAGTATCAGAACCGCGATGCGCGGGTTGCCGTGATGGACACCCAGGACATCGAGACGGTGTTCATGCTGCCGACTTTCGCATGCGGCGTCGAGGAGGCACTCAAGCACGACATCGAGGCGACGATGGCGTCGGTGCACGCATTCAACCTGTGGCTCGACGAGGATTGGGGTTTCGACCGACCCGATCACCGAATCATCGCCGCGCCGATCATCTCGCTGGCCGATCCGGCCAAGGCGCTCGACGAGGTCGAGTTCGTGTTGGCCCGCGGCGCCAAGCTGGTGCTGGTACGGCCGGCGCCGGTGCCCGGGGTGGTGAAACCGAGGTCGCTGGGCGATCCCGGTCACGACCCGGTGTGGGCCCGGTTGGCCGAGGCGGGGGTGCCGGTGGGCTTCCACCTCAGCGACAGTGGCTATCTGCACATCGCGGCGCAGTGGGGAGGCAAGGCGACCTTCGAGGGATTCGGCGAAAAGGACCCACTGGATACGGTGCTCCTCGACGACCGCGCCATCCACGACACGATGGCCTCGATGATCGTGCACGGCGTGTTCACCCGCCACCCCAAGCTTCGGGCGGTCAGCATCGAAAACGGCTCGTACTTCGTCCACCGGCTGATCAAGCGGCTGAAGAAGGCGGCCAACAACTATCCGCGGCACTTCCCCGAGGATCCGGTGGAACAGTTGCGCAACAACGTGTGGGTCGCCCCCTACTACGAGGACGATCTGCCGGAGCTGGCCGAACTCATCGGCATCGACAAGATCCTGTTCGGCTCCGACTGGCCGCACGGCGAAGGCCTCGAGTCGCCGGTCTCGTTCACCGAAGAGCTCAGCGGCTTCAGCGATTCCGATATTCGAAAAGTAATGCGCGACAACGCTCTCAACCTCCTTGGTGTCCAAGTCGGATCGGCTGCGTAGCGGCTGACGCCATGAGCGAATGGACCATAGGCGCGGTTCTCGACGTCATCGCCGACGCGATTCCCGACCGGACGATGACGGTGTGCGGCAACCGGCGGAGCACCTTCGGAGAGTCGGCGGATCGTACCCGCCGGCTTGCGAACTTCCTGGCCGGCAAGGGTTTAGGGGCGCACCGGGAACGAGCGGTCCTGCAGAACTGGGAGTGCGGGCAAGACCGCGTTGCGCTGGTCATGCACAACGACCTGTACCCCGACATGGTCATCGGCTGCCTCAAGGCGCGCACCGTCCCGGTCAACATCAACTACCACTACACGCCACGTGAGGTCGGCGAGCTCCTCGACTACCTGCACCCCCGGGCGATCATCTACCACCGCGCGCTGGGCGCAAAGTTCGCCGAGGTTTTGGTGCGTGACGGCGTCGACGTGCTGCTATCGGTCGACGACGCGAGCGCGGCCCCGGAACTGCCCGGCGCGGTGACGCTGGATGATGCGCTGGGGCAGGGAGATACCGACCGAAACGTGACGGCATCGCCGGATGACCTGCTGATGATCTGTACCGGCGGCACCACCGGCAGGCCCAAGGGCGTGCTGTGGCGACAGTCCGACATCTACGTGTCGTCGATGGTGGGCGCGGACCACGCCTGTGCCCAGGAGATCCGCGACAAGGTGGTTTCCAACGAAGGGGCGCCATGGTTTGCCGTCTCGCCGCTGATGCACGCGGCCGGCATGTGGACGGCATTCTCTGCGATCATGGCCGGCACCACCGTGGTGCTTTATGACACCGGCAAGAAACTCGATCCGCAATCGGTATGGGAGACGGCGCAACGCGAGAAGGTCGGCCTGATGACGATGGTCGGCGACGCCTATGCGGCGCCGCTGGTCGCCGAGTTGCGACGAGGCTCCTACGACCTGTCCTCGCTGTATGCGATCGGTACCGGCGGTGCTGCAACCAACTTGAAATATCAACGAGCCCTGCTGGAATTGCTGCCCCAGATCACCCTTATCAACGGCTACGGGTCGTCGGAAACCGGAAACATGGGATTCGGCCACAGCCGACGCGACACCCGCACCGACACGTTCCTGCTGCGCGAGGGCGGACTGGTTCTCTCCGAGGACTACAGCCACTTCCTGTCGCCCGGCGATCGTGAGGTGGGCTGGGTGGCCAGGGAAGGACGAATCCCGCTTGGATATTTCAACGATCCCGACTCGACGCGCAAGACCTTCCCCGAGATCGAGGGCAAGCGGGTGGTGATATCGGGCGACCGCGCCACACTGGAGCAGGACGGAACATTGCGGCTGTTCGGCCGCGACTCGTTGGTGGTCAACACCGGCGGCGAGAAGGTCTTCGTCGAGGAGGTCGAAGAGGTACTGCGCGCCCACCCGGCGATCGCCGACGCGCTGGTCGTCGGACGCCCGAGCGAGCGCTGGGGTGAAGAACTCGTCGCCCTCATCGAACTTCATGACGAAGCCCATGCCGCGGCCGAGGCGTTGCACACGCATTGCACGTCGCAATTGGCACGGTTCAAGGCGCCCAAGGAATTCCTCTTCGTCGAGCACGTCCATCGGCTCGGCAACGGCAAAGCCGATTACCGTTGGGCGAAAAGCCAAGCTACAGAGAAGGCGCCGATGTCGACATGAAAGCGATCGATTGCCTGGTCAACGTGCACTTCGGCGAGACCGAGAAGCAACCGACGTGGATGCTGAAGGTGCGTGACGACTATTTCAAAGGTCCCGAGTCGATGTTCGCCCCGGTCCAATTGTCGGAGTTGCTGGACGAGATGGACGCCGAGGGTGTGTGGAAGGCCATCCTGATGGACAACCTCGCCAAGCCATCGGTGACGGCGCGCAAATTCGTTGAGGAGAAGCCGGAGCGTTTCGCCCTGGCGATCGGTGGCGTGGATCTGTTACGGCCGATGCCGTCGCTGCGGGAACTCGGCGCCATCGTCAACCACCTCCCTGTCGCGTATGCGGCAGTGGGACCGAGCTTCTGGGGTGATGGCCAGTACCCGCCCAGCGACGCGGTCTACTACCCGCTGTACACCAAGTGCGCCGAGCTTGAGCTGCCGCTGTGTATCAACACCGGTCTTCCCGGACCCCCCATTCCCGGGGAGGTGCAGAACCCGATCCACCTCGACCGGGTCTGCGTGCGATTTCCCGAGCTGAAGCTCTGCATGATTCACGGCGCGGACCCATGGTGGGACATCGCGATTCGGTTGTTGATCAAGTACGCCAACCTGCGCCTGATGACGTCGGCGTGGTCGCCCAAACGACTGCCGGAAAGCCTGCTGCACTACATGCGGACCCGCGGGCCCAACAAGGTGATCTTCGCTTCCGACTGGCCGGTGCTGAAAATGCGTCGCGTCGTACCCGAGGCCGTTGCGCTGGATCTGCCCGCCGACGTGCTCGAAAATTACCTGTACAACAACGCGGATGAATTTTTCTTCGGTGGCCAAAAGGAGCGCTGAGCATGGACCGTTACGAACTACGTAGGCTCGACTACAGCCTGACCGCGGATCATGAGGCGCTGCAGGCCGCTTACCGCGATTTCTTCAGAACACATTGTTCGATCGAAACCGTACGCGCCGCAGAGGAGTCCGGCTTTGACAAGAACCTGTGGGAGCGGTTGTGCGCGATGGGTGCAACGACGATGGCGCTGCCGGAATCCGCAGGCGGGGATGGGGCGACGCTCGTCGACTTGACGCTGGTGGCCGAAGAGGTCGGACGCTCGCTGGCGCCGGTACCGTGGATCGACCAGGTCTGCACGGCGCGGCTGCTGGCCCGGCTCGGTACCGCGGAATCCGATGTCGTACAGGGCAAGCGACTCGCGGGGCTTGACCCGCAGCACGACAGCGTCGCAGGGGCGCGGCTCATTCCCACCGGATCGATCGCCGATCAGATCGTCGTCCGCGATGGTGACGAGGTAGTGGCACTGACCTTTGCCACCCGTCCGACGAAGGTGGACAACATCGGCCGGCTGCCGATGGCGTGGGTGGATCCGGCGGCCGCCGACAGTCGCACCGTGCTGGCCAGTGGATCCGACGCACTGGCGGAATATCAACGCGCACTCGACGAGTGGCGGGTACTGACCGCTGCGGCGTTGGTCGGTCTAGTCGAGGAGACCATGACTATCGCGGCGGAGTTCGCCAAGACGCGCTACACGCTCGGCGTGCCGATCTCGACGCTGCAGGGCATCTCTCATCCGCTGGCCAATATCGCGATCACCGTGCAGGGTGGTCGCAATCTGGCGCGGCGCGCGGCGTGGTTCTTGGACAACGAGCCCGACGAGCGCCCGGAGTTGGCGCCCTCGGCGTTCGTGTTCATGGCCGAGGAAGCGGCGAAGGCCGCGACGATGGCGGTACATGTGCAAGGTGGTCTCGGTGTGTCGGCGGAGGCGGCAGCGACGGCATATCTGGTGCGTGCCCGCGGTTGGGCACTGGCCGGTGGAGACCCCGGCGCGAGTGCCAAGTACATCGGCGAACTGGTTGCCGAACGCGAAAGCCGCTCGGGAAAGGACGCATAGGTGGATTTCTCACGAGTCATGCTGTCGGCTGAGGATCAGGATTTCCTCGAGCAGGCCCGCGATTTCCTGCGCACGCATGTGACCGACGACGTCAAGCGCCGCGACCGAGAAACCGGCGACAACTTCGACGAAGGCGTGCACTTGGCGCTGGGCGCCGCCGGCTACCTCGAGCGCGAGTGGAAGCCGGAGGCCGAGGGCGGCTTCAGCAGGGTGCGGCGCCGCATCTGGGAACTGGAGAAGCGGCGCGCGCACGTGCCCTGGGTTACCTGGGGCACCACCGCCATGGTGGCCCGCTCGGTAGCGAAGTTCGGCTCCGACGAACTGCGGGACGAGGTGCTTCCGGGGGTTTTCAGTGGGCACGTCCGGTTGTGCCTGGGCTACACCGAACCCGAAGGCGGGTCCGATGTGGCCACCTGCAAGACCCGTGCTGTGCGCGAGGCGAATGGATCGAGCTGGGTCATCAATGGCTCCAAGATGTTCACCACGGGAGCGCACAACTGCCAGTATGTCTTCCTCATCACCAACACCGACCCGGCCGCCGGGAAGCACAAAAGCCTGACGATGTTTCTGGTTCCGCTGAACTCGGAGGGCATCGAGATTCAGGGCATCCGTACCGTCGACGGCGACCGCACCAACATCGTTTACTACAGCGATGTGCGTGTCGACGACAAGTATCGCCTCGGCGACGTGAATGGCGGCTGGACGGTGCTGCGCGAGCCGCTCAACGTCGAGCACGGTGCGGTGGCGGCCGCTCCCGACGGGCTGCAGGACGTGTCGATCATGATGCACCAGGCCGGTTTCATGGCCGATGCCCTCGACAAGGCGGCGGACAAAGCCTCGCGGCAGGACCTCACGGGGTGCAGGCTCATTGACGACTCATCGGTGGCATACCGATTGGGCCGCAGCGCCGCCCGGATGGAGGCGGCACTGAGCGCGCCCAGCATCTTCGGTCGCGTCGCCCTCGCGCAGACGATGCGCGACATCTCACCGGACCTGATGGATCTCCTCGGCACGGCGTCCACGCTGCCGATCGGCACCGACGGAGCGGCCGACGACGGCGCCTCGGAGTACACATTCCGGTTCGCACCGTTGGTCGGGATCTACGGCGGCACCCTGGAGGTGTTCCGCAACATGATCGCGCAGTACGTGCTCGGCCTGGGCAAGCCGGCCTATGCACCGGTGGCTCAGAAAGTGAGTTAAGCCAGCACCGAACGTGTGATCACTGCGACCGCAATCGGCGTGTCGTCACAGACATTGCACGTTCGGTGAATCGTCAGGTCGTCAGGACGGTTGCCGCGGCGGTGCCGGGGGCGCCGTATAGCTGGGTGAACCCGACCCTGGGGTTCCCGGCGACCTGACGATCGCCCGCCTCACCGCGGAGCTGGCGGACGATTTCGTGGATTTGGCGCAGTCCGGAGGCACCGATCGGCTCACCGTTGGCGATCAGCCCCCCATCGGTGTTGACGGGCATCGGGCCGCCGATCTCGGTTGCGCCGTCGGCCAGCAGTTTTTCCTGATCGCCGTGTGCGCAGAAACCGCACTCGGCCATGTGGATGATTTCGGCGCCGGCGTCGGTGTCCTGCAGCTGGATCACGTCGACGTCGGCGGGAGCCACGCCGGCTTTCTCGAACGCGGCACGCGCCGCGTATACCGTCGGCGCGAGATCCTCTTCGACTGGTGCGAAGGTCGTGTTGACCTCGTAGGCACCGTACCGCCGGGTGCGAGCCTCCACTGCCCGCAGATAGACGGGTTTGGAGGTGTAGCGCTGCGCGATATCGGCCCTGCACATCACCACCGCTGCGGCACCTTCGTCGGGTGCGCAAAACATGTACTGGGTGAGGGGATAGTTCAGTATCGGCGAGCTGAGAATGTCGTCTTCGGATATCGGCTTGCGACGGAACGCGTTCGGATTCAATGCCCCGTTGCGGAAGTTCTTGGCCGCTACTTTGGCGAGGGTCTCCTGAGAGATGTTGTGGTCGTGCAGATAGCGGTTCGCTTTCATACCGAAGAACTTGGTGGTCAGGTACTGGCCGTTTTCCGCGTACCACCTCGGCATACCCACCAGTGCCGGATCCTCGGTGAATGCCCCGCGGGGGTGCTTGTCGAGGCCGACGGCGATGCCGATGTCATAGTCGCCCAAACGAATCCCGTCGGCGCAGGCCTTGACCGCGCTGGCCGCGGTCGCGCACGCGTTGAACACATTGGTGAATGGGATGCCGGTGAGACCGACCATGGCGACGATCGCGTCCGGGTTGGCTACCGTCCAGCTGCCGCCGGTGGCGAACTCGACGTCCTTCCACGCGACGCCGGCATCGGCGACCGCGGCAAAGATCGCGTCGGCCCCCATCGCCATCGCGGTTTTACCCTCGAAACGACCGAACGGGTGCAGACCCACTCCGATGATGGCCACGTCATTCATGAGCGCCGCTCCCCTCCATCGCCGCAGTTCATGCGATCGCTCCCGACTCCTTGAGTTCGGCGATGTGGTCCCAGTCCAAGCCGAGCTCCATCAGGACGAGCTCGGTGTGTTCGGAGGCCTGCGGTGCCCGCGTCGTCGCCAGCGGCTCATGGTTGAACTGGACTGGGCCGCGCACGACACGGAAAGGCTTTCCGCCGCTGGCGAGCTCGACTTCGGTGATCATGTCGTTGGCAAGGGCCTGCTCATCGTCGACCAGGTCGAGGAGGCTCTGGAACGGGGCCCATTGACCCTTCATGGTCTTCAGGTGTTGCCGCCAGTAGTCGAAAGGCTTGCCGGCGATGGCTTTTGTGATCAATGCCGCCGCTGCATCTGCATTTTGGATCAGCGGCAATACGTCGGCGAACCGGGGGTCGTCGGCTGCCTCGGGGATGCCGAGGTGCTCGAACGTGTCGCGGATCAACCCGGTCGGGCTGATGATGCACAGGTTGATGGTGCCGCCGTCGGAGGTTTCGTAGTTGCCCATAAAGGGATTCACCGACGGCGCGCCGGACCCCGGCATGGGCGTGCGCATGACCTCGCCGGTCTCCATGCCCTGTGTCACGCTTGCGCCCGCCGCCCACCAGGCTGTGCTCAACAACGACACATCGAGCTCGAGAGCCTCGCCGGTGCGTTCGCGGTGCAGCAGTGCGGCCGAGATGCCACCGGCGATGAACATGCCCCCGATGGAGTCGCCGAAGGCGGGGATACCTTGCCCCAGTGCGCCGCCCAGCTCTTCCGGCGTCAACGCGTAGCCGATGCCGCTGCGCGTCCAGAATGCCGTTCCGTCGTACCCACCGACGTTACGCTCGGCGCCTTTGTCGCCGTACGCGGAACCGCGGGCATACACGATGTCCGGGTTCACCGCGCGGATGTGCTCCAGGTCGAACTTGTGCTTCTGCCGCTGCGCCGGCATGTAGTTGGTGAGGAAAACGTCCGAGGTCCTGGCGAGTTCGTAGATCACTTCCCGGCCGCCCGGCGTGGAGACGTCGATCCCGACGCTGCGCTTGCCCCGGTTGGGATGCTCCATCAGCGGATGCCGCTCCGGGTCGATCTGGATGCCACCCATGTTGATGAAGCCGCGTTGCGTGTCGCCGCGCAGCGGGTGTTCGACTTTGATGACATCGGCGCCCCAATCGGCGAGGATGGCTCCCGCCGCCGGGACGAACGTGAATTGCGCAAGCTCCAGGACCCGAAAGCCCGCCATTACCTTGACCATTTTGGGGACCCTACTTGGCGTCGAACATCACCGGAAGTGCCGTCGGCGAGCGGAAGGGCTGACCGTGGATGTGGGGGTCTTGAGCGTCACCGTCGGTCAGCAGGGTGATGTTGGTCAGCCGATTGAGCAAGCATTCCAGTGCGACGCGGGTTTCCATCCGCGACAGGTGAAGACCTAAACACGTATGTTCACCGGCGGCGAAGGAGATGTGCGGGATTTGCTTGCGGAAGATGTCGAATTCCTCCGAACGTTCCCAGCGGTGCTCGTCCCGATTCGCCGAACCCATGCACACACCGACTACCGAGCGCACCGGGATCTTGACCCCGTCCATCTCGGTGTCTTCGGTGGTGAAGCGCTGCACGGTGGTCAGCGGCGTCTCGAAGCGCAACCCTTCCTCGATCGCCTGGGGGATCAGCTGGTGATCGGCTTGCACCGCGGCGAACTGGTCCGGGTGCGTGAGCAGCAGATACAGCAGGTTTCCCGACGATCGGTAGGTGGTCTCCAGCCCGGCGGGCAACAGCAGGCGCAGGAAGGAGTAAATGGCTTCGTCGCTGAGCTTTTCGCCGTCGATCTCCGCGGTGACCAGGTCCCCGATGATGTCCTCGGTGGGCTTGGACTTGCGCTGCTCTATCTGGACCAGGAAGTAGTCCTTGAGCGCCGCCGATGCCTCGAAGGCGCGTTCGTAGTTGACGTGATAGCTGATCAACTGCACGGCGCGCTTCCGGAACATCGGTAGGTCGTCGGCCGGCAGCCCCAATAGCTGGGCGATGACGCGGGTGGGGAACTCGAAGGTGAAATTCCGGACCAGGTCGGCCTCGCCGTTGTGGATGAACTCGTCGATCAACGCTTTGCAGATCGGCCGGACGATCGTGGGCTCCCAGCGGGCCAGCGCCTTGGACTTGAATGCCGCCGACACCAGGTTGCGGTGGTCCCGGTGCTTTTTGCCGTCCATCGCCAAAATGGTCGGCCCCATGAACAGGCCAATGGTTTTGTCGTACGGCTTGGAGCTGAATACGCGGCCGTCGCGAAAGACCTTGTTCACCGCGTCGAACGACACCGCGGAGTACTCACGCTTGGGCATCAGGGACTCGGGCGTCTTGGAGTAATCCATGACGGTGCCATGGAACACGCCGGCCTGCCGGCGCTTGTGGGCAAAGAACGGGTAGGGGTCACGCAGGCTGACGGTCTGGTCGTCGGTGCCGGTGTGCACGTTGGTCGTCAACCTAGGTCTCCAGCATCTTCAGCATGAACAAAATGACGTTGCGTAAGATCGTACTGTAATTCTTACAGTAGACAATATGGGCGCGTTCGTGAGAAGTTGATCGCCGGCCCGCACGCATGAGGTGAGTCATGAGCACACTCGATGAACGCGCCGGCGGCACCATCGAACAGCAGCGGGCAGCGCTCAACGCGATCTTGGATCGTCAGCGGCGCGCCTTCACGAGCGACGGTCCGCCCGGTGCGGATGTGCGGCGTAACCGCATTGATCGGCTGATGGCGCTCGTCTTGGACAACACCGACGCCTTTGTCGACGCCGTGGCCGCCGATTTCGGCACCAGATCCAAGGCCGCGACGCTGTTCACAGAGGTCATCGGCATGGTTTCGGTCATCGAGCACACGAGATCGCATGTTCCACAATGGATGCGGCCGACCAAACTCATGCCCGTGGCGCGGCTGTGCGGCCTGCGCGCCGAGGTTCAACCCGCTCCGCTGGGGGTGGTCGGGATCATCGGTCCGTGGAACTTTCCGCTCAATCTTGTGGTCCTACACCTGGTCC
>Ga0315535_1002178_pt1 | contig 12731 bp, 13 predicted proteins | sample SalMarSW160220MG_2_FD_203092 | JGI IMG/M metagenome (GOLD analysis project Ga0315535, IMG submission 203092) | Salt marsh sediment microbial communities from the Plum Island Ecosystem LTER, Massachusetts, United States - Salt Marsh Sediment SW1602-20 ...
ATAAGGGCTATATAAGCGACCTCGCTTCAGCTTTTGTTTTCGAAAAAGATAAAAATATGCAAACCCTACTTCATGAGCTGAAATATAACAAGAGATTCCTGTATGGAATATTCCTTGGGAAGCAACTAGCTAAACTAAAAAGAGACAAGATAGCAAAATGGGATATTGATTTTATAATTCCTGTTCCGCTTCACATGTTAAAATTAGCCGAACGCGGTTATAATCAATCTTTTTATATTTCTAAGGGTCTAAGCAACAGACTTAATGTCCCTTTGAAAATGAAAATTATAAAAAGAAAGAAATTCACTCAATCTCAGACAAATCTCAACAGGAAGGAAAGGGAAGAAAACCTGGCTGAAGCTTTTGCAATCAGCACTAACAAAAATTCAATTGCCGGGAAAAATATTTTAATTGTCGACGATGTTATAACAACAGGAGCTACAACAAATGAGTGCGCCAAAGCCCTGCTAAATTCTGGCGCCAAAAGAATTTATGCAGCCTCAGCAGCAATTGCAGCATTTGAGAATTAGACAAGAACCACCATTACATTCTTTCAGGTGCGCTTACACCAAGTATGAATAATCCGTTTTTGATCACAACTTTGGTCGCTTCAACAAGTGAAATTCTAGCTTCTGCTAATTTTTTCTCTGATCCTATAATTCTACAGAAAGTATAAAATTTATGAAATGCAGCTGCTAGTTCCTCCAGATAAGCACATACCCGGTGAGTTTCATAGAAATGTGCGCTCAAAAATATTTCATTTTTAAAATGATGAAGTTTTCTTATCAGTTGTTGTTCTTCAGAAGCGACTAATAAATTTAGATTTTCCTCAGAAGCACTCAAATTTTCTTTCTCAACCATTTTTAGAATTGAGCATATCCTGGCATGTGCATATTGAAGATAGAAAACAGGATTTTCATCCGATTGCTTCTTAGCCAGGGTAAGATCGAAATTCATATGAGTTGTTATATTTCTCATATTAAAAAAATATCGGACGACATCAGCACCGACCTGATCAGTTAGTTCATCCAAAGTTATATAATTTGCCTTACGAGTTGACATTTTTACAACTTCGCCGTTTTCAAGTATCGTTACAAACTGGTGAATTAATACTCTGACTTTATTAGAATCATAACCAAGAGCTTCAAGTCCTGCAAGCACGTCAGGATATGTTGCGTTATGATCAGAGCCAAACAAATCGATCATCAGATCATACCCTCTTTCAAATTTTGTCACATGATAAGCAATATCCGGTAGTCTGTAAGTCGGTTCGCCGCTTGATTTTACAATAACTTTATCCTGTTCCTTTCCAAGTTCTGATAATTTCAGCCAGGTTGCGCCTTCTTTATCGTAAGAGAGATTTTTCTGTTTAAATTCTTCTAAAACATTTTGAATCCTTCCCTCTTCATATAGAGTATTTTCATTATAAAATATTTTGTGAACAATTCCCAGATTCAAAAGAGTTTTTTTAATTTCATTAAAAATTTCTATTTCGGCTCTATCTTTGAAAATTCCTTCAGGAGATTCGTCTTTTAATTTGTCACCATATTCTTTATAAAGACTTTGAGCAATATCTTTAATATACCCGCCCTGGTAATAATCTTCAGGAAAGTCTATTTTTTCACCAAGCAATTCAAGGTATCGAAATTTTACTGAATCGCCGAGAATGCGCATTTGCCTACCCGCGTTGTTAAAATAATACTCCCGATCAACCTCATATCCAACCCATTCGAGAAGATTAGCAATTGTGTCCCCGAAAACAGCATTTCTTCCATGTCCTACCGTCAGAGGCCCGGTTGGATTTGCCGAGACAAATTCCACATTAGCTCTTTTCCCCTTAAAATCATTCGACTTACCGTAATTATCTTTTTCTTTTCTGATCTCCTTAATTATCTCAACGATAAATGCAGGTTGAAAGAAGAAATTTATAAAACCGGGACCGGCTATTTCTACTTTTGCAATCACACCCTGGTCCACCTCAAGTGAATTAATAATTTCCTGAGCAATATCTCTAGGTTTCTTTTTGAGTTGTTTTGTAAGCAACATAGCTGCATTACATGATAGATCGCCATGTGCTGCAAATTTAGGGATTTCGAATCCAATTTGGATTTCCTTTAAATAGGAAAGCCTTTCGGAAGCTTTATTAAAAAGAAGGATTAAGTATTCTTTCAAAATTGTTAACCAATAAAATTATTTTTTTGAACTTTTAGAAGACTTTTTGTTACCAACAATATTCTTTTTACTACCAACTTTTTCTTTTGAAGTTTTTTTGGGGGTCTTCTTCAGCTGCTTTGGAATTTTAGCCTTTACAACTTTAGAAGGGTCCTGCACCTCAATTACGGGTGCATCTCCCCACAATTTTTCAAGGTTATAGTACAGCCGCGCATCCTTTTTAAAAATATGAGCTATAACATCAACGTAATCCAGCAAAACCCAGCTAAGTGATTCGTACCCTTCCCTATGCCAGGAAAATACGCCTAAATCTCTGAGTTTCCTTTCAACTTCATCTGATATGGCTTTAACCTGAGTGTCGGAATCAGCCGAACAAACAACAAAATAATCTGCAAAAGATGTTACCTTAGTCAGGTCCAGTATTTTTACGTCATATCCTTTTTTCTCAAAAATTAATTCTGAAATTTTTAATGCAAGATTTTTTGATTTCAATTTTCTCCCTATTGATTATATGGTTTAAGTTGAAAATAATCCTTTCCGATAACAATTGAGCAATCCAGCAGGTAATCATTATTAATTTGTTGGACTATATTTTTTTTAGCAATTCCAAGAGCCGCTGCAACTTTTTCTGCATTAACCGTATTGCCAGTACGATCAATTACTAAAGATTTATCCATATTATATGAAGTATAATTGCCTGTCTGAACAACATCGAAATTATTTTTGCGAAGGTAGTTGGTAATCTTATCAGCTACTCCGGAAACACCACATCCATTTAATACTTCAACCTGTACAATTGCTGATGCTTTATTTTTATCCGACGAAAGATCATCTTTCGAACCCAGTAATTTCAAAAAAAGCGAATAAGCCATTACAAGGATAGCAATTCCAAGCAAAAAAATTATAACGTTTAAAAAGAAATTTGAAGTTGAGGATTTATGGCTCGTATTTCTGCTGCCGGAAGGCAGATTTGGATTGGAATATTTATTTTCCTTCAATTACTTTCGCTTAACTCTCGAAATTTATTTGCTAATGAATTATTTATTTTCTGTTGATATATTCCCTTCCTCGAAACCAAAATTATTCATAAAGCCAGATGTCCAGTTTCCATAATAAGAATACGGACTATAAAAATAGGACCCTGGTGGAAGCTGCCTGTATTGGAAAACAACATCCACATTTTTCCAAGGTTTATAATTTATCTGCGCATTAGTAATATAAATTCCCTTAATATTATTCTGGAAACTAGAGCCCAAGGAACTGTAAGGAGACATAACCAGACTGGTTGAAAGCTGAACATTCAGATTATTACTAAATTTATAAAACAGACTATTGGTAAAAGTGTTCAGAGCCAGACTTTGTCCTCCTGAGGTAGCGTAAGACATTGCCACAGAATTTTGCATTTTGAAATTATCGGGATTTAAAAAACCAAATAAGTAATTTGACTGAGTTTTAAGTATTCCATCATAAACGGATGAATTTGAAAGACCTGTCTCCTTAAATTGGCCGAAGGCCGCCGCCGTGAACAAAAAAATCATCAAAACTATTGTCTTTTTCATATAAAACCCGCAGATATTGATCCAATATTAAATAAAAGGCCTAATAAAATCAATGTGAATAGGTTCACATAAAATCAAAATTCAAGTTATTATATTTTTGTAAAAACCTTTTTGTTCCTCTTAGATCAAAAATGAGCATCTTATTTTAATTTTACAATCATTTCGATTTCAACTGCCGCATCAAGGGGCAATTCACTAACCCCAACTGCGCTGCGTGCATGTTTCCCCATTTCTCCAAAAATTTTACCTATTAACTCCGAAGCTCCATTCGCAACTTTAGGCTGAGATGTAAATCTTTCAGCACTATTGACAAATACTGTTAATTTTACAACGCGATCTATTTTATCAAGATTTCCTATAACACCTTTAATTGCTCCGAGACAATTCAGAGCGCAGATTTCCGCTGCTTTTATACCTGCTTCCTCAGTTAATTCTTTTCCTATTTTCCCCTTAAATTTTAATTCACCTTTAATCGAAGGCAACTGTCCGGCTGTAAATACAAGATCATTTATGATTAATGCAGGGACATAAGCCGCCAGCGGTTTTGGAGCTTCTGGAACTTCAAAGCCCAATTCCTTAATTTTTTCTTCAATCATTTTAATCTCCGCTTTTTCTTATTTTAGTAAGACTTATAACTTACTGTATAAAATTAAGGAATATAAATAATGATTGAAACCAAATTTGAAGAATTAGTTGATATAGTTAAACAATTGCGCAAAGAATGCCCGTGGGACAGGGAGCAAACGAACGATTCTATAAAAGCCGCAACAATAGAAGAGGCTTATGAGGTTGTTGAGTCGATAGACAATAAGAACTATACCGAGTTAAAGAACGAATTGGGTGATTTGTTATTTCATATTGTCTTTCACTCAGTTATGGCAGAAGAAATTAATGAATTTAGACTGGCGGAAGTAATTGAATCAATTAAAGGAAAACTAATCAGAAGACATCCTCATGTGTTCGGAGAAGTGGTTGTAGACGGCTCTGAACAAGTGAAGAAAAACTGGGAAACTATTAAACTGGAGGAAGGAAGAGATTCAGTACTTGAGGGGGTACCGGAAAATCTCCCTTCCCTGCAGAGAGCACACAGGCTTCAGGAAAAGGCCGCTAAGGTGGGATTCGATTGGGAAAAGAAAGAGGACGTTTGGAAAAAGGTAATAGAAGAAATTGAAGAAATGCATCAATCTGAGAAAGAAGAATCGAAAGAAGAACTTGAGAATGAAATCGGTGATGTGTTTTTTGCCCTGGTTAATTATGCAAGATTCCTGAACATAAATCCTGAATACGCATTACGAAAAACAAATAAAAAGTTTGTAAGAAGATTTAATTATATAGAGAAGAAGATATTAGAAACAGGGAGAAAAATTAGCGAATCAAATCTGCAGGAGATGGATAAATACTGGGAAGAAAGCAAGAGCAAGTGTTAATTATAATTTATCATTATTATGAAATTTTTCGTAAGCATCGATAATATCTTTTACCAGCCTGTGCCGCACCACATCTGATCTATCGAAATAAACAAATCCAACACCTTCAATATTATCTAATATTTCTTTTGCCTGAATGAGCCCACTAACGCTTTTTCCAGGTAGATCAATTTGGGTTATATCACCGGTTATTATAGCTTTTGAATTAACACCAAGCCTTGTTAAAAACATTTTCATTTGAATATCAGTGGCATTTTGAGCCTCATCCAAAATTACGAAGGCATTATTAAGTGTCCGTCCCCTCATATATGCTATCGGTACTATTTCAATAACCCTTTTTTCTATATAGCTTTTCAACTTATCACTCGGCATCATATCATCAAGGGCATCATACAATGGGCGGAGATATGGATCAATCTTTTCCCTGAAATCTCCTGGAAGAAATCCGAGACTTTCGCCAGCCTCAACTGCAGGGCGGGCCAGAATTATCTTATTTACCAGACCTTTTTTTAGCGCTGAGATCGCCAGTGCCACAGCAAGATAGGTTTTACCTGTCCCTGCAGGACCGATTGCAAAACAGATGTCATTTTTGTTCGCAGTATGTAAATAATTTAACTGTCCCGCAGTTTTAGCTTTGATTGCGTCATTTTTGGTATAAAGTACAACAGAATCAATCTCTTTTTCATCTACTATTTCTTTCCCCTCAACTGTAAGATCAAGAATTGTTTCAACATCTGATGACTTAAGGCGGCCATTTGTGTTAAGGACATATGTCATTTCCTTAAAAACTTTTTCAATTGAATTTACCTCTTCGGTTACTCCTTTTATCAAAACATTTTCGCCCCTAACCGTTATTGTCGCATTAAACCTATCTTCTATCAGTTTAAGGTTGCTATCGTTCGTCCCCAAAAGTGAAAGCATATCGGTGGTTTCAAGTGTAATACGCTTTTCTATAGCCGTCATTTATATCCTTTAATTAATAAGAAAACCCTTACCATAAAAATATGATAAGGGTTTACTTTCTTCAAGTTAAAACTTGATATCAGATCAGATATTATTGAACCGGAGCTGGTTTATAATTCTTTCTAATCTTGTCGTATTTTGCTTTTTCCTCATCAGTAAGATTTGGAATCTTGAAAACTTGTTTCGGAAAGATCAGGTTTGGATCCTTAATCTTATCTCTATTGGCCTTATAAATATTTGGCCAGGCAAAACCATTGCCGTAAAAATCTTTTTTCTTGGCAATGTTCCACAGACAATCGCCTCTAACAACGGTGTAATTTACTTCAGGAGGAGCTTCCATCCATGCATCCAGAGAAGCCTGCATTGTATTGTGCACTTCATCATAGAACTCAGGAAGAGCACTTATTTTATTTGCTTTTAAAGCATCAAGATCTTTTTGCCTGTCAGCTTTTGGACTAACTTGTCCGTCAATTTTACCTTTTAATTCATTAACTGCATTACGGTAATTTGCAACATCTGCTTTAGTTGCTCCAACCATTGCATAAAGCTCATCCATACAATCATCATAAGATTGCGTTTTTGCATCTGTAGCTTTTAAATTAGCAACTTCTACTTGAAGCGAACTATCTTCTTTTGCCAATGTTTCTTTTTGAGCTCTAAGATCAGTCATCATGGTTTCCCACTGATCATTAGTTAAAGTATCCTGTTCTGTTTGCTGAGCAAATATATTTGCCGAGAAAAACAACAGGAAGACAAATAAGCCGATTAAATATTTTTTCATTTTATTCTCCAATTTCATTTGTTTAATTTATTCTTTAAAAGATTTAATTACCCATTTTATCAAGATTAGCTTTTGTTTCAGCTTTTGCTTTATTGCATTCTTCCAGTTTTGCATTTTTAGCAGCGATTTCTTTTTGCAAAGCGTCTCTCTGATCCTTTAAAGAATTGGATTGAGCCTGTAGAGAATTTACTTCAGCTCTCAAATTATTTAACTCGGCCATTTGTGCGTCACTCACACCACCGCACCCACTGAGTATAGCAGTAGCACCTGCAAACATAGCAACTATTGCAGTATTTCTAACTACTTTAATTACTTTCATTTAGCACCTCCGACATATATTGTTTATGAATTATTAATATATCAAATTAACTTTGTATTATCAATGATTATTTTAATTGTCCCCCTTCTAAACAATCAAGATAACAAATGATAGTTTATTATTTGTAGCGAAAAATCCCATTTTTTTGTAAAAGTTTGAATTACAATGAATAAATATTAAACTAATTTATTATAATATAAAAAAGATAAGTACAAGAAAAAATGAATCTAATGGCTATATAATGGATTAATCCTTTTGGATAGGTAAAACGACATAATATGCTGGTTTTTTTGTTTTGTTTTTCCAGTAAACAATAGAATATTTTAGTTGAACTAATTGAGGAATTCAAGCCCATCGATATACCTAAACTCCAAATTAATGGCAAGTGATTTTTCATAAAGCCTTTTCTTTATAGCAATCGTTTTTCAACAAAACTTGTGAAATTTTTTCCTGCAATTATAATGTGATCAAACACAGGAATGCTCATTATTGTTCCCGTTTCCACTATTTTTTTCGTTATCGAAATATCCTCATTGCTCGGATCAGAATTACCGCTGGGATGATTATGTATTAAAATAATGCTTGCTGAATTATTCTCTATGGCCACCTTAAAAACTTCTCTTGGATGAACTATACTGGAATTCAGATTGCCCACGGAAATGACTTCATATTTAATAATTTTATTTGCTGAATTCAGGCAAACAACAATGAACCTTTCCTTTAATTCATCTTTGAGAAGTGGAATAAAAATATCTGCAACCTCTCCGGGAGAAGAAATTTTTTTATCTGAGTACCATTTTGATTGTGATTGAATTCTTCTACTTAATTCGAATGCCGCCAAAAGTGTAGCAGCCTTATCATTTCCTATACCGGAGATTTTAGTCATTTGCGAAAAAGAATTAGATGCTAGTACAGCCAGGTTACCGTTTTTTTTAATTAGTTCATGAGAAATCTGTATAACCGATTTCCCCTTTGAGCCTGTTCTTAAAAGTATTGCGAGTAATTCTGCATCGGTTAAATTCTGGGCACCCCTGAGTGAGAGTTTTTCACGCGGCCTGTCTTCTAATGGCAAATCTTTTACTTTTAGAATAACAACTTCCCCCTTTAGTTTATAGAGTTATACCTCGTTAATAATTGATAAAGTCCATTTTTATATTTTATAAAATTCAAGAATTTATTCACGTGATTTATGTCAAACAACAAATTATTATGATAGCCTTTAAAGACCTTTCCTGAATTAATTAATTGAGTAATCCTATCGGCATCATTATTGGAAGAATTTATAATTCCCAATAGGAAATCTGTTACATCATAACCATACAACACGTTTCTATTCATTTCTTTCCCACTTTCCGTGGAAAATTTTTTACTCAAATCCTCAAATTGTGGATCCTTAAAATCTATAAAGTAATCAGAAGAAATTATCAGATTATTACTTAACGTTGTTGATGTTTCCAAGCCATTTGCTAAAAACCAGTCCTGGTTGCCGTACATAGGAAGATAAAGGCTGTCAAGCACAAGGCTTGATAGAATTACAGTTGCATCGTTCTTATCTGAGACTGGAGCATACAGCCCTTCAAGAGAATTTGCAAATGGCAGAATATTGTTTATCTCAGGTGTAATCTCTATGCTATTTGCGGGATAAATCTGATGCGTTAGAACCTGTCCACCGATTTTTTCAAATTCATTAATAAAGGCATCGGCAAGTTTCTGAGCATAACCCATATTTGAATTAACAACACCGATCTTTATCTTTTTTTCATTGTAAAAAATAAAATCAGCCATTGTTTTGCCTCTGACAGCAAAAGAAGGATTTGCCTGGTAAACATTATTATCCAATCTTGCTAGATCGTTGTCAGTTGCCGTTGGAGAAATAATTTTAATATCACTCCCCGCGAAAGCATTGGCAGCAGCTGTTACCTCATCACTAAAGACAGGTCCCAAAACTGTTTTTAATGAAGGGATTTGCTTAAACTCGTTTGCTATTTCTAGTATTTTTTCTTTACTTCTTTTAGTATCACGAATAACCAGTCCGATTTTGTTAATATGCGAACGATTATACTGTGAAACGGCAAATTTAATCCCTTCAAGAATTTCATTAACCGGACCAATGGTGGCTGACGAATCACCGGAAAATAATGGAAGCATAACTCCAATAAGCGCTCCATTAACATTTGCAGAGAAATCTTTTATGGGTGCCGCATTATACCCTTTTGCCTCAATATTATCAGGACTATCAGGATAAAGATCATTAATTTTTGAAAGGGCTTTCAAACCTTCATCAGAGTTCCCTTGCACTATATATAATTTGCCCAGCACAAGAAGTAGAAAAGGTTTTAATTTATCAGATCCAGCAGTTTCATAGACTTTTTTTATATCTTCAGGGGTTAAATAGTTAAAAGCCAATTTTTCAGATATAGAACGCGCTCGCGAAACATATTCTGATGACTGCCCAAATTCAATTATACTATTCGATTCCTTAAAAGCATTTAAATATTTCCCTTCTTCTTTATAGCATTTTGTAATTACCATTCTTGCCTCATCACAATAGATACTGTTTGGGTAAGAATTAATGAACTGATTTAGAGTTTGAATGGCTTCATCCAGACGGCTTAATTTTAGAAGAGTTTTACCCTTAAATAAATAAGATACTGTTGTCCTTGAATTTAGTTCACCATTTCCCAGTATTTGATTAAAGATCTGCAGAGCATCATTATAGTTTTGAGTATCATATAAATTTAGTCCGATTTGAAATTCACGCACAGCATCATCATTTTGGGCGTTTATAATGCCACAAAAGAACATAAAATATAATATTATTAATAATCTCTTTTTATCCATTTTCTACCTAACCATTCTCGAGTGCAAACGCTGCATTTTTAATTCCTCTTAAAGCTGATTGATTTTCAGGATCAAGTTTCAGTGCCATTTCATAATATGCTATTGCGTCCTTTGGCTTTCTACCTTTGAAGCAAGCTTCTCCAAGATTCGAATATAATTCAGATGAAACTGTCTCATTTAGCTCAATATACTTTAAAAAGTTTTCCTCTGCTTTCAAAAAATCCCCTGTTTTTAAATAGATTTTTCCAGCCAGTTCCTTGAGTGACTTTTCTCTTGAATTTACTTTTATAGCTTTTTCCACCGGATCAATAGCATGAGTGTACATCCCTAAATTAAAATATGAAATCGCATAAATGGCATTTAACTCCCACGAATTTTCATAAAGCACTTCAGCCTTTTTTGCAAAAGCTAAAGCATTTTTATAATCCGATAACTCAACTTCAATTTTTGCAATGTACAAATAGGCCTCTTGCACAAGCTCAGAATGCTCCTCAATCGAGATAAAATTCAAAAAATTAGTCTTTGAACGTTCATAATTCTTCAGCTTAAAATAAGAATATCCAAGAAAGAATGAAACAACCGGCTCATCTTCGACAGCTATATATTTCAATATATTATTTGCTTCCCGCCATTTTTCATTTCTCATAAGGTACTGGCCAAGAAATATTCTGACTACTTTATTTTCAGAATCACGGTTTAGTAATTTTTTCAATAAGTTGGTACCGGCATCAACCTGATCGAAATGCTCATACAGATCTGCTAAGTTAAAATAGGCTTCCGACTCTTCAGGATATTCCTCGATGAGATTGTTATATAGCTGTACCGCATGCAAAAGTCTGCCAGAGGCTTCAAATTCTTTTGCCATTTTCATTTTATATTCAAACTGATATTTATTTCCTTCTTTATTCATTCCCACTCAATTGTAGAAGGCGGTTTAGAACTAATATCATACACTACCCTGTTAATCCCCCTAACTTTGTTAATAATTTTATTAGAAATATCTGCAAGAAAATCGCTGTCAAATCTGAACCAATCGGCGGTCATACCATCTGTGGAAGTGACAGCTCTTAGAGCCAGAACATTTTCGTAGGTTCGAAAATCGCCCATTACCCCAACAGTTTGCACAGGGAGCAAAACACAGAAAGCTTGCCATATTTTATTATAAAGTCCAGCACTTTGAAGACCCTTTACAAAAATATCGTCGGCTTCCCGAAGAATGTCAAGCTTCGATTTTGTAATTTCACCCATAATTCTTACGGCTAAACCCGGTCCGGGAAATGGATGTCTTTCAATAAATGATTCAGGAATATTTAATTCCCTTCCAACATTTCGAACCTCATCTTTAAAAAGTTCCCTAAAGGGTTCAATTAATTTGAAATTCATTTTTTCGGGCAACCCGCCAACGTTGTGATGTGTCTTTATTGTAACCGATGCGCCTTTAACAGGTGTTGATTCAATTACATCAGGATATAAGGTACCTTGTACCAAATATTCTACATTTTCAATTTTTTTCGACTCTTCCTCAAAAACTTCAATAAATGTATTACCGATGATTTTCCTTTTCTTTTCCGGTTCGGAAACTCCTTCAAGTTTTTTAAGGAATTTTTCAGATGCGTTTATATATTTTACATTAAGCATCAATTGCCTATCAAAGATCTTTTCAATCTCAGCACTTTCATTCTTTCTCATCAATCCGGTATCAATATGAATACAGATAAGGTTTTTACCAATAGCTTTTTTAACAAGGACTGCAGCAACAGTAGAATCGACCCCTCCACTGAGAGCACATATTACTTTAGAATCACCTGTAAGATTTCTTATATATTTTATCGATTCCTCAACAAAATTATGTGATGTCCAGTCTCCTGTGCAGTCACAAATTCCAAACAGGAAATTATCTATTATCTTTTTGCCTTCAATGCTGTGAATTACTTCCGGATGAAATTGAACTCCGTAAATTCTTTCTTTCTCGTTTGAAATTGCACAAATAGGTGAAAAATCAGAAGTAGCAATTGCTTCAAATTGATCAGGAATTTTAGTTAAATAATCTCCATGACTCATCCAAACTGTGGAAGTTTGACTAACATTCTTAAAAAGTTTATTGCTATGATCGGAAATCCTTAAAGTCGCTTTACCGTATTCTCTGTCCTTTGCAGGTTCGACTATTCCGTTGGAGTTAAGACAGATTAATTGCATCCCATAGCATATACCAAGTATTGGTTTTTTTAACTCAAAAATTGATTTATCCGCTTTGGGAGCCCCATCATCATATACGCTCATTGGACCACCGGAAAGAATAATTCCAACCGGATTTATTTTTTGAATTTGCTCAATAGTGATTGTATGAGGATGGATTTCAGAGTAAACATTTGATTCCCTGATACGCCTTGTTATAAGCTGTGTAAATTGCGAACCGAAATCTATAATTAAAATTGTTTCTTTGTGCTGCATTCAACGGAAATATTTAAAATAAAAACAAAATCCCCCATCCAGGATTTTGTTTTCAATAAAGTATATCAGTAACCTAAAAAATAATTGCGGAGGAAAATAAATTATCCTTTGTCATTTAACCAATCACTGACCTATCAATTTTTTATAAGCTTCACTATCAAGCAAGCTATCCAGATCAGAGCTGTTGGTTATTTCAATTTTTATCATCCAGCCTTTGC
>Ga0315535_1002182_pt1 | contig 12715 bp, 10 predicted proteins | sample SalMarSW160220MG_2_FD_203092 | JGI IMG/M metagenome (GOLD analysis project Ga0315535, IMG submission 203092) | Salt marsh sediment microbial communities from the Plum Island Ecosystem LTER, Massachusetts, United States - Salt Marsh Sediment SW1602-20 ...
ATCCTTGGGCCTTTTCCAACCTTTGCCAATACTCCTGATCGACCATGATTTGCTTGTTAATTTTCTCCAAAGTTGCGAGATCTTGATAGTCGCAGATCCACCGAATCGTTCCTACATCGCCGAAGGCATCGATGAAAACATCTATCGAGGACAAGCCTTCATACTTTTTGACGAACTCCGCGATTTCTTTTGACCAGGCTATGGCCGGCATAGCTTTTCCCGTTACCATTTGCGCGGTTCTAATCCATCTGATCATGTCGGGACCTCCTTCTTTATGAGTCATCTGCAACCCCAGTAAATGCGGGTTCCAAGGTTGGCTTTTCAGGAAAAGGGTAATATTGCCTGGCAGTTCAGGGCTCCCAACAGAACATCAACAGTCCTGCAAGGAGCAAGGTAAGCACATTTTGAGGTGATACCCCATGAGCGCCTCCGGGATGAAGGCTGAAGATACACTTGACCCTGGTTATTTTCCTATTGGCCGTTCAGAAAATCAATCGGCAGAAAAACTGATTTTTGGAGAGAAATACACTGATTTTGCTCGGGGAAAACCCTGAGTTTGGAATTTATTGGAGCAAAGCACGGGCAGGTAAACGACCCTCGACTGCAATACGAAGGGCTTTTTGAGGGGCCCTGGATTCCGGATCAACGCCCGGTTCCCGCGACCCTAAGGTGATGACAACTGAACGGCCTTAGAATCCGTAGGTTTTCTTTAACAGAAATATGTCTACCAGAGCCTGGTCCCGTCGCTGCACCAGCGTGTCCTCATCCTGGCTTTGCAGTTCCTTTTCCACGCCTGCGATCAGTTTTTCTTTGAGCGCTTCAGTCAGTTCGGCGGTGCCGTGTTCTTTCCAGCGTGCTTCCTGCGTGGGGCCAAGATGATCCAGATACTGTCTGTAGCCGCCTGCACCGCCGCCAAGGTGGTAGGTGAGATGCGGACCCATCAAGGCCCAGCGCATGCCCGGACCGTAGCTGATGGCACGGTCGATATCTTCAACATCCGCAATACCTTCAGCAGCAAGATACACCGCTTCGCGATACAGGGCGGAAGTCAGGCGGTTAGCGAGGTGGCCCACCACTTCTTTTTTGACTCGAATGGTCACCCGCTCCATGGCCCGATAAAACGCATCCGCTGTGGCCATGGCCTGTTCGGAAGTTCGTTTTCCCGCCACCAACTCTACCATCGGCACCAGGTGCGGCGGGTTCATGGGATGGCCGACCAGGATACGCTCAGGGTGTCGAGCGTCGCATTGAATGTCCGACGCTTTTAATGACGAGGTGCTGGAAGAAACAACCACATCGGCAGCAAGCACGGATTCCAGCGATGCCACTATTTCACGTTTGACTTCAATGCGTTCAGGCCCGCATTCCTGAACGAAATCGATGCCACTGAGCAGGGCTGCGTCAGTGAGAAAATCTGCTTCCTGAACCTGTTCGGACAGTGTCAATCCGAGATCCGACAACAGCGGCCAGGCATTTTTGACAAATTCACCCAGTTGATTTTCCGCCTCCTGCCTGGGATCAACCACCGTCACCTTCATACCCCTGGCCAGAAACAGGCCGGCCCAGCTCATACCGATAAGACCGCCGCCGATGACAGCGACATTCCTGATCTCTCTCACGTCACTTTTCCTCGCGCGGAAACTGCTGTTCAAATTGTTCCCGGGTCACAGCATCGGGCAGTCCGGCTGCTATGTGCTCGTCCAATTCCAGCCCCCAGGTGTTGATCATGCAGCCGAGAATGACATACATGCCGTGGATGGCGATGAGATCCATGATTTGTTTAGGAGAGAAAAACCCAGCCAGTTCGGCCTGAAGACTCCTGTTCAGGCTGTGGCCGGCTACTAATTCATCGACAGCCTTGAGCAGCAAAGCATCCTCCGTTTTCCAACCTGCCGCATCGCCTCCTTCTTTAACCCGCTCGATTTCTTCCAGACGTAAACCGCAGGCCAACCCCCGCTCCACATGCGAACCCCACTCGTACCAGGCTTTCATGTGCACAGCCACTCGCAAAATAACCAGCTCGCCCCAGCGCTTTCCCAATGACCCGCCGGCAACGGAGTAATTGCGAAAACTCCACCAGGCCTTTAACAGATCAGGGTGATTGGCCATCAGGCAGTGGACATTAATAGGGCGTCCTTGCATGTCATCGACGATCGGTTTTAACGAATCATCCCACTGTTCGACGCTCAAAGGCTTTACGCTGTCTGCTTCGCTCATAACTCGGACCCGCCTCGAAAATTTCATGTTAAAAATCGAGATCCATCTGGAGCTTCCTTCGCGAATAATGACACATGGAGGATTTGCTTGTCCAGGATGAAGGCTGAAGGAAGTCCGACAAACTCCTAGGGCATCTTTGCACGGAATTCCTTTCTCGCTGCTTTCGCTTCATCGGTCCCGAGCCAGGAGATATAGTCCGAACGTCCGCGGGAACGGAAAAGCGGATTGCTGAACACATCCGCCCAGAAAGAAACCGGCTTCAAGGTCTTTTGGTAGTCGGGGTTGAAGGAAGCCCATTTACGGGCATGCTCTTCCGACCGGAAGAGGTTCATGCCCGCTCAGCGGTACGGCCGGGTTTCGAGCGAACCGCCCACCTCGCTGTGCGTATAGCCCACCATCGTCTCAGGCTGGATGGAGAGAAGTTCCTCATCCTTCATTTCAATCACCATGCCCTCTCCGCAGTCCAGGCAGTTGGCGTCGAGACGTATCATCTTGCCGGGGAAAAGCCAGCGAACCGCCAGCGATTCGAATCCTCACTGGGCGAACCATTTCTGTTCTCCTTCTATGGTCAGCCGGTACTGGGTGGGCTGGTTGTTGAAGGGCGGGAAAGAGGCGATCCAGTCCGTGTCCGGATGGATCCACCCCGGCACCCCGGCGGCCATCAAGTCGTGCACCAGCCTGCGTCCTTCCTCCATGCTCAGGCCCAGGGCCTTGGCAAGTTCGGTATAGTGGTGCGCCTGCCCGGTTTTGATGAAACGCTGCATGACTTCGGAATAGGCCCGATCCAGTAAAGCGGTATCTGCCATGGCGATGTCCTCCTTAGTAATTGGATTCATAAGTCCGATAACCTAATCTTTGTAGTATTTCACCGCCCGTGAAGCCTTCTTTTCCCTTTCCGCCGTCTCAGCGGAAAGGGAAAAATCAAATTCTTTGCGAACTTTGCGGCTTTGCGGTGACGAGAAATTGTCCAATTCTGATACGACACGTTGTTGCCGACGCCGTGTATCAGATATTTACCATCTTCATCGCGGCTTCCGGATAGCGCAATCCGGCCGCAATTTCGGGGGGTGCTGCCTTATTAAGGCTTCCGACCTCTTCCGGCGTCAGCTTGACATCGAGCGCGCCGACATTGTCCTCAAGGTACTTGATGCGCTTTGTACCGGGAATCGGGACCACATCTTCTCCCTGGTGCAGCAGCCACGCGAGGGCCAACTGTGCTGGAGTGCACTTTTTCTCCGCGGCGATTTTTTCGATTTCAGAAACCAACCGCAGGTTTTTCTCCATGTTCTCGCCCTGGAACCTGGGACTGTTGCGTCTGAAATCCGACTGGTCGAGGACGTCGAGCTTCTTGATCGCCCCGGTAAGAAATCCTCTGCCGAGTGGGCTGTACGGAACGAATCCGATCCCGAACTCGCGGCACGTGGGAAGTATCTCGGACTCGACATCGCGGGTCCAGAGCGAATACTCGGTCTGCAGCGCCGTTATCCGGTGAACCTTGTGCGCTCTCCGTATCGTCGAAGGAGCGGCCTCGGACATCCCGAGAAATCGCACCTTGCCTTCCTCGACGAGCCTTGACATGGCGCCGATTGTGTCTTCTATCGGTGTCTCAGGGTCGACCCGGTGCTGGTAATAGAGGTCTATGGTGTCTACGCCGAGCCTCTTCAGACTCGCTTCACACGCTTTTCGAACGTAGTCCGGTTTCCCGCTGATACCCAGACGCTCTCCCTTCGGCCCCCGTACGTTTCCGAACTTCGTCGCTATCACCACCTTGTTCCGGTACGGTTTCAATGCCTTGCCGACAAGCTCCTCGTTGGTAAAAGGTCCGTACATATCGGCTGTGTCAAAAAAAGTAACCCCCAGGTCTATTGCGCGGTGAATTGTTTTGATCGACTCCTCGTCGTTTCCCGGACCGTAGAATTCGGACATTCCCATGCAGCCCAGGCCGAGCGCCGATACTTTCAATCCTCCTTTACCTAATTCACGGTATTCCATAGTATTGTCCTCCCTGGTATCCATCCATAAACGGCTGTTTTACTCAATTTTCGAGTTCCATTTCGTTTCCTCGCCGGTTCTTGTTAAGACCGGATTGCTTCATGAACCTTCCCTCCAGAACCTAACCATTTCCCGTTGCCCGGAAGCCTCAGGCGACCTCATATAAGAAGCGGGGGTAAACCGCCTCAGATCTTGAATCATTCTGAGGACATCCTCTCCCGAGGCGTAGCCATGCCTGACCAGGTAGCAGCCCACCACCGTGCCCGTGCGGCCGATCCCGCCCCGGCAGTGGACATAGACGGGTCGATTTTCGTCGATGGATCTGTCGATGACGTCCAGGATGCGGATCATCAACTCCTCTGAAGGCAACCCGAAGTCCTCGATCCCGAAGCGGTAAAAGACGGTTTCGATGCCCATGCTGTCAGCTATGGCCTTCAGCGCCGGGGGATAGGGGACAAAAGGCATTTCGCCCCAGTTCATTTCCCATGGTTGCATGAGATCGATGAAGGTGCGAAGACCGTAATCGAGGAAGGCCGTGAAGCGCTTTTCGGCCTCGGCCGGATCCTCCGAACCAGGGTAACACCCGGCCAGGAATTTGCCGGGAATCACCCAGTAGGAATGCGGGAAAGGAACATCCAAGGTCATCTACTTAACGAACCTCCTGCCAAGTCATCGGGTGACGGCTCAGATTTTGAGTTGGTACGGCTTATTAAGAAATGCAAGGGACAGCAGTTGCCTGCAATCGGGGGCAAGCAGCAAAGGCATTAGCGGGGTAAGGCTACTGCCCGGGAAAGCGCTTGCCGGTCGGTTGGAGCCCCTTCTTAAGGCCCGCTTCCCACATACAAAGCCGGGCGCTGCTCCGCCGTTACTGCCGGAGCAGCGAGCTGGTAAGGCGCTTCGCCCTGGCACCCACGGCAGATAGCCCCGTGTTTTACCGGGTAAGGCTCGGAGCACAACGGGCACAGGCCCACAGGGCCCATATGCGGCTTGGAAAGGATGTGGTCGGATACGGTTACCGACTCAACCGAGCACACGGTGGCCCCGGCGAGCTGGATTTCACCCAGGAGGCGATCAGAGTCCTGATCCTTTTTAGCCTTCTCTTTAAGCAGCCAGCTCTTCATTTCAGGCCAGGCGGCCAGCTTGAACGGATCCATGAATACCCGGCAGCCGTTGCCGGTATACTTGTCGTATAAGGTCAGCGCCCAACGGCCGAGGTCGACGATTTTCATCCAGTTGTTGCCCACCGAGAGCGGCGTGAGGAGCTGCACCGCATCGGGCAGGCACTTGCGGGTCTCGACCACTGCCTCGAACAGCGTGTCGGGAGGCAGCAGGCTGCGGGCCAGCTCCACCATGTAGCCGCCGAGCAGAACGCCCGGGGCCGGGTAGCCGTGGAACTCCCGGACTTTTTGCTTGAACTCTTCAAAGGTATAGGGACCGATGTTCATGTGTACTCCTTGAGGGTTGAGATGCCACGGCGGGAGACGTGCGGCCATAGCGGGGATCCGGGCTGATGGCACCCTCAGCAGCCCAGGTTGTTGTCAAAGAAGTTCTTCTCGGGTGGCGGATTCTCCTTACCCGGCGGGGGTCCGGGCACACCCGGTTTTTTGGGAGACGCCCCCTCTGCGGGCGGCCGCACCAGCGGGTGCAGCCTGCGCCAGGCCTCCATCCCGCCCTCCACCGAATAAACCACGTAACCATGCTCGGCCAGAAGCCTGGCCGCCTTTAAACTCCTGCGCCCGCTGCGGTCGATGAGCACCAGCGTCTTGTCCCTTGGAAACTGCTCGGGGTTCTTCTCGATGTCGTTCAGGGGCACATTCCGCGCCTCAAAAATCTTGCCGAGGGAACCAGTCAACTCTCCCGGAGTGCGAACGTCAATGAGAAGTACATTCGGATCAGATTGCAGCAAGAGTCTGAGGCCTCGGATATCGATCTGCAGCATCTTTCCCGAAGACGATGATTCCCCGGCCTGCGCTGGAAGCCATGCCGAGAAAACCGTCAGAACGACGACGGCCGCCAGTGTGCGTGCCGCTCCCAACCGGGTTCCCCATTCCTTTGCACACTGTCGAGTGGTTGGCATAGTCGCAGATCTTCAGACAATCGGCGGCGAGGGTATCCGCCGTCCTTTGGTCGAGCTCACGCCGTCTATCCGTTTGCCGGCAAAAGGTTGACCATGGTGCTGCTGAATGAGGCGCTGCCGCCGATAGGGTCCGAGACACACACGTCATTAAGTACCGGGTCCACCTGCATGATGTAATTGGGGCAGATGCCCCCGGCCCGGCGCTTGTCGCCCTTGATCAGATGGCCGTCCACGACCATATCGTGTGAGCCATAGGCCCAGTGCCCATAGTGCCACGACGCTGCCGCGGTCCCGGGGCGAATGCCTTCCTTGATCTCCACCTGCGCAATCATATCCAGGACCCGCTTGTCGCCGTCCATGAGATGCAGTTTGCCGTCGGTATTCACCTGGGAGACCATGCGCACCCACTGGTTCGGCTTCAGGCCCAGGCGTTCGGCGTCTTTGGAATTGAGCCAGATTCTGTTTGCCGGTTGAAGCGCAATATTGCCCCAATAATTGGAGATGGTGCGTGACTGGCCGCCGAAAGGCTCTTTGAATGTAAACAGCCTGAGTGAATAGCCTTCCTTGTGCACCAGAGGTCGGCCCGAGGCGTCGAATTCGCCCAGCGCCACAGGAATCCCGCTGAAATATTGGCCGCTCAGGCTGTTTTTCTGCTTCGCTACCTGCTCCACGAAGATATGAAACATCCCTCCGAAGGTATGATACGCCATAGTCTTGGTTCCATATGCTTTCCCGTAGCCGTCGAACCGGCCGCCCCGGTTGAGGACATACACCGCCTTGCGCCATTCCGTCTCGGACTTAAGGGCTTTCTTCCAGCGCTCCTCGTCGAAGACCGATTTGGGCAGATGCCTTCGGGTCTGCCGGAAGAGCTCGAGTTCATGGTCATCGACATCAGGAACAGCGTCGTTTTCGTTGTCGCCATATGCCTGATTGGCCACGATCTTGAGGTACCAGTCCTCAGTCCGGTCGAAATTCATACCCTGGCCGAATGCATTCTTGCCGAAGCCGGGGAGATTGAGGTGTTTGGCTACCGCGATGAGGAAGGTCTCCATGCAAAGGGGCGCCTTCCCGCCGTCAAGCTCGACATCTTCGGTCAGCGGGATGGCCGCAGGCTGGCGCACCTTGCTCACCCGAGTGGGCACATCCGGGGTGGTGCCGGGCGCCCCCCAGCGCTCGAGATAGGTCAGGTCGGGAACGATATAGTCGGCGTACATGGAGCTCTCGCCGATGATAATATCCGAGGCGATAAACAAGGGCACCTTGTCCGGGTCCTTGAGCATCTGGATGATCTGCTGGTTGCCGCCTGGAATAGACAGGGCGGGGGTTCCCATGTGCAGAAACAGGATCTTGCCGGAATAGGGGTATCCTGAGGCAAAAGACGGCAGGATTTCCTGGTAGACGTTGCCGGTGAAGGGATACCAGGGCCTCTTTGCCGGATAGCCGTGCTCCCTGAACAAGGTGGAATCCTCGTAGCGGCTTCCTTCCCTCGTCATTTTCACCCCGAAACTGGTGAGGCTTCCGGGAAACATCTTGGAAAAAGTGTAGGGGCTTGTCGGGGCGCCCCCGAAGGATTTCCATTCTCCGCCTCCCAGGATCAGCCCCCCGATGTAATCGGCGTTGCCGAGCAGGACATTCAGGGTAATGACGGCGCATCCGGCATAGTAGCCGTCAGGGTTCTGCACCGGTCCCCGGTACAGCTCTACGGCGGCGCGCTTGCCGTGGGAGGTCAGCTCTTGCGCCACCTCGACGATGGTTTCCAGGTCGACCCCGCACTGTTTGGCATAGTCCTCCAGGGAATTGGAAAATGCCTCCTCGGTGAGCAGCTGGAAGGCGCTCTTGACCTGGAACGATCCGACCGTGGTCTTGACGAACAGGTCCCCTTTCACCGGGGAAGTCCCACCCATGGGATCAACCGCCAGGAGTTTGTTGTTGAGGCTTACCACGAGTTCCTTGTCGCTTCCCACACCTGCTTCCGAAGCCTTGAGGAACTCCAGGGGATGGCCGTCGACGACCTTGACCAGGTGCGCGGCGTTGCTCCAGGTCGGTTCCCCGCCGGCGAGTGCAGCGGCCTTGTTGGCATTTTCCAGGTAGCGCTGGTCGAAGCGGCGGTTTTCAATGATCCAGCGGATCATGGCCATGGCCAGAGCGGCGTTTTCCGTCGGTTTGACCGGCAGCCACCAGTCGGCGTGGGCCGCATCATGAGAGAGCCGTGGGTCAACCACCGCCGTCTTCATGCCGCGCTCCCGCTTGCCCGTGGTGACTTTTTCGGCCATGTTCGTCAACCCGAAGTTGGCTGTATACGCTCCCGTGCCCCAGAACAGAACGAATTCGCAATTCATCAGGTCCGGCTTCATGTGCGAGGTCTTGCCGCCGGTTAACATCGCGTAGGCGCGATGGTGGGACTGCTCGCAGATGGTGGTGTGCTCGTATGCGTTGACCGATCCGGCCGCCTTATTGGTGAACCAGTGCATGAGCTGCGAGCGGCCCGGCTCGATGCGGCCGGCCATGAACACGAACTGGTTGTTCTTGGGTCCGAAGTCGGGGTGCTCGGGATCAATGAGCGAATCCAGGTGCCCGCTGTACTTGGCCTTGAAGTCCTGGACGGTCATGCCGCCCTTGGCGACCGTCTCGGCATCCCCGGCCATGTTTTTGGTCAGGGTCGCGTCCTTGAGCACGATGACAGTCTTGAACCCCGGATAATCGCGTTTGTCGCCTACTGCCGAAAACAGCTTGCCTCCTTCGATGACCTCCTTGAGGAATTGCTCAAAGGGAATGCTCTTCCACTTGTTCGATCCGCGTTCGCCGTCCCTCTTGAGCACCTTCCGGACCCGGTACGGATCGTAATAGGTCTGGATGCCGGTCTGGCCCTTGGGGCACGCCTTGCCGTCGATGGTCGCGGTATCTTCAGGCCGGGTATCGTAGGGCAGGTGGGGCAGAAGGTCCTGGGGAGCGTATGGATTTCCGGTAATTTTCGCCAAGGTGCCGTTCCAGAATTTCACCTTGAGATTGCAATCCGTATGACACTGGAGGCAGGTGGTGAAGAGTATATTCTGGGGCTGGGCCAGAACGTAGGGCGCATACGTCTCTGTTCCGGCGGCCATTGCCTCGGAATCGAGGAGCCGGGAAAGCACGCCTACCTGGCTCGCAAATGCAGCGCAACCGCCTGCCAGGGCACTGCACTTCAGAAAGGTCCTGCGGCTAATGTTCCTGTTTCCTCCCCGCTCATCGGCCCTGCCGTGATCCGATACGCCTTGCTTGCTGCCGGTCTCTTTGCGGTTCAGCTCCTCCATGGTCTTATCGGCCTCCTTTCGGGGTAGTGTGAAGTTCTGCGAATGGAATCAAGCGCCGGCTCAAGAAGAATATTCCGATTCCCAAGGCCAGGCAGAAGACAACAACGCTCCATTCCGCGGACGACGGGAAATACGCAAAGGTGAGGCGATGATCCGTGTAGGCGGCCTGCAATTCAGGGAAGGTCGGAGTTGTCTGGCCGGGGATAACCAGGTCGTACCGAACTACAAAATAGGCGGCCGCCGCCAGCAGCCCGCCGATGCCGGCTGCGGCCCGGCTTGCCGGCCGCCACAAGAAGAGAACGGCCGGGATGATACTGCCGATGAGCAGTTGGCCTATCCAGAACAGGTACCAGCTGGATCCGAACAGGACATTGAGATGCAGCGGCGTCTCCTGGCCCACGCCGTACCAGGCCGAGATGGAGTATTCCGACCACTGCAGGACGAGCACGGAGATGATCAGGCCCAGCACGATCCGGCTGAGCAAGGCCAGTGACCGTTCATCATCTTCGAGCAGGTTCCGGCAAAAACAGGCGGCCAGGAGGAGCACCAGGGCGAATCCGGAAAGCAGATCGCCGGCAATGGAGAGGATCGGTCCGAGCGTGGAATTCCAGTAGGGATGGGCGATGAGCGAAGCAAATTCCGCGCCGTTGCAGCCGGAAAATGCGACTCCCAGAAATATTCCGATCCAGCCGAGGACGCGCCGTGCGCGAAGCTCCTTCTTGGCGCCGATGACGACCAGCAGCACTACGCTGATGTATAATAAGTCGATAATGGTCAGCCACGTCGCCCACGCGAGAAGGGACCTGAATTGCGGGCGGTACAGGGGCTCGAAGGCACGCCACATGTGGCCCAGGTCGAACGCAATGACAAGCATTCCCATCGCCAGGGCGATGGCCGAGACAAGCAGTGCCTCTCGTGCAAGACGGAAGTACTTCTTCACATCAAAGGCATATACAATCCAGGCAAAGAGCGACGCGCCTACGCCCAGCCCTACAATGTACACCTTGGCGGCCACCCAAAGGCCCCACGGAATGTAACTGCCGTAATTAACCTGCAGTTCGCCGCGGAAGAGCCGCTGCGAGACGCCGTACAGTCCCCAGGCGATGGCGACGAGCCAGATGATCCAGGCAATGCGTTTGACTGATTTTTCCATCGTTTCTCCTCCACCTCCTACGTTAGATAGAATACGGAAGGCCTGGTCTCCAGTTCCGCTTTCAGTTGTTTCACCCTCGGCGATCCAAGCAGCTCATGCACGAGACTGTTCTCGTCATTGTAGTCCCCGAAGTACGTCGCCCCGCCAAGGCAGGTTGTCACGCAAGCCGGGAGCATGCCCACTCGGAGACGATGCAGGCAGAAGTGGCATTTGCGGGCGTTTCCTACCGGCGAATCGTCACGGAAGGGTATTCGCTTCCAATCCTTGCTGTATTCGTAGTTCGGGCGCGTCTCGTAGGGCATTATTTCCGGCGTGTTCATGCCGTAAAAATCTCCGAAATCGGCTGTCCTGGCACTGTATGGACAGGCCTCGAGGCAATTGCGGCAGCCGATGCAGATGTTGTAGTCGATGACGACGATGCCGTCTTCCCGTTTCCAGGTGGCTTTCACCGGGCAAACCGGAACGCACGGCGGATTGTCGCAATGCATGCACGGCTTCGGGGTAAATATCATTCCGACATTGGGATATTTTCCTACCTCCTGCTTCATAACCGGGCGATAGACAACTCCCGGCGGCAGATTATTTTCCGCATTGCACGCCATATTGCAGGCGCAGCACCCGATGCATTTTTGCTGGTCGATGACCATCACCCACTTGCGTTGCGAGACGGGCTTTTTCATCGCCCGCAGCAGATCATGGCGCATCCTCTCCAGTATGCTGCCCTCGCGAAGGGCCTTTGGAGCACTTAGCGGGCGGGCCATCTTCCCATCCTCATCAGGTGTCGCTGCGCGGGCGCTGGTCTCCAAAGCGAGAGTTGCGCATGCCACTGCCGCCGCTCCCGCGATGGCTTTTTGGAAGAGACTCCTTCTTTCGGGTTGGTATTGCTCATCCCCGCGCCGCTGCACTTTATTCTTTCGATCGGCAGCGGGCTGTTTGGTGTCCGCATTCTCATGATTTTTTGCCATGCGCCGGGACCTCCTTTTGTGGGCATTTTTATAATTCTCCGCCTGCGGCAAACCCATTTCAATACGGTCAAAGTAGTATTTTGAGATGCTCACGACCCTACTCCCAAGTAGGGTTGAAACACGCTGCTGCCTGCGAAATTTTTGAGGGGCATGTCTTGTGAAAAACAACTGAGGGAAAATCAGAAAAGCGGACCGCTTGGTTCTCACGCAGCCTGCCAATAGGCCCAAACCGAGAAACGGCCCGGGGATCGTTCCGGCTTGCGGAATGGTTTCCAGGTTATTATATTCATTTTTCAGGGCACAGGTACTACGCGCAATCCTGTATTTTTTCTCCAGGAGAAATGAACCATCCGGCCGCAGGCAGCGGGGTATCCCTCTGTCGTCATTCCGGAAAGCCCGCAGGGCTTATCCGGAATCCAGGTTTCCGCTCCCCGATCGGGGTCGAGGACAGGCTTCGCGGGAATGACCGCAACGTCGCACGCGACGGGGTATTCAACCCGGTGAAGGAATAGATATGACTCCCAAATCATCAGATGACGGGCTTGATTATGCTGAAGGACCCAGGGATGCCAGGGTGATGCTGGTAGGACAGAACCCCGGGCAGAAAGAAGTGGAGCAAAAGCGGCCCTTTGTGGGAAAATCGGGCAAATACCTTGACCGGGTGCTCCGGGAGAAGGGCATCAAACGGGACGCATTGTACATAACCTCCGTGGTCAAGGAGCCCACGCCGGGAAACCGGAAGCTGACCCCGGAGGAAATCAAACGCTGGATGCCCTGCCTGGTGCGCGAAATCGAGGAGATAGCCCCTGAAGTAGTGGTCCTCATGGGAAAGGTGGCGTGGGAAACCCCCCGGTTTGCAGGAATCCGGTACATCGAAACCTATCACCCTGCCGCTGCCATGAGGTTTCCAAAGGTGCGGCGGAGGTTCGAGGACGATATGGAAACCCTCCGCCGGGCAATGAAGAATATTTGTAGAATAAACACCCTGAGTAAGTGGGCAGGCACCGGCGATAATTCCAAA
>Ga0315535_1002183_pt1 | contig 12711 bp, 11 predicted proteins | sample SalMarSW160220MG_2_FD_203092 | JGI IMG/M metagenome (GOLD analysis project Ga0315535, IMG submission 203092) | Salt marsh sediment microbial communities from the Plum Island Ecosystem LTER, Massachusetts, United States - Salt Marsh Sediment SW1602-20 ...
CCCCGCGCCCGCGCCGGAGCCGGAAGAACCGCCCGTCGAACGGACGGGCCTCGAAGCCGTGCAGGCCGTGGCCGTCCAGTACATGGGTTTTCTGGGAAAATCGCTGCTGCGGCACGAAAGCCAGTTGCTGGGGCATCCCCCGGGCCAGGACTGGAACGACCAGGACCTGCGGGAATTGCAGCAGCGCTTCGTCCAGGCGGCCAGTTTGCTCATCGGCACGCGACGCGCCCGGCAGATGTCCGACGATCTGGAATTCCGTCTCGGGCGCGAGGAGGTGCCGTGGACACGGTCCTGACTCCGGCCCAGCATTTCTGGTTTGTCGAAGCCACCAGCTATCTGGCCATCTGCGGCGGGCTCGCGTTGTGGGGGGGATTCATCTGGCTCGGGGCCATCACGCGGCGATTTGAACGGGCTTACGGAAAAATGACGCACTGGCAGTTCTTCCTGCTCGCACCGGCGGGCCTGTGCGCCTATCTGGTCCTGCAGGCCGTGGCGTCCCTGCGCCACCAGAACATGGGCGCGGCCGAGCAATGGATCGGATACAGCCTGCTGACGTGGTCGGCCGGCCTGTGCCTGTGGGGCGTCCTGCGCCTGCGGAAAGTTCTCGCGGAACTGGAGCGTGAGACCTAAGAATGCTCCAGCTCCTTTACCGCGCCAGTTTTTTTCTCTACGAAATCAGCTTCATTCTTTTTGCCCTGGCCCTGGGCAGCTATAGCGAAAGTTTGCGGAAAATCACCCGGGCCTGGCGGTTGGGTCCTTACTGGCTGTGTCCCGTCTGCGCGTCCCTCCTCATGCTCCTGTGCGCGTTGATGCATTTCTACGTGTATCATTTCCTGTCCCCGCGGTATCTGCAAACCGGGGCCCATGAACAGTTGCTGCTCATGTACCTGCTGAAAACCATTTCCATGCTCAGCATTTTCCTGGCGGGCGCCTGCCTGCTGCTGGGCAACGGAATGTTCCTGAAGAAAAATTCGGCCTGAATCCTCCCCCGCAAGGCTCTCCGGCCCGCAGGAATCATATTGAAATATCTCGGGAACACGTGCTAGAGTAGCGATATTGCGTCAGCGGACGGGGGCACGGCATGCGGCCATTTTACAAATGTCTGGCGGCCATGGCGGGAGCGGCCTTGGCGGCGGCAACGCCGACGTGGGCTGCGTTACCCCCCACCGCGGATGCTCACATCCTGCCCGGCACCAGTCTGGTCACCCAATCGCAAGCCTACACGTACACCGTGAGCTGCACCTCCAATGTCAACATCACCTCCGTGTATGTCACCATCCCTGCGGGTTGGATGGTCGACGTGACCCCGAGCTCGAGCTGGGGCGGAGCGGTCAGTTTCGCGGCCGGTCAAATCATGGTGGATTACTCCCTCGCGACCCCCTTGGGCGCGCCCGGTGATACGGATAACCTTACCTTCACCGCCACCGCTGCGGCCTCGGCCGGCCTGTACGCCTGGCCCTCGTTCCTGAACGGGCCGTCCTCGAACCAAACCAGCGTCACTGCCGGCCAGAGCCAGGATGTCCTGGTCACCGAACCCACGCCCACTCCGACGCCCAGTCACACGCCGACTCCGACCCCCAGCGCCACCTCCAGCGATACGCCCACGCCCGACTATTCCGCCACCCTGACGCCGACCGACAGCATGACCTTCACGCCCACCGATACGCCCACGCCGACGGAAAGCCCCACGGCCACCGCTTCGGCGACGGCCACGGAGACGCCGACGCCTTCCCCGACCGCTACGCCCTCTCCGCCGGTCAGCGCCACGCCGACGCCGACGGAAAGCCCCACGGCCACCGTTTCGGCGACGGCCACGGAGACGCCGACGCTTTCCCCGACCGCCACGTCCACGGAAATCCAGTCCGCCACCCCCACTCCGACCCAAACCCCGACCGTGACCGCGACCCCGATATGGTCCGCGACCGCGACGCCCACGATTTCGGCCACGAGCACGGTCAGCGCCACGCCGACGCCGCAGGTTTCGCCGACGGTTACGGGAACGGCCGGCCCCCCGCACACGCCGACGGCAACGGCGACCGGGGCAGGCCAGGCCGTCCGCGAGGACCTGCGCGGCGTCCACGCCGTGCATAAAACCTTCAGCCCGGACAGCAGCACGAACAACCGCCTGGAAATTTCCTTTCAATCCCGCTTCAGCGCGGGCGAGATCCAAGCCAGGATTTTCGACCTGTACGGACGGCAGTTGGCCGCCTTGGAGGTCACCGGCTCCGGCCCGGATTACCGGGTCTTCTGGGACGGCCGCGCCAGCGACGGCCGTTCCGCTCCGGCGGGAATCTATGTCTACGAGATTAAAACGCCCGGCGCCGCCTTCCGGGGAGCGGCGGTGCTGGCCAGATGAAACCCGGAACTCCCGCCTGGACAGTCTGCCTTGCGGCCTTCGCCTGGCTCGGCCTGCCCTGCGCGCTGGGCGCTTCCTTCGAGAATGACCGCCCGGGTGCGCGGGCCGCGGGCTTGGGCGGCGCCTTTTGTTCGGTGGCCGACGACACGGAGGCGCTGGATTACAACGCCGCCGGCTTGGCGCTTGTTCCCGGGAATTTTTTCTCGGCCGATTTCGCCAGTCTTCTCAGCGGCTTGGATGACGGCAGCTTGCACGAGGGGCGCGTGGCGTACGCCCAGCCCATCGGCAGTTCGGCGGGACTGGGAGTCAGCTGGCGGAACCGGGACCTGGCGGGCTTGTACCAGGAAAATACCGTCAGCCTGGGCTATGGTATGGCCCTGGACGCCGGAGACAGTTACTTCCTGGGGGGCGTCCTCAAGCTGCTCCAAGTGGATTACCTGGATCACTCGGTCATCGACCAGGATGCGTATTTCAGCGAGGGGTCCGCGCGCTTGAACCTCGGCTTGGACGTGGGCGCGCTGGCGTTTCTGACCGACGATTGGGCCTGCGGCGTGTCCGTGGCCAACCTCAATCAACCGGATCTGTCCCTGCGCGGCCACGGCGCCGTGGTTCCGCTGCAGGTCCGCGCCGGGACCTCCTATGCCTGGAAAACCATCCTGGCTTCCGCCGACTACCTCTACTATGGCGGCCGGAACCGGTTCAGCGCGGGGAGCGAACAGTGGTGGTTCAACCGCGTGCTGGGAACCAGAGAGGGCCTCGGCTTGGGCGACCTCGGATTGGCGGAAATCACCACGGGACTTTCCTTCCGCCTGCAGCAGGGCACCTGGAACCTGCAACTCGACTACGCCTTTCTGGTACCGCTGGGGGAATTTTCCGGAGCGGGAGCCACCCACTTGGTGAATTTCAGCCTGCTGCTGGGCACGCTGGATCCCGCGACGGCGGAAGGGTTGCGGCTTTCGGCCGCCGGCGACCTCGCGGTCAAGGAGGGGCGCTTCGAGGAGGCCTTGGACGACTGGGAACAGGCCGCGGACCTGCTGCCGGGAGACGACGCCTTGCGGCGCAAACTCGATACGCTCCGGAAACAGCTGCGTCTCCGGAGCGAGGTCCGCCTGTACATGGAACAGGGAGAAGATTTTCTCGCACACCGCAATTACCACAATGCGGCCAAAGCCTTCCGGCACGTCCTGACCTTGGATCCGGAAACCCCCCGTGTCCGCGAGCGGCTCGCCACGGCGGAAAATGCGCTGCGCCAAATGACCGAGCAGCAGCAGGCCGAACAGCAGGCGGGGGAGAAGCGGGCGGCCGCCCGGGCCCAGGCCGCGAGCCTGCAGGAAGCCCAGCAGGCTATCCGGCAGGCGGAGCGCGCCTGGGAACGCGCGCAGCGGAAAGAGGGCGCGGGCACCGCGGAGCTCAAGCGGCTGCAGGAACAGATTCAGTCCGCCCAGGAAGCCCTGCGCAAGGGCGACGGGCAGCGGGCCCGGGTGCTCGCGCAGATGGCGAACGAGAGCCTGCAGAAACTCGGCCGCCGGCCGAAGCCTGCGGCACCCGCCGCCGAAACCCGCCGGGTCAAGCGGGCCGGGTCGCGCCCGGCAGGTGCCGCCCCCGCGGGCGAAAAAGCCGTCGCCACGCCCGCGGCCGGCGCGGTGGCGCCGGCGCAGGCGGCGGCCAAGCCCACGCCCACCCGCACGGCGCGCGAAGCCGTGGAGTGGCGTAAAGCCCGCGGCGCCTACGGCCGCGTGGTGAAACTCATGCTGGATATCGACCGTCTCGGAGGTTCGCGGTATTTCCCCCAGGAATACGCCGGCCTGCAGCACGAGGTGGGCAGGGTGAAGACCTTGTTAAACCGCGAGGATTTCCCGGCGGTCATCCGGGAAGCCGAGGCGCTCTTTCCCCGCCTGGAACGTCTGCAGCAGCAATCCCTGGAAAAGAAAAAGGCCCGCGAAGTAATGCCCACCCGCTGGTAGGCCACTCAGCCCGAAAAATTGATTGGGTGCGAAGAAAATTGCCTGGAAGGAAAAAACGGGGGGGATCTTGGACGCCTGGCCCCGCGGGGATTACTTGACCACGACCTCCAAGACCGGTTGCCCCGCGGGTCGTTTCCCCAGATCCGGGAATTCGTCCCCCTCGCCCAGGGCCGTGACGTTGATCTGCTTGATTTTCTCGGTGACAATCAGGTGGCGCAACACGCTGTTGGCCCGGGCACGCGACAGGCTTTTCGCCAGCGGCAAAACCCGCGCCAGCCAGCCCGGTCCCCGCGCCGTGCCGCGCACAATCAGGGGCGAGTCGGGATGCTTGGCCAGCTCATCCGCCAGTTCCTTGAGTGCCGAGAGGGAAGATGGCTTGATGAGGTCCTTGGCGAAGTAGAAATCGATCGCCGGCGCATAGACGATGCGGTTTTGCTTGGCGTCCACGGACACGTTCAGTTCGGGTAAAATGGCCTGGTCCTCGTCCGCATAGGCTTCGTACTGGGTATAATCTTCCTCCGCCTTTTCGGCGGAAGTCGGCCTAGCCTGAGATTTCTCACGGGTCGCGGGCGCGGCGGTCTGCACCGGGGTCGCCGGGGCCGCGGCGGGCGTGATGCGCTGAACGGTCGGCAGGGGAGTGGGCGCAGCCTGCGTTGGCTTGGGCTTGGGCGTGGGCTTGGGCGTGGGCTTGGGTGTCGGCTTCGGCTTGGGTGTGGGCTTGGGCTTGGGTGTGGGCTTGGGTGTCGGCTTCGGTGTCGGTACGGCCGTGGGGGAGAAAGTCGCCTGGGCCGTGGCCCGCCGGATTGCGGGGGAAGGTTCCGGCGGACGGGAGGGCCGGGCCGACGGGCGCGCGGGAATTTCCTGAATCCGCGCCGGATGTTCCGGAGCGGCGGCGCCCGCAGGTTTTTCGCGATAACGCCGGATCCAGGTGGGTGAAAATCCGCCGTTGCGGGTAATCGCAAACTGGCCGGTCCCATCCGCATTCATGACCCAGATTTCCCAGCGGTACGGATCCTGGCGGCCCGAGGAATACGCTAGACGCTTGCCATCCGGAGACCAGGCCGGTGAATTGCTGTATTTGTCGCGGGTGAGACGATAAATCTGACTGCCGTCGGCCTGGGCGATCCAGATATCCACGTTTTCGCCGATGGACACCGAGAAGGCGATTTTGCGGCCGTCCGGGGACCAGCTGGGTCCGCCGACCTGCTGCGTGGTGGGAAAGCTGGTTAAAAACCATTCCGCATCCGTTCCCAGCTTGCGCACGTACAGATTGCGGTCCTTGCCCCGGATGGAGATGTAAACCAGATGCATGCCGTCCGGCGACCAGGCCGGGGAATAATTGTAGCCATCCGGGATGACGGTTTCGAGGTTGAAACCGGTCCGTTCGACGGTCCAAATTTTCCCGCCGCGGGAAAAAGCCAAGGTGCGGCCGTCGGGAGACCAGGTGGGCGCATTGTGCACGTTGAAATTCTGGAGGTCGACCGGGAAATTCGCGTCGTTAAAAAAGGTCAATTGCCGCCGCTGTTCCGTGCGCAGGTCCAGCAGCCAGATTTCGAAAAAACCGCTGGCATTGGACCAGTAGGCGACTTCGGAGAAATTCGGCGAGGCCGCGGGAAACCAATCACTCCCGCCCGAGCGGGGAAAACGTTTGGCGGGATTGCCGGCCAAGTCGGTGAGGTAGAAATCCCCCCCGGACATATACAGGATGAAATCCTCGTAGGGTTCAGGCGTCGGTTGGGGGGTAACGATTTCGGAGCGGGGGGATTTCTGACAAGACGCCAGCAGGAGACACGCCACGATCATGAACAGCCATGCGCGACGTTCGCGGCCCGCGGGCCGGTGGTTGGAAGAACTCATGCCTGCCGCTCCCGCACATCGCCCCGGAGGGCGGGTAGGGTCCCCGGGCGATCGGCCCGATCACGGAAACTGCTCTGTCCTGTGCAGGGAGAGGGCATGTCTTTTTGCTCCTTAAGCGGGCATTCGGAAAATGGCTGCTTGGCGGCGGCTTAAAAACATGCGCGCACTCCGCGATTCAATCTGTCCTCCTCCTGTTTTATGACGTGATTTTAAGGATTTTCAGGCTTGATGTCAAGGGAAAAGCTGAGCCAATTTTGCTTGACAACGAATGTTTTTAATTGCTAAACTGTCCCACGTTAAATTTTCGCTAGTATTTTCGGGGATTTTCTGCCTCCTCCGGCTTTTCTGGCTCTTTTTGCAGCTACATCTAGTGGGGGAATGGCCATTTCAATCCACTTGTTGGGTCGTGCGGAGGATTGAATGCGTATTGGTTTGAAATTCCAGTTGATGGGCATGGCCATCCTCCTCGTTTTACTGACCGTCGCCGTATCTTCCTTTTTTTTTACCCGCCAGGAAAAAGAAGTATTGCTGCGTGAGATGACAAGACGGGGCACCACCATCACCCGCAATCTGGCCACCATCAGCACCGATTCCTTAGTCAGCAACGACACGCTCGCCCTGGCGACCTACGTGCAAAGCGTCATGCGCAACGAGGGCGTGGCCTACGCCATGCTTCTCAATGAAAAGGGCGACGTCATGGCGCACAATCGCATGGAAAACGTCGGCAAAGCCTACGTGGAGCCGCAGGGCGTTCGCCCCTTGACGAATGAGGCCATCCTGATCCAGCCGTACCGCAACGAAGCCGGCGAAAAAATCCTGGATATCGCCATGCCCATCAAATTGCGGAACGACGTGCTGATCGGCTCGGCACACGTGGGCATGGCCCAGGCCGCCAGCGACGCCATCGTCAGCCAATCCTTCCGCGAGACCCTGTGGGTGGCCGCGGGCTTGCTGATCATCGGCATCATTCTTTCCATTTTCATCACGGACATCATGCTCAGGCCGGTCGAGGAGCTTCTGCGCGGGGCCAAGGCGCTCGGCGAGGGCAACCTGAATTACCGGATCAACATCAAGGGCAAGGGCGAGCTGGCCATCGTGGGCCAGGCCTTCAATGAAATGGCGGAGCGCATCAAGGGCCTGTTCATCGGCGTGCTCAAGGCCTTGGCCGCGGCCTTGGCCTCCCGGGATAAAACCGCGGGGGGGCATGACCAGAGGGTTTCCGAATACGCCACGGCCTGCGCCACCTACATCGGCATGCCTCCCGAGGAAGTGGAGAATCTGCGCTTGGCGGCCCAGGTGCAAAACCTGGGGCACATCGCCGTGCCGGACGCCATTCTGGAAAAAACCGGAAAATTGACGGGCGAGGAATACGAAAAAATGAAGGACCATCCGAATACGGGCGCCGACATCCTCAACCAGATTCCCGCCCTGCGCGGAACCGTACCGCTGGTGCGCCATCATCACGAGCGCTTCGACGGCACGGGCTATCCGGCCGGCCTGAAGGGAAAAACCATTCCTCTCGGAGCGCGCATCCTGGCCGTGGCCGACGCCTTGGACGCCATGACCTCCCAGCAGAAACACCGCAAGGTGTTGACCCGGGAACAGGCCATCGAGGAACTGAAGAACGGCGCCGGCACCCAGTTCGATCCGGATATCGTCGAAGCCTTCATTGAGATGCTACACGAGTACAAGGGGGGGACTTAACGTGCCCGCAACCCAGACTCTGAATCCCAAACCTCCGGCCCCGGCACGGCGCCGGCACCGCATTTCCCTCGGCGTCAAATTCACCTTCTTCCTGCTGCTGGCCATCGGCACCATCATGAGCCTGACCACCTGGCTGACCTACCGCGGCCAGCAGCGCACGCTGCAGGACGAGGTCATCCAGCGCGGCGTCACCATTGCGCGCAGCATGGCCAACGCCGCCGCCGAGGCCATCTGGGAGCAGTCGGGCGAGACCGACATCACGCTGGCCTCCCTGATCCACAAGAACATTCCCGTGCGCGGCACGCCCCGGGTGCCGCAAACCTCGCTCCCCTCCATTTTCCGGTCCCTGCTGGAGGACCTGCGAGGCACGCGCTATTCCAGCCAGTCCATTTCCACGAACACGGGCGTGGTGGAGTTGATCATGGTGGATGCCCAGGGCATCATCCGCGGTCACAACGACATCAAAATGCTGGAAAAGAGATTCCAGCCGCTGCCCGGCCTGAAACCCTACACCGGCGGGCCCCTGCTCATTCAGGACTACCTGACCCCTGAGGGCGAAAAGCGTTTTGAAATCGCCGTCCCGATCCTGCAGATCATCCCCGGTGCGACCGAAAAGTACCTGGGAGCCGTGTACGTGCGCATGTCCCAGAGCGTCATCGACGTGGTGGTGAAGCAGGCCGCCATCAAAATGGTGCTGGTGACCGGCCTGCTCATGATTCTGGGACTGGTGGCGGCCCTGATCCTGTCACGGTATTTGACCCAGCCGATCAACGAACTGGTGGGCGGCGTGCTGGCCATCGCTTCCGGGGACTTGAATCAGGAATTGCAGGTCAGCCGGACCGACGAGCTGGGCGAGCTGACCTCGGCCTTCAACGAGATGGCCTCGTCGCTGCGCGAAAAGGAGCTGATCAAGGGGGCCTTTTCCACCTACGTCTCCAGCCAGGTGATGGAGCAGGTGCTGCGCGATCCCGGGCAGCTCGCCTTGGGCGGCGCCCGCAAGCGGGTCACCTGCCTGTTCGCGGACATCCGCGGGTTCACTTCCATGTCGGAGTCCATGGAGCCGGAGCGGGTGGTATCCATCATCAACGCCTACCTTTCCCTGCAGACGGAGATCGTCCTGCGGAACGAAGGCATGCTGGATAAATTCGTCGGCGACTGCGTCATGGCGGTCTTCGGCCTGCCGTTCGCCAAAAACGACGACGCCCTGCGGGCCGTGCGCACCGCCGTGGAAATCCAGGCGGCCGTGCACGAGTTGAACCAAACCCGCGCGCGCGCGGGCCAGCGCACCGTGACGATCGGCGTCGGCGTCAACACCGGCGATGTCGTGGCCGGCAACATGGGCTCTTCCCAGAAGATGGATTACACGGTGATCGGCGATGCGGTCAACTTGGCCGCCCGCCTGGAGGAAAATGCCGAAGGCGGCACGATCCTGGTGACCGAGGGCACCTACCAGGAAGTCAAGAACCGGGTCGCGGCGGAAAAGCTGGCGCCCATATCCGTCAAAGGCAAGAAGGAAAAAGTCCCGGTCTACAGCATCAGGGGCTTCAAGGCGCCTCCGGCCCCCGGTTGACGGCGGGCGCCCGCCGGGAAGCCCCGGGGAGCGGCGAGTGGTGAAATCCGTGGTTTTCGTGTGCACCGGCAACTGTTGCCGGAGTCCCATGGCCATGGGCCTTTTGCGCGAGCAGTTCCGCGCTTGGCCGGAAGTGGACATTTCTTCGGCCGGCACGGCCGCTCCCGCCGGCGCGCCGCCCACACCCGAGGCGGTGGCGGCCGCGGCGGAATTGGGCGCGGACATCCGGCGCCACCGGTCCCGGCCCGTGAGCGGGGACATCCTGGCACGCGCACGACTGGTGATCACCATGACGATGGGACAGGCGAGAGAGTTGCAGTCCGCCTACCCGCTCCACCGGGAAAAGATCATGACCTTGGGCGAACTGAGCGGACAGACGCCGCCGCCGGAAGTAGCCGACCCCATCGGGCAGTCCCTGCGGACCTATCGCGAAACCGCGGGGCAGATCCAGAAACTGCTGGTGCAGGCCGGCGCTCGGATCCGGCGTTACATCCAGTAACGGGCCGGAGCTGTGCCGGCCGGGTTTTCCAAGCCAAGCGGAGGGGAAGGGATGAAAATCATCATAGGCAGTGACCATGCCGGCTACGAGTTGAAGGAGAGGCTCAAGGCGCAACTCGCGGCCTCCGGAGTGGACCTGGAGGACTTCGGTACGACCAACGCCGAATCCTGCGACTATCCGGACATCGGGCTGCGGGTGGCGGAGGAGGTGGCGGCTCACCCCGAGGTGCGCGGAATCCTGATCTGCGGCACGGGCATCGGCATGTCCATCACGGCCAACAAGATTCCCGGCATCCGGGCCGCCCTGGCGTACAACACGTACGTGGCCCAGTATTCCCGCGAGCACAACGACGCCAATATCCTGGTGCTTCCCGGCCGGGTGGTCGGGCTGGACATGGCCTTGGCCATGGTCCGGGCCTGGCTGGGGACGCGCTTCGCCGGCGGACGGCATGAGCGGCGTCTGGAAAAAATTTCGAATATCGAAAAAAAGTACAACCCCGGCCGTGAACGCTGATACCGCCACCGGGCAAGGAGCCAGCGTGAAACCCTTAGCTTCAGTCGACCCCGAAGTCGCCCGAATCCTGCGGTCCGAGACGGACCGGGAGGCGACGCGCCTGCAGATGATTGCCTCCGAAAATTACGCTTCGCCGGCGGTCCTGGAGGCGCAAGGCAGCGTGTTCACCAATAAGTACGCCGAGGGCTATCCGGGAGCCCGCTACTACCAGGGGTGCGGCCCCGCTGATGACATCGAGCGGCTGGCCGTGGACCGGGTGTGCAAATTATTCGGCGCCGAGCATGCCAATGTGCAGCCGCACGCGGGCAGCACGGCCAACATGGCGGCCTACATGGCCCTGCTTGCCCCCGGCGACGCCCTGCTGGGCATGGACCTGGCCGCGGGCGGGCATCTGACCCACGGGGCGCGCGTGAATTTTTCCGGGAAACTCTACCGCGCATTTTATTACAACGTCCATCCCGAAAGCCACCTGATCGATTACGACGCCCTGGCGGAGCAGGCGCGGCGGGTCCGGCCCCGCATGATCGTGGCCGGCGCCTCCTCCTACCCCCGGGTCCTGGATTTCGCCGCTTTCCGGAAAATCTGCGACGAGGTCGGCGCCTATCTGCTGGTGGACATCGCCCACTTGGCCGGGCTGATCGTCGGCGGGGCGCATCCCAGCCCGGTTCCCTACGCGGACATCGTGACTTCGACCACGCACAAGACTCTGCGGGGACCGCGTGGCGGCTTCATCCTGTGCCGCGCGGAATTCGCGAAAAAAGTCGACGCCATGGTGTTCCCCGGCATCCAGGGGGGGCCGCTGATGCACGTCATCGCGGCCAAGGCCGTGTCCTTCCTGGAGGCGGGGCAGGAGTCCTTCCGCGCCTACGCCCAAAGGATCGTGGCCAATGCCCGGGCGCTGGCCGCTGCGCTCTTACAGCGCGGATTTCAGCTCAGCACGGGCGGGACCGACAACCACATGCTGCTGGTTGACCTGCAGCACGAGAACATGACGGGCGCCGAGGCCGCCGCGCGCTTGGAGAACGCCGGCGTGGTGGTGAATAAAAACGGCATTCCCTACGATCCCCTGGGGCCGCGTGTGACCTCCGGCATCCGGGTGGGCACCGCCGCGCTGACGACCCGCGGCCTGCGGGAATCCGACATGGAAACCATCGCAGACTATTATGATCGAATTCTGCGCGGCGGGGAGGACGGCGCCCGGCTGGCCTCCATCCGCGGGGAAATCGCCGAGTGGTGCGGGCGCTTTCCCATTTTTGCCGAAGCATGAACGCCGCCGCTCCCGCTTCCGGACCGCGCCAGCCCTCCCGCCGTCCTTCCTGGGACGATTACTTCATGGAGATCACCCAGCTGGTGGCCAAGCGCTCCACGTGCCTGCGCCGGGCGGTCGGCGCCATCCTGGTCAAGGACAAGCGCATCATCGCCACCGGCTACAACGGCGGTCCCCGGGGTCTTCGGCACTGCGAGGAAGTCGGGTGCCTGCGCACCCAGCTGAACATCCCCTCGGGGGAGCGGCACGAGATCTGCCGGGGCTTGCACGCCGAACAGAACGCCATCATCCAGGCCGCGGTCCACGGCGTTTCGATCGAAGGCGCGGTTTTATACTGTACCAACCAGCCGTGCGTGATCTGCTCGAAAATGCTGATCAACGCCGGCATCCGGAAAATCATCATCGCCAGCGGGTACCCCGACGAACTGTCCCTCTCGCTCCTGCGCGAGGCGGGCATCGAACTGATCGAGAGACCCGGCGCGTGCGCCGCGCCCGATGCGGCCCCGGGCGCCGCGCGCTGAACGTTCATCCGCGATCGGGGGCGTGACCATGTGGGCGAGTTTCGTCGGCTTGGTAGCGGCGGGAGTCCTGGCTTTCCTTGCGACGCCGCCGGTACGCGCCGCCGCGGCACACTGGGACATCCTGGACAAACCGGACCGGCACCGGAAGCTGCACCGCCGTCTGGTCCCGCTGTGGGGCGGTTTGGTGATCTTCGTCGCGATCGTCGGCGGGCTCGCGGCGGCGTTGGCGTGGACGGCCGCCGGGCGGGAGATTTTTGCCTACCGCCAGGAGGTGTTCGGGCAGCGCCTGCCGGCGCTGTTGCTCGCGGGCGCGATCCTGGCCGCCGTCGGGCTGTTGGATGACCGCTTCCGCATCCCCCCCAAGGTCAAGCTCCTGGGGCATCTGTCGGCCGCCGCCGTGGCGGTGGCCGCCGGTTTCAGAGTGGAGGAAGTGATCCTGCCCTTCACCCAGCGAACGCTC
>Ga0315535_1002184_pt1 | contig 12709 bp, 16 predicted proteins | sample SalMarSW160220MG_2_FD_203092 | JGI IMG/M metagenome (GOLD analysis project Ga0315535, IMG submission 203092) | Salt marsh sediment microbial communities from the Plum Island Ecosystem LTER, Massachusetts, United States - Salt Marsh Sediment SW1602-20 ...
AGAGCCTGCGCAAATCCTATGAATAAAGAATCAAACCAGTTCATCTTTTTGTCTTTCTTTACCTTGTAAAATTTTGTTGAATAAACAATCCCTCCGCTTAACATGAAAAAGATTCCAAGATAAGTCGTACTTGAAAAAAAGCTTGCAATCTGGTCTTTGAATAAAATCCCGACAATCCCCGCAGGAATCAGCGCAAGAATCAAAATTCCCCAGTATCTGAGATTTTGTTTATCTTTGAAATTGAAAAGTTTCTTTATGTCCTTCCGGAAAATAATAATTACCGCGAGAATGCTTGCAAAATGCAAAAATACATCAAAAGGAAGATTCTGAAAACCAAAAATATTTTGAAAAATCGCGAGATGTCCTGAACTGCTTATAGGAAGCCATTCTGTTATTCCCTGGACAATGCTTAAGACAAGTGCCTGAATTATTGAAACCATCTTTTACAAACCTTTATTGATTACGCTTTATAAATTCTGTGAATGATAAATTCTAAAAACCTGAAAACCATAGAACTTCATGCCGTTTCCAAAATTTAAAAACAAACATCTTGAAGAAGCTTTGATTAATCCAGAGGACTTTGGAGTTTACAAAAAATGGGGCAAGAATGCTTTTCCCAAAAAGATTATAATTACTTATCAAACTTCTCCATGGAATTATTTCAAGAGGAAATATCGTGGAAAATACGAAAAAATTACACTTTACAATTCTCATGAGATTCTTAAAATGGGAGATGTTGGATTTATTAAAATGAGAGGCATAGGAGCACCCAACGCTTCAACGTTTATGGAAGAAATGATTGTTGGCGGGGCAAGGGAATTCATAAACATGGGGACTGCCGGAGGCTTGTATCAAGAAGGAGTTTTCCTTTGTGACAGGGCAATAAGAGATGAGGGAACAAGCCACCATTATCTGCCTGACGGAACTTATTCTTATCCGGATAGTGCATTGACAGAAAAACTTGGAAAATACCTCGAACGTGCGGGAATAGATTATCAACCCGGGACTACGTGGACGATAGACGCTCCTTACAGGGAAACAATGCGAGAAATTGAACATTACAAGAAAAAAGGCGTCAGGACAGTTGAAATGGAAGCAGCAGCTTTGTTTGCAGTTGCAAAAGTTAGAAATGTAAAAATAGCTTCAATGTTCGCGGTCAGCGATGTTCTCGGAGAAAAATGGGATCCGAAGTTTCACACAATGAACCTCAAAAAAACTTTAAACAAAATGGTTGATGTAGCTATCACCTGCCTTCAGGGAAAATGAAACAGAAAATCCTTTCATTCATAACAGATGGAAAAAAGTTTCTGGCTTTGAGAAATAGCCCTTACGAGCAGGAAAAGCATGGTGGTGATTTCTGGTTCACTGTCACAGGGGCTATGGAAAATTCTGAATCTAGGGAAGAAGCGGTAAAAAGAGAGATAAAAGAAGAAACAGGTCTTGATGTAAAGAAAACCTTTGACATGAACTGGAGCTCGAGGTACAGATGGTTTGATGAAGATTGCGAGGAACACAATTTCTTGTCTCTTGTCAAGCATACAGATAAAATAATACTTAATGAAGAACACACAGAATTCAAATGGTTGTCTTTGGATAATTTCATTGGGTTAATAAAGTGGGACGATGACAAAGAAGTTCTCAAACAAAATCTACAGAAATTTCTTTTAAACAAGAATATTTAAATCTTCAATTTTCCTAATAAATTAAATGGCAAATCAAAAGAAAAAATCTTACAAAACAGAAAGAAAAGTTTCTTACAAATCCAAGAAGAAATCAAAAAAAGAAAAGACAATGATGGCCATTTCCATATCAATAATAATCCTAGCCATTCTTGCAATCTCTTATATCGGCTTTGACCGTTTTGACATCGGTGCGAAACTGAACCATCAGGACCTTTCAGTTATCTCTTACAGAAATACAACTACTAACATAACAGAGAACAGGATAAATATCTCTGGAAACCTTGAAGGAGGTTATGTGGATTACATCCCGTTCGTGGACCACCAGGAGCAAACAAGATTAAAATTGACTTTCCTAAGTGAGTATCCTATAACTGTTTATTTCATCCTGAATGATTCAGATTACGAGGCTTTCATGTCAAACCAAACTTTTAGAGTTTATCCCAATTGTTTCTTTGTTTTCAAAACAAATTCAACAATAAACTGTCAGATTACAACAGGCGGAATAATAATTTATAATCCCACACACAACGAAACAAACTTTGAAGTTATTGGATATTAGACCTTTTAATTAATTCTCAATATCTCTTGCTGTTTCTTGAACTATGATAAGAACCTCTGTAACTGTCTCTTCCTCTATCTTTATCCCTGGGCCCTCTCCTTTTCGAACTTCTCATGCTGTCGCGACCTCTTCCGGAATTTCTTGAATTATGGCCTCTGCCTCTGAAATTATTTTCGGCAACAGAAATTTTTGCTCTCTCAACGTACGGCGCGTCAATAGCTTCCATTTTTATTGATTCATCAATCATCACATTCCTGAAATTTTCATAGTCCCTTGAAGTCAGTATGTTCACAACTCTTCCCTCCTGACCTGCTCTTGCTGTTCTTCCGATTCTGTGAATATATTCTGTGTTCGTTTTTGGGATGTCATAATTGTAAACATGTGAAACTCCTTTTATGTCAAGACCTCTTGCGGCAACATCTGTGCAAACCAAAACTTGAATCTCCTTTCTGTGAAATCCTTTAATTATTGAGTTCCTCTTGTTTTGCTGAAGCCCCCCATGGATTGCGGCTGCGTTTATTCCGTTCAGCCTAAGATTTTTGGCTACAAAATCAGTGTTCCTTCTCGTATTGCAGAATATCATCGCAAGTTCTGAATTTTCCTTTTTCAGTAAGTGGACAAGAAGCGAAAATTTAAGCTTTGAATCAATATCATAATAAACTTGTGTAAGTTTTGTAGGGTCAACATAATCAACAGCAGAAGCTCTTTCGGGATTTTTCATGTACCTTCTTCCCATTTCCTCAACATCCGGAGAAATTGTCGCTGAAAACAGAAGCGTTTGTCTTTCCTTAGGGCAATTGTAAATTATTTCTTCAACATCTTCAATAAATCCCATGTCAAGCATTCTGTCTGCTTCATCAAGAATAAGCGTTTTTATTCCTGTCAGATTTATTGTCCTCTTATGGATATGGTCAAGAATCCTTCCCGGGGTCCCTATGACAATTTCAGAATCCCTCATATCATCAACCTGCCTGTCAAAATTAACCCCCCCATAAACTTTTGCAATATTTAGTGTCTTGTATGTCGAGAATTTCTTCAAAACAGTACCTATCTGTTCTGCAAGTTCTCTCGTTGGTGTTATGACTAAAACCTGAATGCCTTTTCCTCTGTTGGTTTTTTCGATTACTCCTGCACCAAACGCAAGCGTTTTTCCTGAGCCCGTTGCCGAACCTCCGATTACATCAAGTCCCTGCATGACTAAGGGAATTGCTTTCTCTTGTATTTCACTTGGTTCCCTAATCCCGGCTTTCTCAAGAAGCTCAAGAATCGGCTGGCTAAGGCCAAGCACTTGAAATTTTTCCATTGCTTATAACTAACAAAGAAGAAGACGTAATTATTGTTTCAAATTTATCTTCTTGACATATGTAATGAAACTCTATCAAAATGAGGCTATATAAGGCTATGCTTTATCTAAGATTGTCAAAAAGAGCAAAATTGAGGGCTAAAAAACTCTTTGAGCTAATTTGGCATAACGGCAAAAGAATATCTTTCAAAATCCCCAAACTCATTTCCTGTAATAAGAAAACCATGTTCATCTGCACCGAGAGACGAGAATCCAACCTGTGCTCCTTTAGAGTCAAAGGGATTTGGTGCCCCCGAAAAGGGAGTCATCCTTGCAGCCCTGAAAGATTCATACATTTTCCAAGAATCCTCTCCAAAAGTTGCGGTCATAAATCCGTCTTTTTCAAAATCGCTTCTTGTATAAAAAGGTCCGGGACCGTAACTTTCTTTTGGAGCAAATCTTATTTTTTCATCTTTGCTGAACTTAACTCCCCTGACTTCTTTTCCGTGCTCAACAAGAGATTCCAAAATCCCCATGTGATATGCGAATGCATGCTTGTTAATATTTCCAGAAATTTGAAGTCCGCGTGCAGCTCTTTCATCTGTTTGCAAAATATATATCCCTTTTTCTGTAACAACATTTGTGCCAAAAATCCAGAAAGGAAATTCAAGGGAGTTGTGGAAAACCCTTCCAAATTCAGGATCTCTTGTAAGATTGTCCTGGCAATAAACTGAATAAATAAGGGATGCAAGCTGTTCTCCGTTTGGTGGAACAAAACCCTTATCCTCTATCTGTTTTGCAATATTATGATAACTGCCGGGACCGAAAAAGGCATCAGCAAATGCGATTTCTCCTTTTCCATGAGGAACAAAAAGCTTGTTTCCTTCAACTCTTGGAACATATTCCTTTTTGTGTCCGAATGCCATGAAGATTGTTAATATAATTGATATTTAAGGATTGTTGTGATTTCAATTATGAACCTATTTCACCATAAAAAATCAGTATGCCCAGGCTATGTTTGGATTACCTTCATATTCTTGCCCTTCCTGAACAGAATAGTCTTGGACAGAAACTTCCTCCCCTGTGCTTTCAAAATAGGGATTTACTCTGTAATATACTGCTTTAAATCCAGGATTTGGTATAGGCTCCCCATACATGTCAAAAGCCTTACTGTGAACCATTATTCCAAAACTAAGGTCTTTTCCGTATTTTTCCCTTATCTGTTCCCTGATTTTTTCGGAGAAAATTTCCCTTATCTCTGCATTTGACTTTTTGTGAAACTCTCCGTTACAAATATTAGAAATAAAATTCCATCCATTACTTTCTAGTTTTGTTTCAAGTGTGCTCTTGTTTAGTCTCATCATAAGTCTCAACAAAAATCTTAATTTATAAATCTTTTGAACGTATAGTTCCTAAAATATGCTTTTGAATATTACCTTAAGAAAAAGCAGGGTCAAAAGGATTTATGCCCATGTCCCTCTTTAATGCAAGCAGAAGGTCAAGTTCCTGATCAATTCCCCCAAACATCATAAGTTCATTGACAGCAGTAAAATATTTGTTTGGGTCCGTTCCGTTTGGATTGGGGTCTTCTTCAGAACCCATATCTATAGCTTCAACCCTGGAAAGATACTTCTTCATTTTTTCACTTTCTGTATTCATCTTGTCGTAAGGAAGAACTTTTATTCTTGAAGAAAAATCATTCAAAAAAGACCCCACAACTTCTGCAGACATTACTTTTGGGTCATAGCCAACTTGAGTAAGGAAAGGATGTGGAGCCATTTCAAAATCAAATACAAGAGAATCTTCCTTGTCAAATATTTCCTTCAAATCCTCAACGCTCATTTCCTCCAAATCACTTCTTGGAATCTCATTTCTTAAAAATGGATTTTTGAATGTGATCAAATAAGCCCCAATAGCATTTGGCATTAAAATTCCTGAATAATCTGCCAAAGACACGAATTTTTTCTGAACTTCAGAAAAAGAATCTGTAAATTCTTTCAATTTCCCCTGAGCCACATTTGTAATGCTCCCAACACCATAAACATGCCTCATATATACCGGATTGACTTCTGTCATTTTTTAACATTATATTGGACCTTTTTAAGAATTTATGTTCAAAAAGGAAATTATTACACATAATTTTATAAAAGACACCTGTTTTTTTAAAACATGGCTGACAAAGAAATAGGCAGAATAAACAAAGGTGAATTTCAGGGAACTGTTACAGATGTTGTTGTTGCAGTACGTGAGTTTAACGGGCGTGTTGGCGTTGATATTCGCGAATACAGCACAAGTGACAAGTACACAGGACCAACAAAGAAAGGTCTGAGAATACCTGCAGACAGATTTGCAGACTTCAAGAAAATGATTGATTCAATTTCTGAAAAAGACCTTGTTGTTTCAGGAGAAAGCTCTTCCGGCAGTTCGTCTGGCGGTTCATCAAAACCAAAAAACCAGGAAGAATTGCCTGATTATTAAGAGATTTTGTCTTGGAAATTCAAAACATTTAAATTCTTTCATAGAATATCTTGTAGAGTATGGATAAAAAAGGTGACAAGATCATAAGGATAAAGAAGAAGACAATCAAAACATGGCTCCTGATTCTCGGCGTTATTGCTTTTGGAATTCTTATAATTCTGATAAAATCAAAAGTTTCTTATGACATAACAACAGCAAATATTGCGAAATGTATAGGTAACCACTCAAAACTTTACGTTCAGTATGGTTGTCCCCATTGTGCGGACCAGGAAGCAATGTTTGGAAATAACTTGAAGTATCTCAATTACACAGATTGTTTCCAAAACGAAAGTAGGCAAAAGTGTATTGATGCAAATATAACTCATATCCCCAGCTGGATTATAAACGATAAGAAATACGAAGGCGTCATGAGTATTCCTGAACTGCAGAACCTCACAGGTTGCTAAATAATTCTTATTATGAATAATTATTCAAAACCGAAAGGTATAAATAGTATTATGAATATATATTCATAACTAAATATGCCCCTAAGTTGGGTTGGAGGTAAAAAATGCCAAACATGGACAGAACAGGACCACGTGCTCTTGGGCCCTTAACAGGACGCGGGCTCGGGGTTTGCGGAAGCGGAATTCCGAGAAGATTTGCAAGAGGTTTCGGCAGAGGATTTGGATATGGGAGATTATCTCTCGTAAGCTCTGTTAACAATGAGCCACTTACAAAAACCGAAGAGAAGAAATTGCTTGAAGAAGACCTTAAAGAACTTGAGTCCGAGAGAAAAGAAATAAATAAAAGGCTCAAAGAACTTGATTAAGCATGTACGAAAAAGACATTGAAAAAAGTGATTTGGAAAAGGCGAGACAAAGCCTTATAGAAGAGCTTGAGGCAATAAACTGGTACGAGAGAAGAATTGAGGAAACAAAGGACGACGAACTCAAAAAACTTCTGGAGCATAACCGCGACGAAGAAAAGGAGCACGTGGCTATGCTTACAGAATGGATAAGAAAACACGACAGCGAACAGGATAAAGCATTCAAAGAACACGATTAGCTTCAAAAGGTTTATATAGAGATATGAATAAATATTCGTATGCCCAGGCCAAGACATTTCAGAAAAATTCTATTTGATCCCAATGTCACTTATTTTAAACCTCGTGGAATTCCCATGAGGGAGCTTGAGGAAGTTATCCTCAAACCAGATGAATGTGAGGCAATCAGACTAAAAGACTTTGAAAGCCTAGGACAGGAAGAGTGTTCCGGGAAAATGGGAATCTCACAACCCACATTCCACAGAACCCTTCTCTCAGCAAGAAAGAAAATTTCCGATGCAATTATAAATGGAAAAGCAGTAAGGATAGAAAGAAGTAATGAAAAGGGAGATGAAAAATGACGGACCTTGTAAATTTTGCACAGATAACATTGCTTGCACTTGCGGATTCTGTTAATCCTTGCGCGATAGCAGTTTTGACAATGGTTCTTATTTCAATCCTTATTGATAACCCTGGAAAAAGAATTCGCGTTCTCTGGGGTGGACTTGCATTTGTTGCAGCAGTTTTCATAGGTTACCTTGTTTACGGATTAATTATAGTTCAATTCTTTTACTCATTCGCTGAACTTCTTAGGGGAGTTTCAATTTATTTCTATGACGGATTGGCAATAATAGCAATGGTTATAGGAGCATTAAATATAAAGGAGTTTTTCTCTTACAAGAAAGGCTCTTTTGGAACAGAAATGCCCCTTTCAATGCGTCCAAAAGTCAAGAAGATAGTAGAAAAAATAACTTCCCCCTGGGGAGCATTCATAATTGGATTCATTGTTACATTGTTCTTGCTTCCGTGCACAATCGGACCTTATGTAGTTGCATCAGGCCTTCTTTCACAGTTGGGAATTCTCGGAGCTCTTCCTTGGCTACTCTACTACAATCTCGTATTTGTGCTCCCGATGCTTGCAATCGTAGGATTGATATTCTTTGGAGTTACAGAAGCGGAGAAAGTCTCAAGATGGAAAGACTTCAACATAAAGATACTTCACTTGGTCGCAGGAATCTTGCTTGTTGCAGTTGGAATAATGGTTTTAATTGGCTGGCTTTAGATTAGAATATCTTATTGTTTCTGCCCTGACATTATGTATATAAAGAAGCATTGTTCTTTCAAGATACTCCTGATTTGTTTCATTGGGCACTGTTGGAAAACTGTTTATGTAAACATCCGTAATATCAAAACTCCTCTTTCTCATAATGACCATTTTAAGGAGGGGATGCATTTCTTTGTAATGATTTCCTGGAACATTTGAGAGTTCAGACCTCACAGAAATAAGTTCATCAAAATTTACCATAAGAATATTGATTACCGCAATTTAAAAACAAGATTATATTTCAGGATATAATTATTTCTTCTTTGCCTTTCCTTTTGAAGAAGATGCGGATGAACGGCTTCTGCCTTTCCCTTTTGAAATCATCATTCTCGTCTTAAGAACTGTGTCTGGATTTAATGATATCGAATCAATGTTCTGCTGAACAAGGAACTCTGCAAAATCAGGGAAGTCTGAAGGTGCCTGTCCGCAAATCCCAATGTGCCTGTGATTCTTCTTTGCTTTCTTTATGACTTCTGAAATGAAAGTTTTAACAGCCTCATTCCTCTCATCATAAACATCTGAAACAATTTGAGAATCCCTGTCAACACCAAGTGTCAATTGTGTTAAATCATTGCTTCCGATTGAGAATCCGTCAAATATCTTGGAAAATTCATCTGCAAGTATAACATTTGAAGGAATTTCACACATCACATAAATTTCAAGTCCGTCTTTGCCGCTTTTCAAACCGTTGTCTGCCATTATCTTAAGGACTTTCTTTCCTTCATCAATAGTTCTGCAGAAGGGTATCATTATCTTGACGTTCTTCAATCCAAATTCTTCTCTCACCTTCTTGAAAGCCATGCACTCAAGCACAAATCCTGCTTTGTACCCTTCCTTGTAATATCTTGAAGCACCTCTCCATCCAATCATAGGATTGTCTTCTTTCGGTTCATACTCATGCCCCCCGATGAGGTTTGCATATTCGTTTGTCTTAAAGTCGCTTGTACGCACAATAACATCCTTTGGATAAAATGCGGCTGCAATCATTCCGATTCCTTCTGCAAGCTTGTCAACAAAATACTGGCTCTTATCATCATAGCCATAAGTTAGCTCTTCAATTTGTTTCTTGACTTTATGGTCCTTTATGCTTTCAAAGTTTATCAAAGCATTAGGGTGTATCTTTATTGTTTCATTTATTATGAATTCTTCTCTTGCAAGCCCGACACCATCATTAGGAATAAAACTTTGCTCAAATGCCTGCGAAGGCGTTGCAACATTCATCATGATTTTTGTCTTGAGATTTGGAAGTTTCTTTAAATCATGCTTCAAAACTTCAAACTTCAATGCCCCCTCATAAACAAGTCCTCTCTCTCCCTGAGAACAGTCAATAGTTACCTGCTTCCCGGACTTTATTTTGCCTGTTGCATCATCCGTTCCGACAACACATGGAATTCCAAGTTCTCTTGAGATTATTGCAGCATGGCATGTTCTTCCGCCTCTGTTTGTCACAATTGCAGAAGCGATTTTCATAATTGGCTCCCAGTCAGGATCTGTCATGTCCGTAACAAGAACATCACCTTTCTGAAACTTGTCAATTCCGGAAACATGCATTATCACATTTGCCTTCCCGCTTCCAATCTTGCTACCGACACTGTTCCCCTCAATTATAACATTACCCTTTTCCTGAAGTACATATTCCTCAAGTACATTCACATCCTTCTGGCTCTGGACTGTTTCAGGTCTTGCCTGAACAATGTAAAGTTCATTCCTCTCGCCGTCTTTTGCCCATTCCATGTCCATCGGCTTGAATTTTCCTGCTTCTTCAGAATAATGGTCTTCAACAATACAGGCCCACCTTGCAAGCGTCAAAATTTCATCATCCGTAAGGCAATATTTTTTCCTCTCGGAATCAGGAACCTTAACATTCTTAGTTGGCTTGTGCATGTTGCTTGAATAAATCATCTTGATATCTTTTTCTCCAAGACTTCTGTAAACAATCGGCTTAAAGCCCATCTTCAAAGTTGGTTTGTGAACGTAGAATTCATCAGGATTTACAGCTCCCTGAACAATGTTTTCTCCGAGTCCGTAAGAACCTGTAACAAGAACAGCATCTCTGAATCCTGATTCGGTGTCAATAGAGAACATAACTCCCGAGCATGCCAAATCGCTTCTCACCATCTTCTGAACGCCAATTGAAAGTGCAATGCTGAAATGGTCAAATCCCTTGTCAACACGGTAAGAAATTGCTCTGTCTGTAAATAATGAGGCAAAACATTTCTTGCATGCAATTAAGAGCTCCTCATGTCCGCGAATATTAAGATAACTTTCCTGTTGTCCTGCAAAACTTGCATCAGGCAAATCTTCAGCAGTTGCAGATGAACGGACAGCAACATCAACGCTGCCAGTGCTGTATTTCTCGCAAAGCATGTCATAATTCTTTGTAATCTCGCTTGCAAGGTCTTCGGGGAATTGTGCCTCAAGAATAATTCTTCTTACCTGTTCTCCTCTTTTTGCAAGTCCGTGAACGTCTTTTGTATCCAAGTCTGAAAGCGCATTCTTTATTGGCTCTACAAGGCCTGCCTTATCCAAAAAATGCCTGTAAGCAAAAGCAGTAATCGCAAATCCATTTGGAACTTTAACTCCTCTGCTCGTCAAAGCCTGGTACATTTCTCCAAGAGAAGCATTTTTCCCTCCAACTAAAGGAACATCAGAAATTGTAAGATTTTCAAACCAAAGAACCAACGCATTCGTGTTCGGATTTTCCGCCTGTTTCACCTGCTTTTTTGAAGCCATTTTCACACTCTTAACGTAAAAAAACGTTTTATCGTTTATATAACTTTCGGACTTTTGTTCTATTCAAACCAATCTTCTCTCGTAATATGTCTAACACTCTCCATATAAGCTATTGTTTCAGGACCAGAATAGTTTTCATAATAATCCATGTTCTCAGCGATTATCTTATCAATATCTTTTACTGGGCTTGTTGAAGAACGACCGTGGATATTGACGCCTTTTAACCCATATTCTTTTGGTTTTGCTTCCTTTGCCATAAAATACCCTAATTCTTAACCTTTAAAAATAAAATTGTGCTTGAGAAAGCATGGAAAATAAGATTAGACAACCAATAGTAACAGTCTGCGGACATGTGGATCATGGAAAGACTTCTATACTGGACAGGCTGCGCGAGAGCTCTGTTCAGGAGGGCGAAGCGGGAGGCATCACGCAAAGAATTTCATTTTCACTTTATCCCCTTGAAATGCTCAAAAAAGCATGTCCCCTCATAGAGAAAAACAACGTAAAACTTGACATTCCGGGATTTCTTTTCATTGACACCCCCGGACACGCAGCATTCACAAATCTCAGAAAGCGTGGAGGCTCTCTTGCAGATTTGGCAATTCTTGTCATTGATATAAATGAGGGAATAAAGCCCCAGACCGCAGAAGTAATTCAGATTCTCAAAATGAACAAAACGCCATTCATTATTGCATTAAACAAAATTGACAACATCTCTGGATGGAGAAGTATGAAAAACAAGGAAAGAAGTCTTAAGGAGAATATAGAATCACAGCCAGCCAGCGTTAAACAACTTTTCGATGAGAGGTATATGACTTTAATTGGTTCATTAAACAGTTATGCTCTTGATGCGGATTTATTTTACAATATTGAAGATTTTACAAAAAAAATCGCTTTAGTGCCTTGTTCTGCACGAACAGGTGAGGGGATTCAGGAATTAATATTCATGATGTGCGGTCTGAGTCAGAAATACTTGCAAGAGCGTTTGAAAATGGGCCAAAGGGCAAGAGGAGTTATTCTTGAAGTAAAAAAAGATCGTGAAATGAATTATGCAGAAGCAATACTTTACGACGGAGAACTATCAAAAAAAGACGAAATCGCTGTTTCTGATTTTGAAGGAAAAGCAGTTATCACAAAAATCCGCGTTCTTGAAGAGATCAAACCACTTAGCACAAAATTCGCTGCAAGAGACTCTGTGAAAGCCGCAACAGGCTTAAGGTTGCAGTTGATTGAGGGTTCGGAGATATTGCCTGGAATGCCTTTTGTAGAATTCAAAAACGACAAATCAGAAATTGAAAAATCATTCAGGAAAGAGATATCAGAAAATATCAAGACAGACAAATTTGGAATAATAGCAAAAGCGGATTCTTTAGGGAGCCTTGAAGCACTTTTAACACTCCTTGAACAATCTTCCATCCCTGTCGTGAAAGCAGGAATTGGTAGAATCGGCAAAGCGGATGTAATATCTGCAAAGGCAAATCTCGAAATTAATGAGCTTGATGCAATCATAGTCGGATTCAACGTGCCCATAGACGAAGACGCAAAGTCCTTGCTGAATGAAAACATAAAAATCATAACAGATGATGTTGTCTACAAGTTAATTGAGAATGTTACAGAATTCAGAACAAAAAAAAGAATGGAAATCGAGAAGAAAAGGCTCATGTCTCTAACACCTGTGTGCAAGGTTGAGATCCTTCACCAGTATGTTTTCAGAAACACGAATCCTGCAATTTTTGGAGTAAGAATTGAGGCAGGAAAGCTTACACACGGAGTAAACCTAATGGATTCTGATGAAGAAAAGATTGGCAGGACAAAAAATATACAGGCAGACAAAAAAACTGTGGAA
>Ga0315535_1002186_pt1 | contig 12706 bp, 13 predicted proteins | sample SalMarSW160220MG_2_FD_203092 | JGI IMG/M metagenome (GOLD analysis project Ga0315535, IMG submission 203092) | Salt marsh sediment microbial communities from the Plum Island Ecosystem LTER, Massachusetts, United States - Salt Marsh Sediment SW1602-20 ...
CCGGAGTGGCTGGCCGATTCACGCGGTCAACTGGTCGTGGCCGAATATGCCGGTCACGCTGTGGGGCTGGCCAAAGTGACCTGGCTGGCTTCTGGCCAGTGGTGGCTGGAAGGCTTCCGCGTTGATTCGCAATTCCAGGGACTCAAGATCGGTACGCACATCAACCAGTACCTCAACGACTGGTGGCTCGCACACGGTGATGGAGTTGTGCGCCTGATGACCGGTTCGGAACGGGTGCAGGTGCACCATCTTTCAGAAAAGCTCGGCTACACCCGCATTGGATCCGTCGAAAAGCACCGCGCGTCTGCTTTGGCTCTGACGAGCGATGCTTTTCAACCTGTGAAAACCGGCGAATTGCAGCAAGCCGTCGCGTTTGCGCGGCACAGTCGCTCGCTGACCTTGTCTCACGGACTGATGGACCTGGGCTGGCAGTTCCTGGCACCGGACGAACCCACCCTGGCCGGTTTCGTGGAGCAAACTCACCTGTGGTGGTGGCGCGGAAAGGGTGGATTGCTGGCCGCGCAGGAGGACGAAGACGCTGGCCAGCGCAGCCTGTACCTATGCCTGCTGGCCTGCCAGACCGGGGCGCTGCCCGACCTGCTGCAAGATGCGCGCCGCCTGGCCGCGCAGTTGGATTACCAGTCCGCCTGCTGGGTCGCGCCCCAGGGACAAATGGCGCTGGAGGCTCTCAAGCAAGCCGGCTATGAACTGGAGTGGGATCACCCAGGGGTGCTGTACCAGAGACCGCATCCTGTTCGTGGGTGAGCAGGCGCGCCGAGTATCCAATCCTGCGTATGAAACTCTCTTCAACCTTCGTTCGCAATGTGCGTGGCGCTTTTGGGACTGGCGGCCAGGCCTGGCTGGAGACCTTGCCTGGCTTGGTGGACGAAGCTGTCCAGCGCTGGGGGTTGATGGAGGTACAGCCCGTCCCTGAACTCTCTTACAATTGGGTCGCCTTTGCCTCGGATGGGGCCGGGAACGAGCGGGTTCTCAAACTGGGCGTCCCCAACCGTGAGTTGACGGGCGAAATTGCGGCCCTGCGCTATTACGCCGGCCAGGGCGCTGTCCGTTTGCTGGAGGCTGATCCCGCACAGGGCATGTTGCTGCTCGAACGCCTGCGCCCCGGCCGCATGCTCAGCAGCCTGCCGGACGACGAGCAGGCGACCTCCATTGCAGCGCAGGTCCTGACCAGATTGCACGCTCCCGCTCCAGAAAAGGGCGATTTCATCCTTTTACGTGACTGGTTCGATGGGCTGGGTGGATTGCGTCAGCGCTTCGAGGGCGGAACTGGACCTTTCCCGGTGCAGGTTGTGGAGGCTGCCGAGGAGCTGATTGCCGATTTCTTCTCTGAAGATCGCCCGCAGGTACTGCTGCATGGCGACTTCCACCATTTTAATATCCTCGAATCCAATCGTGGCTGGCTGGCCATCGATCCCAAAGGCGTGATCGGCTACCCCGAATACGAACTGGGGCCATTGATGATCAACCCTAGGGACCGCCTGGCTCGGCCGGATGCGGCTCGTCTGACCGCGCGGCGCCTGGCGATCTTATCCGAGCAACTGGGTTTCGAGCTCGAACGCCTGCGCGGTTGGGCCATCGCCCATGCCGTGCTCTCGGCCTGGTGGAGCCTGAACGAAGTCGGCGCAGACTGGGAATACGCTATGCACTGTGCGCAGATATTTCTCGGGGTAAAGACTTGAGCGCTCTTAGATTAAGATCCAGATGGGACCTGAACGATAGAAAGTTATAAAAAGCACGCTCACCATCCTGCCGCCCAACGCCAGTCCTGAAAGGGGACAGATCGTAGTCGAGCGTCTCGAAGTGCTCGATTGAAGCCAAGGACCCGTCAATTTTGACGGGTCCTTTTTTATACGGCGGGGAGGGTGGGATTCGAATAGTATCCCCTGCATGGGGACCCACGGGCGAAAACAAAACGCGCCCAAACGGACGCGTTCTTGAAGGCGGGGAGGGTGGGATTCGAATAGCATCCCCTGCATGGGGACCCACGGGCGAAAACAAAACGCGCCCAAACGGACGCGTTCTTGAAGGCGGGGAGGGTGGGATTCGAACCCACGGTCGAGTTTAACCCCGACACTCACTTAGCAGGCGAGCCCAATCGGCCTCTCTGGCACCTCCCCATATGCAGTTATTAAGGCTCGGTTTGGACGGTCAGCGGAGGGAGTGGGATTCGAACCCACGATGGATTGCTCCATACCTGTTTTCAAGACAGGCGCCTTAGGCCGCTCGGCCATCCCTCCGAGCGATGGCGATTTTACCATAAATCGCTAGTCGTATTGATGAATGCTTTCATCAAGTGATATATTCAAACGAATATGTGAACGCGTCAAAATGCAATAAAAAAATCAAGGATTCCTGACAAGGGGGCTGTTTTTCACTTACAAAAAAGTAAGTATTTTTTAGACCTTGCAAAAATATTAATTACAGCGGTTTCGTTTTTTTGTTATTTGTACTATACAAGTATTAAATAGTTTTATTGAATCGTTTCAACAGGGAGAATTCAATCATGATTACTTCATCTTCCAAGAAAGAGTACGGCCAGGGCCTGGTGGAATATTCCATGATCCTGGTGCTAGTGGCCGTATCAGTCATGACCGTGGTAGCGATGGTCATGGGACCCATGGTCGGCGATGTTTTCAGTTCGATCGACGAAAGCCTTTCGAGTTCGGGAGACGTAGCTGGTGGCCTTGGTGGTGGAGGAGGCAGTGGTTATTTTGCCACTGAAACACCGGTCACGCCGACGAACACGCCGTTACCACCGACCCCAACCAATACGCCGGTCACACCTACGAACACGCCCATCCCACCTACCCCAACCAATACGCCGGTCACGCCGACGAACACGCCAGTGCCGCCGACCCCAACCAATACGCCCATCCCACCTACCCCAACCAATACACCGGTCACGCCGACCCCTACGAACACGCCATTACCACCGACCCCAACCAGTACACCGGTCACGCCGACCAATACACCTATCCCACCGACGAACACACCTACAACCACAGCTATTTCACCAACATCCACCTCTGTCCTGCCGACTGCATCTCCTACTCCCACACTGATTTCACCAACTGCTACACCTGACTCGACCTGGGAATTCTGCGCGGATGAAAATGGGTATTGCAGCTTCAAAGGTAAACAAAATGTTCGCTATGGGATACCAGGCAATTGGGTTACGAAAGAATATATCAATGGAGTTTCGTGCAGCAATGACGTTTTTGATGATCCGGCCCCGGGAGAACTAAAAATTTGTGAAATATCAAAATAATCGTGTGTTTCGTCCACACATCCAATAAGCAGAATAAAACTCCGAGTTCTCATGAGCTCGGAGTTTTATTATTCATGATTGCATTAACAAATCACGATTATCGACAAACTTGGTATAATTCAGGCCTTATGGAAAAGAAGTACCACATCTGGACCGAAGGCTGCCAAATGAACGTGGCCGATTCGCAGCGCGTCGGCTCGTCATTGGAGCACCTGGGCTACACCTTCACCGATAAGGCCGAAGAAGCCGACGTGATCGTGCTCAACACCTGCGTCGTGCGCCAGTCCGCGGAAGACAAGGCCATCGGGCGCTTGCATTCTCTGCGTCCGCTCAAGGATCAAAATCCTGACTTGGTCATCAATCTGATGGGCTGCCTGGTCGGCGTGCGCGGTGCGGAGAAGCTGCGCGAGAAGCTGCCTTTTGTAGACGTCTTCTCGCCGCCCTCCGACCCGGGACCGCTGGTCTCGTTCCTGACCCAGGGCGAGGTGCGCTCGCTCGAAGATGCCGAGACGACCCGCCGCTTCCTGATGATGGACGAGGACCTGATCCTGCCAGCCCACGAGCGCGGACAACTCGTCTCGGCCCATGTGCCGGTCGTTTACGGTTGTTCGCACGCCTGTACTTTCTGCATCATCCCTTTCCGGCGCGGCGTCGAACGTTCACGCCCGGTCGGTGATATCGTGGGTGAGGTCCGCTCGCTGGTGGCTCAGGGCGTTAAGGAAATTACCCTGCTGGGCCAGATCGTCGACCGATATGGTACGGACGTGCCGGACGGTCCCAACCTGGCTGGCCTATTGCGGGTCGTCCATCAGGTGGAGGGCTTGGAGCGCATCCGTTTCCTGACCTCGCATCCAAGCTACTTCGACGAAGATTTAATGGAGGCGGTGGCCGAACTGCCCAAGGTCATGCCGCACATCGAGGTGCCGATCCAGGCCGGTGATGATACCGTGCTGGAAAATATGAAACGCGGCTATACCCAGGACGATTACCGCCGCCTGGTCGAGAAGATCCGCAAGGTCATTCCGGATTGTTCGATCGCTACAGATATCATTGTCGGTTTTCCCGGCGAGACAGAAGAACAGTTCGCGCAGACCCACAATATTCTGGCCGAATTGAGGCTGGATGTGGCCCATCTGGCTCGTTACTCCTCCCGCGAAGGGACAGTGGCCACCCGCCGCATGCTGGACGACGTCCCCGAGGAAGAGAAGATGCGTCGCTTCCGGGCATTGGAAGATTTGCAAGAACAAATCGTCGGCGAGATTAACGCCCGATATTTAGGTCAGACCGTTGAGGTGCTTTTTGAAGAGAAAGTTAAAGGTCGCTGGAAAGGCCGTACACCGACCAACAAGCTGGTTTTCCTTGAAGCAGGCGATGACCTCCGTGGCAAAATCATACCCGTCACCATTACCTGGACTGGACCATGGTCCATGCAGGCCAGGTTGGTACAGCAGCTTACCCCCATTAGATTGTGATTGTTGGATGGATCTTAACAAAAACTTCCCGCGTGGTTCTCTGCGGGAAGTTTTTTGTTAAGATCCAGATGGAATACTATCTATGAGCCTGCTAAAAACGTTGCCAATGATTGGGCCGAGCAACATTAAAACAGCAATTACGACGACGGCAACCAAAACAAGAATCAAAGCATACTCGACCAACCCTTGGCCACGTTCATTAATCCAAAGCATCACATGATCACCTCCTTCCTTAATTTTACATCTACACTAGCATAACTTGTTTAATTGCAAAATTTTGGTTTTGTAAAGTATTTGTAATGTGCCTGGATAGAAATTGCAATCAGGTCAGGCGCGTAATTCGACCGCTATCCCTCCAGTTTAAGTTGCACAATCTCTACGGTTAAAATCCGGCATTCATCTGGTAGTGTCGCTGTCAGATTTAGAAACCCGTTATAATCTTCCCCATGTCAAATCGTTTTATTGTATCGGTGGTGATCGTGGTTGCTTTGGTGGGCGGCTATTTCCTCTATCTCGGAGTCCGGCCACGAGTGTCCCGCTCCGGGACGGTGATGGAATGGCTACGGCATTCCGACCAGCATCCGGATTGGGCCATGCAGGCCGGAGAGCGTTGTGGCGACGCGCCCTTCATTTTCCCGACGGATGGCCTGATCGGTTTTCTGTGGGACGATTCGTTCCGCGTCGGACATCGCCATCAGGGTTTGGATATTTTCGGCGGCGGCCAACTGAACCAGACCCCGGTCGTTGCCGCTTACGACGGTTACCTGACGCGCTTGCCGGGGTGGAAATCGGCCGTGATCCTGCGTGTTCCGAGCGACCCGCTCAATCCGGGACGCCAAGTCTGGCTCTACTTTACCCACATGGCTGATAAAGACGGCAACTCTTTCATTTCCCCTGATTTCCCGCCCGGCACATACGAGCAGTTCATCCCGGCCGGGACATTTCTTGGCCGCCAGGGCAACTATTCCGGTGATCCCAACAACCCGACCGGCGTGCACCTGCATTTCTCGATCGTGCTGGATGACGGGCAGGGTCATTTCCGTAACGAATTGGATATCAACAACACGCTCGACCCCACACCATACCTGGGGATCGAGGTGAATGCCAATCGCAACCAGGGAGAAATCCCGCTTTGCCAGGCAGGCGTGAATGGGTGAGTTTAACGGGATGGCCGTGCTGATCACCGGAGCCGGACGCGGGTCGGGTCAGGCTTTGTCCGAAGCGTTTGCCGCCCGAGGCGCCTCAGTGGCTGCCAACGACATCTCGCCCATCAACCTCGACTTGGTCGTGGATCAGATCCGCGCTGCAGGTGGAAGGGCCGAAGCCTATGTGGACGACGTGGCCAAGAAAGTAGCCGTGCAGGCGCTGATCAACCAGGTTATCGACGACCTGGGCCGCATCGACGTGCTGGTCAATCACGCAGCGGTCGAGCCGCATTTTCCGCTGCTCGACATCGATGAGTGGGACTGGCATCGTACTTTGGATGTCAACCTTACCGGCGCTTTTCTGTTGACCCAGTCTGTCGGACGGGTGATGCGCGAACAGGGCGGTGGCGTGATCGTGAATCTGCTCCCCCTGGCAGGGCGCGATGCACTGAGCGATCGTGCTGCTTACGTAGCCAGCCTGACCGGGCTGCTTGGGTTGACGCGTCAAGCGGCATTCGAACTGGCTCCCTTTAACATTCGCGTGCATGCCGTTGGCACTGGCATAACTGCAGATCATGCTGCGGATGCTGCCGTTCCCTCCGATCTGATCAAAGCTGTGCTTTATTTGTCCAGCCCGGCGGCTATACATCTGAATGGCCAGATTGTCGGTATATAATATATGGGGAAGCGACCCTTCCAGGCCGCAACAAGGGAAGGTGAAAGCTATGAAGGAACTACTGGAATATCGCAAACGATTGCTGAAGCGTTTCGGGCAGGCAGCTGATGAATTTCGAAACACCTGCCTGGCGGTGTCCGATCCGTTCAAATCCTTCCAATCCGGTGGATGGAATGTCCACCAGATTGCTGTGCATGTGCGGGATGTGGATAACCTGGTTTATGGACTGCGCATCCACCGTACGCTCGAGGTGGACGATCCCGAATTCCAGAATTTTGATGCTGATCCCTGGATGGATGAACATTATGATCGTGATGAACCACTTGAAAGTATTCTGGACGAATTTACGACCAGCGTCCACCAGACGATCAAACGCTTACGTGATTTACCCCCGGAGGCCTGGAGCCGGGAGAGCCGTCATATCGTGTATGGCAGCGGCTTCACCATGCAGTCCTGGGTGGAGCGAGACCTGGAACATATCCAGGAACATCTCGAGACGATCAAGAAGGCACAGTAATTAGAAAACAATAAGTCCCCGCAATTTTTTCGCGGGGACTTTGAATTTAAGCAAAGCGGCGCTACCACAACGGGATGCCGACCAGGCCGGTCAACCAGCCCAGCAAGGACCCCTGGATCGCCAGCGCAACCAGACCAAGTGCAATCCCTAACAACGTCCCGGCCAGGATATCCGACACATAATGTACACCCATCGAGACGCGTGCCAGCGCGACCAGCGGAGCCCAGATCCAAAAGACGACAGCCAGCCAGGTCGGACCCAACCCGCTGACCAGGACGGCGATCAGGAAAACACGCGCTGCATGCCCGGATGGAAAAGAATGCGGGTCGGTGCTGCGGTAGATCAGGCCCCACTCGCCTTCCGGCCTGCGGCGGCGGACGGTGAACTTGATGCTCATGACGATCACCGCCAGGACAGCAATCCCGCCGAAAACCACCAGCGACCAGTGCTTCCAAAACGATGAGCCAAAGACCCAGACCAGGATCAATCCGGCGCCCCAGAACCAGGAGTCGCCCGAATGCGCCAGGAAAGCTGCGGTCCAGCGCAACAGACCTGGGTGTTCGGCCACGCGCATGCGTGCGGAAATTTGTGCGTCTACAGCCAGGATGTTGTTGAATTTCATGCGCCTTTTTTCTGCTTCTTTTTTTGTTGTTTGGCCAGGTCCTTGCGCAGAATTTCGAGTTGGTGGGGCTTATCCACATCCATCGCGGGTTCGGCATGTTCCCAGACAATTGCGCGACCGGTGATGTTGAGGCGCTTCATCACGCGCTTGACTGTCTCGTCCAGGGTCAAACGACCCATCAATAATAGTGCGAGTGTGCCGAAACCGATCGTGGCAGCCTGCTTGAGCGGACTCTTGCGGTTGCCAATCAGCTCTTCCCACATATCCAGGTGCTCGGTCGTCATACTGACATGCGTGATATTCATATCTGCACCGCAGACTTCCATGTCTTTGAGGCGCGTGTAGGTCCGGTTTGAATTGGGATAACGCGTTTCCATCACCTCGCGCGGGACGATGCCGTAATAGATATCGTCATTCGTGTCCATGGCGGTGTCAATCAACCAGTCGACCATCTCGGGTGTGATGCCTGGAATATCCGAAGATACCATCAGCACATATTCCGTATCAGGATCGAGTTCGAGAACCTTATCAACTCCCGCCACGATATTGGCCAGCATGCGTCCTTGATTGGAAAGGAAGGTCATGGGTTTCTTGCAGGTCACGCCGCTTTTGGGCGACATCCCGACAATGACAACCTGGTCCACATTATTAGCGTCGCTCAAAGCATCCAGGACCCATTGGATCATGGGTTTGCCTGCCACGTCGAGCATGGCTTTGGAATTTCCATTGGAATAAGCGTACAACGGATCTTCGGGCATCGGGATTCCACCCGCGGTTACGATTGCGTCCATTTGTGCCTCCTCACATGACAGGTTCATCACCTGTCCACAACTCAGATTCGCATCAATTCAGTTCTTGCAACTGTGGCTCGAACCCGAGTTTATCCAGCATCTCGTTGTATTCTTCACGGGTCAGGGCACGCCCCTTACCGGAGACGGCGATCAGGGCAGCTTCCATCATGTTTGTGCCAAAGGAACGTCCATCCAAAACGGGTGTAGTGGTGACCAAATACTTGACACCGGTCTTTTTGAAGAGGGCTACGTCTTCGGTTGTGGTGGTGTTGGTGACCACAATTTTGCCCTGCATATCATCCGGCATGTAACGCTTGATGTAATGACAGTCCCCCGCCACGACCGTCGCCCAGTGGAAGATCTCCTCATGCTTGGGCTTGCGCTCTTCCTGTTTTTCGCCGGTCGGGTAGACCCACTCGAAGGGTAAACGTCCGGCGATCGGCATTAACCATGCCGCCAGTGTTTTTAGCTGTTTTTCAGTATGCAAAGGAATCGGAATGCCGAGCGAAAACATCAAATCACCAAAGGTGCATTCGTAGCCGGCTTCGACAAAGGAATGCGCCAGTCCCCAGCGGTCGGCGCCGGTCATGACGAAGACTTTCTTGCCACGTTCTTTGACATAATCGCCAAGTTTTTCTTCCACGAAGGGCCCGGCTTTGCTTTCCAGGGTGGTTTTTAAACCGGTGCCGTCCACAACGGGCGTTTTCTTGATCAGGCGCACCATCGGTTTGACCGAATGCAGTGTGTACCACTTGTCGTCTACCAGCAGACCCAGGTCGGCTCCGCCAACGCCAAAGGCGTCCACCTTGCCGTCCAGTTCCTGGTATTTCAGCGCGGCAGCTTCCATGTCACCGTCCGTGCCGATGCGCTCGATGCTGACTTTTTCTCCCAAAAGAGTGACTTCTACGGCCTTGTTGCGTTTGGATGAACCAATGCTGATACTGACTGCACGTTTCATGATAACTCCTCCAGTTGGATTGAGGTCAGTATACACCCAAGTCAATATTATGAGAATAATTGGGGTCGCTCCACTAATAAAACAGGCCAGGATGGCATACGTTGCTCACTGTTTCGATTAGAATCAAAGCATCAAGGAGAAAACATTCATGAAACGAATTATTCAAAGTTTGCTCGCCATTTTTGGGTTATTGACGCTTTATAGCGTGCTGTCTGTACCCCTTGGCTGGTCGCGACCGGCATTCCTGACGCCCTTGATCACGCTGGTCGGATTTTCTTTTGGATTGTTACATGCCAGCCAGCGTATGGGATGGAAAAAAGCCCTGGGGCTGCTGGTTTTTGTCTTCGGTGTGAGTTTATCCTTCGAGAGCCTGGGCGTGGCGACGGGGATCGTCTACGGGCCTTACCATTACACGCTCAAGCTGGGTCCGCTTTTCCTGGGCCTGGTCCCGTACTTGATCCCGGTTGCCTGGTTTATGATGATGTACCCCGCCTTCGTGATTGCAGATTGGCTCACCCCGGTCCACTGGAAAAGCTGGCAGCGGCTTCTGGGAGTTTCTGCAGTGGGTGGACTGGCGATGACTGCCTGGGACATGGTCATGGATCCCTTGATGGTGCGTGGCGGCCACTGGATCTGGGAGGTCAATGGCGCCTACTTCGGCGTGCCGCTCCAGAATTACTTCGGCTGGTGGCTGACCGTTTTTACCACGTTCGCCCTGTTCCTACTGGTACTGGGTCAGCACAGAACTGGATCTGCAGCTGGTTTTGACCGCCTGGCGGTCCTTGCCTATGTAGTGACTGGTTTGGGGAATGTGCTGGTGGCCTGGATGACCGGTATGGGAGGGCCAGCGCTGGCCGGCTTCTTTGCCATGGCGCCCTGGGTCGTGATCGCCTGGCTGCGCATGTCACCCGATTAGCCAATTAAAGCCCGGCAAAAATGGCCGGGCTTTGTGATTTAAGGTGGTGTCACGATCCGAAAACCGATATGATGGTCCTGGTACGTCGGCGGGTCTTCGAAGTGATGGTAAGCTCCCCGTGCCACGAAAGGATTGCTGCCCCACCAGCCCCCCTTTTCGATTTTGTATGTGCCGGCCTCAGGTCCTTGAGGATCGTTTTTTACCTTTTGCTTGTAGTAGTTGAAATCCAGCCAATCCTGGACCCACTCCATGGCGTTGCCTGCCATATCTTGCACGCCGACCCAACTGGCACCTGCCGGAAAGCTGCCGACTGGTGCAGGTCCGCTGCTGTCCACTAGGTTGGCCTTGCTGCCATCGAAGGTATTGCCCCAGGGATAGATCAGGGCTTGGGGTCCGCGGGCGGCATATTCCCACTCCGCTTCGGTCGGCAGGCGTCCACCGCGCCAGCGGGCATACGCCTCAGCTTCGTACCAGGTGACGCACACGCGCGGCTCATCCGGCAGGGCGTCCGGGATGCAATCGATGGGCAACTGGCCCGGGTCTTGGTGGCTCAACCATCCCCAACCATTTTCCGACCAAAAATCCTTCTTCTGGTAACCCCCGTCATCTACAAAGGCTTGAAAAGCCGCATTGGTCACTTCATATTTGTCGATCCAAAACCCGCGACTGAGGCGGACTTCGTGTTGGGGCTGTTCGCTGGGGAGTTCGCGCTCGGCCCAAGCGGGCGGATTCAAATTGCTGTCATCCTCCGTGCCCATCAAAAATGTCCCGGCCGGGACCCAGACTTGCTCGATCCCCTGCGGGTCGATCCGTGTTTCTCCTGGTGTGTGGGCCTGGGGTCCGCCACAACCTGCCAGAAATATGGTGGGTGTTAATAGCAAGCGAAATAATTTACGCATCCTGCCTCAATCCGGATCAAGATAAAACATTATAACGATTGGGCTGGCCGATGTTTAACCCTCTGCAGGGTGGAATCCGTAAACAAACAGTCCGGTTCTGATGCCGGACTACCAGCCTTCAACAATATTTGATTTAGCGGGATAGGGTGAGTTGTTCGATTTCGCCGGGAGACAACACGATCTCGACAGCTTCCAGATTTTCTTTCTGGTGCTGCGGATCGAAGGACATCGGGATGGTGATCACGCCGGGTTGTCCCACCAGCCAGCTAAGGGCAATCTGGTAAGGGGTGGCCTGATGCGCTTGGGCGATCTCCTGCAAGGCAGGGTTGACTCGCAGCCGGCCCTGGTCGATAGGAGAGTAGGCGGTGAGCAGGATGCCGTTCGCCTGGCAGTAATCCAGCATGCCGTTCTCGAAGTACGTGCGGTCGGACAGGCTGCAAGGCACCTGGTTGGTGACCAGAGGCGTCTCGCACAGCGCCTGCGCCTGCTTCAGCCAGGACAGGTCGAAATTACTGACGCCCAGGTGGCGCACTTTGCCGTCCCGGACGAGCCGGTTCAAGGCACGGAATGTCTCTTCGAGGGGCGTACTGAGGGATGGCCAGTGGATCAGGTACAGGTCGAGGTGGTCCATTCCCAGCCGTTGCAGGCTGCGCTCGCAGGCCTGCAGGACTTGCTCGTGCTGCAGATGTGACTGCATTACTTTGCTGGTGACAAACAGGCTTTCGCGTTCGATCCCGGCTTCACGGATGGCCTGACCCAGCAATTCCTCGGCGTGACCGTGGGCGTACATCTCGGCCGTGTCGAAGAGTGTGTAACCAAGTTCAAGCGCTGAACGCAGGGCGTCCAGGGAGCGTGTGTCTTGGGATGCATCGGAAGCGGAGTCACCGCCGATGCGCCAGGTGCCGAAGCCAATCCTGGGGAGTTGTTCGCCGTCAGGCAGGGTCACATTCTTCATCGGTGAGGCGAGTATAACATGGGCCTTGGGGTTGTTGAAATCAGAACGGGCAGTTCATGCATGAACTGCCCGTTCTGATTCCTAGGCCTTCGCCAATAACTCTTCCAGCACCTGCCGGGACTGCTGTTCAATGGTCACGTGCTGGCTGTTGCCATGCGCGTCCATGGTCACCACCACAGGGAAGTCTTTGACCTCAATCAGCCACATGGCCTCCGGCACGCCGAACTCCAGCTTGTAGACCCCGAGCACTTTTTGAACCGCCTGAGCGATATACGAAGCAGCGCCGCCGATGGCGTGCAGGTAGACGAAGGGCACCTCCTGGCAGCCTTGCAAGGTTTTGGGCCCCATGCCGCCTTTGCCGATCACACCCCTGGCGTTGAAATGCTGCATCACGTCCGCCTGGTAGGGCTCCTCGCGGATGGATGTGGTCGGTCCGGCGGCCACGAACCTGTAATCTTTGGTGTCC
>Ga0315535_1002190_pt1 | contig 12698 bp, 11 predicted proteins | sample SalMarSW160220MG_2_FD_203092 | JGI IMG/M metagenome (GOLD analysis project Ga0315535, IMG submission 203092) | Salt marsh sediment microbial communities from the Plum Island Ecosystem LTER, Massachusetts, United States - Salt Marsh Sediment SW1602-20 ...
GACGGGAGTAATCCCAGACGGGAGTAATCCCAGACGGGAGTAATCCCAGACGGGAGTAATCCCTGTGGGGAGTAATCCTACTTCTTAATAAAGGTCCCGGAATAGTTACCGTTTCCGGTTTCTGCAGTGACGATGTATGTGCCTGCCTGCAGGTCACTCAGTTCAATTACCTTGCTGTCAGTCATTTGGAATGTAAATGATTTGAGCATTTTCCCCTGCATATCAAATACAGTTATGCCCTTCATTTCAGGGTACTGTACAGCCATTTTGTCCCGGACAGGGTTGGGGTAAAGTTTAAGAGACAAGCCTGAAGATTGCTCAAAAACAGCAGTATTGAGTTCATAGGTGCCAATATTATCAATATAGACGGTGGTGCCAAATTCTCTCGTTGCCGGAAAATCAGGGAAAATGGTGAGCCGCTGAAAATAATGAGGGATGGCCCCGCTCACATCAAAAACCATTAATTCCCACTCATCCGTAAGGGTATTGTCCATGGGGACCGAAAAATCCTCTGCGCCTGTTAAACTTAATTCAAATTTCATCCTGAGCGGGCTGATGATCGATTTTAAAACCATCATCGATATGGAGTGAGATTCTTCGGAAAAAACCATTACCTCCACATGATCCGTATACATGCCTACCCATTCATTTGCGTCATCTTTGACAATGAATTGCAGCACACTGTCCGAAGTGTTGGGATCTATGGCCTGTGGATTGGGAACTATTGAAAGGGTCGGAATAAGCGTATCAGCCCCATTGGCAAAAGATATCCATGTTGTATCTGCAAGGCCTTCTTCGAAGGTGAAGACTTCTGGTATCTGGGCCTGAACTCCGAGTGTAAAAAAAGCAAGCACCAGCAATGTGTAAATTTTTTTCATAGTCGAGGAATTTTAAAGATTTTTGATTTTTTTTATAAGGATATAACAAAATTACCAGAAAAATGTTTGCAAGATGCAAAATTCTGAAAGTAATACGAATCACAGCCATTTTCCTCCTTATACAGACCATCACCTGGGTAATCCTTATGGGTATGACCACCGCACCCATTGAGTCCGGCTGGGAGTCACAGGACTATGTTTGCTGGGCGGCTGAAAAGGGTGCAGCATACGTGATCAATTACGTGAATGTGAGCCTGCTGACCGTGGTTGCAGTTGTCTTGTTTGCTTTGCTTTACAGATATTTAAAGGACCTTGCCAGCGGCCTGGCGCTTGCGGGATTGATCCTGGTTCCCGTTTATGGCGTGATGAACCTGGTCTGTTACACCATGCAGATCTCCCTGGTTGGCTATCTCAACGGGCTAGCCTATGCCATCCTGGGGGTACCCTCTATCCTTTATGGGGTTCTGCTGTACCGTAAATTAAAAAAATGGTCGGGAGCCCTGCTTACGGTGAATGGCGTGCTTTGCATCTTCGGGATTATCGGGTACTCTGCCGGCAGTGACCTGCTGTCCGCCGGGACCATCCTTGGCGGGATTGCCTTTCTTATTGCCCTGGCAGCCCTGGTGATTGAATTCAGACCGGGGAGTACTTCATCTCCGGCCTAGGCTGCAACCTTCGTTCAGGAGCAACTGCCCTGCATTGTTGAGGATCCTGGAACGCATGAGGGAAGAGTTATTACCTGGTAAATACAATACGAAGCCGGATGACCTCTTCGGTGGTCCCCAGAGCGTTTGTGGCCGGTCTCCAGGAAGGGCCCTCCCTGATCAGGCGGATGGCCTCCTCGGTAAATTCTTCTCCCGGAGAGCGGATGGCTTTGATGTCGGTGATCTCTCCGCCGGCAGTGACTGTGAAATTCAGAATAACCACCTCGCGTGAGGATCCTGTTTCTGTGTCGGGATACCTGATATGATCCATGATGTACTTTTTAAAAGCCTCATACCCGATGGAGGGTTCAGCCACCGTTTGTGACAGGACCGTGTCTGAGACGGTGTCTTCGGTATATCCCGCCGGCACCACATTACTGGCGCTTTTCGATCTTTTTTGACCGGCCATTTCAGGGGCTCCTTTTTCCTCGGCCCTTTGTGCCGGAGCAGCAGCATACTGGTTCATCTGCGGTTCAGCCTCCTTCATGATTATTTTCTCTTCAACTGGCTCCATCCCAGCGATTTCAGCAGCTTCAGATACCTCCAGATCAGCATCGTCTGCCAGGGACACAATCTCATTATCCACTTCCCGGGCCTCCTGCATTGCAGGGGCCTGTGCCACCTGTTCAGATTTTGTCGATGGTCCCTTGGCATTCCGCTCACCTTTCTTTTCTTTGTCAGCTTCAGGAAACGCTGAAGCACCAGTCTTTTCCTTGGTAATGCTCTCCTTCTCCGGGGAAACATCACCCGTTTCAGCAGAGACTGCCTGGTCCTTTTCATTGGAAATGACAGGCATCTCCTGTTTGGTCATTTCATCCGGCTTATCGGGATTGAAATCGTAGATCTGAAGGAAGACGGTTCCAATGATCAGCAGGGAAGCTACGGAGGCAGCCACACTGTAGAAAGTGATCCTTCTTCTTCGGGCAAGCCGTTTCCTCAATTGCCCGTGCAGGGCGAGGATATCTTCGGATGCCTGATCAGGGGCAAGCGTCTCCAGGCCTTCCATGGCCTCCTTTTCAAAGGGATCTGATTCCAGGCCCCTTTCAAAGTCATGTCGCTCACCGTTGGAGAGTTTCCCCTTCAGGTATTGCAGGTATTCATCTGCAGTGCTATGTTTCTTTCTAGCTGACATTTTTTCCTTCCAGACAGATTTTCAAATTGCGCTTGCCATTTTGCAGGAAGCTTTTCACTTTCCTTTCGTCCATAGAGAGCTGGTCTGCGATCTCCCTGTAACACTTTTTCTCATAATAAAACAGTTCAATACAGGCCTTCTGTTCACTTTTCAGTTTATCAATGCACTCCTTCAGGGCATCCTCAATGGATCTGTCCTCCCTGTCTATGGGATGCATTTCCGTATCCGATTCCATAAATTCCCGTTCAGTTTTTAATCCTTCCAGATGCTTCTCAGTACTTTTCCGAGCCCTGATCTCCATGAAACAATGGTTTTTGGTCATTACATACAGCCAGCTTTTAAAATTGGATACTTCGTGTTTGGGAAGTTCGGTAATCAGTTTTTCAAACAGATACATGACGGCATCCTGGGCATCAGTCCGGTCGGAAAGGTACTTAAGGGCAACACCATATACCAGGTGCATGTAGCGGGAATAAAGTTCGCCCAATATTTCAAGGCGTCCGGACTCCCTGAATTGAAGAAGCAACTCCTGGTCGGTTTTATCCGGATGTTTTCCGCTGATTACAAGCATATGCAGGGAGTGGGATCAATAAAATTAAAAAAAAAGCGGAAGAATTTATGGAATCGGTGAGAACCCCGCATCCTTTGGGTGAAGTCGAACTAAAAAAAAAGAAATCATGAAATCGATAATCACAGTATTAGCAGTGCTGGTTTTTTCAGCTTTTAGTATTGCTCCCCAGACATCCCGGATGATCAGCGGGACAGTACAGGATGAAGCCGGCAATCCCCTTGCGGGAGTGAGCGTGGCGGTAAAGGAAGCCCTGAACCGTACCATCACGGATAAGGCCGGTGCCTACCAGATCCAGGTAAGTTTTGAGGACAATTACCTGGTATTCTCTCATCCTGGAATGAAAACCCTGGAGGTGAAGATTACACGTTCCAATATAATAAATGTGGTCATGCAGCCCGGAGAAACGCTTGCGGATGATATCGTATTCGAGGAACATGAGCCTGGCAAGACCTATGATATGCAGGTTATGCCGGATATGGTCAGGGTAGCCGAGACCGCAGGTCCCGTCAGAACTGCCAATACCGGGTATGCACAGCACAAAACAAAAGGGAGTTCCTATTATGCTGCAGGAGCACCCGAGGCCGGCTATGTCCGGCACAACACGGAAGGATACAGTGCCATCCATGAAAATGGATTCAAGGATGTGTTTCACAATCCGCTCTCCACTTTCAGTATCGATGTGGACAAAGCTTCTTACTCCAACGTGAGGCGCTTCCTGAACATGGGACAACTGCCTCCGGTAGATGCAGTAAGGATCGAGGAGATGATCAATTACTTCAGCTATGATTATCCCGAACCTGAAGGAAAGCACCCCTTTTCTGTCTATACTGAGATCTCCACCTGCCCGTGGAACGGATCACATCAGTTGCTGCACGTTGGGCTGAAAGGCAAGAGCATTGATAAATCTGAGTTGCCTGCAACCAACCTGGTTTTCCTTATTGACGTGTCAGGTTCCATGAGTGACACGAACAAGCTTCCTCTTCTGAAGCAGGCATTCAGGATGCTGGTGAATGAGCTCAGGCCCGGGGACCGGGTGGCCATCGTGGTCTACGCCGGTGCAGCCGGACTTGTACTGGAATCCACCGAGGGTTCGGAAAAACAGGAGATCATTGCAGCCCTGGATCAACTGCAGTCAGGTGGTTCCACTGCAGGTGGTGCCGGTTTGAAACTGGCTTACAAGGTAGCTCAGGATAACTTCATCGAGGATGGAAACAACCGCATCATCCTGGCCACGGATGGAGATTTTAATGTGGGTTCCTCCAGCAATGCGGAAATGGAAAGAATGATTGAAGAGCAGAGGGAGCGGGGTGTGTTTATGACTGTGCTTGGATTCGGAATGGGCAATTACAAAGACGACAAGATGGAAATCATTGCCGACAAGGGCAATGGCAACTATGCCTACATAGACAACATCCAGGAGGCCCGGAAGGTCTTTATCACCGAATTCGGGGGAACGCTTTTCACCATCGCCAAGGATGTGAAGTTCCAGATTGAATTCAATCCTGCCCGTGTGAAAGGTTACCGGCTGGTAGGTTATGAGAACAGGCTTTTGAATGATGAGGATTTCAACGATGACAAAAAGGATGCTGGTGAAATGGGTTCCGGCCATACGGTCACAGCCCTTTATGAACTGATCCCTGCCGGATCGGATGAATCCCTGAAGAGCATCGATCCGTTGAAATACCAGGCTTTCGGTGAAGAAACTAAAAAACTGAAAGAGGTAAAAGCTGACCAGTCGGCCGAACTGATGACCCTCAAACTCCGCTACAAGCAGCCCGATGGTACCACCAGTACCAAGGTCGAAATCCCTGTCAAAGGCCGGGTGCTGGACCTGGAGGCGAGCTCAGAGAACTTCAGATTCTCAGCCGCAGTGGCCGAGTTCGGATTGATCCTTCGCCGTTCAGAATATAAACAGGAGGCCACCATGGAGCATGTAATTGCCCTGGCAAAAAGCGCCAAAGGTGAAGATGAGGAGGGGTACAGGTCCGAATTCCTGAAACTGGTGAAACTGGCTGATTCTCTGAAGGACTGGACAGCCACAAAGTAGCAAGGAACAAGGAAAAAGGTACAAGTAAAATGGGGCGGGATGATCGCCCCATTTTGCTATTCGTTTCTGATTACATCCACCGGATTCTGGTTGGCGATTTTCAGAGTGTGGTACAGGACCGTCAGGAAGGAAATGCAAAGAATAGCAACTATTGTCAGGATGATCCCGCTAACAGGGATGGAACAGCGGTAGGCAAATTTTTCAAGCCAAAGATCTAAAATGAACCAGGCGGTTATAATCCCGATCCCAATGGCAACAACCTGCCATTTTATCATTCGGAGAAGATAGAATCCGAACAGGTGCATGCTTGAGGCTCCGAAAACGGCTTTTATTCCTGATTCAGCAGCACTTTTCCTGGAGATATATGAGGTCAGGCCAAACAGACCGATACAGGATATAAGCATGGCAATAATTGAAAAGACACTGATAAGCTTTCCAAAACGGATCTCTGACAGGTAGAGAGTCTCAAATTCCTGATCGAAGAAATGGTATTCAATGGGGTGGTCGGGGAAGAATTCTTCCCACTCCGCAATGATAGACTCCAGTGTTTCCTTTATTTTCCCCGGTCCGATACGGACAATGGCATACTGTGAAAAGGGAACGTACCGGATCATCATCGGTTTGATTTCAGAATGCATGGACTGGAAATTGAAATCTTCGATCACACCGACAACGGGAATTCCCCAGATGCCCTCATAACCGATGGGTTCCTCCAGTTCCAGTAATTCAACAGCCGCCTCATTAAGAACCAGTCTCTGGTTCACCGGAGACCCTTCTTTTATAAAATCACCTTCGATCATTTCCAGTCCCATGACCTCAGCAAATGAAGGATCTGCGATACAATCATAGAAGATCAGTCTTTCACCCTCAATATCCACCAGATTCTGCCAGTAGGTCTGACCCGGCACATTGGCAGTTTGGGATATTCCTACAATGTCAGGGTTCTGCAACAATCTGGTTTTCAGACTCTGGAAAGTCTCCGCCACTTCTTCGCCATAGGAGAGATAGATCAATTGCTCTTTGGTGAATCCCGGGTCAAGGTTTACCATGTATTTCACCTGCTTATTGATCGTGATCACACCCACTACCAGGATGGTGGTGACTGTATACTGCAAAACGATGAAAATAGTTCTTGCAACTACGCCATTTCTTTTGCTGTGTAATCCCTTTCGAAAAAGGCTGAGAACATTCATTCCCGAGAGGACCATCCCGGGATAGCTCCCCGCAAGAAAACCGAGCAGGATGATGATACCTGCCACCCATTTAAGATAATTGGTGGTGTACAATGTTCTGACCTCAAGCGAGAGTGTATACAACCGGTTCAGAGAGGGTATGACTGCTTCGGCAATGATAAATCCAAATATAACCGAAAGCAGGACCAGAAGATGCGTTTCCAATATGAATTGAAAAAACAATTCTTTTCTTGATACACCAATCGCTTTCTTTATGGCGATCTCCCTGGTCCTGGAAAATGATGTGGCAGAAGCCAGGTTGAAATAATTGGCGAAACCTATCACGATGATGCCAATGGCTACCAAAAGCAGAATATTCAACTGGTTCCGGTTGCCATGCCTGCGTCCATCAGTGATTTCAGGAGAGTCAAAATAGATCTGAGAGAAGGGTTGGATGTGTAATTGCCAGTTTTCATTGTTCATTACGTCCTTGATGTACCGGTTCAACCTGGCGTCCAGGGTGTCGATCATGATCAGGTTCCGGTCCATGATATAGTAGGTGCAGCCCCACTGTTCAAATTCCCTGTATTGGGTGATTTCATTCTCTCCCAGTGAGAGCATGTCCTCCAAAGGCATCAGGAAGTCCATTTCCATATGTGAATTGGAGGGTAAGTCCTCGAATACTCCCCTGACTGTAAACTCCTCGCGTCCTTCTTGTTTAAGCGTCATACCCAAAGGATTAATGCTGTCAAACAGTGTCCTGGCCAGGGTTTGCGAAATAAAAATCGTACGAGGCAGGGTAAAGTCTTTGGTAAGTCCGGAATTCATTTTCAGGTCGAAAAATTCAAAGACCGTTGAATCGGCAAAAAAAGCCGGCCCGGTGCGAACATGATTCTTTTCCAAACTTAGAGTTGGGGAATACACAGGCTGCAGACGGCAAATTTTATCAAATTCGCTGAAATCGTGATTCAGATATGCATAGAAAGGAATGGCGAGTCCCACTTCATCTCCCCTGTTCAACCTGTAGAGGTTCTCATAGTTGCTGAAATGTTTGTCTGTATTAAATTCATGGATCAGGAATATAGTGATCAGGATCACCGTTGCAAACGCCGCTGACAGGCCTGCTATGTTGAGCAGGGTATAAAGCCTGTTGTTTTTAAGGAATCTGAGACTGGCTTTGAGATATTTTGAATAGAGGAGCATCATTTTTCCTGGTTATTTCTCATGACCAAACCAAGATCCTGCCAAATTAGCTAAAATACTGAGGTCCTTTCAAATAATATGTTTGCTAAGTCATCGCTTTCTGTATTAACTGTCCGAAATCCGGACATCTGATTGTCCGGGATGTATACAATGGGTACTTTTGCATGAAACCATTGACATGAAAACGCGGAAAGGCAGAATCCTTGTTGTGGATGACAACATGCATATCCTCAAGACGCTGGAGCAACTTTTCAAGCGGAATGTTGAATGCATCGAATGCATCAGGAAACCAGAACTGGCCCTTGAAAAAATTTCCGGTGGCACCTATAACCTGGTTTTGCTGGACATGAATTTTAAGGCCGGCATTAACACCGGGAATGAAGGAATATACTGGCTGAAAACCATCAAGCACAAATACCCTGATCTTCCGGTCATGATGATTACCGCCTTTGGCAATATTGATCTGGCAGTAAGGGCTATGAAAGAAGGCGCCGATGATTTCATCCCCAAGCCCTGGAATACAGAAGAACTGATCACAAAGGTGATGACATTGCTGTCTGGCATGCCCGGGGATAAAGAAGCACAGGACAACCAGGATGAATCTGCTGCTGTTGATGAACCGGAAGCATTGTTGGGGCAGTCCCGTGCAATGATGGAGGTAAAGACAATGATTGAGAAGGTTGCAGGGACCCAGGCGAATGTTTTGCTTACCGGGGAGAATGGAACCGGAAAAAATCTTATTGCCAGCATGATCCATCAGCAATCGGAACAAAGGGCATTGAAACTCATTTCCATAGATTTGGGGGCTCTGAGTGAAAATCTTTTTGAAAGCGAACTTTTCGGGTACACTGCCGGTGCCTTTACAGATGCCAGGAAGGACCGTGTGGGAAACCTTGAATTGGCCAATCACAGCACTCTCTTTCTTGATGAAATAGCCAATATCTCACTGCAGCAACAGCAGAAGCTTTTATCCGTGCTGCAGGAAAAGAAATTTTCCCGGCTTGGGTCAAGCCAAATTATTCATTCCGATTTCAGGTTAATATGTGCAACCAATCAGGATCTCAGGAAAAAGGTACATGAAGGATTGTTCCGTGAAGATCTCTACTATCGCATCAATACCATTGAAATACATATACCTCCACTGAGGGAACGGAAATCTGATATGATATGTTTGGCCGAGCATTTTGTTAAGATTTTTGCAGAAAAATACAACAGGAGAATTACCGGGATCGGTGAATCGACTGTTGAAAATCTTTTAAACTATTACTGGCCCGGAAATGTCAGACAGCTGGCTCACGAAATGGAGAAAGCGGTAATCCTGAGTAACTCAGCTATGCTGGATTTTAAACCCGTTGAAACCGGAGTCCCGTGGATACTTTCCGGGCAGACCAATAACCTTGTCGACCTGGAGAGACAGACCATCCTCCGGGTCCTTGAAAAAAACAGGGGGAATATGTCAAAATCAGCAAAAGAACTTGGAGTTTCACGGTCAACCCTTTATGTGAAATTGGAAAGGTATGACATTCAATAGATATTCCATCCAGATCTCCATCAGGGTCCTTTTCATTGTGGCCACTGTTTTTTTCCTGTTTTATTATCTGGAGAAGGACGACAGGGTCCTGACCAGTGCTGCACTGGCCGTTCTCATTTTAATTCAAACAGTATTGCTCATCAGATTTACCAGCAGGCACCTGAGGTATATTTCTGAATTCCTTGATCTGCTGAGCGCTTCGGAATACGCTACCATTTTCAGAAGTGGGACCCGTGAAAAGGATCTTTCCAGGCTAAGGAATTCATTTAACAGGATTGGAAAGTCCATTCAGAACGCAATGATAGAGAAACAATCCAGTGATCTTTTTCTTAAACACACCATTGATAAATTATCAACCTGTATTCTTGCATTCAATGAAAATGACCAGGTTCTCATCATGAATGAGGCAGCAAGGAGGGAACTTCAGATAGGTCACATTCTAAGCATCAATGAACTGGAGGGAACTTATCCGGGATTCCCAAGATGGCTGAAGCTCAAAGCTCCAAATACGCAAACCATATATCAGCTGAATGTGAAAAACCTGTCAGAAACATACCTGTTTGGCATCAGTGAGGTTATAGTCCTTCAAGAGCTTGTAAAAATAGTAAGTTTTCAGAATATCGGAGAGGAGATGGGAAAATCGGAAATGGATTCTTACAAGAAGCTCATCAGAACCCTGACCCATGAAATCATGAACACCATTACACCCATTACCAGTCTGGCAGTTGCAAACAGGTTGATACTTAGTAAAGAGAACACAGTGAAGGATATTGCTGAACTGGAGGATGAAGATTTAAAGGATTTGTTTACCAACAATGCAGTTTTGGAGGAAAGAAGCAAGGGCCTGACCGAATTCATTGAGAGGTTCAGAAAAATCAGTCTTTTGCCGTTACCCGAGCCGCAACCCATCAGGATTATAGATCTGTTTAAGGAGACTTGTCAATTGTTGAAAGAGAGTATAGAACACCAATCCATTGATTTGTCAACAAGCATTACACCTGAAGATCTTACACTGTCAGCTGACAAGGGAATGATTGAACAGGTACTCATAAATCTGATAAAAAATTCCATTGAAGCGCTGGAGGGAGCCGGGCAAAAACAAATCAGCCTCGAAGCTTTCTTAAAACATCAAAGGTTGATTATCCATGTTGTTGATAATGGCCCGGGCATAGAGGATAGTTGTCTGCATGATATCTTCATTCCGTTTTTTTCTACCAAGGAGAAAGGTTCGGGAATTGGCCTGAGTTACTCAATGGAGGTAATGCATCTCCATGGAGGTACCATCCGGATGGTACCGGGAGATGAAAATCAAACTGTTTTTGAATTGTCATTTCCCGAATAGGTTCGCTATTCAGCTGGTGCATCATCTCACAGGCTAATGCTACTATCAGAGGGAAGGGGTTTACAGGTCATATAGTTCAACAGAAAGGGCAATGCTTTTCTCTTCGAAGGCCTGGAGCAGATCCATGCGGCGGTTCTTTATTTCTTGTGCCCGTCCCAGGGGGTAACAATTCCCCGGCTCCAGTCCAAGAATATATTCACCTTGTCCCATCATTTTCCATTGGGTAAGACAGGGTAGTTGATCACTGTTCCGTGTCACCTCTGCACCAATACCCAAGGTGCTGTTCTGCAATTTGCCGGATACAGCCCATATGTGCCAGTACCTCCTCTTTCTTGTACTTGCGGTTAAAATAGTTCATCAGTAGAGATATTCGTAAAACTGTTTAATGATGGATGCAGCTACAGGGAGATAGATCTCATCCCTGCGGTATTTTTCGGTCAGATATTGTATGGATGGTTTGAATGACTTTGATAACATCGTTTTATCCAGATATTTGTCACCAATGAGTTCCTCAATTTTGTCTTTTGATAACTGATGTTCCAGCTCTTTAATAAGCTGTTCTGCCAGCACCTTGCCCGGAACCGATTCAAGGTTTCCCCAGAGGTTCACTTTAACAATACCATCTGCACTCAGGTTCTCCAGGTCTTTGGTATCCAGGCTTGAAGTGCCGTGAAGCACAAGCCGGCGTCCCACCAGCTTACTGATCTCCAGAGCCTCTCTCCCATGGTATTTAACTGTCCCCTCTGTCCGGCGATGTTCGGTCCCCAGATTTGCAACCATCAGATCAACTCCGGTTTTTTGATAATAGTCGAATGCTGTTCCGGCTACGGTAATATTGTCAACCACCCCGGTTCGTTCATTGCTTGCATTATAGTTGTAGATTTCATCCACCGCTCCTTCGATAATAAAATCAGAGCGGTATTGTGCAATAAAATCATTCATCATCCTGATATTGTCCTTCAGGCTGTAGTGACTGCAATCCCACATTACAGAGGAGATAAAATCCCTGTATCCTTCTATAATCCAGTTGTCAGCACCAGGCTGAGCATGGTCCAGGTGAACGATTACATCAATGTCATCGTATGGGCCATTGTCCCTGGCCAGACGTTCAATATCCGATTTCACCGCAAGAATTCCCTCTTTTGGATCGGCCAGGCCGGTGTAATTTTTAAGTTGTTGCCTGTCATTATAACTGGCAGTAAATGCAATGATCAGGGGTAATTGACCCCTGATGTTTTTTTCGGTTTTAAAGGCTTTGGCACCCTTGAAAATGGCTTCGGTTGTATAGACACTTTCAGTGCAAAAGCATGGAAGGCTCGAGGATGAATCAATGATCGAATTCATTATTTCCCTGGCCTGCTCTCCATTGGTGATGATGGACATGATTTCTCTTTTTAAAATTCCAGTTCTGCAAGTTTGTCACCCAGCTGCAGGTAATTTTTATATACCGAATGGTAAATCTCTGTTTTTGAAGGATCAGGGAGCAATTTGATATATTCCGGCTGAACAAGGACCGGATCTGTGCCGTCAGCTCCATCCAGTTGCATGCTGTGCTTGACAAGGTAGTAGACTCCCCGGCTGGAGGCTTCAGCTTCGGTAAATATGTATACTTCGGTTTGCAATACATCAGCGATAATCTGGCATAAGGGTCCGTTTTGCGATGCTCCTCCGCTCAGGATGATCCGTTTCAGCCGGATGCCTGAACTGTGGATGGCGTCCGTATTGAATTTTATCTCGAAGGCAATGCTTTCTGTTAATGCCCTGAGCATGTGGTACTGGTTATGATCCAGATTCAGACCGTAAAATCCGCCTTTCAGCAGTGGATTCCATCGAGGCGATCCTGCGCCTGAAAAGTAAGGTATAGCGATCAGACCGTTACTTCCGGCGGGAATCTCCTGGATGTTGGCAATCACCTTTTCATAAGGCAGGTCTGTGCATTGTACCTGTTCTCTGAACCAGTTGATCAGGCCTCCTGTATTCCAGATCGGAGGCTCGTATTCCCATTTTCCCGGAAGCGCGGCGCAATTCAGAATGATCCTGCGATCCGGGTCTTTGAGAGGTCTGTTCAGTGTCATGGAGAGGGCCGAGGATGTGCCAATTCCTATGCTGACCATGCCC
>Ga0315535_1002191_pt1 | contig 12697 bp, 15 predicted proteins | sample SalMarSW160220MG_2_FD_203092 | JGI IMG/M metagenome (GOLD analysis project Ga0315535, IMG submission 203092) | Salt marsh sediment microbial communities from the Plum Island Ecosystem LTER, Massachusetts, United States - Salt Marsh Sediment SW1602-20 ...
CTTGCAGTGCCGGATCCTCGATCACGATTGCTTTGGCGGCGCCCATCGCGAGCGCTTGGCGGATACCTTGCAGACTTCCTGCGGGGCCCATCGATACCAACGTCACGGATCCATCCGTCTGCTCGGCTACCTGGAGCCCCATCTCGACACCGTATCGGTCGGTATCGTCGAGGATCTGGTCGGTCGGGCGCTCGAGGAAGTGGGTCTCCGCATCCAGCTGGTAGGGTGCCGCCGGGTCTGGTATCTGTTTCGTACACACCGCGACGTTCATCGGACGTGGGCTCCTCTCTCGTTCATGTTCGCGAATGCTAGCAATGGTCAGCCGAGTGCAGGCAGCAGGTAGTCCAGGAGCCTCGTGAAACGGTCCCTTGCCATCGACGCCGTCTCCTGGACCTCCTCGTGGGTCAATGGCGTTGGGGACAAGCCTGCTGCGAGGTTCGTGACAAGTGAGATCCCGAGGACCTCGGCTCCCATGTGGCGTGCCGCGATGGCCTCGGGGACGGTGGACATTCCAACGAGGTCCCCGCCGAGTGTCGCCACCATGCGAATCTCCGCTGGGGTCTCATAGGAGGGCCCGGAAAGCCACGCATAGACACCCTCACCGAGTTTCACCCCTGCCTCTGCTGCTGCCTCCCGGGCCAGGTGGCGCAGTGTGGGCGAGTAGAGGTGGGTCAAGTCGGGGAATCGCGGGCCGAGACGATCGTCGTTGGGGCCGGTCAGCGGGTTTCGGCCGGTCAGGTTCAGATGATCCGAGATGAGCACCAGGTCACCAGGATGCAGGCCGTCGGCGACACCCCCTGCAGCATTGGTGAGCACGATGATCCTTGCTCCGGCGGCGATGGCGACTCGCACACCGAACACGACCTCATCCAACGGTCGTCCTTCGTACATGTGTGCTCTCCCGGAGAGCATGAGGATCGGCCCATTCACGTCGGCCGAGTAGAGCGTGCCGCTGTGCCCGGCGATGGTCGGAACGGGCCAACCGGGGATGTCCGAGTAGGGCATCGGTAGAGCGCCAGGAAGCGAGGACGCGTAGTCGCCGAGCCCGGAACCGAGGACGACCGCCGCCCTGTGGTAGCTCCGACCGAACCGCTTGGTGATCGCACCTACAGCGGTCGAGATCGATCCGGTCACCTGATCTCCTCGAGAACAATGGGGTTCGGCGGTACCAGTTGGTCTTCTATGCGCCACGCGCGCTCGAGGATCTCTGTTGCTGCCTCCAGCCTCGCTTCATCCGTCCAGGCCACGGTCGCGAGGGGCTGGCCGGTGGTCACCGTGTCGCCGACCTTGGCATGCACGGTCACTCCCACCGACGGGTCGATCGGATCTTCCTTGCGTTCGCGTCCGGCACCGAGACGCATGGCTGCGATACCGATCGTGAACGCATCGCACACCGTCACGAAGCCCCCCCGCGGAGCGGGGATGTCGATTCGTCCGGCAGGCTGAGGGAGCAGTTCGGGGTCTTCGACGACGCGTGGGTCCCCACCCTGCGCTTCGATCGCCTCGGCAAACTTCTCCAAGGCGCTCCCATCATCGATCGTGCGCTGGAGGATCTCGCGAGCCTGTTGGTGATCTGTGGCGATCGCACCGAGCAGCAGCATCTCGGAGCCCAGGCTGAGCGTGATCTCCGTGAGGTCGTCGGGTCCTTCTCCACGAAGCACCTGCAGTGACTCGCTGATCTCGGAGGCGTTTCCGACCTCCCTTCCCAGAGGCTGATCCATGCAGGTGAGCAGGGCGACGACGGGCACCTTGTGGGCGGCGCCAAGGTCGACCATCGTCCTGGCGAGCGCGCGTGCCTGATCGATGTCACGCATGAAAGCGCCCCTCCCTACCTTGACATCGAGTACGAGGCCGTCCAGATCTTCCGCCAGCTTCTTCGACATCACGGACGAGGCGATCAGCGGTCTGGACTCGACCGTTCCTGATGCATCCCTGAGCGCGTAGAGCTTCCGATCAGCCGGGACGAGGGACTCGGACTGCCCGGCGAGCACGAGGCCTATCTCTTCGAGTTGGGCGACGAAGGACTTCGGATCCAGGGTGGTGGTGAATCCCGGTATCGCTTCGAGCTTGTCGAGGGTGCCGCCGGTGTGGCCAAGGCCGCGTCCGCTGATCATCGGAACCCGCACGCCTGCGGCCGCGACCATCGAGACGAGGGGAATCGACACCTTGTCTCCGACGCCTCCGGTGGAGTGTTTGTCGATCTTGGCACCTACGATCTCGCCGAGATCCAGTACCTCCCCGGAGTGCAGCATCGCGTCGGTCCATACGGCGAGCTCATCCGGATTCAAGCCGGAGAAGAAGATCGCCATCGTCATCGCCGCCATCTGGTAGTCGGTGACGAATCCATCCGTGTACTTCTCGATCAGCCACCTGATCTCGCGGGGTGATAGCTCGCGACCGTCTCGCTTGTGCCGAATGAGGTCGACTGCATTCATGAGCGGACCACCCTACCATCGCGCACCGTGATCCCTTCAGTGGCCAGGCGGCGGGCCTGCTCGCCCTCGCATCCCGGTACCAGCCGGCCTTGTGACGACACCACCCGCCACCAGGGGACACCTGAGGAGGTGCGCAGGATATTGCCGACCGCCCTGGCTGCGCCGGGGTGACCTGCTTGCGCGGCGATCTCGCCGTAGGTCACCACCTCACCTGGGGCCAGCCTGGCGATTGCGGCAGCTACATCGTCGTGGAAGGCGGACATCAGAGCGTCCCGAAGAGCCTGTCGCCCATGTCACCGAGACCGGGCTGGATGAAGTAATTGGCGCTCAAGTCCCGATCGAGCGACGCGGCGACGATCCGCACGTCAGGATGATCGCGCTCCATGCGCTCGACCCCGGCGGGTGCAGTGACCACGCATAGCGCCGTGATGTCTCGCGCGTCGTGCTCCTTGACCTTGTCGACGGCCCACGAGAGGGATCCGCCCGTTGCGAGCATGGGTTCGAGGATCAGAACCCTGGTGTTCGCCAGGTCGGGAAACTTCGTGTAGTACTCCTGCGGTTCCGCCGTCTCCTCGTCACGCTGCACTCCCGCATATCCGACCCGGACCCCGGGCATGAGGTCGAGCACGGCCTGTAGGAGTCCGAGACCGGCCCTCAGGACGGCAACCGCGACGATCGCGCGGTCGAGCCGGACACCTACCGTCTCCTCGAGTGGTGTCTCCACGGGAATCTGGCGAGTGGGGATATCGGTTGTGGCCTCCAGGAGGAGCGTGTACGCCAGGCGGCGCGTGGTCTCCCTGAAACGTTCCGTCGAGGTGGTGCGGTCACGGAGGACTGTGAGGTAGTGCTGGGTGAGGGGATGATCGACGATGGTCAGGCTCACGCGGTTCCTTCCGACGTCACGAAGGGTACTCGGTCGATGACTACCCTCCCGCCGATGAGAACCGCTACCGCCGTCGGCGATGCCGTCGTCATCGCCATCTTGACCATCGTTGGATTCGCCACCCACGAGACCCTCGGCCAGACCGGACGACTGCTGGTCACGATCGGCGCATTCCTCGCAGCGTGGGCTTTCGTCGCTCCATGGTTCAGGGTCTTTGACGAGAGAGTGGTTCGCAACATCCGAACGGCATGGGTCGTGCCACTCGCCTGGATCGCTGCCGCGCCACTTGGTGCGGTCGTCAGGGGGTTGATACTCGGGATCGACGTGTCACCGATCTTCGTGCTGGTCATGACCGCCGTTACCGGCGCGGGGCTGGTGCTGTGGCGAGTGGCTCTAACTGCCTTCGCGAGGTGACGACATAGCCTGGCTCGCTGCGCCGGCTGGTACGTGGTACCTGGTACTTGGTACGGCGGGCAAAGCCCGCCTCCCCGGTACACTTCTTCCGTGTTCGAATCCCTTTCTGATCGGCTGAGTGGTGTCTTCACGCGCTTGCGCGGGAAGGGACGTTTGGGCGATGCGGACGTCGACGCAGCCCTCCGTGAGATCCGTCTCGCGCTCCTGGAGGCCGATGTCAACGTGTCGGTGGTCAAGACGTTCCTCGCACGAGTGCGCGAGCGGGCGGTAGGGATCGAGATCACCAAGAGCCTCACGCCCGGACAGCAGGTCGTCAAGATCGTCAACGAGGAGCTCATCACGACGCTGGGCCGTGAGGCCGCGCCGCTGACGTCCGCCCGTCCGGCGACGATCCTCATGGTTGGGCTTCAAGGTTCCGGCAAGACGACCTCGGCAGCGAAACTGGCCAGGCTCCTGAAACAGAAGGGGCGCCGGCCGCTGCTCGTCGCCGCCGACCTTCGGCGCCCGGGTGCAGTCGACCAGCTCGTCAGGTTGGGGGAGCAGGTCGGAGTACCGGTCGCGATCGACCGCAAACTGCCGAGGCTCCTCAAGACCGCGATGCAGCAGACCAAGACCGACGGCTATGACGTTGTGATCATCGACTCTGCGGGACGCCTCCAGATCGACAAGGAGCTGATGAGAGAGCTCTCCGATGTCGAGAAGGCGGTAGATCCCGACGAAGTGTTGTTGGTCGTCGATGCGATGACGGGCCAGGACGCGGTCAGGGTCGCCCGGGGGTTCCTCGAACACGTCGACGTGACCGGGATCGTACTGTCGAAGCTCGACGGGGATGCACGAGGCGGGGCGGCGATCTCGGTCCGTGAGGTCACGGGTTGCCCCATCAAGTTCGTCGGCGTGGGGGAGAAGCCCGAGGACTTCGAGTCGTTCCACCCGGACCGGATGGCCTCGCGAATCCTCGGTATGGGCGACGTTCTGACACTGATCGAGAAAGCCGAGAACGCATGGGATGTGACCGAGGCCGAGGCGATGGTCGACAAACTTCGAACGGCATCGTTCACCTTCGAGGACTTCCTCCAACAGCTCAAGCAGATTCGCGGAATGGGCGCACTCGACCAACTGCTTGCTATGCTGCCCGGCGCCGGTTCAATGCTTCGCAACGTCCAGATCTCGGACAAGGATCTGGGCAAGGTGGAAGCGATCATCCGTTCGATGACCCCGGAGGAGCGTCGAAGGCCCAAGCTGATCGACGGCAGCCGGAAGCGAAGGATCGCCGCAGGCTCGGGTTCGTCGGCGCAGGAAGTGAACGGGCTGCTGAAGCAGTTCAACGACGCACAGAAGATGATGAAGATGATGGCCCAGGGCAAAGCGATCCCTGGTCTGAGGAAGCTGAGGTGACGACATGGCGGTGAAGCTCCGCCTGATGCGGATGGGAAAGAAGAAGCAGCCGACATACAGGGTCGTGGCCGCCGACGTGCGGTCCCCCAGGGACGGACGCTTCATCGAGATCATCGGCCGGTACGATCCCCGACAGGATCCCTCACTGATCGAGATCGACAACGACAAGGCGCTCGCGTGGCTCAGGAATGGAGCGCAACCGACCGACACGGTGCGGCGTCTTCTCGAGAAGTCCGGTGCCTGGTCTGCATTCAAGGTCGCCAAAGGACAGATCCACACGGTCGGGGGCGACAAATGAGCCGCGGTGCCATCGTCGAGAATGTGGTCGCGTACATCATCTCGCAGATCGTCGACCACCCGGACGAGGTCGATATCACGCTCGTCGAAGAGGGACCGGAGGACGTCGTCGTTGAGGTCAGGACCGTGAAGTCCGACATGGGCCGTGTCATCGGCAGGAGAGGACGGGTCGCCAGGGCCGTTCGAACACTCGCCAAGGCCGCCGGGGATGAAGAGGGCCTTCACACCGGAGTCGAGTTCGTCGATTGATCGTCGGGCGCATCGTCAAAGCCCACGGAGTCCGAGGCGAGGTCGTTGTCGTGTCCGAGTCGGACAACCCCACTCGGTTCGCTCGCGGCGCCGTTCTCGACACCCCGGAAGGATCGAAGCTGGTAGTTCGGGCCAGTCGACCGCACGATGCGTCGCTCATCGTCAGCTTCGAGGGAGTCGACGACCGGACCGCCGCCGAACGACTCCGAGGGAAGGCGCTGTCCATTGAAGCCGCGGACAGGAGAGCACTCGAGCCCGACGAGTACTGGCCGGAGGACCTCATCGGCTTGCATGTCCGAGATCAGGAAGGAGCCCCACTCGGCGAGATTGTGGACGTCGTCATCGGGGCGCAGGATCGACTCGTCGTACAGACCTCTAGGGGTACGGTGGATGTGCCGTTCGTCCGCTCGCTTGTACCGCACGTCGACATCTCGGGTGGATTCGTGACGGTGAACCCGATTCCCGGCCTGTTCAGTTGACGACGAGATCCACCGACACGTCCTGATCGCCGCCTTCGCCAACGACGAGTTGCACGGCCCCTTTCGGACCGGACTCGAACACCACGGAGAACTCCCCCCACGCTTCGAGATAGTCGGTCGCCGTCGTCACCTGCTGCGACGCGATCGAACCTCCCTGCAGGATCCGAACGACCACGTTTGCTTCGAATGTTCTCGCGTACCCCGAGACGGTCAGCGGGTAGGTCGCCTCGGGTCCCCTCGGGGTGAGGAGCACCACGACGTCGCTTCGCGGGGCGAGTGAGGGGAGCTCTTCCCCACCCGGCTCGAGCTGCACCACGACCCTGGCTGGTGACTGGACGATCTCCGCGCGCGCCATCGCAGGTGCCGACAGGTGGGCGTCGATGTAGAGGGACCCATCCTGCGACCGAACCACGTACGCCCGATCGACCAGCGCTGATTCGAAGACACCGTCGGTGATGCTGGTGTCGGCGATGTCGGGAAGTGCGATCCTGATCACTCCGATGTCACGAAGGAACTCGACATCGACGTTGCCCGCCGAAGTCGCGGGTGCACCCGCCTCCGTCGTGAAACCGATCACGAACTGCTCGCATGCTCCGTCCTGATCGGTGTGGAGAGCGGAGATGCGGCTGGCGTCACCGTTGACGTGAAACGAGAGGAGCTTTCCGCGGTCGGAGAACTCCCCTCCGCACGATGGCGCGGTCGTCGTAGTGGAGGACGGAGCGGTCGACGTCGTTGCCGGCGATGTCGAAGTCTCAGTGGAGCCGCTTGGCAGCGTCGTGCACCCTGCCACCATCCAGATGGTGACGAGCAGGAGACCTCGGGGTCGCCTCAGAGTTGATCTCCCATGAGTTCGAGAAGGTCTACGACGCGGCTCGAATAGCCCCACTCGTTGTCGTACCACGACACGACCTTGACGAGGTTGCCGTTGATGACGTTGGTGAGCGCCGAGTCGAAGATGCTCGAGTGAGGATTGCCCACGACGTCGCTGGAGACGATCGGGTCGACGTTGTACTCGAGGATGCCCGCGAGTGGACCCTCGGCCGCCGCCTGCATCGCTGCGTTCACCTCGGCGGCCGTCACGTCACGATTCAGCACGACGACGAGGTCGATGAGTGATCCGTCCGGGACAGGCACACGCATTGCCATGCCATCCATCTTGCCGGCGAGGTCGGGGATCACGAGGCCTATGGCCTTCGCCGCGCCGGTCGTTGTCGGGGTGATGTTGGCGGCGGCGGCGCGTGCTCGCCGAAGGTCGCTGTGCGGCATGTCCAGCAGGCGCTGGTCGTTCGTGTAGGCGTGAACCGTGGTCATGAAACCCCGTTCGATGCCGAACGAGTCGTTGAGCACCTTCGCGACCGGCGCGAGGCAGTTAGTGGTGCACGATGCGTTCGATACCAGGACATCGTCAGGACTCAGCGCGTCCTGATTGACGCCGAGGACGATGGTCGCGTCCATGGGATCCTTTGCGGGTGCGGTCAGCACGACATGCTTGGCCCCCGCCTCGATGTGGAGGTTGAGCTTCTCCCTCGTTCTGAACACTCCGGTCGACTCGACGACGACGTCGACACCGAGTTCCTTCCATGGGAGTTTCGACGGGTCCCGCTCCTCGAGCATCTTGACCGATTGGCCGCCGGCGTGCATGACGCCTTCTTCGAGGGTGATGGTGCCGTTGAAGCGACCCATGTTGGTGTCGTACTTGAGCAGGTGGGCGAGCGTTGCATCGTCCGTGAGGTCATTGACGGCGACGATCTCGATTGGCGTGCTCTCGCGCGCGGCCACGATGCGATACACGGCGCGCCCGATTCGGCCGAAACCGTTGATGGCGATCTTCATGGAGTTCCTCCTGGACCTGGGGAAATCGACCCTTCGATGTTACCCGCTGGAGAGACCCTCGCTGCGTGATAGCGTGTGGGGCTATGTCGCATCCGCCATTCGATCCCGAGCTGGCTCTCGACTATCTCGTGGGCCGCAGACCCTCAGAACCGCTGTACAGAGAGGCGAGCCGGCTCCGTGACGAGGGTAAAGGGAGGACCGTGACATACAGCCGAAAGGTGTTTGTGCCTCTCACCACGCTGTGCAGGGATCGGTGCACCTACTGCACATTCGCGAAGCCGCCCGGCGCGGGCGGGGAGTATATGACGCTCGACGAAGTGTTCGATCTGGCACGTGTAGGGGAGCGGTACGGCTGCACCGAGGCGCTCCTCACACTCGGTGACCAGCCAGAAGACCGGTGGCCGGCGGCACGCGCGTTCTTGGAGGAACGCGGCTTCGGATCGACGATGGCGTACGTGCAAGCGGCATCCGAGCTGATCGTTGAGCGAACATCGCTGTTCCCCCATGCCAATCCCGGAGTCATGACACCAGCACAGATCGAGGCGCTCAGGCCGACCAACGTGTCGATGGGTCTGATGTTGGAGAACATCTCAGATCGTCTGACCGAACCGGGCATGCCGCACTTCGGGAGCCCTGACAAGGTCCCCTCCGTGCGAGCGGGGACGATCGAGTCGGCGGGCAGAGCGAGCGTCCCTTTCACGAGTGGCATCCTCGTCGGCATCGGCGAGACGCCACAGGAGATCGTCGAGAGCTTGATGATGCTCGCATCTCTCCATGCCCGCTATGGGCATCTCCAGGAAGTCATCGTGCAGAACTTCCAGCCGAAGGCCGACACACCCATGCGAGCTCGAACGACACCGACGCCCGAGTTCATGGCAACGGTTGTTGCGATCGGGAGGTGGCTCTTCGGTCCCACGATGAACATTCAAGTACCGCCGAACCTCACCGATCGATTCGAGCGGTACCTCGACGCAGGGGTCAACGATTGGGGTGGAGTGTCGCCGATCACGATCGACTGGGTGAACCCCGAACGTCCCTGGCCGCATCTCGAGGACCTGCGGACCAGAACCGAGACTGCCGGGTTTGATCTCAGAGCGCGCATGCCCGTGTACCCGGAGTTCATCGACGCGACATGGGTCGATCAACGGATGCTGAGCCGGCTCCGAGGTGAAATCGACGGGTCGGGGCTGGTCGCGGCATGATCACGTTCTCTCGCTCATCGAGCCGTGTGGTCAGAGAGATCCCGGCTGCATCGATCGAGACCATCGACGACTTGGCACGAGAGGAAGTCCTGACGGTCTCCCTCGGAGTTGGAAGTGGAGAGCCACTCGCGTGGGTGCTGCGGCCCGATGAGATCAGAACCGATGTTCCAGGATGGCGCCTCACGGTGCTGGACACAGGGACGAGGGCCGATGTCCTCGACGCGCTGTCTCGCAGCGGAGCCGCCTATCTGCGATCCGATCGCCCGCGCGAAGCCTCATCGATCGTCGGTCTTCCGGGTGTCTCGGCGTGCGTTTCGACGTTCGCCGAGACTGTCGACGAGGCGGTGGCGGCGGTCCGAGCAGGAGCTGGTGACCTGTTGCTGGCAGGGTGGGACGATGCGCAGGTCGCGGCCCTGCGGGACGCGCTCGGTGGGAGGTTGGTCGAACGCGCCGGCATTCCGCTCGGCGTGCCGATCGACGATCTGCGCGCTCACCTCCCTCGAGCATCGTGGACGGCGTACCTCCACCACGTCGACGCTTCCGGGGCCGTACGTCCCGACACCTCGTGGGCTCCAGGGAAGGACCTGCCGGTTCCAGCCCCTGATACCCGACTGTCTGCGGAGTGGACCGATTCGGCCTGGGCAGCTGCCGGCACTGCCCGAGAGCCCCTCGTTGGTGCTAGTGCGAATGTGAGCGGCATCCTGTACCGGTCCTTGTCTGGCAGCAGGCCGTCTAGGTCCGAGCTGTCGGAGCTGCTCCGGGCCCGTGGGAGCGACGTGGAGGCGATCGCGTGGGCCGCGGACAGACTACGGGAGCGTGCAGTCGGAGACACGGTCACGTACGTGATCAATCGGAACATCAACTACACGAATCTGTGCACCTACAAGTGCCGGTTCTGCGCATTCTCGAAAGGGCCCCGAAGCCTGAACCTTCGCGGAGAGCCGTACCTGATGAGTGTTGAGGACGTCGTTGCCATGGCGATCGAAGCCTGGGGGAGGGGTGCGACAGAAGTGTGCCTCCAAGGGGGCATCCATCCGGGGTTCACAGGTGACTTCTATGTGGAACTGGTGGAGGAGATCAAGGCCGCCGTCCCCTCGATGCACATCCACGGATTCACACCCCTTGAGGTCTGGCAGGGTGCCGAAACACTTGGCGTGCCTGTCCGTGACTATCTCCGTCGTCTCCGGGACGCTGGCCTCGGGACCCTTCCCGGCACTGCGGCCGAGATCCTTGACGATCGGATACGGCGACACCTTTGCCCGGACAAGATCACTACGTCGGAATGGGCCGATGTGATGATCACCGCGCACGAACTCGGTCTCCGGTCGACTGCGACGATCATGTTCGGCCACATCGACGACGCGGACTCCTGGGCACATCACCTCGACGTGATCCGAACCGTTCAGGAACGGACAGGAGGCTTCACGGAGTTCGTGCCGTTGCCGTTCGTGCACATGGGAGCCCCCATCTACCTGGCGGGTGACGCACGACCGGGGCCGACATGGGATGAGGTCGTGCTCGTGCACGCCGTCGCCAGGATTGCCTTCGACGGCTTGATTCCGAACATCCAGGCATCATGGGTCAAACTCGGCGAGGATGGCGCCACACGCCTGTTGCAGGCCGGGTGCAACGACGTGGGCGGCACGTTGATGGGGGAGATCATCACCAGGTCGGCGGGGGCCTCACACGGTCAGGAGGTCACGCCCCAGGCGTTCGAATCGCTGATCCGCGCTGCCGGACGGGCACCGTCGCGTCGGACCACGCTCTACGGGGTTGACAATGTGACGTCTCTGTGACATCATAATGATGTCATGAATAGTTACGGTGCACTCACTCAGCTGGAGGAGGCGGTGTCCCGGCAGATGGCGTTTGGCGGAACGGACCCGTCAGTCGAGTCGGCCGGACGAGCGATCCTCGCCATCCTCGAACCAACCGTCCGTCAGATCGTGATGGAACTCGCGCAGCAGGCAGCGCATGAGATGTCGGCACAGCTTCCAGACTATGAGGTCGATGTGATCGTTGTGGAGGGGGAGCCGGAGCTTCATGTGCGGGCCGTCGAGTCACCCAATGAGGCGGCGGGTTCCTACGAGGCAAGGCTCACGCTTCGGCTGCCGGATGCCGTGAAGGAGATGGTCGAGAACGCCGCAGAGGGTGCAGGCGACTCGGTGAACTCATGGGTCGTGAAGGCGCTTTCGTCCAAGGCACACGTCAAGCAGGTAGGCAAGAAGGTGACAGGGACGGTGAATCTATGAGTACGCAGTCCTTCTCCGTAGGAGAACGACCAAGGGTGACGATTCGCTTGGCGTCGGGCAGTGTGCGGGTCATCGGCGGAGATCCCGGAACGATCGTGGTCGACCTCCAAGGTCGAGGCTCAGATACAACGATCGTCGAGCAGAGCGGCGACACGGTCACCGTGCGACAGGAGGAGCGGGTCTGGCGAGGATCGGTGCATGTCACCGTAACCGCCCCCGAGGGCGTGAGCGTCTCGGTCTCGCTCGCGTCGGCCGACCTCGACATCGAGGTACCCGTGGAGGATCTCACTGCGTCCCTTGCATCAGGTGATGCAAGGATCGCCGAAGTCCGCAGGGAGCTCTCGCTGAAGTCGGCGTCGGGTGACTTGGAAGTCCACAAGCTCATTGGCAAAGGCAAGGTGAACTCGGCGTCGGGCGATGTGCGGATCGACAAAGCAGAGGAAGACCTCACGGTGAACACCGCCTCTGGTGACATCACCGTCGGCGAGGCGCGCGGCGATGCGCGGCTGCATTCAGCATCGGGCGATGTGGTCGTCAGGAACTACCTCGGAGCCGACATCGGGGTGGCGACAGTCTCAGGCGACGCAACGGTGGGTCTGCCGACTGGACGTAGTGTCGATGTCGAGCTTCGCAGTCTCTCCGGCAGGATCAAGCTCCCGTCGCCATCGGGCGTTCAGCTCGAGCAGAGAATGGAAGTACAACTTCATTTCAAGTCGGTATCGGGCGACTTCGAACTGGTCAAGACGGGTTCCTGAGCGTCACCGCAGTACCAGTTGCGCTGAAGATCACACTTCGCCCGACCTCATGGACCGCGGTGCGGACGCCGACGACGGCATGTGCTCCTCTGGAGAGGGCCTCATCCACCAGCGTCTGCAGGGCCGCCTTCCGGGCCCCCGCGAGATTGCCGGCTTCGGCGATGGTGGCGTCGCCTGCGACGATACCGAGGAACGTGTCCACTTCCCACGCACCGACGCCGGATGTAGTGGTCACGATGGGGCGCCACGTCGAGCGGCCCCCGTCCTGGCGTATCCACCCTTGAGCTGCGCTGCCCCAGTTCGAACCCCACGCGACGCTGGGACTCTCGATCAACCCTGGCTCTGTCTGCGTGCCTGAGGCACCGGGCTCGCCTGGCTCGACGGCGGAGACTGCCGAGGCGACTGCTTCGTCGAGGTCTGGTTCGGGTTCGATCGGTTCGGTCTCGGCCGTGTCTGTGTCGAAGGGTTCGAGGTCTTCGTCGGGTGTTTCGATGGCGGAGAGT
>Ga0315535_1002193_pt1 | contig 12691 bp, 9 predicted proteins | sample SalMarSW160220MG_2_FD_203092 | JGI IMG/M metagenome (GOLD analysis project Ga0315535, IMG submission 203092) | Salt marsh sediment microbial communities from the Plum Island Ecosystem LTER, Massachusetts, United States - Salt Marsh Sediment SW1602-20 ...
TCTTCAGATGATTCAGGGTCATTTGGATCTTTATCGGGAATCAACCTTCCCGAAAACCAGCTCATTGCCAGATCAAAATGGTGTGGCCATAATTGTACCGGGCTTTTCATTCCCGTTAATTCGGAACGGAATGAATTGAGAATTGAACTGACTTCTTTCAATGCAATCCAGTAATTGGAAACGGCTTCCTGATCATATCTTCCCGATTTGCCGTCACGGAATACTTCTTTATTAATTGAAGTTTTTACGCCTATTTCTTTCAGGAGACTGCAGGTTTCTTCACACAAAGCACTCAGTGATTGTCCTGTTAATTTGATTCTTTTTATTTCTCTGAAATTTGATTCAATTATGATGTGATGATTCATAAAATCAAAAATCAGTTCAAAGTTCTGTCCCGGTGTATTTTTATCTTTCGGAATCGGTGTGGTTGATAAACCTTTATCCGTAATTCGCAAGCTTATGTGCCACCAATGAGGATGTGGTACACTTAAACTTTCTTTTATTGCACCAGCCATTTTGCAATATTTATGCAGAGTATCTCGAGTATCTTTCCAGTTAGCCAGAGTCAGTGATGGTAGATTAAGAGTGCTCATCTTTCTCTCCTAATTTTTGTTGACTCCTCCCGAATACCATTATACATAAAATAAAATTAAAAGTCATTATTTGTTAGGGTAGGTAACCACACATAGAATTATTTTTGAGCTATTTTTAGGAAACCAAGAAAATTTAGTGATTAAATTTACAGGACATAATTGTTCTTCAAATCAATTTAGTGGATTGCAAATATTTGTTGTTGATAACAGTTGGTTGTTGACCGATTTTCATTTTAAGTAACTTTTTTAGCTTAGGGTAATCCTAAATTAAAATTCTTATATTTTAATTATGATTGATTACAATAAACCATTCGATGAATATATATTGTTAACGAAGGATTTTTTAAGAAAAGAAAGTGTCTTCCCCAAAATTGATCCTGCAAAAAGCGAAGAAATTTTGGAATCCATATCTCCATTTGAATTTAAAACAGACACTTTCTCCAGGATCAATAACAGGAAAAGAGGAATTTTACTGGTTCACGGATTTATGGATACTCCTTTTGCCATGAGAGATATCGGAGAATATTTTAGTTCGAAAAATTTTTTGGTTCGTTCAATCTTACTTCCCGGACATGGAACCACACCCGGACATCTTTTAAATATAAAGCTGGAGGAATGGTTTGCAGCTATTGAATACGGAATAAAAAACTTGGAGAAAGATGTCGATGATGTTTACATACTGGGTCTTTCTGCCGGCGGGGCGCTTGCTTTTTATTACGGATTAAATCCGGGCAATTTGAAAATCAGCGGAATCGCTGCAATTTCTCCCTCAATTAAAATATCTGCACTTGCACAGTTTGCGAGAGTAGTTGGGGTATTTAAAAAGTGGAAAAGAATTGAAAAAGATCAGGATTATGCAAAATATGAATCTTATCCTGTAAATGGAGTTTACCAGATCTATCGTCTTACTGAAATGTTGAAAGAAACCAAAAATAATTTAAGTATACCTGCAATAATTGTTTTAAGTGAAGATGATACAACCGTTCTTCCCGAAGCAACTTTGGATTTTTTTTCCGAAAAATTAACAGGAAGAAAAAAATTAATTGTTTATAAGAATAATCCTAGTAAAAATTCAGATCCATTAATTGAGGAGAAAGAAAGTTCTTACCCTGAGTTAAATATCCTTAATTTTTCACACGTGTCAATACACATCTCGCCGGATAATCCGCATTACGGAAGAAATGGAGATTATAAAAATTGCCTGCATTATTCGGATGACACTAAAAAGTTTAATGAATGTAAATCCGCAGAAAATAAAATAGTTAAATACGGGGAAACGAACCTGATTGACGAGAAGTTAATTCCGGGAAATGAAATCTTTCGCAGGTTAACTTTTAATCCTGATTTTAAAAATATGTGTGAAGGGATTTTTACATTTTTAAATCGGGCTAAATAAAAGATTATTCTTCAAGTACAATTGAATCTGTAGATGTCCCGAGTTTTTCCAGTATGACCTGAATATCCTCAACAAACTTATCGGGACCACATACATAAAAATTCTGATTAAAATCCTTTACCAGTTCTTTAAGAAAATTTTCATCGATCTTTCTGTTGTCATATTTATCTGATTTTTCCCTGGTTAGTGTGTTATAAAAGTCCTTTCCCAGCATCTTTTCAAATTCATCCTTTAAGATGATATCTTTTTCAGTTTTATTTGATAATATAAGCCTGTTCCCTTCTATCTTTCCATCTTTATACAGCTGTCTGAAAATTGCAATAAACGGTGTAACACCAGCACCACCGGCAATAAATACGCCCGGGCTCTTATAATGAATAGCACCCCAAACATCGTGGATAATAATCTCATCACCTTCTTTCAATTCGTCGAGCGCTTTTGTCACACTATCGCGTTCTTTATAAATTTTTATTGTGAATTCAAGTTCCGCATCATCATTCAGACTTGTAAAGGTAAATGGTCTTTTCTCATCTTTTAATTCTGGCTTATTGATCGATGCTTCTGTTGCTTGTCCCGGGGTGAATGAATAACCATCCGGTTTTTGAACCCGGAATCTTTTTACGTCGTGAGTTACATTTTCTGTTTTAAGAATTTTTACTATGTGTTCTTCCATTGTATTTATCTTTTGTTAATTATTTAAAATACTTTTTTAACATTAAAGTTTTATCTGTTAAAGTCAATCTCATGATGTGATTTGGAAGACGTGGCTTTTGTATTAATAGATATGTATTTAGGTTTACTATCAACAAGAGGAGAAAATATCATGGAAGCTCAAAAAGAAGATAAAATAGCAAAATTTGATTCCTTTATTGGCAAATGGGAATTAGGATATAGCGTACCTGAAAGTATTTTCAGCAAGGCAGACAAAGGCAGCGGAACAGGTGAGTTTAAAAGAGAACTTAATGATAAATACGTAGTGTTTAATTACTCATCTCTTCTGACAGCAGGAAAAGCATCCGCACACGGAATTTTTGCCTGGGATGAAAAGATTAATGCTTACAGATATTGGTGGTTTGAAGATTCAGGCAGTTTTATGACGGCGACCTGTAACTTCATTAATGAAAATACTTTATTTATGAATTGGGAAAACAGCTTGTTAATTCAAACATTTACTGTAGAAAGTCCCGACAAAATATTATTAAAAATGGAGTATCCTTCATCTGAGGGGAAATACCTGCCCGTTTTAGAAGTAATTTTGAGAAGGTTGTAAAATAATACATATATGTTGGTAGCTGCAGTCTACTGTAGCAGAAAGGTTGCGGCTACCAGTTCAATAGACTTATTTAACAAGCCAGAGATAATCGCCATAGCCTTCTTCTTTCATTTTTTCTTTTGGGATGAAACGCATTGCTGCAGAATTCATACAATATCTTAAACCGGTTGGAGCCGGTCCATCATCAAAAACATGACCAAGGTGCGAGTTACCATCTTTACTTCGTACTTCAACTCTTAACATTCCGTACGAGTTATCAGGTTTTTTCACTATATACTTCTCATCTATCGGTTTTGTAAAGCTGGGCCAGCCGGTTCCTGATTCAAATTTATCTTTCGAGCTAAACAGAGGTTCACCGGTAACAATATCAACATAAATTCCGGCTTTATGATTATCCCAGTATTTGTTATGGAATGCACGTTCAGTTGCACTATGCTGGGTTACATCGTATTGAAGATCTGTTAATTTCTTTTTCAGCACTTCGTCAGAAGGTTTTTTATACACTTTATTATCATCCTTCCATGTATTCATAATAAATTCATCCCTGCCGGACGCCTTGCGGTAACTATGATATCGATCGGGATTCTTTTTATAAAAATCCTGATGATAATCTTCAGCAGGATAAAATGTTGTGAACTTAATAATTTTGGTTACAATTGGCTTATCAAATATACCTGATTTATCAAGCTCTTTTTTAGAGTTTTCCGCTACTTCCTTTTGCTCTTCATTGTGGTAGAAGATAGCAGATGTGTATTGAAATCCTCTGTCGTGAAAAGAGCCGCCTCCATCTGTCGGATCAAACTGGTGCCAGTAAATATCGATGATCTCCGAATAGCTGATAACTTCAGGATCATAATAAACCTGAACAGATTCACGGTAACCTGTCTTTCCGCTTGATACTTCTTTATAAGTAGGATTTTTTTCTTTTCCTCCTGCAAAGCCTGAAATAACCTTGGTTACACCTGTAACTTTTTCAAATGGTGCTTCCATACACCAGAAGCATCCGCCCGCAAGTGTTGCGACTTCTTCGTTTCCACTCGTTCCAACAGGTTCTGTTTTCATTTCCTTATTTATGCTACTAGCTTCCTGTTTTGTGTTTGTTTTTGAACAGGCAGTAGCGAGTATAGCAAGTGCGAAAATTATATTTAATAATGTCTTCATAATAATTCCTAATGATAATGATTTTACTTTTTGAGTTCCAGACTTAAAATCTGTACGAATAAAAATATAGGTGATTTATCACGGAATGGTCACAAAAGATTGGATTTTTTACAGAATTAGTATTTTGAACGATATAATCACTCCTGCTTTTTGGGGGGCTATATTTTAAACAAGCCACTCACCCCCCTGCTTCAAATGCAATATCAAAACAAATGAAAATTTTGATTACACTAATAGTTTAAAATAAAACACTTGTCAATCTTCAGACTTTCTGGCTTTGAGGCTAATCTCAAAATTTTTGGTGATCTTATTTTCTTTAAGCTGAAGATCAACCTTTACTCCGGTTTTATGCAGGAAGAAATCATTTGTTGATATTGTATCGGGAATAAAACCAACTATAATAGATCCAGATATTAATTTATCGAGCTCTTTTCTTGCTGAAGACCCGGTGTTATATATAGCAGTTGCTTCAGCCTGGTAAACACCTGAATTGTTTGAGACAAATATCATCCTTTTAGTCTGAGTTTGATAAAACATACATATCATTGCCGGATCAGTATTATCCTGGTGGACAGGCTTACCGTAAGTTTGGATTACTTTGGTCGCACTTTTTCCTATCATTTTATGGACACTGATATCTTGTGCATATACAAACAATGGAAATAATATCAGGATGATCAGAAACGATTTGAAACTTTTCGTCTTCATTATGTCTCCTCTATAAAGAATTTCGAAATTAGATTTGAAATTGATGCAGGTAGTTAATGGGGTAAATTTGATTGCCCCTGATGAAAAAGTTAGAGAAAAGAAGATGTGAGAAATTTTAGTGTTCATTTCAGTCACATCAGGCAAAAAATACGATTTAAAATTAGCTTAAAACACTGATTAAATCAACGGGGAAGCAAATAGCAAGGAAAGGGTTCCGGTTTTATTTATTTCCTTGTAAAAGCAAAGCAAGGAGGTCTAATCGCTTGTAATATAATGAATTAGGGATTTTTTGGGGAATTAATTATGACGGATTACTGGTAGTTCACAAACTGGGTTGGGAAGTCGAAATCTGATTCTTTTACAACCCGGATTACACCCTGTAGATCATCCTTCTTAGCTCCTTGCACCCTGATTCTTTCATCCATAATCTGTGTATTTACTTTCAGCTTAAGGTCTTTGATGAGTTTTGTGATTTTCTTAGCATTATCTTTTGAGATACCGCTTTGAAGATTGATCTTCTGTTTTAAACGACCGCCAGCTGCGGGTTCCGGTTCTTCAGGCTTCATTACCTTAATTGATAATCCCCTTCTTATAAATTTTGTTTGAAGGATATCAAGCGATTGTTTACGCGAGTAATCGTCTTTTGTGTTGAGATTAATGATCTTATCCTTTTTATTCAGTTCAAGCTCAGTCTTAGAATCTTTAAGATCATATCTTTGATGAATTTCCTTGATTGCCTGATTAATAGCGTTATCTACTTCCTGGAAATCTATTTCAGAAACGATATCGAATGATGAATTTTTTGCCATAGTGTTTAAATGATTTTGTTATGATTCTAAAATATAAGTAATTAAACTACAAAGTTAATTACATTTTACCGGAAGCATCCTGGTGCTGCTCCTCGAAGTTATTTTCCGTTGAGTTCTCAGTTTTATTTAATCGCTTAACGTTTTTACTAAATTCTATCAGGTATTGCAACAAGTCTTCGGGGTGAGGGAAGTCATTTTTAATTACCAACCTCATAACATCTTTTTTCTGTTCGAAGTTAATTTTGTCTTTATGCTCATCAAGAATGAATCTCATCATTTCAACAAAATTGTATTTATAATATTCTTCCTTTTCTCCTTTTGGAAGAATTATTATTACCACGTTCCGCCGTATTATTATTCTTTCAAACAGAGCGAAAGAAGCATAAAACCTTAGTTTTGCGGCTAAAATCAATCTGTTTACTAAAGCCGGGATATTTCCAAATCTATCAGTCATTTCTTCAACTAATTCATTTAATTCTTTTATTGTTTTAACAGCGTAAAGCGCAGTATAAAAATTTAAACGATCTGTTTGCTCAGGCATATAAGTTTCGGGAATTCCTATATCGAAGTAGGTATCTAATGTTGGTTCGGTCCGTTTTTCTGTTTTAGGAAGAGTTTTGAATATCTCTTTGAATTCCTGGTACTTCAGTTCTTCAACAGCCTGGTCGATCATCTTTAAGTAAAGTTCAAAACCAATTTCATTAATGAATCCGGTTTGTTCTTTACCCAGAAGATTTCCTGCTCCACGTATTTCAAGATCGCGCATTGATAAATTAAATCCTGCTCCGATTTCAGTAAACTCTTCAATTGCCTGCAATCTGCGTAGAGCTTTTTTTGTAATCCCACTTACAGACGGAACGATAAAATGTGCAAATGCCTGTCGTGTGGATCTTCCTACTCTTCCTCTTAACTGGTGGAGCTCTGCCAGCCCGAATCTATCCGCACGGTTAACAATTATTGTATTAACATTTGGTATATCAATTCCCGACTCTATAATTTTTGTTGAAAGCAGCACATCAAATTTTTTATTTAGAAAACCGTGGATAACATTTTCTAATTGCGTAGCTTTCATTTGTCCGTGTGCGATTCCAATTTTTATTTCAGGAATATGTTTGGTGAGATATCCGGCAAGTTTATCAATTGATTGCACCCGGTCGTGAACAAAGTAAACCTGTCCGCCTCTTCTTAATTCGTTCAAAATCCATTCTCTAATTTTAAGAATATCGAAAGTGGCTACGTTTGTAATTATCGGCTGCCGGTTTGGTGGTGGTGTTGCAATAATAGATAGATCCCGGGCGCCAAGGAGTGAAAGATTAAGTGTTCTGGGTATGGGAGTAGCCGTTAAAGTAAGGGTATCAACATTTACTTTAACGGACCGAAGCTTTTCTTTTGCAGATACTCCAAACCGATGCTCTTCATCAATCACAAGTAGCCCTAAGTCCTTAAATTTAATATCTTTAGAGATTAATCTGTGAGTTCCGATTACTACATCTACTTTGCCATTTTCAAGTTTTTTTAGTGTTTCGGTTTGTTGTTTTTTTGTTTGGAATCTTGATAACATTGCAACGGAAACCGGAAATTGAGTTAACCTGTCTTTAAAAGTATTAAAATGTTGTTCCGCCAGAATAGTAGTAGGAACGAGTAGCGCAACTTGCTTTCCGTCCTGCACTGATTTGAAGGCGGCTCTAACAGCTATTTCAGTTTTACCAAATCCAACATCACCGCAGACAAGTCTATCCATTGGATTTTCTGCTTCCATATCAGATTTAACATCCACAGTTACTTTTTCCTGGTCGGGTGTATCTTCGTAAAAGAATGAAGCTTCCAGTTCCTTTTGCCATACAGTATCAGCGCCGAATTTATATCCTTGTGTCGCTTTCCTTTTAGCGTACAATTCTATCAGGTCGCGAGCGGCTTCTTTAATCTTCTTTTTTGTTCTTCGTTTGGTGTTATTCCATTCATTGCTGCCAAGTGTTGAGAGACTTGGCTTTAAATTTTCGTTTGAAGAATATCTTTTAACTAAATTAAGATAATTCAGATTGACATAAACAATCCCACCTTCGTTATAAAGTATTTTCATTGACTCCTGTTTTGACTCGCCTATGTTAATTGTTTCGAGTCCCGAATATTTTCCAATACCATAATCTTCGTGTACTACATAATCCCCTCTTTTAATAGATGCAAAAGCTTTCGATTTAGAAGCTTTATATTTTTTCTTTCTTTGAGATCTTGTTCTATATGGCTTGTTAAATACCTGGTAGTCTGTAAGAACTATAAGCTTTTTATCCTTATGAAGAAAACCTTCTTTGATGGCTAAGGTTTCTATTTTCAATTTGTCTTTTTCAATCAGTAAACTTAGTTCATCATTGAACTCACTTAGCAAATCCATTAAACGTATTGCCTGAAGTTCATTTTCAACGGTAACGTATACATCAAAAGAATTATCAGCATATTCTTTAAATGTATTGAACAGAATATTATAATTTGCATTTATAACCGGCGGATTACTAAAACCTAAATCTATTCTATTATGTGAAGAACCAAGTTCATCTTCTAAAATCCATCTTGCTTTCCTTTGGAAGATTCTCTCAAGATCAATCTGTTCTGCCTCATGCTGCTCTTCTGCTTTTGGTTCGGGGAATTCATCCTTATCAATATTTTCTAATCCCTGTTTTGTATCGTCATTTTGGGAACTTAATTTATCAAAATTGTTCTTACTGTTTTTTAGTTCGAAATCCGATGCAATGACTAAAGGATTTTCGAGATAATCAAATATATCAGAGATCCCGTTAGTCGGATTTTCTTTCAAATTTTTAAGCTTTCCTGCTAATGTAATTTTGTCAATTTTTTCTATAGAACGCTGACTTTCAGGATCAAACTGGCGGATTGATTCTATAAAATCACCATCAAACTCGAGTCTGACGGGACCACTTTCGCTATAGGACCAGAAATCTATGATAGAACCACGAATGGAGAAATCACCCGGTGCTTCAACAAATTTATCTTGTTGATAGTCGAGCAGATTTAAATATTCTATGAGTTCTTCATAAGTTATTTCACCACCCAGCTGAATTTGTGTTGTGGTTCTGCTAATCTCTTCACTTGACGGTAAGGTTAAATTTAGAAGCGAATATGTTGAAACAACAATCAATTTATCAGTTTTAGAAATCCGGGTTAGTTTTTCCTGTATCGATTCCGGTTTGAAGTCGTTAATCAAAATGACATTTTCAATTCCGACAATTCCAAGCTCGACACCAAATTCAGAAGCGTTATTACTTTCCGGCAGGAGTACAATTAGCTGATTTTCTTTCTCTAAAAGTTCTTTAACTAATAATGCTTTTACTGTACCATAAAGAGGGGAAACAAAAAGTTTGTTGTTGCTTTCACTTAAAGATGATAAACCTTTTTGTATATCCTGGAAGAGGTTAAGTTCACTTAATTTCTTTACTAAATCGAAATGCATAGAATTCTATAATATCAGTTTATCTTAAAGGAAAATAATTTATGAAAAATCAGTTTGTAATAAAAAAGGGCTCAACCTGTGAACCCTTAATCTAAAAAACTTAGTGAATCTTTTTGTGAGGAAAAACAATCACTTCTGGAGTTCTAAAAGAACCAGTTTCTTTCCTTTCTTATTTCTTACATTAGTTGGCTTATAAGCCAATTCGTAGATAGTAGATTTTCTTATGTAAGCCTTGTACTTCATTTCTGCTTTTTTAAATTCATCATTTAAATCCCCACCTTTCATTGCCATTAAATATGCTTTTTCTTTGATCAGAGGAAGTGCATATCTTAACAAAATTATTAATGGGACAATCGATCTGCTGGTAATAAGATCGAATGAATCAGTATACTTTGATATAAATTCTTCACTTTCAACCCGCGTATTTTCAGCCACTACATTACTAAGTTTAAGTTGATCTATAAACTGCTGTACAGCCAGTAATTTCTTTTTCGTTGAATCTACCAGAACCCCGTTAAGATCAGGTCTCATAATAGCTAAAGGAATTCCCGGGAATCCTCCGCCAGTTCCGATATCAAGAAAATTGGTAGCTTTTTCAGGGATGTATTTTGTAATAAAAGCGGAGAGGAAAACATGTTTTTCAATAATCGAATCTATATCTCTTCTTGAGATAAGATTTACTTTTGTGTTTTTGTCAGCGACCAGATGAGCAAAGTAAGCAAGCCTTTCGGCTCTGGTTGATTCGGGCGTAAAGCTGTTTTCCCAACACAGCATTTTCAGTTCTTTTAGGTAATTATCTTGCATTCTTGTCATAGAAATAGCCCAAAATTACTTTTTCAAATATACCAATAAAATGGAAATATCGGAAGGTGTTACTCCTGATATACGTGAGGCTTGTCCAATAGATCTTGGTTTTACTCTGGCTAACTTTTCTCTCGCTTCAGTAGATAACGCTTTTAATGTTAAATAGTTTAATGTTAAAGGAATTTCCAGATATTCATATTTTTCCAATCTTTCAACAGCTTCCTGTTGTCTTTTCATGTAACCTTCATACTTCAGTTCGATTTCGACCTGTCTTAATGCTTCGTCGTTATTGATCAGAGAATCAAAATTCGGGTCATTATTCAGGCTGTCAAGTTTCAACAATTCTTTTAACTGTGTTTCAGGTCGTTTGCATAACTTGGAAATCGTTTCTGAAGATTCTATGCCAGATGAACCACTTGACTCTAAATAATCATTTACAACCTTAGCATGAAGTTTGGTATTCCTGCAAAGATCCAGTCCTGTGGTTATGATACGTTCTCTCTGTGATAATTCCTTATAAATATTTTTATCGACCAATCCCAACTCAGTACCATAAGGCATCAATCTTCTATCGGCATTATCCTGCCTTAATAGCAATCTATGTTCAGCTCTTGATGTGAACATTCTGTACGGTTCTTCAGTTGATTTAGTTACTAGGTCATCGATAAGAACGCCGATGTAAGCTTCGCTTCTTTTCAGAACTAATTCTTTTCTTCCTTGTACTTTTGAGGCGGCGTTAATTCCTGCCATCAAACCTTGCGCTGCGGCTTCTTCGTAACCTGAAGTACCGTTTACCTGTCCGGCAAAATATAATCCCTGGACAAGTTTAGTTTCGAGTGTATTATCGATCTGATGCGGTGGAAAGAAATCATATTCAACAGCATAGCCGGGACGAACCATTTCAACATTTTCCAATCCTTTGATTTTGTGCATAGCTTCCAGCTGAATTTCTGCGGGAAGAGAGCTGGAAAAACCGTTGAGATAGATTAGATCTGAGTCTAATCCTTCCGGTTCGAGAAACAACTGATGACTTTTCTTGTCGGAGAACCTTACGATCTTATCTTCAATAGAGGGACAATATCTAGGACCAACTCCATTTATCAAACCGGTGAACATCGGGGATTCATTAAAACCTTTTTCAAGAATTTTATGAACCTCTGAATCAGTATGTGTAATGTGACAATCTAGCTGAGGTAGATACGGAAACCCAGAAATATTTGTTTGATATGAAAATGGTTGTGGATTTTCATCGCCCGGCTGTACCCCCAACCCTTTCCAGTTAATAGAAGCTTTTGCTAATCGTGGAGGAGTTCCTGTTTTTAACCTTCCCTTTTCAAAACCAAGTTTCTCCAGTGATTCAGTCATTCCCGTTGATGGTTTCTCGCCAAACCTTCCGCCACTTGTAGATTTTAATCCTGTATGCATAAGAGCGTTAAGAAATGTCCCGGCAGAAAGTATGACAGTTTTTCCTTCTATAAACATTCCAGATTGGGTTTTAATGCCTTTGACTTTTCCATTGTCCACAATTAATTCAATTGCTGATTCTTCAACAATTTCAAGTTTTTCAGTGGTTGAAATAACATTATAAGCTTCTTCGGAATATAATTTTCTGTCGGATTGACAGCGTGGCGACCAAACCGCAGGACCTTTCGATTTGTTCAGCATACGAAATTGTATTCCGGTTCGATCAGCAATCTTTCCCATAATTCCACCCAAGGCATCAATCTCTCTAACTAAGTGTCCTTTAGCTGTTCCGCCGATTGCGGGATTACAGGACATCCTGCCTAGCGCATGTTTATCCATTGAAATTAAAGCAACTGAGCAGCCCATTCTGGCACTTGCCGAAGCAGCTTCAATTCCTGAATGTCCACCACCGATTACAATTATATCGTACATTTTATTTCGATTATTTTTCTCTGTTTCACGTGAAACCAATATTGCAAAATATCAAATGTTGTTGAAACACACATTACCAAGTTTCACGTGAAACGGTCATTTCCCTATGCAAAACTTAGAAAAAATGTTATTTAATATATCATCAGTTGTCACTGTCCCAATTATTTCAGATAGATTGTTTTCAGCCGTTCTTAAATCAACAGAAATAAATTCACCACTCATTTTTCCAAGGGACGATTTTTTTGCATTTATCAAACTCTCTTTGGCATTCTTCAGACAATTGTAATGGCGGATGTTGGATACAATTGCAGATTGCTCACTGTAGTCAGAATTCTTAAACACTCTGTTTTTCATCGATTCAAAAAGAGTATTTATTCCTTCGCCTGTTTTAGCTGAGATCAAAACATCTGCACCAGTACTAGTGTCGTTCTTTAAATCTATTTTATTCAGGACTTTCAATATATGTTCGGGTTTGTTAAGTCCAAGCAATTCATTAAACAAATCCTCCGGAAATAGCAGATTAACATCGCCTATATATAAGATGATGTCCGAGTTCTTTACAGCATTTCTGGATCTGATTACACCTTC
>Ga0315535_1002196_pt1 | contig 12685 bp, 5 predicted proteins | sample SalMarSW160220MG_2_FD_203092 | JGI IMG/M metagenome (GOLD analysis project Ga0315535, IMG submission 203092) | Salt marsh sediment microbial communities from the Plum Island Ecosystem LTER, Massachusetts, United States - Salt Marsh Sediment SW1602-20 ...
AGAGCGTATGGTTGCTGGATGACGCCTTCTGGGCCACCGATGCCGAAGAGGGTTCTGTCGCCGTCCCTGTGCGGATGGGCCTTTTGATTCCCGCAACAAGCCGGCTGAAGTTCAGCACGGATTTCGATACGTACGCGTACGAAGGATGCCACATGGAATGGGTGGGGGTCGTCAAGAGCGGCGCCACTGCGATGATCACGTGGGAAGATCCTTATACCAGAGCCAGGGTGAAGAGCGAATTGCCGGAATCTGGAGAACTTGCCGGCAGACAGGTGCTCTCACTTTCTCTTCAATTGCAGAAATCCGCGCACTCACTTCAGGTGATGTTCCCCGGCAAGGGCGATTACATGGCCATCGCAAAAGCCTATCGGCCCATTGCCGCCGAACGCGGGTTGCGGGTGCCGTGGGGGCAGAAAATAGCCGCGGTCCCGGAACGCAAAAAGCTGTTTGGAGCCATTAATTTCAAGTTGTGGGCTTGCCTTGACCGACGGATGAATGCGGCCAGCACGGAACAGAAATTTCTGGAGGTGGACTGGACGTTCGATGAAGCGGCCCAGGTGGCCGAACATCTAAAAAATGATCTAAAACTGGACCGGGTCCTTTACATCCTGGGGGGCTGGACCCATCGCGGTTACGACAATGAGCACCCCGATATCATGCCGCCCGCGCCGGAGTGTGGAGGCGGGCCGGCGTTGGCCGATTGTTCCCGTCGCGTCCAGAAGCTGGGATATGTTTTTGGCCTTCATGACAACTACCAGGACATCTATCATGATTCTCCTTCCTGGAGCGAGAGCCTCGTCATGAAGCATCGCGATGGCTCCTTGATGAAAGGCGGCGTCTGGTGGGGCGGCCAGGCATACCTCGTCTGTTCGCAGGAATCCATCAAGCTGGCGCAGCGACCGCAAAATCTTCCGGCAGTCAAAGAACTGACCCAGGCCAATTCCTACTTTGTTGACACCACCTTCGCGGCGGGGCTTTTCGAATGTTACGATCCCCATCATCCCCTGCAGAAGCCGGATGATATGCGCTGCAAGCAGGAGCTGTGCGACTACGGCCGCGGCGTCTTCGGCATCTTTGGGAGCGAAGACGGCCGCGAATGGGCCATCGCGCATGCCGATTTCTTTGAAGGGCTGACGGGGGTGAGCGGCGGTTATTTTCACAACAAGAAGTTGCTGCCGGAGACGGGCGGAAGCTCGGTCCCGTTGTTTGAGATGGTGTTTCGTGACACCATCGCCCTCTACGGAAAATACGGCTACAACATTATGAAATCGGCCGAGTACGTGCTCTACCACATCAGCATCGGGCGCACGCTCAATTATCACGCGGTCCCGCACCATCTCTATTGGAAAGACTCCAACGCCGAAGCCAAAATGCGCCACGGCGAGGGAGAGACCCATCGGGGCGGAGAGGATGTTTTCACACGCGGTGATAACGGTTGGGCGGAAGGGCTTCACGCCTTCGACCGTTTTGTGAAGAACACCTATGAAATACTTTCCCCCCTTCATGAGCTCACTGCAGAGGCGCAACTCACCAGCCATGAGTTTCTCTCCCCGGACCGAAAAGTTCAGCATACGGTTTTCCTAGGGAACTACGGGAAGACTGACGTGGTAGTGAATGCCGGCCCGGACAATTTCCGATGGAGGTCAAAGGCCGGCGGTGAAATCGTGCTGCCCCCGAATGGCTTCCTGATCGAGTCGCCTGCCTTCGTTGCCTTTCACTCTTTGGCGTGGAACGGCATTTCATATTCACCCGCGGCCGCGCCGCTCTTCACCTTGCGCAGCATGGACGGCAAACCCCTCGAGAATTCAGCGGAGGTCCGTGTTTATCATGGCTTCGGTGATGCCAGTCTGAGCTTCCGGGGGATGACGCGAAAGATCAAGAGGGAAGGATCTCTCGCCTGACAGCTTTCCAGGGATCGAGAACAAATGTCCTGGTCTCTCCGCAGCATGCGGCAGCAGGCCGGTGTTCAAAAGTACGCGCTGAAATAAAGACAACGCAGGTGGCCCATTCCTGCTCGAAATTATGCTACAACATGATAACGACCATTGCTTTGGGCGGAGGTCGACAACAAACAGACAGGGGAGGTCATTCTGAACCTCTGGCAACAGCCACGTTTCTGTTATTCTTCGGGCCGCTTCCTTCGGCGGAGGCACCATAGGAATTGAAGTAACGGTCAGCGAGTTGCAAGGACGACAGAAGGGCCTCAAAAGGGGGGAACCAGTGAGCGATTCCAAGCCGGCATGGAGCCGGCGTTCATTTCTATCGACTCTTGCCGCCACAAGCGGCGGGGCGCTTTTGCCAGGGGCAGTGTCCTGCGCAGGAGGGTCCAACTCATCCATCAACGGCAAACCGGTTGTGCCCATCAAGAGCGGACTTGGTTCCACCGGCGATGTCTGGTCCGAGGTCGGCGTAACACCCCTGGTCAACATCAACGGCACGCTGACCGTGATTGGCGGGTCGATCATACCCGCGGAATCCATGGAGCTCTATCGGCAGGGCAATGAGCACTGCGTCAGCATCAACGACCTGGAGGTGGCCGCCGGCAAGTGGATGGCGAAGCTGTGCAACTGGCCGGCCGGTTACACCGGGCTGGTCACCTGCGGGGCGGCGGCCGGGATTCTGGTGGCCTACGCCGGCATGATGACGGAAGACCTGGCGCCGCGCATCAAGGCGTGCCCCGACGTCGCCGGGTTTCCCAAAACCGAGGTGATCATTCAGAGAGCCCATCGCAATCCTTTTGATCATCAGATCCGCCAGACGGGCGCGAGGCTGGTTGAAGTGGAAACGAAAGAGGAGATGATCAATGCGATCAATCCGAAAACATTGGCCATTCACTTCCTGCACATCAATGAAGATCGTGGAAAAGTTTCCGGCAAAGAGATCCTGGAAATTGCCCGCTCGCACGGCATTTACGCGTTCAATGACGCGGCCGCCGACGTGCCGCCGATTGAACGGCTGTGGACCATCCCGCAGGAAGGCTGGGACTTTGTCGCGTTCAGCGGCGGCAAGGATATCAAGGGCCCGCAGGCCACCGGCCTGCTGATCGGCAAGGAAAAGTTGTGCCACTATGCCCTGATGAACATGAGCCCGAATGAGGACACCATCGGACGTCCCTGCAAGGTTGGCAAAGAGGAGATCTTCGCCTTCCTGAAGTCCCTGGAACTTTTCGTCCATCAGGACTATGGCAAGTCAGTGGCTGGCTTCGACCGAGACGCCCAGATGATCACCAGGGCGCTCAGCAAGTTTGGGGTCACCGAACTCCCGCGGCGCTATGATCCCAACGGCCTTGGCAATGTCACCCCTTACTACAGCTGGCAGATTGATCCGAGCAAGGTCAAGATCACCGGACGTGAGGTGATGGACCAGTTGGCCGCCACCCGCCCCCTCGCTATCGGCGCCAAGTTTAGCGGCTCCAGCGGCATGGAAGGGCGCTGGCCCGAAGGGGACACTGAAAGGAATGTCCAGGAAGGCAACCTGATGTGGAATCCCGAAACTCATTCCATTACGCCGGCGCCTACCGCCTGGAACAATGGTGAACAACCCCCAAGCGGCGACCGACACCGGCATAACCGAGACCCGCAGGTTTTCGGCTTTGCCATGTGGCAGCTCAAGGAAGGCGAGGCTGAGCTCATCACGGGCCGGCTGGTTGAAATTTTCAGCCAGGCTTCGAAAGCATAGCGTACCGTCTGGCCGGGGGCCGCATACCTTGCACTCCTCGCGATGTATGCGGCCCTTCTTTTCTTGCGAAAGGGCACGAGTTCACACGTGCCGAAAAAGAGCGCAAACGCGTCACGGCCTCAGCCGCTGGTCGGGCAGATGAAAGCGGCCGGTCCGGAAGGACCTGACAGAAATTCCGGAAAACTTTTTCAGAGCAGGAGCGGACCATGAACACAATTCACCTGACCGCCCGTGCGGCCATCCACGAAGCCAAACTTGAAGAATTCAAGGCGCTCGCGGCCGAATGCATTCGAAAGGTTCGTGAAAAGGAGCCGGGCACGCTGCAGTACGAATGGTTTCTCAATGAGGCTCAAACGGAATGCGTGGTCCTGGAGTCTTACAGAAACTCGGCTGCAGTCCTGGAACACATTGCCAACCTCGGACCCACCCTGCAAGCAATCCTCTCCCGCGGCGATTGGGCCTTTGAGTTGTTCGGGTCTCCGTCACCGGAACTGGTCAACGCTTCTGCAGGCCTGACCCTCAAAGTCTACGCTCCGCTCTAGAACGTTTGATTGATCGGGCGGGTTACGAAATCAACCTGTCGGGGCAGGAGCCCTGGTGTGGCAAGGCCGTAGCGCCGGGCTTTACCCCGGCATTTTCCAAACGCCACCGCGCCGGCTTGAAGGGCGGCGCTCAAAATCCAAGGCCAGGAAGCCGCATACATTCCAAACAACGGAACCCATGTGCAACCCGGCACCAGGCACGCCACCCGTGTAGGATGGCCCGCCAGTCCTCCCCCTGGCTAGGGTTTGGACGCGGCAGCCAGGAGTTTGGACTCGATCTTCCGAAAAGCCGCCGGGTCGCGAACGTAATCCGTAAACGATGAGATGGCGTTCGATCCCAGGCTTTTGGCTTCAGCGGGGTTTGACGCCTCCAGTTGGTGCAGCAACTCGTAGTCTTCAATTCCGGCCAGGAATGTTTCCATGCGGATGGAACTGTCGAACGTCATGTTCTGCCGGTTGGGATAGTAGATAAACGCGTCGCCGGAAGGCAGAAGCTCGGTGTTGTTGTCAATCACGGGCTGGGTGTCGAGCATGGGCTTGGGAGTCCAATAATTTCCTCCCCAATGCAGGAACCCCGTGAAGTTGTAACGGAAATCGAGCCAGGGCAGCAGTCGCGTCTTGACCAGCGGGAAGTCCATCAGGCGGTTGATGTACTTCCCCTGTGGGTAGAGGCAGGTGTAATACCAGACGGGATGCCCGCTCTGCATCCTCTGTTCCAGCACGTCGACGGCATTGTCAAACTTGCCCAGTTGCGGAACCCAGATGTCGCAATCGTTCCGCACGATATCCGGAATCTGCTGGGCATCGATGGCGTCGATGGTCTGCACCCCGGGCAGGTAGCGCCGGACGAGCGTCGCGATCTTGCCATAATAAGGAATCTCGTCTCCGTGCGCCTCGTCCAGCACGTGTTGCAAGTACATCCCTTTCCAGCCCTTGCTCTCAAGATGTTTATTGAGGGCCGTGAGGAAACTGGCCAGGAAGCGGTGGACCGCCGGCGAGTCGGGAGGCAGGGTCGTGGTAACTACCTTGCTCCCCTGGCGTTCAAAAACCTGTACGCCCAGCGACGCCGTGTAGTAGGGCCGCGTCAGTAGATGGCTGCCTTCGATGTATTTCAGGGCGCCGGCTGCCTTGAAGGTTTCCACCCAGCGGTCAAAATTGCTGAAATCGTATTGCAGCCCTCCGGCTGTCACCTTGGGCTGCACCAACGTCATCAGTGGAGTGATCACCACGTTCTGGCGGTGCGCTGCAAACACCTGGGCGACATTGTCCACCAGCTTCCACCAGCCGTCAGAGAAGGCCGCCACTCCAAAGAACTGCTGTGATCTCTGCTCATCGAGTGTGAACCAGTTGGTGACGTTCAGAGTTTGTTTTTCCGGGACCGTCGCTGCCACAACCTTCAGGTGGAAAGGAAGGCGAGCAAGCGATTGCTGGCCATCGCTGATCTGGACGGCCCCCTCGTAATCGCCCGGCGGCGTGTCCGCTGGCACGTGGATCTCAACCCAGAGGGAGTGTGTGTGATTCGCTTTGAGATCGAGCGGAAGCGCCAGCAGCGCGTCAGGGTACCAGCCGGGCGCCGTGCCCACCAGTTCATCGGAAGGTGATCCCGGTGTGTGAGAGCCGACCACGACGTAGCCCACCTGACGAATGCTTGCATTCGAGGGCGCGATGGTGTGGCCGCTGCTGTCCTTCGGCGGCTCGATGCTCGCGGTCAGCGCAGAGAACGCCGCTGTCGAGCGCAGCGCAACCTGGATATTGAGGTGCTGGTTGCGGGCGGCTGTGAATTCGCCGGCGGGTAGACCGTTGGCGCCCACGGCGTCGCCCGGAAAGACCTTGACCAGTGAATCCACGTACCAGGCCTTGAGGCCGTGAGAACCCGTTCCCGGGCCACAGGAAATCAAAAGCAGACTGGTTGCAAAGATAAGCAGGAAAACGACACGTGTTCGCGACGCCATTGAATCCCTCGCTGAGTGGAATCGAGTGAGGCGAAATACTAGCAAATGATGGTTTGAAACACAATGGCCTTTGCGCCGGAACAGTGACTCGTCCCGCCCTTCCGCGGTCAGGGTATTACCAACCTATCACCAGAACGGCATAGGTCTTCATTTCCGGAACAGTGAAGGATACGCCGTGACGTTGTGCCGCAAAAGCAAGATCAACCGGAGAGTCATCTTCCAATCGGAGGAGCCTCACGCTCTCTGGCGTTGTTCCTTCTGGCAAGTGGCACACGACGTCGATGGCGGAAATCGAGGGCGTATTGCTGGCATTATAGTTCACCAGGTGGACCATCTCCCGCTGCTTGTCCGGCTGCCCAACCAGGTTGGCTGCCAGAAATTCCGGCCCGGAGATTTCGACGGGCATTTCCGAATTGGCCGCCCACCGAATCTCACTGATGAGTTCCTCCCAATTTGCCGGGCGCTTCCAGAACCTGTTGTCAATGGTGAAGTACTCTTCCATTTTGGGAAGTGGCCCATCAAACGGAATGCCCGGAAAGTAAACCACCCGGCCCTTCCCAACCAATTTCCGTACTGGTAAGCCTGGAGAAATCTTCAGCTCTCCTACGTCTTCTTCATAGGCGCTGGCGGGCGCTTGCCCGTCGGCCAGACCTTTCAATCCCGGCTCAACGCGAAGGCGGCGCCATTCGTCATATAGACCGGCCATGCCGGTGGCAATCAATCCGCCTCCGTTCTCAACAAAGCTCCGGAGCTTCGCGATCTGGTCATCCGAAAGACATTCCGAATCCGGAAGAATCAGCACTTTCAGCTTCGAGAGGTCCGGCAAGGGCTCGTCAAAAATCAGATGGAACGGGATGCGCGACTGGATGAGGGCCTGCTCAACCAGGATGGCGCTCAACTGCGCCCTGGCGTTGTGATAAGCGATGGAAGCATAGGATCGAAGCACGCCAACGATCGCCAGATCATGCGTTCCGACAAAAAGGTCGCGGTGTTTTCTGTAAAAGGCGATGGTGTCGACCATGTAGGAAGGCAGCCGCCCGGAGGGAAACTCCCCGCTCCCTGCCGTCCCGATCGTCTGGTTGAAAGCCAGCTTTTCTGCTGTAGCCACTTCGCTGGGAGATTGCGTCATTAGAACGTTGTCGTAGGCCCGCGCCAGCTTGTAGCTGCGGATCTTGGATACCAGCCGGCCGTCGCCAGGAAAGTATTCGGCGAAGTTCTCCTCTTCGGTGACATAGGCGTCTGTCGAAGTCAGCAGCCGGGAATGGTCAATGCCACTCATCCATGCGCGGTTCCCGCCGGTGATGCCGTGCGGATTGATTTCGATCGCCACCTGAGGGTTCAGCGACTTCGCGTACTCGGACATTTCCCGCAGGGCGTCTGCCATCACCTGGCAGCGGAAATCAATCCACTCCTGAATGGCCGGGTCAAAGATGATGGCCATTTTCTCAGGCGGATTGTCACGGTTCCACTGGGGCGGATTGATGTGATCCACGTTCTCGAATCCGAACCGCTGTCGGAGTTTTTCCGGCGTGTACCTGGCCTTCAGATAATTTCGGAATCCATTCACGCAACTCGGGCTGTGGCAGGAATCGGGTTCGGGGTTGAGGTCAAAGTTATCAAAATGGATGAAGTCCGTCTTGACTTCTTCGACCGCGAAACGAACGATCTTCTTGAGATACGCCAGGTACTCCGGGTTTGAAAAACACGGCCGGTAGCGGAACGATTGCTGGTAGCCGTAGGTCAGCAGGATGGGCAGTCCGCTCACGTCCCGTTGAATCCAGTCCCTGGCGCGCGGCTCCTCCGCAAAAAATGCCTCATACATCATCGTGTTCCACTGCAGGTAGGTGTCCACCCTCATCCCGTAGTGATGCGCAATTTCCGCCGCCCGCTTCGTCTCCAGCATCTCCGGCATTTCGGCGGCCATGCCAAATCCCTTGTAGAAATGCGTATGGAAGACCTCGACGCCCTGATCTTTCAGCTTACGGATCAGTGTTTCACTCTGGTTCCAGTCGTGGATTTTCCTGGCCGCGAGCGATTCGCCCCCGCGCCGGAGCACGAAGATGTACGGCTCATGGAGCCCGCCAGCAGTAATCAGTCCGTTCTTGATCCAACTCGCGCCCTTACGAGGCTCAGTTGTGCCGGGGAAACCGCTCAGCGCAGCATTTCCAACCTGTGACGCTGCCATTCCAGCCACAACACTGCCCATAAAATCTCTGCGGTTCATCATTCCTCCTAGCCCAGTCGTCGGCTATAAATGCCGGGAGTATAACATAGAGGCGGGAAATGAGATTTAGCAGCTCGGGGGCGCATCCGTCGCGCTCCCTGCAAGGTATGCGCCCCGTCTCTTATTGCAAAGAGGCGGGACCTCACTCGTGCCGAAAAAGAGCGCAAACGCAGTCCGGTTTCAGCCGCTGAAGTTCCCTGCCCTCCGACTTCTGCCTTCCACTTTCCGGCGCTCACGCTCCTGCTCCCGTCATTCCGAGCCCGCCGTACGGGAGAGGAATCTGCTTACTTTCCGCCTTCCGTCCCCGCGCTCCTGAATGGTGAATCGCTTCAACCCGGCGCGTCACCCCCCCGCCGCTCTTTTTCATCCTTCACACTTCATCCTTCTGTCTCTTGCCTCCTGCTTTCTGCCTACTGTCTTCCGCGGCCTCGCAATGGGCGACGCAAGGGATTTTCCGAGAAGCCGCATACATTCCACACCACGGAACGTATGCACGATTCGCCGAACTGTGAGTCATAACCGTTTGTCTCAAAAAGGGGACGAGTCCAGTATCCTTCTATGCTTGCTCCGCACAAGCGCTTTCCGTAGTCGGGTTATCCCTTCGCTTGAATACTGGGGGGAACCTTGATAAGGTTTGGGTCAAGTCTATGGCGAAAGGATCGGAAGTTATCCAACCCATGTTTCGCATGAAATGGATCCTTCGCTTTTTCTCACTGATATTTGCATTTTGTCTAGCGGCTGGGCTGTTGATGGCCCAAGGATCGCAAGCTGCTCGATCGAGTCCGCCAGGGAACCTGACGACCGAATTCGAAATGAACACATTGAATCTACGTTCCTCCCGGTATCACGTGGTTGCGGGCAAGGTGATGACCATCGATCAGGATATCGTTCGCGGCGCCGAAGTGCGCGTAAGCCCCGGGCTGAATGGTGATTCCCGTTTTTTCAAGACGGACGTCAATGGTGAGTTCCAGACTGTTTACAACATGAAGGGCGCCTTTACCGGCGACTTTAGAGTGTGGCTCACCATTAAGAAGCATGGCTATCAGACGGCTCACGAGCTGATCGATTATGCCGATTTCCCGAAGCCGGTTTTGCTTCCCTTAACCCTCCGGCCGGAAGAACCCGATCCGGGTTTGCTTTCCCAGCCAGACCTGCTTTCCGACCTTTTGCCGCGGCTGAGGTCGCTGGGGCCTGCGGACGGTCTGGCGGCCAGGAGCGAAAAGAAGTACGCCAAGGGGGTCCAGGAATTTATTGAGAAGAAGCGCCCCGACCGCTCTTTGAGTGATTTTGCGGACGTCGCCGGGCATAATCCGGAGTGCGCCAGGTGCCTGACCATGCTGGCGCTTGCCGAACTGGACTCCGGAAACTGGGACGGCGCGACGCGCCGGGTCGACGCGGCCATCAAACTGACCACCAGGAAGAAGAACCCCACGGGCGGCAGCCTGGAAGCGGTGGTGCTGGCCGGGGTGATGCGAAGCTGGATGCACGCACCCCAAGCCGCCATCGGATACTTTGCCTACGCGAACCGCCGCGAGCCCGGCAACAAACTCGTTTTGCAGGAACTCGGACGCGCCTATTGGCAGTTGCATGAGTATGAACAGGCCGAAGCCTGGCTGAAGAGTTCGGTGGCGGCCGGAGGCGGCCAGGACGCCTACCTGTTGTGGATTCAGGTCTTGCTCGGGGAATACAAGGTTGATGCGGCCAATACGGAAATGAACCGTTTTCTGAATGGCAGAGCCGTGAAGAAGATGCCGATTAAGGTTCGCCAGGTTTGGGCAGCAGTTCAAAACGGCAGGCAGGTGGAAGCTCTTTACGCCAAAACCCACAAGGGCAGGAGAAGGAAGCAGGAGAGGGGAGCGGCAGCGTCCATTGACTTTCTTCATGACTCCCCCCAGCAGATGAATCTCAAGGGCCTGGAGCCCGCGAAAAACCAGGACGATCTGAAAGAAATTCTGGCCGCCGCGGGGAAGAACGTCGCCGCGCTCTATCACGGTTTCCAGAACTCCATTTCGCTGGAGAAGGTTCGCCAGCAACAACTTCGTCACAATGGCAAAGTGTCCAACGAGGCCGTCGAGAAATTCCGTTACCTTTGCCTGATGCCGCACGACCCGCATGTTCCCGGCTTTACCGAGTACCGGAAGAGCGCCAACCCGGCATGGGAAGGGGGGAGCGTCCTGAAGGGAGGCTACATGCTGACTTCCGGTTTCGTATCGGCGGCACTGATCTTTTTCCCGGATTATCAGGCCGGATCAGAGTTTCGCTACCTGGGCCGCCAGACGGTAGACGATCACCAAACTTATGTGGTTGCTTTTGCCCAGATTCCCATGAAGGCAGCGTTGGTCGGACGTTTCACAATCGGCAAACATTCCGCTCCCACCTTCCAACAAGGACTGGCCTGGATTGACACGAAAAATTATCAGATCGTCCGTCTGCTCACGGATCTCTTAAAACCTTTGCCCGAAGTCCGGCTGAGCAAAGAGGCAATCCGGATTGATTACCAGGAAGTTTATTTCAAGCAACTCGCTCAGACGTTATGGCTTCCGAAAGATGTGACGGTAACCGTCGTTTGGCGTGGCAAAACGCTTCGCAATGATCATCAATATTCGGACTTCAAGCTCTTCAATGTTGGCGCGGCTGAAGAAATCACAAAACGCAAAACCCCGAAGCCCATAACCGACCCTCAGACCGCTCACCCGTAGCCTCCGGCTCCCCATCCCTGCTTTCCGCCTGTTCCCTATTTCCCACTTCCTACTTCCCTGTCCCTTTTCATCCTTCATCCTTCACACTCCAGCCTTCTGTCTCTGCCCTCCCGTCCCCGTCATTCCGAGCCCGCGCAGCGGCAGAGGGATCTGCTTTTTTCCCGACTCCTCTCTACTATCTTCCGCGACCTCGTGCTCTTGAATGTTGAATCTTGAATCTGCCTCGCTCCTGACTTCCGCCTTCTCCCTATTTCCTACTTCCTACTTCCCTCTCCCTATTCCATCCTTCATCCTTCACACTTCATACTTCGCTCTCTGCCCTGCCCGGCTTGTGGTAATATGCGGCCTCGCGGTGGGTGGTGGAAGGGTAAAAAGCAGAATCAGGAAGTAGGGAGAAGGCGGAAAGCAGGAGACAAGTGGATTCCTTTCCCGCGTTGCGGGATCGGAATGACGGGAAACGCATAGCGCGCAAACCGGCTTGCCACATACATTCCAAACAGCGAAACGTATGCGCCAGCCGACGCAAACCGGCCCGACATTGAGCTCGGGTGTTTTCATTTTGTGCGGGAAAGGCCAGGCAATGAGGAAAGTTCGAAAATTATTGGGGTATGCCGGGCTGGGGAACATTCCGGCAGCAATTCTTGGTTTCGTCGTTCTGGCTCCCTCGCTTTGGCTGGGGGCTTCGGCGCCGGTGGCCACTGGCGAAGCAAGCGGTTGGAAATACATCAGCGCGAAGCCGCTGCTGGACGACATCAAGGTTCTGGCCTCCGACAAGTTTGAGGGCCGGGCGCCCGCCACAGAGGGAGAGAGGCTCACGCTGGCTTATCTGCAAAAACGCTTCAAGCAGATTGGCCTCGAGCCCGGCAATCCCAACGGGACCTACCTGCAAAAGGTCCCGATGGTAGGCATTACGGCGGACCCCGGCGCCCAACTGGTCTTCACAAAAAGCGGTTCGGACCAGAAACACAAACTGAAGTACGGGGATGAGTTCGTCGCCTGGACCAAGCGCATGGAGCCCACCGTGCACGTCGATGCCCCGCTCGTCTTTGTCGGCTACGGTGTGGTGGCGCCTGAATACCACTGGGACGACTACAAGGGAGTGGACGTAAAAGGAAAGATCCTGGTCATGCTGGTAAACGATCCCGCGGTGCCGGACCCGCACGACCCCTCCAGGCTGGACCCTCGGATGTTCAAGGGCAAGGCCATGACCTATTACGGCCGCTGGACCTACAAGTACGAAATCGCCGCCAGGAAGGGTGCGGTGGGCGCCCTGGTCATCCACGAAACCGGGCCGGCCGGCTATCCCTGGGCGGTCGTGAAAAGCAGCAATACGGGAGAGCAATTCGACCTGGTCCGCGCCGACAGGAACCGCTCACGCTGCGCCGTCGAAGGCTGGATCACCCGGCAGCAGGCGGCCAGGTTGTTCCAGCTTGCCGGCAGGAACTTCGATGCGCTCAAGAAGTTGGCGGTCAACCCGAACTTTCGCCCCGTCCCCCTCGGAGTCAAGGCCGGGCTCACCCTGCACAACAAGATTCGCACCATTGACTCCTACAACGTCATCGGCAAAGTGGAGGGCTCCGACCCCAAGCT
>Ga0315535_1002200_pt1 | contig 12671 bp, 9 predicted proteins | sample SalMarSW160220MG_2_FD_203092 | JGI IMG/M metagenome (GOLD analysis project Ga0315535, IMG submission 203092) | Salt marsh sediment microbial communities from the Plum Island Ecosystem LTER, Massachusetts, United States - Salt Marsh Sediment SW1602-20 ...
AAATCCTCAAACAGGTATATGGACCGGATAAAGACCGCCGAGACCAGTCCGATGAGCGCGCCGAGGACTATGTAAGAAGGGAGTACGATGGGGCTTGTAAGGTGAAAGTAGGGCGTCTGGAAGCTGGGAATGATAAAGGATGGGTGGCTGCCGAAGAAGATTCTTCCGGTGTAGGTCGCGGCGGCAGTAGATATGGCTACCGGAACAAGTGTCCTTACGCTCACTTCGTGCATCACGATTTCCACGGCAAACAACACCCCGCCGATGGGCGTGTTGAAGGTCGCAGCAATTCCGCCGCCGGCGCCGGCCGCGATCAGCGTTATGCGCTGCCACGGAGGCATCCGGAGCAACTGCCCGACGGTAGAGCCGAAGGCTGACCCGATCTGGATAATCGGCCCTTCGCGGCCAACCGCACCTCCTGTACCGATGGAAAGGGCAGAGGCGAGCGATTTAATCACCGCCACCACGGGACGAATAACCCCTTTGTTGTAATAGATAGCATCCATGACCTCCGGAACGCCATGCCCTTTGGCTTCCGGTGCGAAGTTCTGGACCAGAAAGGCAACGCCGAGGGCGCCTGCCACCGGCACCAGGATAACAAACGGCCCCCACGGGCTTAAAAGAGTGTGGACATTGGCGTCGTAGAGCACGGAGAGCTTTCCCAGGAAGAAGAGATTGTGGAAGAAGGCAATCATGCCGCGGAACACCACGGCACCCATACCGGCGACTATCCCCACAACAAGTGCCAGGACACCAAACAGAAAAGGCCTCATCGTTCCCTTTTTGTCCAATGCAGTGGTCATCTCGGGTGAATTTTTCCTATTATAATTTGTCGTTGTAATACCGGGAAGGCCCCTGGTAGCAGTTCCAGCCGCACTCGTGAAAGAGGGCGCGGCAGGACTCCACGGTCTCCCCTCTGCCTTCTTCGGTCTTCTCTTCAGTATCCCGCGGGTTGGCGCCGACCTCGGCCCAGAAGAGGTTGGCCCCGGCGAGCCCGCCGAGTGTACAGGGTTCGTGGGTGCAGTTGCCGACGACCGTTCTGGGCATGCCCAGCCGTGTGATGGCCACGACCTGAGCCATACGCAGTTCACTGATCGATCCTCGTTTTGCGATCTCAGTGCCCGGGATCGGGATGCGCCTGGCAGCGCCGCTGTACGACGGATTCAAAGAGGCCGTAAAGAGAATCATGTCGGCGAGTTCTTCGCTGGTGTGTTCCGGGCCGACCGGCTCGACACAGGTCCCTACCCCCAGCCCGGCTTCCTGAAAGTTGCGGATACTCTCCTTTCTTTTCTCCGGAGAGAGACCGGAATCGCTCCCCTCGCGCAGCCGCAAGGCGTGATAGACACCCGAATACCCAACCTCCTTTACCTTCCGTGCGTTGGCGAGGGACTGGTCTCCGATGTTGGCAATGAGGACCGTTTTTGGATGGAGATTTTTGCGGATTTCCTGAGACATTTCCAAGAAGAGGCCGAACGGATACTGTGCCGTCGTCATGACAAATACGGCATTCGCTCCATCCTTCTCGAACTGCCGGACATACGCGACAGCCTCTTCCATCGTCAAGCGGCCTTCCCCCGTGAAAATCCCATTCTTTTGGGCAAAGGAACAGAATGCACAGTTGGAGGGACAGGGGGCCAGATTCAGCGCCAGCTGTGCGTGCACTTCGGCCATGTTCCCGGTCAACTCCTTTGAGATCCTGTTGGCTTCAGCCATCACGAGGTAAGATTCGGGGGCGTCCGGCGGCATCGAAAGCAGGTATACCAACTCATCCCTGGATAATTGATTGCCCTCTTGGGATTTACGTATCAAGTCATGGGTATTCATTCACACGCCTTTCTCCATTGATTTCCCACAGGCAGTACAGCAGGTGTTGTTTGATGAGTGTGATCTCCATAGGCAAAACTCATGCCCCAGCAAGCTGTCACGGATGTTATCAGGATTGAACAGTTCCGTCAATTCAAGAAAGAAACCAGAGGGTCGCTCGAAACCTGTACTTCAGTCCGTGCCCCGAATTTGTTTGTGGATGAGGACAAATTAAGTGTGGTATCCTTATACTGTTGATTCCGCGCCTCGAACCTGTATGTAAAGAGAGGAGGATAACTCATGAACGAGCAAAGCGGAAAGGAAGAGCAAGAGGAAGTGGATGCACTGTGCCCCGAATGCGGTCATGCCTTTAAGAAGTACGTAGATAGACTGGTGGGCGGTACCCGGAAGAGCGATCTGGAAGAAAAGATCGAATGTCCGGTCTGCGGGTGCGGGAAGTGCGAGATAATCAGGTCCGGCACCTGATTGATTTGAAACCGTCCGCTCAGAAGCAAGGGAGAATGAAGGATGCAGACACTTTGACCCCGGTTGCCCTGACAGGATACCGGGAATGAGGGCTGGAAGGAAATAATACCATGGGAAAGATCGTACACCAATCGCGGATCACCATAACCAGGGAAAAGGGACCCACACGGAAGGCCTTGATCGAGGGATTTGCGGAACCGGTCTATTACGGCATTCACGGCGGAATCAAAAAATTCTACAAGGTGGAACCGGAAGAGGAACATGCGGCTACACTGGACCATATTGTGGGCGCCGTGGGAGGCTGAATGATGGGAACACTGGCCAGGGTTCTGGCCGACAAAGGGATCCCGACTTCAAAAGACCTGTATTGGGCTGATGTGACCGGAGATATTGAGGACGTAAAAGGCGTCCTTAAGATCACCGGCATCCATGTGGAATACCATTTGAAAGGGCCCGGCGAAAAGAGGGAGGACGCCGAGGAGGCGTTGGAGAACTACATCCAGTACTGTCCGGGAGCGCAGAGCGTCATCGGCTGTATCGATATCCAGCATCAACTGGTATTCGAGGCCTCGTGAGGCCACGGTTCGCGGAATTCTGTCCTGAGGATAGGGGAAAAGAATGTGTTTGCTCCAGGTGTCCCAACAGCGAGATGAGGACTGAAAGATTGGAATCACAAGGTCACTTTTGCAGTTCCAAGAAGACCCGCTTTCTGAAAGGGTGGGCCCTCATCTTCCTTGTTGCGGTAAGCGGTTGCGCCACATACCGTCCGATGCCCATCACATCGGAGGCTGTTCACGCCAGGTTGCAGCCTCCTGCCATGGTCGAGCTGCGTATTCTCGCAAGGGAGATCAAGCACCCCATTCTCCACCCGGTGGAATTGAAGCCGGAGGAGGGCCTTTCCCCCGATAGTGCCGCCGTACTCGCGGTCCTGTTAAACCCTTCTCTCCGGGCCATACGGGATCAAAGGGCCTTGTCGAACGCCCAGCTTCTCAATGCAGGACTGTTGCCCAATCCGGCACTGAGTTTCAGCCTTGGTGTGCCGACAGGCGGCGACACCACAGGCAGGGTAAACGCCTACGGGCTGGAATTGAATTGGAATGCAACCTCTCTTATCTCCCGTGCCTCAAGGAAAGGCGGGGCAAAAGCACACAAAGAGGCGGTCGATCTGGACATAGCCTGGCAGGAGTGGCAGGTCGCCCAGGCCGCCAAGGACGCCGTCTACCAGCTGGCAAGCCTGCAAAAACGGATTGCCCTGGCCGGGCAAGCCTCACACCACATGGCCCAGGACCTGGAGGAAATTCAAAAAGCGGTCGAAGAGGGGGCTATGACGGCCAATGTCCTGAACGCCGCCCAGGTGGCAAGCCGCCAGGCAAATGAGACTCTGCTCGACCTGGAAAAACAGGCGGATCAAGAGCGCCTGCAACTAAGGCGGCTGCTGGGTCTGCCGGCCGGCACGCGGATTCGCTTGGCTGGAGATATCAATCTGCCGCCCCGCATGGAACCTCCTCCCGACACGGTGCTGTTTGAAGGATTGGAGCAAAGGCGATTGGATCTGCTCGCCCTGCGGCGCGGATACGATAGTCAGGAGGCAGCGGTACGGGCGGCGGTCATGGAACAATTCCCGAGAATCAGCATTGGACCGATGATCGGCCGCGATACTGACAACGTAAAGACTACCGGGTTCGGTCTGAGCATAGAACTGCCGATCTTTAATCGCAACCAGGGCAAGATCGCGCGCGCGCGAGCGACCCGGCAGGAGCTCTTCGACGAGTATGTGAATCGGGTTTTCAGGGCTCAGTCGGATATCGAGATGATCGTGTCCGGAATTCGCTTTACGACCCGACAGATTGCAGCAGCTCAAGCGACTCAAATCGATCTCGAGAGACTGGTTGAAAAGTACCGCGCCGCCTTGGCAGACGGGCGAATTGATGCCCTGATCTATTACCGGATCTGGAACGATCTTATCAACGCCCGGATGAAAGTGTTGAGCCTTAAAGGACAATTGGCGCGGGCCGTGGTAGCTCTTGAGCTGGCGGCCGGCTTCTATGAGATTCCAAAACCCGGCCGGCTGTCGGCAATCTCCCCAACCGAACCCTAAGAAGGGAAAATTCCATGAAAATCAAACGCTGCATCCCTTTGCTTCTAGCCGTTTCACTTGCCGGCACGGCACTTACCTACCGCTATGCATGGTGTGATGCTTCGGCGGTAAAATCCCCTTCCGCCGTTGATACCCAACCTGCCGTGCCCCCGCTGATTACCACCGCCCTCCCGGTTAAGCGTGTTTTCACGCTTCGCGTACCCTGGATAGGCGTCGTTGAATCCCGGGCCTCGGTCGATTTGACCGCGCTTGCGGCCGGCCGCATCGAGGCAATCGAGGCCGAAGATGAAGCCGAGGTCGAAGAGGGGCGGCTTGTGATGCGGGTGGGAGGACCTCAGATTGAAGGGCAACGCGCCGGGCTTACAGCCGAGATCGATTCCCTGAAATCCCGGCTTAATCTCGCCCGGCGGACAGTAATAAGGCTCGAAGCCAATTTGAAGGCGCGATTGGCCACGAAAGACCAGGTGGCTACGGCGCAGGATGCGCAGATTACGCTTCAGATCCGGCTGCGTAAGGCCCGGTTGAGGCTGGAGACCTTTCAGAAGCTAATCCGCATTACTGCACCGATGAATGGAATCTTCACAGACCGGCGCGTCAGCGTGGGGCAGGAGGTCAATTCCGGCCAGATCGTCGGCAAGATCATCGACGCCGTCCATCAGCGAATCAAGGCCTCTTTCTTTCCGCCGCAGGGGCGCGGGCTTCAGGACAAGGAGGCAATCATCCGCCTGGACCAAGACCGGACCTTGACCGCTCGGGTAAGGCGAGTTCTGCCCCGGAGCGGCCGCACGGGTGCGGTGATGGCATGGCTTGAAGGACCCCAAATTGACAAACACCTGCGTCCCGGTCAGACAGTCGGAGGGAACATCATCCTCAAGGCGGGTCCCGAGATCCTGGCGGTGCCGGAATCGGCAATTGTGTATGACGCACAGGAGCGCTCATATCTCTTCATCCAGAAAGAGAGGGTTTATGAGCCTCGCCCTGTCCGGCTGGGGCTGATCCAGGATGGTTGGGTCGAGGTCCTTTCAGGGCTTGAACCGGGCCAATCCGTGGTCACAAAAGGAGCTTACGAACTCTTCCACCGCCGGTTCAACAAGCAGTTCAAGGTGCAGGATTAACCCATGCGAAAGTTCCTCCAGCTGACCATTTCCAATCCCATCGCGGTTATTCTCCTGGCAACGGTTGTGGTGTGGGGCGGGGCTTTCGCCTTGCTTCATTTGCCGGTGGGCCTGTTTCCCGGGTTGGACGTACCGGTGGTGAACGTCATTTCTCACCTTCCCGGCGCTGCGGCCGGGGATATGGAACTGCTCATCACGCGCCCTATCGAGGACCGGCTACGAAGAATCCCCGGAATCCAGCGCGTATCATCCACGTCGATCGAGGATGTCTCGCAGGTTACCGCCGAGTTCGACTGGGGGACCCGGCTGACAGATGCCCGCCAGCTCGTTCAGGCGGAGTTGTCGTCCGTACAGCGCAACCTGCCCGAGGGAGTCAAACCGCGCCTCGAGAACATCGGGACCACGCTTCAGGAGGTCGTCGGCTATGTAGTATATGGCGGGGGCAGCCCGATTGATCTCCGCACCACGGTGCAGACGGAGCTGGCCAGCCGGTTGATGGGAGTGGAAGGAGTGTCGCGCGTTGACGTCCTGGGCGGCGACGAACCTGCGTTTATTGTGCAACTCCGTCCGGAGGCCTTGGCACGGGAACATTTGACCATCGGCGATGTGACGACGGCTCTGGCCGAGCACAACCAGGTGGTGGCGGCAGACTTTATAGACCGGGGGTCGCGGGAGTATCTCATTCGAGGCGACAGCCGGCTCCGGACGGTCGAAGACGTCCTCGCCGTCCCGGTGGTTGCCGGAGGGACCGGATCCGTATTGCTGAAGGATATCGCGACGGTTCGATCCGGCCGAGCGCCGCGTCACTACCAGGTTCATGGAAACGGCTTGACCGCCGTGGCGTTCATCGTGAGCAAGCAACCCGATGCCAGTACAATCGAAGTGGTTCACGGCATTGGCCGGGAACTGGCCGGTTTCAAGACCTTCCTGCCCCCGGGGGCCCAGGTGCGGAAGTTCTATGATCAGGCCGAGATCGTGACTGAAGCCCGCGATTCGCTCTTTCATGACCTGATCATCGGAGCGGTCCTTGCGGCGGCAGTGCTTTTTTTCTTCATGGGAACATTTCGGGCGACCTTGATCGTAGCCGCGACGATTCCGATCACCCTGCTGGCAAGCCTGGCGATGATGCAGGCATTCGGCCGGTCACTCAACGTGATTACCCTTTCGGCGCTGACATTAGCGGTCGGCATGGTGGTGGATGATGCCATTGTGGTGACGGAGAGCATTGTTCGACACCTCCAATCGGGAAAGGACCTGCAGTCAGCCAGTCTCACCGGCGCGGCGGAAATCGCCGGTCCGGATGCCTCCGGAACGTTCACCACGATTGCGGCTTTTGCTCCGCTGCTGTTCCTGGGGGGTATCGCAGGGCTCTTTGTGCGGCCCTTCGGACTGGTGGTCAGCGTCGCACTGCTGGCTTCGCTTGTGGTATCACTGACCTTCGTCCCCATGATGTTCGGACACGTCGGCGTAACAGGTCTGCGGCACACCATGGGATCGAGGGTTCTCGCCTGGCTCGACCGAGCGCTCCAACGGACACTTCGTTTTTGCTTTGCCCACCGGGTCACGACGGTCCTGGTTGGGATATTGACGCTGGGACTGGGCGGCCTCGCTGCCTGGCTGGGACCCGTGAGCGTTTTGCCCTCTATCGACGAAGGAGCGATTCTGATTGAATACGTTATGCCGCCGGGCACGTCGCTGAAGGAGAGCGGCCGGGTCGGCGACATACTCGACCGGGAGGCGCTGTCCGAAAAAGATGTCGAAACAGTCTACCGGCGCACCGGGTCGCCGGAACGGGGTTTCCAGATAGAGGGCGTCAATCGCGGCGAACTCACCATCAAACTCGCGCCGCGATCCGCCCGCACACGCACGGTGGGGCAGATCATGGAGAGCCTGCGGCGCAAATACAGCAAGATACCGGGGGTGGCTTTCCTGTATCATCAACCGACGCAGGAGAGGATGGACGAAAGCCTGTCGGGCCTGCCGGCCATGTTCGGCGTGACGATTTTCGGCGCCGACATGAACAAGTTAGTGTCGCTCGCTGCGCAGGCCGAGAAAATTATGGCCGAGGACCCCGCGCTGGCCAATATCATCAACAATACGAAAATCAAGAGCCCGCAGGTAATCGTCCGGCCGAACCCGGTCGAACTGGCCCGCTGCGGCATTTCTCCCAGCGACGTCTTCAAGACGATTCAGGCCGGTCGATTCGGCGTTCAGGCCACAACAATCGTTCGCCAGCGGCAGCAGGTGCAGGTCCTGGTCAAGGCCGACTCCCCTTCTCATGCAACGCTTGATTGGTTGGAGGGACTTGCCGTTTCAACCCCCTCCGGCCGGACCGTTCCTCTGCGGCGTGTGGCCGATATCCGTGTTACAGAACTGCCCGCTTCCGTCACCCGCTTGAACGGGCAACGGGAAGTCACCATTCTCGCAGATGTGAACGGCAGCATTCCTGCCGCAGTAAACCGGCTTCGTCACAAGTTCTCGGCCATCTCCCTGCCCGGCGGATACAGCATCGCCTTCACCGGCCAGTACCAGGTGATGAAGCGGACCGTCCTGGATTTTGTTCTGGTCGGACTGGCGGCCATTATGCTGATCTATCTGATCATGGCCATGCAGTTCCGATCCTGGCTTCAACCTTTGATCATTCTGGTGACCATCCCTGTCGCTCTGGTTGGAGCGATCGTGCTGCTCGCAATCACCCGGGTGGGGCTGGACGTCTCAGTGGGCATGGGCGCCCTGACGCTGGTGGGCATTTCCGTCAACAACGCCATCGTACTGCTCGACTATGCGAACCGGGGATTGGCTGCGGGCGGGACGATATCCGGTTCGCTGCAGTCCGCCGCTTCCGTTCGCCTTCGGCCTATTCTGATGACGGCCATTACCACGATTTTCGCCTTGATCCCGGTCGCAGTAAATTCCGCAGTCGGCTCCCGGATATTCCAGCCATTCGCCATAACCGTAATCGGAGGGCTGCTTTCCGCGACCGCCGCCACGCTCGTCCTGGTACCCGTGCTCAGGACATTCCTGCCCCGCCGGTCGCAATAGAAAGAGCAAGGACGCCATACGAGAGGAAGTGCGGTTGCCGTCCGCATCAGTAGCAGCTAGTCTGCGCCGTCTTCCAGTGGGATCATCACTGTGAAAGTCGCCCCTTTTTCGGGATTGTCCTTTATCTCGAGACGGCCGTGATGGGCATCAACTATCTTTTTCACGATAGGAAGCCCCAGTCCGGTGCCGTCTTTCTTGGTACTGAAAAAGGGTTGAAGGATTTTCTCCCTGTTCTCTTCCGGTATGCCGTACCCGTGATCGGATATGTCGATCGTGATGTAATTCCGATTGCGTGCAGTGCTCACTGAGACTGCGCTGCCTTCCGGAGTGGCCTGGATGGCGTTCATGATGAGATCGATCAGGAGCTGCTCCATCTTTTTCTCATCGAAGTGCGCCTGAGGGAGATCCGTCCCCAGTTTATCCTCAATGCGCACCTGCCTGTCCAGAGCGGCTTCAGTCACGATGGAAACGGCGTGCCGGACAATGCGATTCATGTCTTGCTTCTTGCGGTTCAGTTCCAGGGGGCGGGAAAAGTCCAGTGCTTCCTTCAGCATGCTTTCAAGCCGCTCCGTCTCCTGGATCACGATCTCCAGCTTCTCCCGGTCGGGGTTTTCTTCACCGAGTCTCTCCCGGACCAATCGAGAAAAGCCGCCGATGGCCATGAGAGGGGTCCGTATATCATGGGCCATGGCCGAACAGGCTTGGCCCATGGCGGCCAGGTATTCGGTCTCGCGCAAGCGCTTGTTTTCCGCCCTCTGCCGATCCACCAGCAATCCGATAACCACGGCGACCACGTTGAAGAGCAGCATCTGCATGATCCTGTTCATATCGTCCGCGGCGAAATCAGACCAATACATGAGCGTGAAGGGCAGGTAGAACGCCGTTGCACTCAGTGAGACAAGTATGCTCCCTCTGAGGCCGAACCAGAACGCGGCAAGGAATATGGGAAGAAAATAGATGTCACGCAGAATGACATGCTGATGGTGAAGAGCGATATTCGTGATGTAGTGAAGGGAGGAGATCCCCAATATGAGGACAACAACTGTGACTGTCTTTTTTTTCCTGCTCATCGCTTGCCGGAGACCCCCATTTTGCCTTCCGATGCCCAATTCTCTCGGGGGAGCCGGCATCACAGATACCGCTGCGTTTCTTTCATTACCGATGCTCTCCCTGATCCCGAGTCTAGCCGAATGTGCGAAAAAAGAAAATGGTTTTTGAAGGTTGCTGAGCTATACAATTTTCACCGTGCGGAGCCTCAGTGCATTGGTTACCACGGAGACAGAGCTGCAGCTCATGGCCGCAGCAGCGATGACCGGGCTCAACAGGATGCCGAACCATGGATAGAGTATTCCCGCAGCAACCGGAATGCCGAGCGAATTATACACGAATGCGAAGAACAGGTTTTCCGCTATGTTTCGCATCGTAGCCCTGCTGAGCTTCCTTGCGCGAACAATAGCCGTCAGGTCCCCCTTTACCAGGGTGACCCCCGCGCTCTCCATGGCGACATCGGTGCCGGTGCCCATGGCAAGGCCGACATGCGCCTGGGCAAGGGCGGGAGCATCGTTTATCCCGTCGCCGGCCATCGCAACCATCCGTCCGCCCTCCTGAAGCTTTCTTACCGCGGCGGCCTTTTCATCCGGAAGCACCTCCGCCACCACTTCATCCAGCCCGAGTTTTCCGGCCACCGACTCGGCTGTCGATCTGTTGTCGCCCGTGAGCATCACGATCCGAATACCTTCTGAATGCAGCTCCTTCACCGCGTCGGGTGTCGTTGTCTTTACCGGGTCGGCGACGGATACGATTCCCGCGAGCTCTCCGTCCACCGCCACAAACATGACCGTCTGAGCCTCGGCCAGCATGGCTTGAGCCTGTTCGATCAGGGGACCGGAATCGACCGAGAACTCCTCCATCAGTCTCTGGTTCCCGAGAACGACACTGTGTCCATCGATCCTGGCGGAGACTCCTTTTCCGGTGTGGGAGGAAAACGCTTCGGGTTTTGTCAGGGGAATGCCTCGTTCCTGAGCAGATTCGACAATAGCCGCAGCCAGGGGATGCTCACTCCCTTTTTCCAGGCTCGCTGCGAATGAAAGGAGTTTCTTTTCATCCATATCCCCTGCCGTCATCACGGTTTTCAACTTCGGTTTTCCCTCAGTCAGGGTTCCGGTCTTATCCACCACCAATGTGTCGATTTTGCGCATGGTTTCAATGGCCTCGGCGTTCTTGAAAAGAACGCCCATCGTGGCGCCTTTGCCGGTGGCGACCATTATGGACATTGGTGTGGCGAGACCCAGGGCGCATGGGCACGCTATGATCAGCACCGAGACTGCGGCGATGAGCCCATGGGCAAGGCGGGGCTCGGGACCCGCCAGATACCAGATGATGAAAGAAATAATGGAAATAAGAATGACGGCCGGAACAAAATAGCCGGCCACCACGTCCGCCAGTCTCTGGATCGGCGCCCTGCTTCTCTGAGCATCCGCCACCATCCTGACGATTTGTGCGAGCAAGGTTTCGGAACCTACCTTTTCCGCCTGCATCAGCAGGGTCCCGGTGCCGTTGACCGTAGCCCCAAACAGCTTGTCACCGGACTGTTTTTGGACCGGTATGGGCTCTCCCGAGACCATTGATTCGTCTACGCTGCTTGATCCATCCAATACGACCCCGTCCACGGGAATTTTTTCGCCTGGACGCACACGCAGGCGATCCCCTTTCCGAACGTCCTCAAGGGGTATATCCACCTCTGCGTCATCATCGCCGACTTTTCGGGCCGTCTTTGGTGCAAGCCCCAGGAGCGCCTTAATGGCGGCACCCGTTTGGCTTCGAGCGCGCAATTCCATGACCTGGCCTATCAGGATGAGCACGACGATAACAGCAGCGGCCTCAAAATAGACGTCCACTGTGCCGTCAGCGTTTGTCATTGTCTTCGGAAAAATATGGGGAAAAAGAGTGCCCACAACGCTGTACACATAGGCCACCGAAACCCCGAGTCCTATGAGCGTGAACATGTTGAGGCTCATGTTGATCACCGACCGGACAGCCCGGACGAAGAACGGCCAGCCTGCCCAGAATACGACGGGCGTGGCCAGGATGAGTTCCAGCCATCCAAATGTCCTTGGTGAGGCCAGGCGGCCCAGCAGCCCACCGCCCGGGACTATACTGCGCATGGCGATAATCAGGAGCGGCACCGTAAGGAAGGCTCCCACAATGAACCTTCTTCGCATATCAAGATATTCCGGATTTTGTCCCTCTTCCTCCGGAGAAGCCGTACGAGGCTCAAGCGCCATGCCGCATTTCGGGCATGTCCCGGGGCCTTCCTGCACTATTTCCGGATGCATGGGACAGGTGTATTCCGTGCGGGTCGCCGGTTGCGTCGGAATAAGCGGTTCCAGGGCCATCCCGCACTTGGGGCAGACGCCGGGCGCGTCCTTTCTGACCTCGGGGTGCATCGGGCATGTATACACGCCGCTTTCCGGGGTAGCGGACGGGGGCTCTTGTTGAATCCTCTCTTGAATTTCGGAAGAGGACTTTCCGGAAAGGTACTTTTCTGGTTCTTTCTTAAACCTTTCCAGACAGCTTTGACTGCAGAAATAGTACGCCCGCCCGCGATACTCGTAGCTCATGGACGTGCCTTGGGGAGTGACCTTCATGCCGCACACGGGATCGACAAATTCCAAATGTCCGTCATCAGCGGTAGACGTATCTGTCTTGTCTTCGGTCATGGCAAGCTCTCCGATCCAAAGCAGCCTGATATGTCTCTAAAGATCAGGTTGACAGGTTTTTGAGGATCGGCAATGTGGGTTTCCTCCCGAAGCGCGGGAGGAAACCCGCTCCGCCTTCACAGCTGCTGATGAAATTCGACGGTGGATTCGGGTCCGGACCTATGAGGAAAGTGCCCGCTGGTTTTCATCGTCATCGGGAGCTCCCACAATCAGGACCAGTCCTTCAGCGTCCAGAATCCTCACTCGACTGCCCTCGTCGAATCTCTTGCCCCTGGTCTTTGTGGTCCATATTTCACCCTTGAAGCTCACTTTGCCTTCCGGGTCAATGTTCTCCAGGACCCTCGCCTCACCGCCGATCATCTTCTCCAATCCGGTCTGGACCTTTGCTCTCATGGATTTAATCATCAA
>Ga0315535_1002201_pt1 | contig 12669 bp, 10 predicted proteins | sample SalMarSW160220MG_2_FD_203092 | JGI IMG/M metagenome (GOLD analysis project Ga0315535, IMG submission 203092) | Salt marsh sediment microbial communities from the Plum Island Ecosystem LTER, Massachusetts, United States - Salt Marsh Sediment SW1602-20 ...
TGAGACGTAGTTTGCCACCACGCTCGAAATCGATGAGTTTGACGTCAACCTCGTCGCCGATGTTCATGTAGTCCTCGACCCGTTCGACGCGCTTCCAGTCGATCTCGGAAACGTGCAGGAGGCCGTCGGTTCCTGGGAGGATCTCGATGAAGGCGCCGTAGGGCTCAACCCGCTTGACGACGCCCTTGTAAATCTTGCCCGGCTCGGGCTCTTCCATCTGCGCCCGGATCATCTCGATGGCTTTCTGGGCAGCGTCGCCGTTTGACGAAGCTACCGTGACCGTGCCGTCCTCCTCGATGTTGATCTCGACGCCCGTGTTCTCCTGGATGGCCCTCACGTTCTTTCCGCCGGGACCGATGAGTTCGCCGATTTTGGACTTCGGGATGGTGAGGCTGTAGATCCTCGGCGCCAGGGGCGAGATTTCGGCTCTGGGCTCGGAAAGGACCTTCGACATGACGTCGAGAAGGTACATCCGTCCCTTGTGAGCCTGCGCCAGCGCTTCGGTCATGATCTCGAACGACACGCCGTCGATTTTGATGTCCATCTGAAGGGCCGTGATCCCCTTGGTCGTCCCGGCCACTTTGAAATCCATGTCGCCGTAGTGGTCCTCGAGGCCCGCGATGTCGCTGAGGATGACGTAACGGTCTCCGTCCATGATCAGGCCCATGGCCACGCCGGCAACCGGCGCCTTGATGGGCACGCCCGCGTCCATCAGGGCTAGGGTCGCACCGCATATGGTGGCCTGGGAGGAGGACCCGTTGGACTCGAGGATATCCGAAACGACGCGGATGGTGTAAGGGAAGCCCGCCGCGTCCGGCACGACGGGAAGCAGCGCGCGCTCCGCAAGCGCCCCGTGGCCGATTTCCCTTCGGCCGGGGCCCCTCAAGAATTTTACCTCGCCAACGCTGAAGGGCGGGAAATTATAGTGAAGGATGAAGTGCTTCGTCTGCCCTTCGAGAAGGCCGGAGAGGCGTTGGGTATCCGAGGCGGTTCCCAGTGTGCAGTTTGCCAGGGCCATGGTTTCGCCCCTGGTGAAGAGGGCGGATCCGTGGGTCCTCGGAAGGACGCCGACCTCGGCCCAGACGGGCCTTATTTCATCGAGCAGCCTGCCGTCTACGCGGCGGCCTTCCTGGATGAGAATGGTGCGGAAGGTCTTCACGAGTATGTCGTGGCATATCCGACTCGCCTCGGCTTTCCTCGCCTCGTCGTCATCGGCATAGGTCGCCAGGAGATCCTCCGGTACCTTGTCGAGGGCGGCGTACATCTCGAGTTTGCCCTTCACCGCCATGGCTTCGCGCAGGGGCTGGGCGACCTTAGCCTCCACCTCGGCATAATGAGCCGGGTCGTAGGGCTCAGTCGGGACCTGCATCTTCTGTTTATTCAGACGCTGCGCCAACTCCTCCTGGGCCGCTACGATAAGCCGAATCTGCTCGTGGGCGATCTTGAGCGCCTCGATCATCTGCTCTTCGGAAAGCTCACTGGCGCCGGCCTCTACCATGGTGATGGCTTCTCTGGTGCCGGCGACGATGAGGTTGAGGTCGCTCTCGTCCAGCGCCTTCATGGACGGGTTGACGACGTACTCCCCGTTGATCAGGCCCACGCGGACCGCTCCCACGGGGCGGGTAAACGGAATCTCAGAACAATACAGGGCGAAAGACGCCCCGTTGATGGCCATGATGTCGGTGGTGTTCTCGTAATCCGCAGAAAGCACCATGGCGATGACCTGTGTCTCGTGGTGGTAGCCTTCCGGGAAGAGCGGCCTCAGCGGACGGTCAATCATCCTGGAAACCAGCACCTCCGGGTCGGTGGGCTTGCCCTCGCGCTTGAAAAAGCCGCCGGGCATCCGCCCCACGGCGTAAGTATATTCGCGGTAGTCCACCGTGAAGGGGAGGAAATCCAGCCCTTCCCGTCCGTGTTTATCCATGCCTGCCGTCACCAGGACGACCGAGTCCCCGTAACGGACCCACATGGCACCGTGGGCCTGTTTGGCCACCTTGCCAGTGGAGAACCTCAGGGGCCTGCCCCCGATTTCTACTTCTACGACTTCTTCGCGGTACATCAATGCACCCCTACGCAACACACACTTCGTCCTTCATTGGATCGGGGGGGACGGGATGTGCAGGATTTTACTTCCGCAGACCCAGACGACCAATCAACTCGCGGTACCGCTCGATGTCGCGGTCCTTGAGGTAATTAAGCAGGCGGCGGCGTTGACCAACCAGCATCAGAAGTCCCCTGCGCGTGCTGAAGTCCTTCCTGTGGAGTTTCAGGTGCTCCGTAAGGGAGTTGATCCTGTCGGAAAGAAGGGCGATCTGCACTTCCGGAGAACCCGTATCGGCAGGATGCTTTTTGTACTGCTCGATGAGGGTCTTCTTCTTCTGTTTTTCCATCTTAACGTTTCTCCTATCTATCTCAAAGGAAAGAGCATATCATACGCACCTTATTATGTAAAGAGCTCATGGCGCGACACAGCGGTCGTGCGAGGCGCGTGAAGCGCGCCTTTTCGGGTTCTCCCGCGAAGTCCGTGACGACAATGAAAGGCTTGCCATGTCTCGGGCGTTATGGGTAAGCTATGGTGCAGGGCGCATTGAAAACATGCCCATTTTCGCTGGCAGAGTCCCGGAATGCGGGCCGATCCTCCGACAGCCGGTCGCGGGTGGCCTAAATCCCGCCTCCGATGAGGATGAGCGGCTCGCCCCCTCCGGCTTTTCCGTGCGTCTTCCCCCCGGCGGTCGGCGTGAGTCCGACCGGGAATCATCGGGGGAGGAAACGACACCGGAGCGTTGGTGGATGAGAATTGGAAACGGGCAAGGTAGAATGGAACCGAGAGGCGCTACGGCGCATGCGATCATCCCGCTTTCAGGCCCGTAACGGCCGGCAGCCCGGATTGCAGCCGGAATCGAACAAGGGAGAACCGAAATGACGACCTCAGGTGAACAGGACCTGGAGAAAAAATTGAAAGAAAATCCCATATTACCCGTTCTGCCGCTGAGAAACACGCTTCTTTTTCCCGAAATGGTCATACCGCTTGCCGTGGGTCGGGATCGCTCGCTCAGGGCGGTGGAGCAGGCTACGCGGGGCGAAGGCTTTCTTCTCATCGTGGGACAGAAAGACGGCGACAAGGAGGAACCGGAGGAAGACGATCTCTTCCGCGTGGGCGTCCTCGCTAAAATACTCCGGCTCATGCGCGTCGCGCCGAACAACCTGTCGGTCATCGTCCACGGCCAGGGCAAGGTCAAGATCGAGGCGTTCACCAGTTCGGACCCCTTCTTCGAGGCGCGCGTGTCCTTTCTTGAAGACCAGCCGGGCAGCGCCCTGGAAGTGGAGGCCCTGCTCAAGAACATCCTCGGCCAGTACGAGAAGCTTGCCAGCCTGGTGCCTTCCATCCCCCAGGAGATGATTTCCACGCTTCAGCGCTACGACGATCCCAACCGCGTGGTGGACACGATCGCGTTCAATCTCAATATTCCTCTCGCCGAAAAACAGGCGCTTCTGGAAGAAACCGCCGTGATCCAGCGCCTCAAAACGGTCATGAGCATCCTTGCCCGGGAGCTCCAAGTCGTGGAACTGGGATCGAAGATCCAGTCCGAAGTCATGGACAAGATGAACAAGGCCCAGCGCGACTACTTCCTGAAGGAGCAGATGAAGGCCATACAGAAGGAGCTCGGAGAGGGCGACGACCGCACGCGCGAGATCGAGGAACTCCAAGAACGCGTCGCGAAGGCGAAGATGCCGAAGGACGTCGAGCAGGTAGCCCTCAAAGAGGTGGATCGACTGGCCATGATGCACCCGTCCGCCGCCGAGTACACCGTGTCGCGCACCTATATCGACTGGCTCATCGAACTGCCCTGGAGCAAGACCACCAAGGACAGGCTAGACATCGAGCGGGCAAGACGATTCCTGGACGAAGATCACTACGGTCTGGACAAGGTCAAGGACCGTATCATCGAGTACCTCGCCGTTCAACAGCTCAAGAAAGACCTTAAAAGTCCCATCCTGTTGCTGGTCGGTCCGCCCGGCGTGGGCAAGACCAGCCTGGGACGGTCCGTGGCGCGCTCGCTGGGCCGCAAGTTCATCCGCATGAGCCTGGGCGGCATCCGCGACGAAGCGGAAATACGCGGACACCGGCGGACCTACGTGGGCGCCCTGCCCGGAAGGATCATCCAGGGTATTCGCAAGGCCGGCAGTCACAATCCGGTCTTCATGCTCGACGAACTGGACAAGGTAGGCATGGATTTTCGGGGCGATCCGACCTCCGCGCTGCTGGAGGTCCTTGATCCCGAACAGAACTTCTCTTTTTCGGATCACTATCTCGAAGTGCCCTTCGACCTCAGCAAGGTGATGTTCATAGCCACGGCCAACATTCTAGACACCATTTCGCAGCCTCTCCTCGACCGGACGGAGGTGCTGCGCCTCCCGGGATACACGGAAGAGGAGAAGCTCCACATCGCCAAGGACCACCTCCTGCCGAGAGTGCTCAGCAACCACGGCCTCAAGCGCTCCCAGGTGCAGTTCAAGGACGATGCGATCAGGACCATCATCACCGAATACACGCGCGAGGCCGGTGTCCGCAACCTGGAACGGCAGATGGCCGCCGTCTGCCGAAAGGTGGCCAAGGAGCGCGTCGGAGGGCGCAAGAAGAGGGTCGGCGTGACGGCCAGGAACATCAACACCTTCCTCGGCCCCCAGCAGGTGTTCCTGGAGACGAGGGAACGCATCGACCGGCCGGGCGTGGCCACCGGGCTTGCCTGGACGCCCGTCGGTGGCGACATCCTGTTCATCGAATCCACGTCCATGAAGGGGCGCGGCGTGCTCACCCTCACGGGCCAGCTCGGGGATGTCATGAAGGAATCGGCCATGGCGGCCCTGTCCTGGATCCGGTCTCATGCGAAAGACCTGCACATCCAGGAGGCGAATTTCGCCAAGAGGGATCTCCACGTCCACGTACCGCAGGGCGCGATTCCAAAGGACGGGCCCTCGGCCGGTGTTGCCCTGACGACATCCTTGACGTCGCTCCTGACGAACCAAGTCGTCAGGGACGACGTGGCCATGACGGGCGAGATCACCCTGACCGGAAAGGTTCTCCCGGTGGGAGGCGTCAAGGAGAAGGTCCTGGCGGCGAAGAGGGCCGGCATCACCGAGATCATCCTGCCGGAGCGCAACGAGAACGACCTCGAAGACTTGACCGAACAGGCAAAGGACGGGCTCACCTTCCACTTTGCGAGGGAGATTCCTCAGGTCCTGGCCATTGCCCTCAAGGCACCGCTTAAGCCACCCAAGAAGCCCGCCAGGAAGGCTCGAGCGGCAGGAAAGAGCTCGCGGCGCAAAGCGAACTGACGTCGGCGGTTTTTCTTCTGGCGCCGGCCGTTTTTATGACGCGGCGGAGCGACGGAGGGAGCAGGCAGGCTTTGCACGAAATGGCCTGAGGACCTCTCAGGACCAGAGCTTGCGGAGATAGAACGGCGAACCGTCGACTTCCGTCCTGATGAGCCTGTCGTTTTTCAGCAACTCATCGACGATGTGGACGTCGCCGCCCGACCGCGACAGGATGCTCCTGAGCTCCGCCTCAGAAAGCGGACGGTGAGAGGCCGCCTCGAGGATTGCCTTCTCCGCACGTCCAACGTCCGCGTCGGGGCCATCGTGGCTCGGCAGGAGAATTTCGACCTGGTCCAGCATCCGGCTCCACGTCTGGTAAATTCGCGTCAGATCGGGTTCGCTCGGAGGTCGTATCCAGATCTCGCTGGGCGGTCGGTTTGGAAAATTAAAATAGGCCTTCGCCGGGTTCAACCTCGAGAGGAACCTCCCCAGTTCCTCCGATTGCCCGGGGCCGTCGTTGACGTCTTTAAAGAGGAACGTCTCCGTGACGAGTCCTCCGCCGTATGATTTCGAGAATTCGAGCATGCCTTCGAGAATGCGTGCCAGGTGGAGGCTGGGGTGCGGCCTGTTGATTTTGAGCCACGTATCCAGGCGGGTCGTATCCGTCTGGAGGCTGACCCAGTCTGCGTCGAACAGGTCTTCTCTGACACCTGGTTTCCATAGGATCGCGCAGTTTGTAAAAACCGCGACTTTCTTGCCCATGCGCTTGAGCGCCCTGATCATCTTTCCAAGATTGACGTCCAGCGTGGCCTCCCCCTTGGGGTAGAAGGTGAGGTAGTCGACGGAATCGGCGCCATCCTGGAGATTTTCGAGGGCGCGCCCCACGGCGCCTACGATCTCTCCGGGATCGAAGAAGTGCTGTCGCTCGATGTCCAGGTCAAGAATTCTGCCCGATCGGCAGTGGGAACATGCGTAAGGGCAACGGGCTTCACGGAGGTTATCGATGCCCAGCGAGATGCCCAGGCGCCTGGACTGGACTGGACCATAAACAATCATATCCGACTCTCCCGGACCGGGTCTCTCCGAAAGCCTTCTCCGTCGTGTGTTCGGCTCATCGTGCTCACCGGCCCTCATTCACGTGACCTTGAAGAGCAAGATGCAGGCCAATGATCAGCGCCAGCGGGGAGATGCCGCAGGGCGTATGAAAAAGGCGTGCAAGAATATAGAGAAAATCCAGATGACTCGGACCGGGGGATGAGGTCTGTCCGGCGCTTGTCCTTGAGCCGCGTGACTCGAAACGGTGATTCCGGATGTTACCGTAAGGTTACGAGGCGGATCTGGAGATACCCGGAACGAGGCAAGGCGGGACAGCAGTACCGCTTTCTGGGAGAGAGCACCGCAAGAAAGGCAGGGGGCGATGCCGGGGGACCCGGTTTACTCGAACTCTTCTTCACCCGTTGTGTCGCTGATTTCGCAGGTCCGGCAGAGGGGGATCTTGTCCATGTAGCCTTCGGAATAGAGCCTGCGGATGTTGAGGGCCTTTTTGGAGTTCCAGACCGCTGAAATGGAGGAATCGGTGATGTTGCCCAGGACGACCTCGCGGGTGTAGTCGGTGCAGCACAGGACCATGTCGCCGTTGAACATGATGTAGGCCTGTTTGAAGAGCCGCGTACAGGTCGCAAAGCGCTTCATGGGCTTGGCCTGGGGCGCCAGGTCCCCGGCTATGGCTATGTTCCCTCCGCGGTTTTCAAGCGGCGTCCACTTGCTCTCGACGCCGCGCTCTTTCCAGAAGGCCACGGCCTTCTCCGGATCGATCTTGTTCGTCGCGACCATCGTCACCACGATCTTGAACCGGTCGCGTCCACCGGCCGCTTTCCACCTGTCTATGAGATGGAGGACGTTCTCCATGGTCTTTTCAAAGACCATGCTTCCCCGCATGGTGGCCTCGTATCCCTCCTTTTCTACGCCCTGGAAGGAGATGTAGAGGGCGTGGAGCACGTCGGCCTCGATGAGGTCGTCCACGATCTTCGGCGATAGCCTGGAACCGTTGGACGTGAGCACGAGCCGGGCATCGGGGATCTTTTTCTTGATGTAGCCGAGCTTTTCGATGATTCCGGGATCGAGGAAGGGCTCGTTCATGAGGTAGGGCGAAATGCGGCGGACGCCGTGATCGGCGATCTCGTCGATCACCCGCTCGAACAGTTCCTTCTTCATGAACCCCTTGGGCTGGCTGTTCACGGTGACCGGGTACGGGCAGAAGATGCAGGCGGCATTGCATCCGGTCTGGGTTTGAATCTGAACCGTGCGGGGGAAATCCGGGGCCCTGCGCCGCGTGGCGGACTTCCAGGCGCGGGCGCCCAGGGAGTCCTCCGGAGAGGGCACGTAATATCGGGTCTTGAGTTCTTTCAGCAAGGTCACGTCGATATACTCCCGTATGACAAGTTTTCCGTCGGCGCCCGTAGCCCTCGGGGCCGGATCCTCTTACCCCGTCCTTTCCGGCCTGGATCGCATTGCGCACTGAAGATCGAATCCAACCGGAGAGCACCCCCGTTTATTCCTGCCCGGCAGCGGAGGGTGGCGGCTTTCAGCGGCCCAGTTCCTCGAGGATGGTCCGGCAGGCGGCGGCGGGGTCGTCCGCACCGGTTACGGGACGGCCCACGACGATGTAGTCGGCGCCCGCCTGGACCGCGTCGGCCGGCGTTGCGACTCGCTTCTGGTCCTGGGCGCCTGAGCCCGCAGGCCTTATGCCCGGGCAGACCGTAAGGAAGTCCGCTCCGCACGCCGCCTTGATCGCCGCCGCCTCATGGACGGAGCACACGACGCCGTCCAGCCCCCCTTCCCGTCCCACCCTCGCCAGGCGAACCGCCATGTCCGCCGGTGTTCCCGTCATCCCAATGGCCGCGAGGTCTTCGGGGCCAAGGCTTGTGAGAACGGTGACGCCGATGACCTTCGGACGAGGCAGCCCGAGCGCGGCGGCGGATGCCTCGGACTGCTTCCGGGCCGCCTCGCACATGGTCCTTCCGCCGGAGCAATGCACGTTGAAGAGGTTTGCGCCCGTGGCCGCCAGCACCTTCGAGGCGGCGCCGACGGTGTTGGGGATGTCGTGGAACTTCACGTCCGCGAAGACCTTGAACCCTTCGGCGCGTATGCGGCGCACGAGGTCCAGGCCGAAGGCCGACAGCGCCTCCAGGCCCACCTTGAGCCACACGGGCTGGTCCTGCAGAGCCACCATGAGGCGGCCCAGTTTCGCTTCCTCGCTGACGTCGGCGGCGATGATCAGTTCGGTCATGTTCGTCCTCTATTCGTGGCAACCCGGGAGAGGGCCCACGTCCTTCACCTGCCCCACCAGGGACTCGACGCCGGCGAACCTGTGCCGTCGGCAGTAGTCTTCGATCCCTTCGACGATGGCGTAAGGGCACTGCGGGTCGTTGAAGAGCGCCGTGCCCACCTGCACCGCCTTCGCGCCGGCCAGTATGAACTCCAGCGCGTCGGCCGCCGTGGCCACGCCGCCGATCCCGACGACGGGAATCCGGACGGCCCTGCTGACCTGGTGGACAATGCGCACGGCGATGGGTTTGAGGGCGGGACCGGAGAGTCCGCCCACCTTGTTGCTGATCCGGAAGGTCCGGCTCTCCACGTCGATCGCCATGGCCGGCATGGTGTTGATGCAGGTGAGTGCGTCGGCTCCGGCGTCCTGAGCGGCTTTTGCGGTGGCCGTCACGTCCGAGGCGTTCGGGCTGAGCTTGACCCACAGCGGCTTGTTCGTGACCTTTCGGCATGCGTCGGTGACCCTGAAAACGGATTCGGGGTCTGTGCCGAACTGGATCCCGCCCGCCTGTATGTTCGGACAGGAAATGTTCATTTCCAGGGCGGCGAGCACCGGTTCCTCGTCGAGCGCACGGGCCGCTTCGACGTACTCCTCTACACTGTGCCCGTAAAAGTTGGCCACGAAAGCGGTGTTATAACGCCTCAGGGCGGGGGCCTTTTCCTCGCGAAAAGCCCTGGTGCCCACATTTTGAAGCCCGATGGCGTTGATCATCCCGCCCCGCGTTTCCCAGATGCGGGGCGGAGCGTTGCCCTCGCTGCCCGCGACCGACAACCCCTTCAGGCAGACGCCGCCCACGCGGTCGAGGTCCAGGTAGGGCTCCATGTCGATGCCGTATCCGCAGCAGCCCGAGGCCAGCATGACGGGGTTCTTGAGCCTGACCTGTCCGATGGCGACCGAGAGGTCTACGTCCACAGCACGGCCTCCCCATCGAAGACGGGACCTTCCTTGCAGACCCGTTCGTAGACGCGATGCCCGTCCCGTTGAACGGGAACCACGCACCCCAGGCACACGCCGTACCCGCACCCCATCCTCGCCTCCAGGCTCATGTGGCAGGCCACCTTGCCGCGACAGAGATCCGCGACGGCCTTGAGCATGCCTTCCGGACCGCAGGCGTAGACCGCGTCCGCGCCGCGTTCGATCAGATCTTTCATCGGTTCGGTGACGAGACCTCGCCGTCCCCGGCTCCCGTCTTCCGTCGCGAGGACGGGTTCGACCTCCATGGCCTCGAGGTCCTCCAGGAGGACGAGGTCCCGCTCGGTGCGAGCGCCCTGAAGGAAGGTGAAGGCGAGGCTTTCTTCCTTGAGCTTCCCCGCGAGGTACACCATGGGAGGGACGCCGACGCCGCCACCCACGAGCACCCTTCGTCCTTCGCCTTCGACGACGCGGGGGAAGGGCCGCCCCAGGGGGCCTAGACCGAAAACCTTCTGCCCGGGCTCCAGTTCGTACAGGAGCCGCGTGCCCCGGCCCACGACCTTCAGAAGGAACCGGATCGTCCCTTCGGACGGGTTCTCACCCAGGATGGAGAGAGGCCGGCCCAGGAGCGGGTCCGCGCCCCAGTCGCCCCGGAGCATGTAAAACTGCCCGGGTTCGGAGGGCGCCACCTCGCCCCCGACGGTGAGGGTGGCGTAGGGTCCGCGCCGCTCTATGTCCATGACCTGGTAGCTTCTGAGTCCCATCCGTCCTCCCGGTGGCACAGTATACCCTGTATTACCGCGGGGCGGGAAAGACAAGCGCGGAGCCCGGAGGGGCTCCGCGTTCGACGGATGACGGGATGGGTGGCGCTGGGAGGCCGGCCGTGAGGCCCTTCAATCGCCGGTGTCGGTCAGGCGATTCTCCAGTTTCCGCCCCGCGATGAGCCAGTAGACGAGGTATCCCAGCCCTATGAAGCCCACGAAGGCGCCCCAGACCGCTCCGTTCTCCCCGGCGTTGACGTACAGCGCAACCGTCAGTCCGATGCCGGTGAAGAGGAGGATGAGTCCGGTGCGCAGCGAACCGTCCCCGTGTTCGTGGACGGCGGCCTTGGTGTCCGCCCTGGCCAGGTCGGGCAGGGCGATGCCCTTCTCGATGGCGGCCATGCGCTCCTTGTTCCTGAGCACCGCCTTTCGGTAATGAACGAGGAGTACTATGGCCACGATGGCCACGGCGGATGAAAACGTGATAAGGGTAGCGAGCACGGGCATCCAATACATGATCGGCCTCCTTACACCCCCTTGGACGTAGTCCCGACGCTTCCGGTTTCAGCCGTAGCAGGGAGCACTCCGGCGCGGGGGCTCACGCGTTGAAACCGGTGATAGACTTCTCTCGTCCAAGGGAGCGAAAGGAAGCTTATGGACCCGCTGTCTGAAGAAAAACAGTGGATAAAGCGGTTCCAGGCCGGTGACGCGGCCGCTTTCGCAAAGATCATGGGCCACTACGAACCCTACGTCCTCGGGCTTGTATGGCGCATGACCGGCGACAGGCACACGGCCGAGGACATATGTCAGGAGGTCTTCATCAAAGTGCTGAAGGGGCTCGGACGCTTTCGGACGGACAGCGGTCTCAAGACGTGGATCTTCAGGATCGCCCACAACGCGGCCCTGGACCACAAGCGGAGCCACAGGCCGATGGAGTCTCTTGCGGACCGCGACGAGATCGTGGCCGGCGGGGATGCCGGCCGCGACGGGCAGCCTCTCGCCCGGATGGAGGACGCGCAGCTGAAAAAGGCCATCGAGCGGGCCATGGAGACGTTGCCCGCCCTTCCGAGGGAGGTGCTGCATCTCTTCTACTGGGACGAGCTTTCCGTGGCCGAAATCGGAACGGTCCTCGAGATCCCGGAAGGTACCGTCAAGACGCACCTGTTCAGGGGGCGTAAGACCCTCCGGGAGCAGATGCTGCAATCTAAGCTCGGAGGTGCCCTGTGAGCTGCGACGACTATCTGAAGATGCTGGACGAGGCCGAACCCGGCACGCCCCCGCCGGCCGCCTTCGTGCGCCACGCGGCGGACTGTCCGGGATGCGGGGAGGCCCTGCGCCTTGCCCTCATGCTGGAATCCGCCCCGGCCTGGGCCGAGAAGGCGAGGCTCCCGGTCGACATGCGAGCGCATGTGCTGGCGAAGGCCCGGATGGGCCTCCTTTTCTGGCGGGACACAACGAGCGTCCTGGTCGAGTCGGTGGTAACCGCCCTGGTCGTCGTGGGACTGACCGCGGCCGCTTTCTTCGGCCTGCCGTCCGTTCTGAAGAGCCTCATGCCCGCCCAGGCTCGGGAGATCATCCAATCTTACGCGGCCCCCGTTCTGAATGCGGTGGGCGGTTTCTTTGGATCCTTCTCCCCTCTGCTCCACAGCTCGATGGGCCTCGCCCTCTTGCTTGGGGCGGGCTTCACAGTTCTCGTCGCCGCCATCGCGAGCACGCGCCTGCTCATGCCTTCCTGGCAGGCCTGACGCAGTTCCTCCCGCCTTCTTCGGCAGTCCTTCGAAGGCGTCCGGCCGTCCTCGTCTGAATCCGTGGGCTCTCCACCCTCCGGGGCCCCGCGCGTCATTGCGTTTGGACGTCCGGCCCGATTGGTGAATGGCTCGAATCCTGGATCCCGGCGGGATGGCCTAACAGGCACGAAATATGGTATAAACAGCCCTTATTGCGAGTCTTCCGCCCTCGATCGGTCCGCCATGGTCTCGCAATGCTCCAGGGCGCGTTCTCCCCCGCGGGGAACGGAAGCCGCGTGAAGGATGTCAGGCAGGGATCCGCGGCGGTGCGAACCTTAGCAGCTTCCGGCTGCACCGAGGTCGCCGGGGTTTTCCCTTTTTCGTCAGCTTTTCCAGATTGAGGAGGGACACAGGAATGAACCCCAAAGTGCGCGTGGCCGTCAACGGGTACGGAGTCATCGGGAAACGAGTCGCCGATGCCGTAAGGCTCCAGCCGGACATGGAACTGGTCGGTGTTTCCGACGTAGTGGGGGACTACCGCATCCAGGTGGCGGAAGTCCACGGCATCCCCGTCTATGCAATGACCGAGGATGCAAGGGCTACCATGAGGGAGGCCGGCGTGGGC
>Ga0315535_1002202_pt1 | contig 12669 bp, 15 predicted proteins | sample SalMarSW160220MG_2_FD_203092 | JGI IMG/M metagenome (GOLD analysis project Ga0315535, IMG submission 203092) | Salt marsh sediment microbial communities from the Plum Island Ecosystem LTER, Massachusetts, United States - Salt Marsh Sediment SW1602-20 ...
TGTAGCATCATTTTTTGGACACAGATGAACACAGATGAACACAGATGAACACAGATGAACACAGATGAACACAGATTATCAAGATTCTTAAATTGAAAAATAACAATATTATCTGTGTATACCTGCCCGCTTGTGCCTCGCATGGCAGGCGGGTCTGTGAAAATCTGTGTCCGATTATTCATTTAAAGGAGTTGTAACTGATGTATTATAGCAGTGATTTGAGAAAAGGTCTTAAAATCGAAATTGACGGGGATCCATATATTGTTGTGCAGTTTGAATTTGTCAAACCCGGCAAGGGACAAGCGCTTTATAAGTGCAAGCTGAAAAATATGCTGACCGGCGCACAGTTTGATCGAACCTTCAGATCCGGTGATAAATTTAATGAGGCAAACCTCGAAGAGCACGAAATGGAATATCTGTATTCAGACGGTGAACAGTACTGTTTTATGAATACATCCACGTATAATCAGGATTTTCTCACCAAAGATCAGGTGGGTGATGCCATTGATTTTTTAAAGGAGAATACGGTTTGCAGTGTTTTGTTTTTTCAGGGAACTGCTATCGGAGTGACACTTCCTAATTTTGTGGAGTTAAGGATAACCCAATCGGAACTCTGGGCAAAAGGGGATACGGCTGCCGGCAGCACAAAGCCGGCAACACTCGAGACCGGTTATGTGGTTCAGGTTCCTCCATTTGTTGATGAGGGTGAACTTGTTCGGATCGATACCAGAACCGGTGCATATGTAGAGCGGGTTAAGGAGTGAGACAAGAACAAGTTGGTTAGCTTAGCTGATATTTGCAGAGAGGCCTGGACTCAAGTAGAGGATAATTATTCTTGAATTCCATTATGTAGTATTAGTCCTTTGTAACCTCACCATTATCATCATAAATATCCATATCGGGGAAATATTTTTTGGCACATTCAGGACAAATCCCATGGCTGAATTCAGCATCGGAATGTTTATGAATATATGATTCGATCTGATTCCAGTACCCCGTGTCATCACGAATTTTTTTGCAGTGGGAGCAAATGGGTAATAACCCGCTTAACGTTTTTACCTGCGCCAAAGCATCTTTTAGTTCAATAATCAGATTCTTTCGTTCCATTTCGGTTCGTTTGCGATCGGTGATGTCCCGGCATACACAGAATACCAACTTCTGTTCCCTATATACAGCTCCATTGTTGCTGAGCTCTACATCGATGATCGTGCCGTCTTTGCGACATTGGCGTGTCTCGAAGTGAGCACCGGCATCATCGATCGACCGGATCATTTCTATCAGCTGCTCATTCGCAAATTGAGTATCCCAGTCCCATACATGAAGATTGTGGATTTCTTCCATGGAGTAACCGAGCATATCAGCATATCGTTTATTCGCCTCATATACCTTGCCGTTTTGGTCAAGGACAACGATCCCGTCTCTTGATTGCTGCAACAGAATATGCCACAGGGAGATTTCATCCTTAAGCAAATCTTCAGCCCTCTTGAGTTCGAGTTCAGCCTTTTCTAACTCCAGAACTCGTTTTTCTAACTCTTCATAGGTCGGTTTTTCAGACATAGCTATTTCCAGATTTTTTAATATGGATTGGGGTTGCAGATTCTTGCATTATTGTTAACTTACATCAAGTTCAAGGATAGTGATACTATTGTGTAACGAAAAAAACGTTAAAAAAAGAGTTATGCGCCTTAGTTTTGATCTAAGCCCTCCACCTCTGGTGGAGGACCCGGATAGGTTCTACCGATCCGGTGAGAAATAATATAGGTAATTCCACGGGAAAGCCCCAAAAGGCAGACAGGAGGAATTACCTATGCATGATTGGGCGAGTTTATCGCATGTAAGATGGGATTGCAAATACCATATTGTATTTGTACCCAAGTATCGCAAGAAAAAGCTGTACGGGAAATTTGGAAAACAGGTTGGTGCCATATTGAACAAGTTGTGCCGCCAACGTGGAGTGGAGTTGCTGGAAGGACATTTGATGCCGGACCACATTCAAATGTGCATAAGCGTTCCACCAAAGTACAGCATAGCTTTTGTGATAGGATTTTTGAAAGGCAAAAGCGCAGTTTTGATCCATCGCACCGTATTGAATAAGAAGCGGGTGTCTGTCCTGCACTTTTGGGCCAGAGGATACTGTGTCAGTACGGTTGGGTTGGATGAAGACACCATACGCAAATACATTCGAGAACAAGAAAAGAGTGAACAGGAACAATTGGAGTTAGAATTTGATGACGAATAGATAACCCCAACGGGGCTTTCCCAATGTCATAGCCTCCCTCCGGGGGGCCTCCTGAGCCCACCCGCTCTGCGGGTGGAGACTCAGTTTTCCATCCCCTATTGTTCGAAATTTTCCCTTTAAAATATCTTTGTTACTATTCTGATGCTCTTGGTTTTAGTCTTCTATCGTTCCCGCTTCTGCGTTCTTCGCCGGACCTTCGTTCAGGGATATGTCGGTTGTATAAGTATTGATGCCTGTCAATACCTGAACGCCTACCCCCATTGTCGTGCAATATCTTGTCCATGACAAATTACTCCTTTAAAAACTTTTTCGTCTAAACTCCATAAGACCGATAAGCCCAGAACTCAAAAAGAGCATGGGTTATGAACGGAGAAGGGCATATTGTTAATCTATCTATAACATGCTACTTTAGGTTTTTCTGAGGTCCCAATACAGGCCTCTCCTATCAATACCGCTTCGCCTTTCATAGTCTGTATATTGAATACTGTAGTTCTGCCTACGGTCAACACATTCAAACACACTGCCAACTTTCACCCTACTTTTGCGTTTTTCTTTAATATTTCTGAGTTCTTTTTGAAGATAAGTTTTCATTTTGCACCTCCTGTTTACGTGTGGTAAGCCGCCTATGAGCGAGCTGTTGCAGTTCAACACATCTAATTTCATCTTTTAGAAATACTATACTACAGCATAAAATGTTAATAGTCTGTCAGTCTTATCGTTATTTTTTTGTGGTAATATCGCTATTTATCTTGACATTATTTGTCCTATATAGGTCAGCAGACGTGTATAATTTCCGTAATATAGAAATGTTATATCTGATTTTCCCTCCATGACCTGTCAACTGCGGATTGTGAGGATAATGAAACAGTAATACCCAAAACACCATTCCCCTTGTCCCGCATCCTTGGATCACACCATATTCCATAACGATTTTTTAACTTTTTTTGATACGTTGCTTTTGAAGAAACTGAGGGTATTGTGGGAGGGTTGTATTTGTGGGGGAGGTGGAGGTTGGGGGTTAGAAGACTATTACTATTCTATTGCTATCCAAACTTCTTTTCAAAATACTTCTTTTATCATTCCAAATTCCTTTTTTGGCAGCGCCAGGCGCTCATAGTTAGGCGTTCTACTTTTACGCTATATCTAAGTGTATTCCAAGGATTTACAACATTTGAAATCATTTATTTCCAGCCTTAATCCGCATCATGGTCGTCCTGTTTAAATATCGGCCCCAAATATATTTTCCCACCTTTTGACCACACTTCTGCGCCTTTTTCGTCATTTCAATCATCGTTGTCGTAATCAAATTTCCTCGGAAAATATAGCCTCCGGTACCCGGTGAATGATGCAGATGGACAATTCGTCCCAACAGTTATAGCGCCTACACCCCCCTCTGATTTTTCGGGGAAGCACGTGTGGCAGAGTATCTGAAAGGAGGTGAATTCAACAATGGCATAGACGCCAGAACTATCTACGGAATCCTCATGCACGTTGAGGAGGTTAACATGGGCGCTCGATATGCCCATGACAAAAACAATGGAAAAGGTTTTCGAATACTTGCCAGAAATCCTGGACAGCCAAAAAGTTTGCCGAGCATGCCGGGATAGATCGAAATGTTCAGACTGTCAGTTCAATTTTCCAAGCCCGGATTCACGATGAAAAATGAAGGGTTACTGGCATAATATTTTATTAAAAAGGAGGTATTAAATGAAAAATCATCTTATTTTTAGAACGTTAATCATTGTATTATTTTCAGATTTTATTTTTAACGTTGAAGGCTTGGAGGCAAAATTTGTCGATCAGCCGGTGGTATCTAAAAATAAAACTGTTAAATCCATTGAATTTTATAATGAAGGCACAAAACACTTATTATCGGGGCATTATGAAAAAGCAATATCATTGTTTCTTAATGCTGTAAGGCATACATCGCCTAAAATGATAATTGAGAGATATTATTCTTATATTAAAAATTATCAATCCGATGATGGACTGAAATTTATGGAAAGAGTTTATAGCCCCATTATGGAAAATGATGAAAAAACTACCCCAAATCTACCCCACCACCAAAAAGAGGGAATTAGCGCAATCACTAACTCCCTCTAATTATGGAATAAAATAATTTGTATGATGGTCGGGACGACTGGATTTGAACCAGCGACCCCAGCGTCCCGAACGCTGTGCTCTACCAGGCTGAGCCACGTCCCGACTTGTTTTCCCTTTTATGCTTCTGATAAATAATTGTCAATCATTTTTCATTCTTACCTAAAATCTGCAATTGTCGATTTGGCCACATTTTCAAGGCGCAGGGTGTGCAGCCGGTTTTAGGTAAAAGGATTTTTGACGATAATTGTTTCATCCCTGCCCGGGCCTACGGATACAATGTTAATTGGGGTTTCCGTAAGTTCTTCAATCCGTTTCAGGTAGTTTTTGGCATTTTGGGGCAGATCATCTATTTTTCGGACACCGGTTATATCTTCCGACCATCCCGGCAGGGTTTCCAATACCGGCTTACAGGCCCCGAGGATCTTTATGCTTGCCGGAAAATCATGGATGACTTCGCCGTTATATTCATAGGCGTTGCAGATTTTAAGGGATTCAAGCTCTCCCAATACATCCAATTTGGTTATGGCAAGACCGGTGAGGCCGTTCAGGCGCGCGGAATTTCTCAGTAAAACCGAGTCAAGCCATCCGCACCGGCGCTTTCGCCCGGTTGTGGTGCCGAACTCCGCGCCTTTGACTTGAATCGCGTCACCGATTTCATCAAAAAGCTCGGTAGGGAAGGGGCCTTCTCCCACACGGGTTGTATACGCCTTGACGATACCCACAACACCGGTGATTTCTTTTGGCCCGATACCTGCTCCGCAGCAGGCATTGCCGGATATGGTGTTAGAAGAGGTAACATAAGGATAGGTGCCGTGATCAATGTCAAGATGCGTACCCTGGGCGCCCTCAAAAAGGATCTGTTTGTTTGCCTTGATGGCCTGGTTCATCACAATGGAGATGTTGACCACGTGAGGGGCGAGCCGTTCCGCATATTTCTTATACGGACCGATGATACTTTCAGGATCCACGGTTTCAGAGGAAAGATAATGTTTCAGGTAGAAATTCTTTTCTTCAAGGATGGTTTTTATCTTTTCGGTAAACCCTTCGAAATCAATCAGGTCCACGAAGCGGATTCCCCTGCGACAAACCTTGTCTTCGTAACAGGGACCGATGCCACGTCCGGTGGTGCCTATTTTTTTATCGCCTTTTTTCTTTTCACGGGCAAGATCTATCTGTTTATGATAGGGCATGATAATATGGGCTTTTTCGCTGATTTTAAGGGTGTCCGAACCCACGTCTATGCCCTTTTTCCCCAGATTGTCGAGCTCTTGGACCAGAACTTCAGGGTCGACCACCACTCCATTTCCGATAAGGCAGATATTTTTCTGCAAAATCCCGGAAGGCACCAGATGACTGATAAACTGTTCGCCGTCCACAACAATGGTATGTCCGGCATTGTTTCCCCCCTGAAACCTCACAACAAAATCGGAAAATTCCGACAAAAGATCTACGATTTTACCTTTGCCTTCATCACCCCATTGGGTGCCGACAATTACGATGTTGGCCACGTGCTACTCCTTTTTAACTTAAATTCGTTTTTTTCGAAAAAAATCTTGGATTAGTGTTCGGCACTCATCTTCACATATACCGGTTATAATTTCCGGTCGGTGATTCAATCGGGTATCATGGGCGATGTTGTATAAAGATCCGGCGGCCCCCCATTTTGGATCATGGGCGCCGAAAACAACCCGTGATACTCTGGCGTGAACAATTGCTCCCATACACATAATGCACGGTTCGATAGTAACATACAAGGTTGTGTTTAACAACCGGTAATTCTGAATCTTTTGCCCAGCCTTGCGTAGTGCGATTATTTCAGCATGTGCTGTGGGATCTGCGAGGCTTATGGTCTGGTTGTGTGATGCAGAGAGAATATTCCCTGATTCGGCAACAAGCACTGCACCTATCGGAACTTCCGACTTTTGTCCAGCTTTTTTAGCCTCATTCAACGCAAGTTTCATGAATTCCGTGTGTTTTTCGTTCATTCTATTTTATTTTGTCCATTACTCTTTCGAAGCCGATAACTGATCAGACCTGGTCTATTACAAAATGGATTCGGATTCAGGTTGTCATTGACATATGTTTTTGTATAGCTTATTAGTTGGTTAAATTTCAACCTAAACCGAGCGTTTCAAATTTTAAAAAGTAATCAAATATCTTTTATTTTAATGAATCCATCGAGTTATATTTTTAAAATTTGAAACCCTGCGGGATTGCCGATCTTTATCCGCCCTGGGCGGGTTACCGCATCTACTGCGTCAGATACCGTCCCGCATAGTTGACTATAGCGGAACGAGATCTTCCTTGTATCTGCTTGCCCTGTGAAATGCGAAGCCTATTTAACCGGGGCGGCAACCTCGACAATCGCTCAATTTAGGTTTCGATTAAATTTAATTGCGCCCGTAGCTCAGCCTGGACAGAGCGCCGGACTACGAATCCGTAGGTCGCAGGTTCGAATCCTGCCGGGCGCACCATAAAAATTCAAGAGGTTCTGGCTTTATCGCTGTGCCTCTTTTTTATTTTGCAGCAATATTACAGCACTAAAGTTTTCTATCTTGCTTAATAGATTAAATTTGATGAATCTTGTTATTGAGGGAAATTGGTGTGAGATGGCTTTAAAAACGAAAATATTTCGCTTTTCATATTGTCTCGAAAATTCGTAAATTCAATTGTCTAATTATTAGCAATTTCGTATTCAGGCAAATAAATTATGAATCTGCAATTTATAAAATCTGAATACCAGGTATTCACCTGTTTGAATAATCTCTAATAAATTTAATGATCAAAAGGATCAATGGAGCTGTATGAAAAAACAGATCAAAAATATCCATGGGCTCATTCAGCGTTCCGTTTTTCAGCATAATCAGCTTTTCTAAAACATGGGGCATGGGCTTAAATGGAAGAAGAAGCATGATGATCGAAAACACAATGAGAATCGAATAAGGTACCATTTGCATGGTTTAATTTTTCTATTGGTCATTAAAACCTCATAGTCTCAGATTCGATATTATTCTACTGTATCAATCCCTTTAACCGCATCTTTATATTTGAAAATATTTAAAATTCTCCCCTTTCTCGACTCACCCATTCATGACATTCCTATATTACAGAAATTACATCTGTCTGCTGACCTATGTAGGACAAATAATGTCAAGCCAATTAAAAGATATTACCACAAAAAAATAACGATAAGACTGACAGACTTTTAAAATTTGCTGTGTAATAATACTCAGGCGATGAAGATGAGTTGGGTTGAATTATAATATGCAAGCCGCTGGATATTAATGAGATTAAACAAGCAGTGGCAACAGCGCTTGCTCGATATAAAATAAATGTCGAGAGCAGAAGGGAAAGCATGTCAATATTTCAACCTCATGCTGTATTTTCACTTCAACAATAGGATATTCTGACATGACTGGCAAAAAAGAGTTTGTTGAGCGCAGGGAGCATGAACGATTCAAAGTCAAAAGCGGTGCAATTGCTATGATCAGGCCATTACCCGAAAAACAGGAAGAAACCAAGAATATGAGTGTGGATGGGAATGCTTTTGTTGCTACGGTTAAATATTGTCAAATCATAAATATCAGCAAAGACGGGCTTGCCTTTCGTTATATCGATAAAAATGGTGGATCAAATAAACCGTTTAAATTGGATGTGTTATTTATCCAAGATAGCATCTGTTTTACATATTTGAAAAATGCACCGTTTAAAAGTGTTTGGGTTTCCCATGACGCCAGTAAAAATCCATCCAGCAAATTAACAACAAAGTTATTAGGCTTACAATTTAAAGAAATGATACCAAACCAGATATCTCAATTGGATCGTTTTCTCGAAGAATGCACCATTAGATAAGTTTTACCCCAAAATACATCTCCAACCCTTCAGAATTCCTTGACCTTTTTTAACTCGCCGTTTATTATACCAATTAAAACAGAATTGTGGAGGATCATATGAAAAAGCTGGATCTTATAGAGGCTCTGCAAAATGAAACCGACCTAACAAAATTAGAGGCAGAAGCGGTAGTGAAACTTTTCTTTAACGAAATGGCCAACACGCTTGCAAAAGGTGACCGGGTTGAAATCAGGGGATTGTGTTCTTTTTGTGTCAAGAAATACAAAGCATATGATGGAAGAAACCCTAAAACCGGAAGGCCGGTCCAGGTGGCAGCTAAGAAACTGCCGCTTTTCAGGTGTGGGCAGGAATTAAAGGAACGGGTGAATAATAAATAAAATCGAAATAGATACACTGCCATATAGGTTGCTGGAAGAAACCGTTGGGATTCCTATTGAAATCATAACAAATGAATTCAGGGAAATTGCCGGCAACACCTACCATAGAATTATTTTCCAGATAAAAGAAGATCGTCCATGAATATTTGAGATTTTGAAACTGTTGAAACATTTTGAACGAATTGACATTCTTTCTATAATCTTTTATATTTTTGATTTAATTGGCAATTAAAGTCACTTCAAAAATCCGGAGAAATAACAGGTAACGATTTATTCTATTGATTGGAGGATTATATGAAAAAGATCAAAATTTTTTTCTTGGTACTTTCAGTTATGATGATAGCAACAACATTTTATAAAGGTATTGCTATAGCGGCACAGGTTACGAGAATTAATGAGAATAAAGGACTCATCGTTATTGATGGAAATAAGAGTGACGGATTTATAATGGGAGCTAAAGTATGCTTTTATTCCGATTCAGGTGAAGAAATAACTTGTGGCAGAGTTCACCAAACATCAGAGTCCTATGCTACGATTAAAGTTAACAACAGAGAAGCAATAAAAATTAAGTATGGCACGGAAGCAAAGCTCTCTGTTGAAATAACAGATAAATAAGAAGCAACAGACAGGCAGCCCGAAAAGAGAAGCTGAATATCTGGGGAGATCCTGAACTTACAAAGAAATATTTAAGACTGAAATCAAAGTGGGGTCAAAGCCAATAATATGAGGAAACAGTGTTAGTCATAAAATGTTCGGCATGTAAAAAGAAACTCTGGAAATATGACAAGATTGGCAAAGTTGATTAGCACCTATTGGGGTTTGTTTTCCTTTTATGTCAAGCATTACAATGTATATACGGGTAGGAATCTAAAGACAGGCGAACAAATTAAAGCTGACTAATGGATAAAAGACGATGGATTGTTTATTTGATCCGGTGTTCTGATGAATCTTTGTATTGTGGGATAACCAATAACCTGAAAAACCGGTTGGAAGCTCATAATTCAGGTAAAGGTGCAAAATATACAAGATTTCGCGGACCTGTTGAATTAGTTGCTGCCAGTTCTGAAATGACCAAAAACGATGCGCTTAAACTGGAATATCGGGTTAAACAAGTACCTGCCAGTAAGAAATACTTAGAACTTACAAAGGAGGAGAATAAAATGACAAAGAAACTGAAAAAGGGTCTCCAGGCTGTTAACAAGGAACTCAATGCACTGGTAAAGAAGACAGAAAGTCTATTAAAAGCGGTTGACAAACTTGAAAAACCAAAAGCTGCAAAGAAACCAAAAGCTAAACCTGCCAAGGCAAAAGCTCCGAAGAAAGCTCCTGCAAAAAAAGTTGCTGTGAAGAAGGCTGCTGCTCCGGTAACAACTGCCGATGCAGTCCTTGCAATTATCAACAGGTCGAAGAAAGGTGTTAATTCAGAAACCCTTGTGAAAAAGACAGGGTATAATCAAAAGAAAATTTCTAATCTGATTTATAAATTAAGAAAGCAGGGCAAAATTAAGAGTCCCGAAAAAGGAATTTATGTAAAAGCATAATTCTTAAAATTTTAGAACTATTGGGACCCTTGGTTTACATATAGAATCATTTGAGTGCAACGGAAGAGCGCGATGGTTTTTCCTGACTCTCTGTGGGTGACCACTGAATCCCAGACCTGGGTTGTTCTTCCAAGATGGACCACTTTGGCGACGCATTCTATGGTGCCTTCTCGGGCCGTGCTGAGATGATTGGATTTGAGTTCGATAGTGGTAAAGCCTGTTGCGTCTTCTGGCAGGTTGTTAATACAACCATAACCTGCGCATGTATCGGCTAAAGTGACAACGGTCCCTGCGTGCAAGTACCCATTTGGGGCAATCAGCGGTTTCCTCACGGGCAATTCCGATCTTATTTCTGAACCGCTTGCATGAGTGACGACAATGCCTAAGTGGCCAGGCAAGTATTCGGAACCATATTTATTGAAATAGTCGGGTGAGTGCATTGAGCTCCTATTATAACAGATGGCCAAATAGTCGAAGTTAAAATGTTAATTTCCAGCAAAGAATAAAAAAATACAAATAATTTTTTACATATTACTTGTGAATTGTCAATATTTCCAATCATACCAAGAATTGCGCCCCAGTTTCCAAAAAACGATGAAAAACAGACTCCAATGAGAGGGCATCCGGTTTTCATTGCTCAGCATGCCACTGCAGCCTGTTGCCGGAAATGTATTCAAAAATGGCATGAGATAGGAAAGGGTAGGGTGCTAAATGATGACGAGATTGAATTTGTTATGGGCCTTGTGATGGGATGATTAAATGAACAGATGGAAAATATTAGATCGTAATTCTGTGTGAGAATTGTGTGAGAAAAACTTTCCAAAATCTACTATATTTGGCAAAAATCAGAAAAAATGTGAAAAATATAATGTAACGATGCCAGTCAGTTATAATGAATTGAGGAGGTTAGGAAACTCAGAGGTCCTGCCTACGAATCCGTAAGTCGCAGGTTCGAATCCTGCCGGGCGCACCGGAAATGATAAGGGTTTACAGGAAATAGCAACTGGAAACCCTCTTTATTTTTGGGTGATTCTCCCATATTCAGTGACCTCCGGCAAAGCCGGAGGTCACTGAATAAAACTGTCAGCTAAACCACAGTGACATTTACTGCAGAGGGACCTTTTGGACCCTGCTCTATATCAAAGGTTACTCGGTCGCCTTCATCAAGAGTCTTGAAACCGGTAGAATTGATTCCCGAATGATGAACAAATACATCCGGACCATCTTCCTGCTCAATGAAGCCATAGCCTTTGCTGCTATTAAACCATTTTACAATTCCATTAGCCATACTGACACCCTCCTTTCAAAAAATTATCATAGTTCCAAACTGCAGGTTGCCACTTTGACAAATGGATATTTCCTTCAGAACGAAACTGTCCCGCCAATTAAGGACGGGTCTTTATTGATTGTTTAGATAATAAAATATTATTGAAAAAAGTCAAGCTGATTATAAGGTCATTCTTTTGACGGAGAATCCTGGATAAGTGCATCAAGTTTAGGTCGGAATAATTTATCGCCATATTATCGCGGCATCCTTTCTGAGCGGCAGTCTTTGATATTTAAATTTCGGGTAACCCACCATCATTGCTCCGAAGCTAATATTTCCTTCAGGGAATCCCAATTCTTTTTGCATTGGCGGCCAGAAGGTTGCTGCAGCATTAAAGTAACCCGCCCAACATGCCCCAAGGTCAAAAGACGAAGCAGCCAGTTCTAAATATGTTAAGGCAATAGTACAAGCGGTCGGAGCCGTTCCATCATCTTTATGCGCATAGGTAATGATAATATGTGGTGCATTTCTGCATATGGGGTCATTTCCTCCTTCCCAGAAAGCAACGACTCGATTCAGGTTCATTGCAGCAACGAGTGGAGAATCTTCTTTAATTAAATGGCGCATCCAATCAATAACAAATCCAGCCATTCGTTGGACCTCATCCCTTTCATTTATAACCAGCCATTTGACAGGTTGGCGGTTGTGTCCGGAGGGGGCAAAGCGTGCCACATTAATTAATTTTGTCAGAACCTGCTGCTCAACCTGCTCTTTCTTGTAGTTTCTTATAGACCTTCGATAGCGCATAAAGTGCTCAACCTGTTCAGGGCCAAATAACCAGTCCTCTTTTACCGGTGAGCATTCTTCCGGTTTCATAATTACATGAGACATGGCGCCGTGTGGACAAACCGCCACACAATGCCCACATCTGATACACAGTTTATCTCCGCCATGGACAAGGGTGGGGAAAGCATCTTTGTCTTTAAATTCGATGATTGCCGCCGGGCAAACTTCAGCACAAATACCATCACGCTCACATTTCTCTTGGTTTACGGTTAACAGGCTCATAATCTTTATCCCAAATATGATTTTTAATGTTTAATATCGTTAATATTTTAACAGATTGTTTTATCAATAACTTTCATGGGTTGGGCGGGTCTTTGGTTTTTCCCACCACTTCCGTCTTGTTCAATATAATGATGATACACAAGCATGGTGGACAGTATGGCGACAATTCTCATATTGTCGGTGTTGCTCATGTTATGCCCCTGTACCTGTCGGCATTTAGCG
>Ga0315535_1002204_pt1 | contig 12662 bp, 7 predicted proteins | sample SalMarSW160220MG_2_FD_203092 | JGI IMG/M metagenome (GOLD analysis project Ga0315535, IMG submission 203092) | Salt marsh sediment microbial communities from the Plum Island Ecosystem LTER, Massachusetts, United States - Salt Marsh Sediment SW1602-20 ...
AAGCGCCGAGGTTCGCATAGGCTTCGAACGCGGGGAAGAACAGGACGCTGCCGACGATGAAGACGAGCCCGCCGATCTTGTAGGAAATGGCATTGATGGTCTCCCAACGGAAGTGGGCGCGCAGATCGGGACTGGGGGCGGTCAGATCGTGCAACCTTGGCCGGTTACTGAAGATGTGGGGCATTTGGAGACCTCGGGAAGTCGACAAGTTCGGGGTGTAAGACAAATGGCGCTAAGTGAGGCGCAACCGGCTGAAAGCGCCTGGGAAAGGCTGGCGCGGATGGTAGCTTGTACGGGCCGAAACGTCAGCACCCACCGGAGGAGCCAGCCCAGATGGATGCTAACCAGCTGACCAAGGCCCTACAACAGGAACGACTTCTATGGAGTCAACGGGCGCTTGCCGGGCGAGACTCCGGATGGCCTGTGCCTGCACATGAGCGAGGTTTCTCCCCGCAAGCTCCTTCGCGACGGTCTCTAATCTAGCAAGAAGACATTTCGGGGTTCGTTCCGCGAGATGATATGCTCGTGACATTTCGCGGGGTGGCGGGGCGAGCCGCGCGGCCTGCACCAGCTTATCGCCTCATCTGAGTGCCGCCAGTCCGAGTCGCAGAATCTTCGCAACCCTGTCATTTGGTTGTCACGCCGCGGGGTTAGTCTGTGCTGCAGCGCACAATTCGGCCGGCGACCCTTCACGGGATGCCGATTGCCGGGTAATGCCTGTATCGCAACCAATGTCCCTGATCGCGAGGTCGCGCCATGGCCACCGAGTTCGTCGAAAACCGCATCTATGATGAGATCCAGCCCGGTCAGACCGCGGAGTTTCAGCGCACGCTCACGCGGGACGACGTCGCCCTGTTCAGCAAGGTCTCCGGGGATCTCAATCCGACCCATGTGGACGAGGCCTACGCGATCCGCAGCGGTGCCAAAGGAATCGTCGGGCACAGCCTTTGGGCGACCGGGCTGATCTCGAGCCTCCTTGCCAACGTTCTGCCAGGCCCCGGCACGGTCTATCGGGGGCAGGATGCCCGCTTTCACCGGCCGGTGCACCTGGGGGACACGGTGACCGCTCGCATCAAGGTGCGGGAGAAGCGGGAAGGGTCAGTCGTGGTGTTCGACTGCGAGGTCCTGAACCAGGATCGGGAGCTGGTCATGAACGGGGTCGCCGAGGTCGTGGCCCCGAAGGAGCGCATCCGGGTGGAGCGCCCGAGCCTCCCGGAGGTCTCGGTGCGGCACCACGACAGCTTCAAGGTCCTGATGGAGGCGGTTGATCCAGTCGAGCCGATCGCGACGGCTGTCGTTCACCCTTGCGACCTGGTCTCCCTGCAAGGGGCGATGGATGCGACCGGCGACAACCTGATTCAGCCGATTCTGGTGGGGCCGGAGACCAAGATCCGCGGGGTGGCGGAGTCCGAGCATATAGCACTCGACGGAGTGCGCATCGTGGATGCCCCACACAGCCACGCGGCGGCGGCAAAGGCGGTGGAGCTGGTTCGCGCGGGGGAGGTCGAGATCCTGATGAAGGGGAGCCTGCACACCGACGAAATGCTGGGCGCCGTGGTCAGCGGCTCGACTGGCATCCGCACCGAGCGGCGCATCAGCCACGTCTTCGTCATGGATGTCCCGACCTATCCGAAGCTCCTGCTGGTCACGGACGCGGCAGTCAACATCGCCCCCGACCTGGACGCCAAGCGGGATATCTGCCAGAACGTGATCGATCTCGCCCAAACGCTCCGTGTGGAGCGCCCCAAGGTCGCCATCCTGTCCGCGGTTGAGACGGTCCGCCCGAAGATCCAGTCCACCCTCGACGCGGCCGCATTGTGCAAGATGGCGGACCGCGGGCAGATCACCGGCGGCCAGGTGGACGGCCCCTTGGCGATGGACAATGCCATCAATCTGGAGGCGGCCAAGATCAAGAAGATCGACTCGCCGGTCGCCGGGGTGGCGGACGTCCTCGTGGCGCCCGACCTGGAGGCAGGGAATATCCTCGCCAAGCAGCTCATCTTTCTGGCGAACGCGGAAGCCGCGGGGGTGGTGCTCGGCGCCCGGGTGCCGATCATCCTCACCTCCCGTGCGGACAGCTTGCGCACCCGCCATGCCTCGGCGGCCACGGCGGTGCTGTACGCCCAGGCCGTGCGTCAGGGGCGGGCGGGGCCGCTCTGATGGGCGGGTCGATCCTGACACTGAATGCCGGCTCCTCGAGCATCAAGTTCGCCCTCTACAGTGTGCTCCGGGACGAGCCGGTACTCAGCGCCAAGGGCCGCGTCGAAGGTATCGGCACCGCCCCGCACTTCGTCGCCAAGTCGAGCGAGGGGACGCTGCTGTCGGAGAGCTACTGGGAGCCCGTCAGCGAGGGGCGCGGCCACGCGCAGGCCTTCGGGCAGATCTGGAGCTGGCTCGAAGACGCCGCCGCCGGCCGGGAGATCCTCGCGGTCGGCCACCGCGTCGTCCACGGCGGCGAGACGTACCGCCAGCCGGTGCGCATCGATGGCGATGTCATCACGGCCCTCACGCGTCTGATCCCGCTGGTCCCGCTTCACCAGCCGAACAATCTCGCGGCGATTCGAGCCGTGGCTGCCGAGCATCCGGACCTGCCCCAGGTCGCCTGCTTCGATACCGCCTTCCACCGGGGCCGGGAGGCGGTCACCGAGCGGTTCGCGCTGCCCTATGCGCTCTTCGAGCGCGGCGTGCGCCGTTACGGGTTTCACGGTCTGTCGTACGAGTACATCGTCGAGCGGCTGCGGCAGCTGGCCCCCGCCGTCGCCGAAGGGCGGGTGGTGGTGGCCCATCTGGGCAGCGGCTGCAGCATGACCGCGATCGGCGGCGGCCGAAGCGTGGACACCTCCATGAGCTTCTCGGCCCTCGACGGGGTTCCCATGGGCACCCGCTGCGGGATGCTGGATCCGGGCGTGCTCCTGTATCTCATGCGCGAGGACGGCATGGGTGTGCCCGAGCTCGAAGAGCTGCTCTACAAGCGCTCGGGCCTCCTCGGCCTCTCCGGTGTCAGCAACGATCTGCGGGCGCTGCACGCGAGCGACGATCCGAGGGCACGGGAGGCGATCGACTATTTCGTCTACCGCATCGGTCAGACCCTCGGCGCCCTGGCCGCCTCCCTGGGCGGCTTGGACGCCTTGGTGTTTACCGCGGGGGTGGGTGAGAACGATGCGGAGATCCGCCGGCGGGTCTGCACCGATGCCGCTTGGCTCGGGGTGGAGCTGGACCCGACGGCGAATCGGGAAGGGTCCCTGCGGATCTCCCCGGATGATGCATCACCTTCGGTTTGGGTGATCCCGACGGACGAGGAGAAGATGATCGCCACCCATACGCTCCGCCTTCTGTAGCTCCGCATCGATCCACGTGCCGGCCACGGATCGGGGTCGGCGGCTTCGAGCCCAAGGCGGCGATGGCGGCCCTGCCCAAGCTCCTCGCGACCTCCGAGGAGGGGGAGCGGGCGCTCGCCATGTGCTGGGAGATCGCCGGTCCGCGGGAGGAGATGAGTCAGCCGACGCTTGATATGATGAATCGGGCTAAGGCGTTTGCCGGGCGCGCGCTGCCTGGACCACCGGGGGGATCCGCAGACCCATGACCAATCCAAACCACAGCGGCATGCCGCAGTCCCTGCGGGATTGGCTCGACAGTATCAACCAGCGCAAGCGCGCTGCCGCCGCGAGCGGGTTGAAGTACACCCCGACCAATGTGCGTGAGGCGCTGGAGACCCTGACTCGGCGCTTCGTGACCGAGGTGCCCGAAGTCCCGCTCATCCGCGATGAGCTGATTGCGGGACCCGACTATCAGGTTCCGGTGCGGATCTACCACCCGGAGCCCGGCGCCGTGCTCCCGGTGGTGGTGTTTGTCCACGGCGGCGGTCACGTCGCGGGCAACGTGAGCCTGTACGATCCGATCGCGCGCAAGACCGCTCTGGCCGTGAGGCGAATCCTGGTCTCTGTGGACTATCGGCTGGCGCCCGAATGCCCCTATCCCGCGGCCCTCAAGGATTCGCTCGCCGTCGTGAAAGGACTGTATCGGACGCTGGAGCTTCTGTGTATCCCTTTTCAGCCGCGCCTGGCGCTCATCGGCGACAGTGCGGGAGGCGCCCTCTGCGCAACGCTGGCCCACCGCTGCCAGTTCGAGCCGGGCGTCAGCATCGAGAGCCAGGCCCTCATCTACCCCAGCCTGGACTATACGTTGTCGCAGCCGTCAGTCAGCGGGAACGGGGAGGGCTACCTCCTGGAGCGCGACCGAATCCTGTGGCTCTTCGAGAGGTACTTGCAGGCCGCCGAGGACCGCCGCGCGGTGTCGCCACTCTTCATGCCGATCACCGCCGGCTACCCGAGAACCCTGGTGAGCACCGCTGAGCACTGTCCGCTGCGGGACGAAGGCATTGCTTACGCACATCGGCTCAGCGAGGCGGGGATCCTCTGCGAGCAGGAGACGGTTCCGGGGATGATCCATGCATACCTCAACCTAGAGGACCTGGTGCCGCGCGAGTGCAGCGTGCTCTACGTGCGGCTGGGCGAATTCTTACGCCAGTGAGGGAGGGGTTGAGAGTCGGATCCAGTGTCCGGCGACAACGGCGGAGGGGGCCGGGATACGCGAAGCGGATCCGCGGGGAGCGCCCTCAAAGGTCCTGCTCCCGGCGGTGTTTGTTGGCGGATCAGGCGACCTTGTGGAGCGGATCCCGAGCCTTGCCCGCTGCACCGACACCGTCGGCGCAGGGCCCGTCAATCGTCGCGAGCATCTCAGGACTGTGCCGATGCGCGAAGGCTCGCTGCCGGCCTCTCCCCCGTTGTATTTCCTGAGCAGTTTTCTATAGTCTTTGGCATTACGGATCTGCAATAAGAAACCTTCAGGTCGAAGGAGAAAGCAATGGGTGCGAGGGGACCGGGGCTTGCCGCTGCGGTTTGCGGGTTGGGCTTGCTGTTTGCCTGTAGCACGCTCGTTACAGATGGTACGAGCTGCGGGAGAGGGAGCGGCCGGGTCAAGGACGAGGCCTTGTGCGTCGGGCGCGAGGCGGCGAGCTTCCCAGCCGCGGACGAGGACTACTTTCGCGACATGGACTACGGGGTGACAAAACGCCCGGAGAAGGTCGCCGCTGCATTAGATCCCTACCTCTCAGGTATATCCCCACAGGACGCCGTCGATGCTGTCGTCAAGGGGCGGAACAATTGGATCGTTTGGACGGGTGGCAATGACCGTCTCTGGGACGTCTTGGCCAACAAGACCGTGGGGAACCTGGACTTCCTGAAGACGCTCTCGAATCACCCGAGCCTGAAATACAGCCGCGACAACCGCTGGCGCTATCTCGGGCTGGTCAACGAGCCCTGCTTCCGCAAGGCGCGGGGACCGCGCAGAGACCGCTATGGCCTCTGGCTCGACGACCGGGTGGAAGGTTGCGCCCCCGACCCCTTCGAGAACGAGCAGAAGTACCCGGGGGTGAAGATCGGCGCCCGCGGCAAGAACATCCCCGTCGGCTCCTATTACGGCTACGCGAGCGGGGTCGTCGGGCTTCGGCTGTTTCCCAATCCGGATTTCGACGAGGCGGCTGAAAGGCGCTGGGATCCGGTACGCTACTACGAGGATCCGAGCTACTACAACGACAAGAACCTGGTTCGCCCCTACCGGGTCGGGATGTCCTGCGGCTTCTGCCACGTCGGTCCAAATCCGGCGAACCCCCCGAAGGATCCGGAGAACCCGAAGTGGGAGAACCTCAACTCCAATCCGGGCGCCCAGTATTTCTGGGTGGATCGGATCTTCGTCTGGAATGTGGATGAGTCGAGCTTTCCCTATCAGCTCTTCCATACCTCCCGCCCCGGCGCCCTCGACACCTCCTTTGTCTCGACGGACTACATCAACAATCCGCGGACAATGAACGCGGTCTACAGCCTCGGGGCCCGGATGGCGATCGCCAAGCGCCTCGGCAAGGAGTACCTGGCGGGGGGCGAGCTCGACAACGAGCAGCTCAATCAGCACGTGCCCGCGGGCAGCCCTCTCGCCGACTTCTACAAACGGCCAAACGTGGTGTGGACCCCCCGGGTGCTGAAGGCGGGCGAGGACTCGGTCGGTGCCCTGGGCGCGCTCAACCGCGTGTTCGTCAACATCGGCCTGTTCAGCGAGGAGTGGCTCGAGCATTTCGTGCCTCTCGTCGGCGGCACCGCTTTCACTCCATTCCCCATTGCGGCGGCGGATAAAAACTCGAGCTACTGGAAAGCGACGGAGGCCCAGACACCGGACGTGGCGCTGTTCTTCCTGGCGACGGGGCAGCCCGATTACCTGAAGAACGCGCCGGGAGGACGGGCATATCTTTCGAATGACGGCAAGACGCTCACCCGTGGAAAGATCGTTTTCGCCGAGCGGTGCGCACGCTGCCACTCCAGCAAGCTGCCGGAAGAGGCCTTCGCGTTCTTCCCGGACGACGGCTGCGTGGGGCCGAATTACCTCACTTGCTGGAACAGCTACTGGTCGTGGACCAAGACCGAGGGGTTCAAGCGCCAGATGCGGGAGATCGTGTTGGCGGATGACTTTCTGAGCGACAACTTCCTGTCGAACGAGCTCCGCGTCCCGGTCACCCTGTTGGAGACGAACGCCTGCGCATCCCTGGCAACCAATGCCCTCGCCGGCGACATCTGGGACAACTTCTCGTCCCAGTCTTACAAGCACCTGCCTTCCGTGGGCAAGATCATGGTGCATCACCCTGTCACCGGCGAGGCGCGGGAATACACCATGCCGGCGGGCGGTCGGGGCTACATCCGTCCTCCTTCCCTCATCAGTCTGTGGTCGACGGCGCCGTTTCTCCTCAACAATACCCTCGGGGACTTCTACTGGTCCGGCTCGGTTCGGGATCGCATGAAGTCCTTCAACAGCGGCATCCAGCAGCTTCTGTGGCCTGAGCGGCGTAAGGGGAACCGGCGCTACCTGACGGCGTCCGGCAAGAGCGTGCCCGGCATTATCGATGTCACCAGCGCGACAAGCTACCTGCGGGTCCCCAAGGGCTATCTGCCGGATTTCCTGCAACCGCTCGTTGGCCCGTTGAGCAGTGTCAAGCCGTGGATCTTCTCCGAAGAGGGCCTCGAGATCGGCCCCATCCCCAAGGGCACTCCCATCAATCTCGTCTCCAACATCGATCTGGAGCGCAGGGCACAGGTGCTGGCGGCGCTGCTCAAGGCCAAGCGAGCGCTTGCAGCCCTCCCGCGCGGCGCAAGCGATGCGCAGGCACGCAAGGCATTCGCAGACTTGGTCGACCCCCTCATCGCCGTGAGCAAGTGCCCGGATTATGTAGTGAACCGGGGGCACTACTTCGGCACCGACTACTTCAAGGAAGAGCCTGGTCTCGGCGAGGGGGACAAGCGGGCCTTGATCGAGTTCCTGAAGACGATGTAGCCGGGTCTGCCCACTGACAAACAGGTCGCCGCCAATGCACAAGCGGCCCCTCTCCGAGCAAGTCGCGGTATCTCGTCGCCGATTCGTGGCGCTCCTTGGCGCGGTCGTCTCAGGGGCGGCGGGACTGCTTGCCGGCTGCGTGGGCTTCTTGCGGCCCGATCGGGACTCACCGCCATCGCCCGCCCTCAATTGTGTGGAAGCAGACGATGGCGGAGAGGGGTTCGACTACGTGGTCGTCGGCTCGGGCGCCGGCGGCGGTCCGCTGGCAAGCCGGCTGGCATTAGCTGGCTACCGGGTGCTCCTGCTGGAGGCGGGGGGCGAGGACGAGCCTTACGACTATCAGGTGCCTGCCTTCCACCCCCGGGCCTCGGAGAACAAGCTCTTGGCGTGGAGCTTCTTTGTGCGGCACTACGGCAGCAATGCCCAGCAGGCGCGGGACGAAAAGTTCGTGGCGAGGGCGAACGGCGTGCTCTATCCGCGCGCGGCGACGGTCGGCGGATGCACGGCGCACAACGCCCTGATCCTGATCTATCCGCACAACAGCGACTGGGATCATATCGCCGAGATCACCGGCGACGCGTCCTGGAGTGCGGACAACATGCGTCCGTATTTCCAGCGCCTCGAGCGGTGTGAGTATGTGGCGCCTGACGATACCGCGAGCCGTCACGGCTTCAAGGGTTGGCTTACCACCAACGTCGCCGATCCGCTCCTCATGGTGCGGGACAGGTTTCTGCTGACCCTCGTGGGCGCGGCGCTGCGGGAGTCGCTCGTCAGCGTGGGCCGTTCGGTGACCCAGCTGCGAACAAAGCTCTACAGTCACTTCGACCCCAACGATTGGCGATTGGTCAAGACAAGCGCCGAAGGGGTCTGTCTCACCCCCCTCTCTGTCGACGCCGGGAAACGCACGGGCAGCCGTGAGCTCATCCGTCAGGTGCGGCAGTCCTGCCCGCAGAATCTGGTCGTTTGGACCCACTGTCTGGCGACCCGGGTTCTGCTCGACAAGGACAAGCGCGCCACAGGCGTGGAGTACCTCAGGGGTGCCCACCTCTACGCGGCTGACCCGGGTTACAAGGGGGGCGCAACGGCTCAGCCGCGGACTATCTCTGCGCGCCGGGAGGTGATCCTGTGCGGTGGCGCCTTCAATACTCCGCAGCTCCTGAAGCTCTCCGGCATCGGCCCCCGCGCCGAGCTGGCGGCGCACGGCATCGAGCCGCTGGTCGAGCTACCCGGCGTCGGGGAGAACCTCCAGGATCGCTACGAGATCTCCGTCGTCACCAGGATGAAGGGCAAGTTCTCGGCTGTCGAGGGCATGAAGTTTCGGCCCCCGCGAGCAGGGGAGGAGCCGGACCCGCAGTTTCGCGATTGGCTCCGGGACAAGGGCCCTTACACGACCAACGGCGCCGTCGTTTCGCTGATAAAGCGCTCCTTCCCGGATCGCCCTGAGCCTGACCTCTTCATCTTCGGGCTGACCGGTTACTTCAAGGGCTACTATCCCGGCTACTCGCGGGCGATCGCGCGCGGCGAGGACTACTTCACCTGGGCCATCTTGAAGGCCCACAGCAACAATCGGGCGGGTCGCGTCACCCTGCGCTCCAAGGACCCACGGCAGGTCCCCGAGATCAACTTTCACTATTTCGGGGAAGGGACGGGCGCCGGGGACGATCTGGAGTCGGTCGTCGCCGGGGTCCAGACGGTACGCCGGATCACTGCGCGCTGTCGCAATGCGATCGAGGAGGAGGTCCTGCCCGGACCGGACGTGGCGACGACCGACCAGATCCGCCTGTTCGTCCGAGACAATGCCTGGGGCCACCACGCCTCCTGCACCTGCAAGATGGGGCCGGCGAGCGACCCCACGGCGGTCGTGGACAGCCGGTTCCGGGTGCACGGGACCCGGAACCTGAGGGTGGTGGATGCCTCGGTCTTCCCCAGGATACCCGGCTTCTTCATCGTCTCTGCGGTGTACATGATCAGCGAGAAGGCGAGCGACGTGATTGTGGAGGACGCCAAGGCGGGCTCCGGCGCCCGCGTCCGGGTTTGAGCTGGCACGAGTCGAAGATCTGGCCGTCGCAGTCGGGGCGAGGCCTGCTCCGAGGCGGCCCTGAACAGCGGCCACGACGGCCGCGGAGGTTTGGAGGATGAGCACGGTTCCGACGCCGGGCATCGGCCCGACTCAGCTGGACGACCCCATCCGCACTGCCAAGGACATGACCAGAGGAGACCGAGCCGCCGGCCTTGCGGCGCTCAACTCGCTCTTTCGGGAGGGACAAATCCCCGAGCCACCGCCCGACGGTCCTTACAAAGGCGAGCTGGTCGCTGTCGACATTGCGCCGGCAGTCAGCCGGCTGGTGGAGGGGCTGGCTTCCCTCTGGATGCCCTGGAAAGGGAAGTTTCTCATCCGAGCCCAGAATCGTGGGGACAACATCTTCAGCCGCGGGTCCCGCATGGCATTGCGGATCCTGTTCCCTTTTTACCGGGGCATGAGCGACTACGAGCCCGACAGCTTCCGCGCCTTCGTCTTCCAGACGTCCATAGCCGCCGGCATGGTCGATCGGGACCGTCAGGTCTTCCGGATCGACTACGACCGCCCGGACAACCCAGCGCTATCGATCAGGCGGATCGTCGACGAGATCGTTCAGGTGAGGGAAGGCGTTTACCTCGGCAAGATTCACTTCAAGTGGTGGTGGGGCCGCTGGGCGATGATCGGCTACTTCGCCCTGCGCCGACGCGATTGATGGGCTGGGCCGAACCCTCGAGGCAGGGCACGGCGAAGCCTGGCCTTCGGGCTCGAGGGTCGTTTGCGGGGAGGCACACGAGCGCGGATTCCCGCGCCGTTACATCTAGTCCTTGAGGAGACTGGCGATGGCAGGTGACATCGGGCAAACCCAGGGCAAGAGCAAGCGCGACGGCTTGGGCCCCAAGCTCCTTCGATGGTGGGCGATTCTTTCGGCCTTGATCATCGCCGTCCTCATCGGGATAGGCGTCTATGCGGCGAATCGGTTTCTGCCGAACCGGCCGGTCACCTACGCGGACATCCGGGACCACTTCAAGTACGGCTCCACGGGGGGCGAAGCCAATTTCGGCTTCCCCTACTGGATCTGGCAGGAGATGCCGCTCTTGTGCCCCGACTATCTGCCGGCGGACCGATTGGCGCCGGACTATCAGGCGCGGGTCGCGAGCTACCGGCGGGGGGAGACCGCGGCGGACCGTCTCGCCCTCTCCCGGGAGGGATACAAGGCGCTGGGCCTCCTCTACGAGACCGGACCGGACGCCCGGGAGAAGGATTTGCCGGCGGGGGTATCGAGGCGCCGGAACCTCGGACTGGACCGGGTTTTTTTCAACTGTGCCGTCTGTCATACCAGCACCGTGCGGGACGCCCCCGGGGACAAGCCCAGGCTGGTGCTCGGCATGCCGGCGAATCGGCTCGACCTTTACGGAGTCGAGCGGTTCTTCTTCCAGTGCGCCAACGACGAGCGCTTCAACAAGCACAATATCGTGCCTGCAGTGGACGCCTTGGGGGCGGACCTTGGGTTTGCGGACCGCTATCTCGTCTACCCGGTCGCCGTCTGGGTCATGCGGGACCAAGTCAAGCGGCTCGAGAGCCGGCTCGGCTTCTATGCCAAGCAGCCTCCCTGGGGGCCCGGCCGGGTGGACACCTTCGGCGCCGCGAAGGCCATCTTCGACTGGCCATGGAAAGACCTGCCCGACTGGCACAAGGACGGTTCCGTTGACCGCGAATCCATCGGTACCGCCGACTTTCCTTCTATCTGGCTGCAGGCCCCGCGCAAGCGCCGGGCCGACGGCAAGCAGATGCAGCTCCACTGGGATGGGAACAACGACAAGGTGGAGGAGCGGAACCTGAGTGCCGCCTACGGCACCGGTGCCCTGCCACCCATCATCGACCATGCCGCCATAGGCCGGATCGAGGACTGGCTGCTGAGTCTGGAGCCCCCGTCCTACCCGTACCCGATCGACAAGCAGCTGGCCGCCCAGGGAAAACAGATCTATGCGGCCTATTGTGCCGACTGCCACGGGGCCTCCGGCCGGGACTTCACGGGGGCACACGTGGGCTTCGTCACGCCGATCGACGAGATAGGGACCGACCGCTACCGGCTCGACAACTATACTCATGACCTGGCGGTCAACCAGGGAACGCTCTACGCGGGAACCCCTTACCGGTTCACCCATTTCCGCAAGACCTTCGGCTACGCCAACATGCCCCTCGACGGCATTTGGCTCCGGGCCCCCTACCTGCACAACGGCTCAGTCCCCAATCTCCGTGCCCTGCTGGAGGCCGCCAGCAGGCGCCCGGTGCTCTTCTATCGGGGTAACGATGTCTATGACCCGCAGGACGTCGGCTTCGTATCGGACGTGCCGTCCGCGGACGGGCGGCAGTTTTTCGCCTACGACACCAGAGCACCGGGCAACGGCAACGGGGGGCATGAGGGCAGGGCATACGGTACGGAGCTTCCCGAGCCCGAGAAGGCCGCGCTCCTGGAGTATCTGAAGACTTTCTAAGGAGGCCACTGACATGACCGGCATAGCGCAGCGTCTGACGAAGCGGCCTTTGCTCCTCGCCGCGGCCGCGGTCGTCCTGTTTCTGATTGCAGGGGGAGCCTTTCTCACCTGGTACAAATTCTTCCGGGAGGAGCCACAGCCGGATTGGGTGCGCGCGGATCCGGACACTCGCTTCAAGTACGGATCTATAGGCGCTGAATGGGATGCCGGCATTCCCTACTGGATCTTTTACGTCCTGCCCCGGATGTTTCCCGAGAAGCTGCCGGGTCCGGGCGGCTACGCGTCCTTCGGGGTCCCCTGGGAAGAGGGTCGGGAGCTACCGGTGGGCTTTACCAAGAAGGTCATCGGCTTCCCGCGGGTTGCCAACAACTGCGCCGTCTGCCACGCGGCAAGCTACCGGACCAAGGCTGGCGAGGTCCCTACCGTCGTAACGGCGGGACCTGGCAACACCACCAATGTGGAGGCATTCTTCCGCTTCTTCGTCGATTGTGCGAAGGACCCGCGCTTCAACGGCGACAACGTCCTGTGGGAGATCGCGAACGTGACCCAGCTGTCGTGGCTGGACAAGCTGCTGTACAAGTACCTCATCATTCCGATCACGAAGCAGCGGCTCGTGGAGCGGGAGGCGCAGTTCGCCTGGGTCTACCGACCCGACTTTCCCGACTGGGGCCGCGGGCGCGACGACGCCATGAACCTCACCAAGTACTTCATGCTGCAGCTGCCCATGGACGACACCTTCGGCCCGACGGACATGCCGTCGATCTGGAACCTCA
>Ga0315535_1002205_pt1 | contig 12660 bp, 13 predicted proteins | sample SalMarSW160220MG_2_FD_203092 | JGI IMG/M metagenome (GOLD analysis project Ga0315535, IMG submission 203092) | Salt marsh sediment microbial communities from the Plum Island Ecosystem LTER, Massachusetts, United States - Salt Marsh Sediment SW1602-20 ...
CCCGCCCTCTATGAAGTGTGCCACAGACTCGGGGATGCTTGATTCCTCGCTTATCATGGTGTCGAAGGCTACTTTCTTAGGTACTTGGGGCGACGAAGCCGAACTTGATGCAGTAGTCGCGCGCGCTTAGTGTCTTGCTATTGCTTTCAATTCCCTGAAGATTGTCTTATGCGGTTTGGGGCACGTATATTGCGTAACCTCGTGGCGGGGCATAAAATTCTCCATAGCCATTATCTTGCGTCCATTTTTCTGCCGGTGCCTGAACGTTGCTTTTGTTGGTTCCCCAAGCTAAAGTATTAAACTTAATGTTTTTCCATTTTGTTTTGACCCACTGTCCGTTCCATGCGTCTCCACGATTGTTGAGGACAAAAATAAGCCCATTTTGGTGACCATGTCCGTTCCTTTGCATGATATAGAGATCGTGATCAACGTAGAGAACATCGGTTGTACCCCCAGCACATTCCTCATGAACCTTAATTAATGCGTCAATGCCATTTGCAGTGCCTTTTTTGGCTAATTGGTAGTTAAAATAATCCCGCCATAGCACACAGGGGTACCCTTCATGGGTCAAGATGAAGGCATAAGCCAAGATCTTATCATTAATAATAGGTTCTTTATCCGCAGTATCATGGTCATCGACAAAAGTGACAGCGTTCTGTGGATAATCGTTCAGCAGCGTTCCAGGTTGACTGAGATTTTTCAAGCTGTAGCCATAGGTATCGCATAATCCCTTAAGTCTATAGTGAAGGGGAAAGTCGAAGGCACTCGCAGGGTTATCTGATAATTCATTGGTTTCAATGAGCCAATCTTTTATGACAGAATATTCGTCCCAACATTCGCCTACACCAAAGGGATCGATAAATTTTCCATTCTTTCTAACGCGAAGATCCTGTATCGAAGTTGCCATCCAACTACCGTAACCTTTAACGAAATCGTAGCGATAGCCATCGAAACCGATTTTTTCGATGAGCCACCGGACATACCTGAGCAGATACCCTAAGACCAGGGGGTTTCGGTGGCACAAGTCAGGCATGTCCTCGAACTCTTTGTTATCCCATCTTTCGTACGGTGAAGGATGAAAGCTTTTCCATTTCCGTTTGAATTTGTCACTTTTTGGGTTGAATTTGGTCCATCTCTTCCTATGGTCTATAGGGTTTACTTCCTGCTCGTCTCCTCCACTGTTATGATTTAGGACGATATCAGCGTAAACTTGTAAGTTGTTGTTATGGGCAGTGTTAATTAGGTCTATAAGCTCGTCTTTTGAGCCAAACCAAGTTCGCTTTGTGCCCTTTTGATCAAATTCTCCAAGATCAAAGTAGTCATATATGTCATATCCCATTGAAGGGTTACTAGCTGCCTTACTCGGCGGGGGTAGCCACAAAGCAGTGAATCCTGCTTCAGCTAGGATTGGGATTCTAATCTTAACGAAATTCCACCAGTTATATTCTACATTTTCTATCTTAGGGCAGTTCCAATAGAAAGCTTGCATTAAGACTCCCATTAGTTTTCATCACTCTCAGAATTAATTGATTGAGGATTTTCATTAGATTGAATCCTCTTAAATCGTTTAATACTTTTGGTTTGCTTTCTTATATAGTATACGACATTTTGGCTATTGTTGACTCTCAGCAACTTCCAATTTTATCTTGATTAATTCTCTCCACTATGATAAAGTTCAAAGCCATCGTCAAATAGAAAACCAGAGGCTTTTTCAACAATACCTAAAAAGGAGAAAAAATGTGGAGTAGATATGCCATTTCAAGAAACTATTAGTCTTCGCTTAGTTCAACAGACATATTATCGCTTTTTAATATAAAAAGGGGGTTGTGCGGGTGACATCTCCACTCGGTGGGGGTTCAAATCCCAGCGACCCCACCACGAAACCCCGAGGCTCATTCGGGTTTAGTGTTATTTGCGTTTTCTGAAGAGTTTGGCGTCTTCAAGATAAAGACAAAAGCAAACCGTTTTCAGCGCAACTTCGTTAAGCATTTCAGCAAGTTCAATGTACCAAACTATACTTTGATGCAGCGTCAGTGTAGATATACAGAATTTTGCTGAAGGCTTGAAGCTCGCTTTTTGATATCAGATTTTGTTTTTCTAGTTCCATTAGTCCTTTCTTGATGCCCACTCGAAGCCGCTTTCTCAGGAGTATGCTAGCTTGAATCCCTGCCTCGATTATGTCTTTTTCAAGCACAGGATTTCTTTCGATAAATGTCAGGAGTTTATTCAAGAACACCGTTATCGCCCTGGAACGGCACTGAAGTACGGATTTCAGTTTCGCAGCACCAAGAGCCCCCTTCATTTTCGTCAGGATCCCCATATCTTCCACCAAGGCTGGGGGGTACACAGCGTACCTCTTCATGCCGCCTTTTTCGTAGCGTGCGATGTAAAACGGGATGCACACCAATTCCCGCGACCGTCTTTTTCCAATCATGGTTGTCGTGTTGAACTCTCTCAGAAACACTCTTTTTACGTGAACCATGTCACGCATTGAGCTAGTGATGTCGCGGCTGAGCGTTTCCAACGTGACTATCTCTCGCCGTTTCACGGTGATCCCGGCGTCTCGGGATGCTTGAATTTCCAGAAATATTTTGTTAGCGGCTTCAACTTCTTCGTCGCACGCCAATTTTTGCTGGGACATTTCAAGTTTCAAAGCAGACTCAACTTTTCGGCTTCTTTTAACGTTTCACTTCGATTTTCTTATTGACGGTCGGTAGCTTCTTCTCTATCCTTTTCAGCTTTAAGCTCCATCGGATTTTCTTGTCACTTTTTTTAGAACGCATTCTTGTTTTGCACCGTCTGGCTTCTGCTTTTAAGTATCTCAGAGTTTTCTGTAGCTTAATCTGATTTTCACGAAGGCGCTGGAGTTCTTCCTTGAATTTTTTGGATTTTCGGGCGATTATTCGATTGTATCCACTTTGGATTCGCCATATTTTTTTCTTGACCTTAGGTTTGATTCTCTCAACTTGCTTGCGGTGTCTGTTTTGGGTTGCTCTTATCTCATTCCGAATTTTTTTGATTTCCCGCAAAGAAGTTGTGTTCAGAAGCTTCATGCTGCTTTCTATGATTTGTATGTCTTTATCCGTTCTTTTTCTTAGGTTTGAGAGCTGAGCGATGCCCTCTTTAATTTCAAGGGCGCCAATTGTGTTAGATAGGACTGATTTGTTTTTTAGGTGCCTTTTTGCTTTCTTCATTTTGTGGAGGTAAGTTTTGAAGTCTTCTATAAGCTCGGGGTTTGCGATTAAACCTTCTATGCATATTTCTTCTTTGCCGTTGAAATTCTTGAAATAGTCTTTGTTTCTGATGAGAGTTGCGGTGTAGGATTCGGTTGTTTTTCGGTTTTTTCGGAGGTTCTTGTTGAATGTTTCAATGTCAGGTATTATGTCGTAGAAGAACGTGTGTGAAGTGTAACTTCGTCCATCGAATATCAGAGTTGCTCCTCTGTGAGGAATCAGCCAGATGGGGTAGAATGCTTTAGCTACGAAGACAAGTTTTTCGTCTGTTTTTCTTAAGACGCGGTTTTCTCCTTTTTTTCTCTCGGATTCAGCTAGGTATAGGATGGCTGCCATTTCCATGTTTTTTGTGAAGTCTTTTCGCGGTTGAAGTGGTGAAGGGTAGAATAAACCCTCGTTTTGGTTCGTTTTCGGAATGAATGAGCATAATTGTTTTTCCTCAATCAGAGTTTGTGCGACTGATATTGCCATGTATACGAAAATGTTTATTAAGTATTACGATAACATATACAACTTAGGTGCCAAAATGGGCGGAACATCAGAACGCGAATATTCGGAAAAACTATCCAAAATGCGAGACAACATGAGCAAAAAGGCATGCGATGTAAGAAAAGAGTTCGCAAAACTCGAGAAAACCAAAGTCAACCTGCTGAAAAAAACAGAAGAGAACAGACACAACATCGAACGCGAAATTGACAAACTTGAACAACAAATAACAAAATCAAAAGATCTGGTACCGGAATCAAAAAGAAGACTCAGCACTGAAACTGATGCTCTCAAACGCGAAATCGAAGAAACGTACTTCGACCTAAGAACCCGAATCGCAGAGGCCATGATACCAGCGTAACATTACCACCTCCACTACATTTAGAGAAGTTTTCAATTTCAGAAGAACAAACCTATTCGGCTTTAGGTTTAATCTGTACAACAGGTTGTCCGAGACAGGGCAAGCTTTTTATTCAGCAACCATGAAAACGCTCAACACAAATACACTACATTTCTATCAAACTCAATCGCGAAGTAAAAAAAGGGAAGTTGTGTGGTTGGGGTTCAAATCTGGGCTCGAACCGATTAAGCCTAGTATCTTATCATATTATCCGCTATTACCTCTTGCTATGACCAGGCGAGGTCGAAGCGGTCAAGGTTCATCACCTTGTTCCACGCCGCCACGAAGTCATGCAGGAACTTCTCCTGAGCGTCCTCACACGCATAGACTTCCGCCAAAGCCCGAAGTTGAGAGTTCGAACCAAAGATGAGGTCGACACGGGTGCCAGTCCATTTGAGTTTGCCCGTTGCGCGGTCACGGCCTTCAAACACTTCTGCGTCTTCCGAGGTTGCCTTCCATGTCGTGTTCATGTCGAGCAGGTTCACGAAGAAGTCGTTGGTGAGCGCCTCTGGCCGATTGGTGAAGACGCCGTGCTTGGACTGCCCGAAGTTGGCATTCAAAACGCGCAACCCGCCAACGAGAACCGTCATCTCAGGAGCAGTCAGCGTCAACAGTTGCGCACGATCAACCAGCAGTTCTTCTGCCGACACGACATATTTAGTTTTGAGGTAGTTACGGAACCCATCTGCAACCGGTTCAAGAACGGCAAATGACTCCACATCGGTTTGCTCCTGCGACGCACCCGTGCGTCCCGGCGTGAAAGGAACAATTATGTCGTAACCAGAGTTCTTCGCAGCTTGCTCGACACCTGCATATCCACCCAGCACAATCAAGTCGGCAAGCGAAACCCTCTTCCCACCCGACTGCGCACCGTTGAACCATTTTTGGATTCCCTCAAGGGTCTGCAACACCTTCTTCAGTTGAGCAGGCTGGTTGACTTCCCAATCCTTTTGCGGAGCAAGACGGATACGAGCACCGTTCGCACCTCCGCGCTTGTCCGAGCCACGGAACGTAGATGCCGACGCCCAAGCAGTATAAACCAACTCCGAGATCGACAGACCCGAGGCGAGGATCTTGCCCTTGAGTTCGGCGATGTCCTGCGCGTCAATCAGCTCATAATCTACCGCGGGCACGGGATCTTGCCAGATCAAATCCTCCTCTGGAACCTCAGGACCGAGATAGCGCGATTTGGGACCCATGTCGCGGTGGGTAAGCTTGAACCACGCTCGAGCGAAGGCATCCGCCAACTGATCAGGATTCTCGTAGAAGCGCCTTGAAATCTTCTCGTAAACAGGGTCAACCCGCAGAGCGATATCAGTTGTCAGCATGGATGGCGCGTGACGCTTTGACGGATCGTGTGCATCTGGCACGGTGCCGACGCCTGCGTCACCCTTCGGTTTCCACTGGTACGCACCAGCTGGGCTCTTGGTCAGTTCCCATTCGTAGCGGAAAAGGGTCCGGAAGAAGTTGTTGCTCCACTTAGTTGGCGTCGGGTTCCAGATGACTTCTAGGCCGCTGGTAATCGTGTCATCGCCTTTGCCCGTGCCAAATTTGCTCTTCCAGCCAAGACCTTGCTCCTCGATGGGGGCGGCTTCAGGCTCGGGACCCACCATTGACGCATCGCCAGCGCCGTGGGTTTTACCGAAGGTGTGCCCGCCCGCGATGAGAGCCACCGTCTCCTCGTCGTTCATCGACATGCGAGCGAAGACCTCGCGGATATCCTTGGCAGCAGCAAGCGGATCCGGGTTGCCGTTCGGACCCTCCGGATTGACGTAAATTAGCCCCATCTGCACAGCAGCAAGCGGATTCTCGAGTTCTCTCTCCCCTGAATAGCGTTTGTCACCTAGCCAAGTGGTTTCGGAACCCCAGTAGACGTCCTGTGGCGGCTCCCAGATGTCCTCGCGTCCGCCGCCGAAACCGAAGGTCTTAAACCCCATCGACTCAAGCGCGCAGTTGCCAGCTAGTATCATCAGGTCGGCCCAGGAGATTTTTCTGCCGTATTTCTGCTTGATCGGCCAAAGCAAACGGCGCGCCTTGTCGAGGTTAACGTTGTCAGGCCAACTGCTAAGAGGCGGGAAACGTTGCGCTCCTCCGGATACACCCCCGCGGCCATCGCCCTTGCGGTAGGTACCTGCGCTGTGCCACGTCATCCGAATTAGGAGCCCGCCGTAGTGTCCGAAATCTGCTGGCCACCAGTCTTTCGAGTCGGTCATCATAGCTTTGAGGTCTTTCTTTAGTGCTTCGTAGTCGAGTTTTTTGAATTCATCAGCGTAGTTGAACTCCTTGCCCATCGGATTGGACAGGGGAGAATGCTGATGCAGAATATTCAGGTTTAGCTGGTTTGGCCACCAGTCTCGGTTTGACTTACGCGGGCGGCTGGTAAGTTCCTTTTTATCATTCAAAATAACACAACTCCTTGATTTGTGTAAGGTGTTTTATTTTCATCTTCAAAAATCTCCGTTTCGTCCAGTATATGATAGCGCAAAAGGTTTATTTAATAATTATTATTATCTAATAATCCACATGACCTCATATCTCAAATCAGACGCCTCCGCAATTGAAGCTCTACGAAGTAAAGGTTACAAGGCAACCCCGCAGAGAATCGCCATCTGCCGAATTGTGCTGAACAGTAGAGCCCACCCTTCAGCTCAACAAGTATACAATGAAGTTAAGAAAATCCATCCGACCGTGAGTCTGGCGACGGTCTACAAAACTTTAGAAGTACTTAGGGATTTAGATTTGGTGCTGGAGATTAATTTTCCCAAAGGACAAGCGCGCTTTGATTCTTACATGAAGCCGCACATAAACCTGATTTGCTTAAAATGCGGCACCATCACAGACCTAGACGATAAGACAATAAAAGAAATAACAAGCAAGGTTACTGCATCCACAAAATTCAAGCCAACCGGACAACGCGTGGATGTTTATGGGATTTGCCAAAAATGCAGCAGCATCAAATAAGAAAAAAATGGAACGCGGAAGACATCCCCTGGAGGATTGGGGTCAAATCTCGGCGACCTCACCATAATTTCCACTCACCCAAATTCAACCCAGTTATTTAGCTACGTGGTTTTTTAGCCTTATTCACCAAAAAAAGTTGACCTTGGGCAAGCGGGTAGTCTCCAACGTCTTCGAAATTTAGCTTCGGCAATGCTTTATGCATCTCTGAATAGTGTCTTTTGTACAGTCGGCGCACCTCATCGTTTAAGTCCTTGAAGACTATCCACCAATCGCAATCGCAGTAGGGGCACCGCTTGGTCGTTTGATTTTCTATATTCGGTTTTTTGCGGGGTCTTCTTGCAAGCGCGACATAGACAAAAGCGGCGCAAACCATAATGAACATAGATACGATTAACATTCGCGTTCACCTAAAAATGAGTCTAATCTCCTTCACGATTGCCATGGTCTTTCTCTCTTCACTGCATCTCCCTCGCCTTTAGGATGAGATTTTTACTTAAGTTTTTTTGCAAAGTGGACTTTAGCGATTTGCAAAGTTTAGAAAAGCGAAATGCGACGTGAATTTTTGAAAGGAGAATTGAAGCTGATCCGTTCAGCATAACTTTGAACTCTTTCACGTACCAGCAACGCCACCACAAAAAATCAGCTATGTAATCGTTATCTTGGTTGATTTCTCGGCTCCAAGCCACTTGCCAGTTCCTCTGGCTTTAATCCGTTCGAGCGCCTAAGCTGGATGTATGGAACAAGTTTTTCCGCGATAAGGAAGGCGATGGTTGCGTAAGCGATTCCGCCTAGCACATCTACTATGTAGTGTTCTCCAAGGTACACGGCGCTGAACCACACGCCAAAAGGAAAAACCAGAATGGGCAACGCCTTCCACTTCCCAATCTTCAACGCAAACAAGCTAATCAGCCACGGAAGAGCCGAGTGCATGCTTGGAAACGCCGCAAACTGGTTAGGCTCAATGAAATCATAAATGGTGCGGTAAACGGGCACACCCATACTTTTGTCAACATCAAAAAGGACGCGGGTAACGCCATGCACCCCGTACCATGGAGGCGCCACCGGATAAACCAGAAACGTGATCAGCGCACTATAAGTTAAAAGCACCATGGCAATCGTGTATTTGGAGTAGTCCTTTGGAGCAGTTCTCCACAACAGAAACGCGAAAATTGTCGGCGCAAAAAAGTGAATAGAGTAGAAGAAAGCGCCAATGTAATCAAGAATGGGCATCCTGTAGAATTGCTGAAGCATAACCGTGGGGATTGAACCGAACATTTGAAGCTCCGCGGTTATGGGTTCAGAAACGTGAACGATGCCCGCCACCGAACCCACCAGCCCGTACATCGCCTGATACGATATGAACAGCGTCACAAACGGAATCCAGTCTTTCACGAAGCGTCTGCTCCACTTGTTATAAGCCGCGTAAATGAAGAAACACAACACCAGAAGCTCTGGCCCAGGAATCACGTTGTAAGTGAGACAGAAAATGGCAAGCACTATAACGTATATAGCGGGAAGCGCAATCGCTAAAACGCCAGGAGAACGGGAGATAAGCTTGGCTTTAGGGTCAGCTTGCGCTTTCTCTTTTTTATGCACTTTAGAATCCCTTCTCCTTCTTCTTGAGGTTGCGCCACCCTGTTAAATATCTTCCGCAATTCCCGTGCAAATCAGCGGCTCGTTTAACATTCCCGCGGCCCTTCCCATGGGGTTAGTGAAAGCTGTAAGGATAACGGCTGCGGCGGGCACCTTAAAGAGAAAAAGCGCGTTCGCGTCTGAACCAAACTCCTTCATCTCTATTTTTGTTCCGTGACACTGACGTTCATGCTGGATGAAGCAACGTTTATCCCGTTTTGGCTCAAATACTGCAGAATCAGCGCTGAAAGCTCACTGTGCGTTTTCGCCCTGACCTTTATCTCTGTTATGTACCTCAGGTCAATCTGCACCCAGTTACTGTTAAACGATACAAAGACCTGTGGCTCAAACGAAGTGTCTTTCAGAAAATATTTCTTTTCAACTTTAGTATAGACCTGCACCGCTTGCTCCACCATCTCCTGAGTGCATTGACGCGCCATTTCCCTTATGTCGTTAGCCACCTTCGAGTAGTCAGCCCCATACAGCAAACCAACCCAGAGCCTGTCCCAGATATAACCAAAATCCTTCGAATAGTTGTAAATGGTGTTCGACAATATCCAGTTCGTTGGAACAAGAAGAATCCTGCCTGTGTACAAGTCAGCATCCGTCCACTGCCGAATCTCCATAACCTTCACAAAGAAAAAACCGTAGTCGATAACATCGCCCGCGACCCCGTTTATCTCTATTCTGTCACCCACCGAGAAAGGCCTCTCGAAAGCCAAAACAAGCCAACCCACCATGCTCGTTATAGGCTGCTGAAGCGAAAAAGATATGCCCGCAGCAACCAGCCCCAAGGATATGGCCAGAAAAGTCAACTGCTGAATCCACACCACAAGTAGGCTTATCAGGATGACTGCCACCGCGATAACCAAGGCAACTTTGGCGAACGTGAAACGCAGCTTTGGCTCCTCAATCCTCGACGTCAACAGTGACAGAACATAATAGATGATAATCCCTGCTAGAACCGCAAAAACAGAGTACAGCAGCTGCGGACTCAATACTTCTATTACGAAATACGATTTCACTATCAGCAACAAGGAAGCAAAGACAACTGACAACAAAATAACAGCTGTTGCCTTTGTCAGAGATGAAACCATGTTTCTATCCTATCCCAGCACGCGTATAAGTTCCTTTAGGTTGATGCAGGACTCAGCAGTGCCCCTCGGCTTCGGTAGCATTTATATGGTTAAAGTCGAAAATCTGAGTAACAGAAAAATTCTGCTTTTAGGAGATAGGGCAAATATGGAATCTGAACTCCTGCAGAAACTCGCAAACAAATCGATAACAAAGAAAGAGCTTCGCCAAACGATAGAACAGAACTTCAATCTGCTTCCCGAAGTTCTCAACGGCGTCTCCTCATCCAAAGCCTCAGTAAGATACGGATGCGCCAAGGTGCTTATGGATTTAAGTGAAGAGTACTCGGAGAAACTCTATCCGCACATGAACTCGTTCATAAACATGCTAGACAGCAAATACCGCATCCTCACCTGGAACGCCATGGCTATAATAGCGAACCTGGCGAAAGCCGACGCGGACAAAAAGTTCGACGCTATATTCGATAAGTACTACGGCTTCCTGAACGACGCGTACATGGTTACCGTAGCCAACGTTGTGGGCAACTCGGCCAAAATCGCGTTGGCAAAACCATACATGATTCCAAAAATCACAAACGAGCTTCTGAAAGTCGAAAACCTCTCAACAACACCTCATCTGACAGAGGAATGCAAGAGAGTTATCGTCGAGCACGCCATCAAGTCTTTTGGCCTGTTCTTTGACAAAATCGAGCAAAAGGAGAAGGTGCTCTCCTTCGTAGAAGGTTATGTCAACAGCCCAAGAAAAACCTTAAGAAAAGCAGCAGAAACGTTTCTCACAAAATTCCGTTAACCACTTGTGAAAAGAAGGGCTTTTGAGGTTCAAGTCCGCACTCGCAGTTTCAAAGAAGCAGGGATAAACACCAAGCTGTGAGCTATTTTGATCGAAGATTACGGCAATACTTTACCGTTTCAGGTGTTTTTTCGCTGAAAACCTTATTTGTCGGCGGAGGCTGCCTCTTCAGTTTCCCGCTTGCACAACAGGTTCTTCTTGACAAGGTCCCTAACTTCATCTAGAAATTCTCTGTCGCCTTCCAGATTTAAGAACGGTTTGCGCTGATGTTCAAAGCCTTCTGGCAACTCGATTTTTAAGATTATGAAAGGTTTTCCGATTGCCATTTCGAATTCTCGTTTTTCCTCGTCATATTCTTTCTTTGATACTGACTTCTTTTCGAACCACTTTCTGATTTTCCACATTTACCTCACTTACCCTAATAATCCAAACCTGAACACAAGATAGACGCTGGAAAAACCCAGCTGAATGAGCGACGTGATTATACCTATCCTCGCGAATTCACTAAACTTCACCGAAATCTTTTCTCGCTTGAGCGTGCCAATCGCCATCATCATTACAGCGCCACTGAATGGCGTAGTGGCACCTCCAAGATTTGTTCCCAAGATAAGACCTGACCATATGGCGTTCAAGTTTAAGCCTAAACCCACTTGAGCGCCGATAATCGGTGTGAAAGTCAAAGCCACAGCTATGTTGCTGACAAACACGCTCGCAAATCCACTAACCCACAACGTCATCTGAGTTGCTATGAGGGAACTGCCCGCAGCAAAATTAAAGAGCTGCATGGATATATCGCTCAGGAAGTGCGTGCTTTCTAATCCGCCTATGATGAACATGAATCCGGCGATGAAAAAGACGGTCTCCCAGTCTATTTCTCTAAAGATCTCGGCTGGGTCCACTCTGCCAATTAATAGAGCAAGTATGCCACAGCTTAACGCTACGGCTTCGGGTCCTATGCCTAACGTATCCGACATCAAGAAGAGAACAACTAGAAGTACAAGAACAAAGACAGACCTGTAAAAGGTCGTCTTGTCTTTTATGCCTTCCTTAGGGTTGAATTCAGGTAGCTCTTTTTTCTCACCTAGTTTTGATCTGAAAACGATGTAGAGCGCGCCAATAGTTAACGCCCACAAGATTATTTCAGCCACGCCTAGAAAGACTAGGAAATCCATGAAGCCTAACGTTGATTCGATTCCAATAATCATGTTGCTCACTGAACCGATTAGCGTGCTGGTTCCGCCAAGATTTATCATTATAGCGGCGGACAAGAAGTACGGCGTTGGATTATAGTTCAGAAATTTGGTTATCGTAACTGTAGCTGCGGCAACAAGCAACATCGCCGTTGGGTCACTGAGGAACATTGAAACGAGAGCGGCAACCACACAGATGGCAACAAACAGCCTGCTAGGGTGGCCTCTGGAAAATTTTATGGCGTACAAGGCAAAAACGTTGAATAAGCCGCTTCTTTTGGCTACTTCTACAACAATCATGGTGCCGATTAAAAGCCCGAGAAGCCTAAAATCTATGAAGTTTAAAGCGTCATTGTAGGTGAATGCACCATACTGGATTCCAAACCACGCAACCAGTAAAGCTCCAACTAATGCGGCGACTGATAACGAAGTGAGTTCAAGAATTGAGATAAGAAGTATCAGGACATAAATCATGAGTAAAATCAGGACGATTGTGTCCATTTTTACTCACTACTTTTATTCTTCTGCTTCGTCTGCGTGAAGCGGTCAGCAAACGAATCGGCTTTCTCTTCGATAATCGTGTAGACGATTCTTCCTATGTCGTAGAGGAAAAGGATGATCAAAGCAAGTCCAATGTAAACTGTTGCTGCTGATAAGTAAAATCCGAAATCTTGAATATCATTTAAAAGCGGGGCTACAGCCGTTACTATAAGCACTATAATTATTATGTAAGCAAATTCCCTTGCAGCCCTCTTAGGAGACCGCTCTTCTTTAACGCCTAACCTTTTCACAAACACATCTGTTATCACATCACCTAACACTAAGGCGTCAGATAACGCACGTATCAGAAAGATGCCCAGAATGATTATAGTGA
>Ga0315535_1002207_pt1 | contig 12648 bp, 11 predicted proteins | sample SalMarSW160220MG_2_FD_203092 | JGI IMG/M metagenome (GOLD analysis project Ga0315535, IMG submission 203092) | Salt marsh sediment microbial communities from the Plum Island Ecosystem LTER, Massachusetts, United States - Salt Marsh Sediment SW1602-20 ...
AAATACACATTCTTAATTTACTATGATCTAATCGTTTGAATTTCTTAAAATTAATTAAAATTTGATATAATGATGGAACATTTACGAGAACGGTAGGATTGTATGTTTTTATCTGATTACATATGTGTAATGCATCTCTAGGATTAGCTATAAGGATTTGTCCCCATCCTAAGGCAACGGCACTTTCAGCTACCGTTAAACCTGCGATATGAAACATTGGGAAACCTGAGAGAAGCATTCCGTCTCCTTCTTTCCATTGAAGCCATGCTCGGATACATTTTATGTTTGATACGCAGTTCCTATGGGTAAGCATCGCACCCTTAGGTGGTCCTGTTGTTCCCCCGGTATATTGAATCCAACCAATATCATCTGGAGAAACATCCACTTTAGGTATTTCATCAGAAAATTTTTTCAAAACATCGTCTTGAAAATTGTATACTATTTTCCCCTCAAGAGGAGTGACTTCTCCAGAAGGAATATCTTGTACGGCTTTAATTTTTTCTTGTTGCTCTTTTGGAAATGAACCTATAACGCTTGTTACGACCACGATTTTAAGTTGAGGTAATGTAGGTGCTATCTTTTTCAATCGATGCTCGAAAATAGCATCAAGTGTTACCAATGCGACTTGCTTCCCTCCCTTTCCAAGATCGTCCAATTGATATTGCATTTGAATGTCAGACATTAAAGGACTTACTCCTGAAACAATGCACCCTGCTTTGAGCGTACCCACAACTGAATATACATACTCTGGAATATTGGCTAAATTAATTCCAACGGCATCCCCTTTCTTAAACCCATTTTTAATAAGCATGTTTGCAAATTGATTAGAATACTTATCTACTTGATTAAATGTGATTTCTAAACCTTGATACGAAAGGGCCATGAGATCTGGATATTTATCGAATACTTTTCTTAACATTTCAGGATACGTGGTTTCAAACTCCTTAGGATCAAGATCTTTTACATCTGGATCCCAATTTTTCATCCAGAACCGATTTTCATAAGGACTTGTCATTTTTAAATCATTTTCAATTTTTTTATTTGGATTAAATAATATGTTAAGTAATATAATTGATGGAATTAGTTATAAAGTTTTAATATGAAAATGGATATTGAATATTTTGATCTTATATCGAATCGAAATAAGAATAAATAATTGATAAAGAATACAAAAAAGAAATTTTATATCTTCTTAGATTTTGATAATTCGCTCTTTTACAAATAACTTTTAAATACTTATTCAAAACAATATAGATTATTTATACTGAAAAAAAGAAGGTAAAAAAAATGAATGATGAAATCCCTACTCCATGGTACAAATTCTGGCCTGAAAATGTACCCAAACATATTGATTATAAAGAAATCGCCTTAGGCGATATCCTTCGAAATGTTACTAAGCAATATCCTAATTCGCAAGCTATTTTTTTTGAAGGTATTCGACTAACTTATGAAGAATTGGATGGGTTAGTAGATCAATTTGCAACAGGATTCTCAAAATTAGGTATTAAAAAAGGAGACATTGTTGGAATCGATTTACCTAATGTCCCTCAATTTGTTATCGCATTTTATGCGTTGCAGCGCCTTGGAGCAACAGCCAACCCAATCATCCCTCTCCATCGTTTTGTTGAGATTGTGCATCAGATAAATGACTCAGAAAGCGTAGCGCTGATTATTCTTGACGTTTTATACGAAGAGCATCTGCATGACAAAGATTTGAGTAAAATGCCCACTTTAAAACATATCATTCTAACGGGAGTGGGAGAATATTTACCTAAAATTAAGGCAGTGCTGGGAAAAGCCATAGGAAAAGTTCCAAGGATGAAGAAGTGGCCCACTAAAGTAGGCAATGTAGACTTTTTCGGATTTCAAGACATCCTATCAAATGGAACCCCAATAGAACTACCCGAAATCAAGATTGATCCGAAAAAGGACGTTGCCACTTTGATTTATACAGGTGGAACTACCGGCATCCCGAAAGGTGTAATGTTGACTCACTTTAATATGTCAGCAAACGCAGAACAAGGACTCACGTGGATAGAAAATCAATTACCTGAAACCAAAGAATTACATGGTAAGGGAGGGATTGGTCTCGTAGTTCCTTTTGCTCACGTATTTGGCATTTCGACGGGCATGAGTCTTGGAATCTCGGTTGGGTACAAATTAATCCTATTCGCCCAACCTCCTGAGAAAAAATCGAAAATTTTGGAGCTTTTAATGAAAGAAGGAGCAACTTTTATCCCTGGAGTCCCTACTCTCTGGAATTTAATTAACCAAGATCCCGACTCTGTAAAATATAAAGGGGAATTAACCACTTTAAAAGCATGTGTCAGCGGAGGCGCTTCGCTACCAGAGGAAGTCAAGAGAAAATTTGAAGATATCACAGGAGCTCTTATTATCGAAGGATACGGGTTAAGTGAAACGAGTCCAAATCTATGCTGTGGTCCTTTCCATGATTATAAGGTCAACACGGTGGGTTTTCCCTTATCCGATACGTTAGTGAAAATCGTTGATATAAATGATGGTAAGACGCTCATCCCTCAATGCCCTGATGATGAAAGCACTGACAATCCCGAATATTTTGGAGAAATTTGCGCTCATGGACCTCAGATCACGCCGGGATATTTAGGAAAAGAAGAGGAGAGTAAATATGCTCTCAGAAAGGACGATCAAGGAAGAACATGGTTATATACCGCTGATATCGGCTGCATCGACAAGGACGGTTATGTCATGATAAAAGACCGAAAGCGCGACATGATAAAATATAAGGGTCATGGCGTTTTTCCCGCGGAAGTAGAAAATTTAATGTACCAAAATGATGCCATTAGAGAAGTTGGCGTGATTGGGGTGCCCCATCCCGAAGGTACCGGCGAAACCATTAAAGCTTACGTATCCATAAAGGAAGACTATCAAGGCAAGATCACCAAAGAGGATTTAATGGAATGGTGTAAATCAAATATTAGCCCTTATAAATATCCCCGAATCATCGAAATAATTGAAGAACTTCCGAAAACCCTAATCGGTAAAATTTTACGTAGAGAATTGAGACAAATGGAAGATTAGTAATTCTAACTTATTTTAATTTTTTTTATACTCCATTAAATCAATAGTATTGATTCTCATTAACAATTTATCTATAAGGAAATAATTAAAAAAAAATTTAAAGATGAAATTCCGTACCTACCATCCCTAATGTATGAGAAGGATGATAAGCCATTAGTTGATTAAAATTAAAACCAGTACAATGCATTCCACATATGATTTCTGGGTTTAGATCTTCGAAATATTTTACTTTTTCTTGGACTTTTTCAATTGGATTCCATTCTTCATGAAATCCTCCAATCACGGCATAAATTTTATCTATACCTGTTAATTTTTGACCATGTTTGATAGTATTTGCAATTCCACAGTGACCGCAACCTGTCAAAACAACTAATCCTTTATCCTTGATATTGAAGTAAATTGAAGTTTCATCCCTAAAAGTATGGTTTTCAAATTCTTTTCTGTTTTTCATTATATACATGCCTTTTGTTAATTCATCCTTATCAAATAATTCAATTTCCCCACTTGTTGTTATCCCCTTATATAATTGAACGGGATTTTTTGTTTCAATTACTTCAATGGAATGTTCACTTGCTAGATTTTGGACTAAACTTTTACTAAATAAGGGCAATTTTCCACTTAATTTCATTTTTCCTTCTTTTTCAAGTCGTTTAACTGTTGTGGTTAAATCTTCTACTGGTAAATCATCTCCAGAGTCAGTTATTGCCGCAAAAAATTGTTGGTAACAGTCTGGGTTTAAATAAAACTGCGTTCCCTTACTAAGTGCAGGTATTACACTGGGCAAACCCCCAAAATGATCAAAATGTCCATGACTTAATATTAATTTCTCTACACCCTTTAGATCGATACCAAATTGTTTACAATTTTCTATGATTGCCTGAGTTAATCCTCCCGTATCTAACAAAAAAAGATGACTTGCATCATCTTCTTGCACTTGTATACTCATTGCAAATCCATGTTCTGCAAGTGCTCTATTTACACTTTTTCCGGGTTGAATAACCTTCCCATTAAATCGATCTTCCGTTAATTTTGTAATACTCACATCATTACTAGTTAATACTTTTAATGTTATTTTCCCACTTTCAATTGGTTCCAGCATTATATTCTCTTTTTTAAAATTGTTATTCAATTTTATTGGATAATTATTCATATTATGTGTCCTATTTAAATCTAATATTCAATGAAAAATTTGGTGCTGATCAAATGCATTCAGAATAACTAAATTCTATTATTGTCGGCATTCTAATGAATGGTATGATTACTGAAAACACTTTTACTTCCATTCTCCTCCCTCTGACTCCAAGCAATCTTCTTTCTTTTAAAAGAACAATGCTTAAATCAAATTAAATGATCTCCAGATATATTTCATTTATAAACACAAAGTTCAGAAAATTGTCGGAGTAACCAACTTTTATTTTGTAAAAAAGTTCGATCATATGATGCCGTTCGATTCAGGGTTTAAAATACACAAAAAAAACGAGGTGCTTCCATTGATTTCTAGTGGAGATCCAATTTTAGATGAATTATTAGGGGGAAAAGGGTTTCACAAAGATTTAGTATATCTGTTATACGGCGATAAAAAAAAGACTACTAATATCCTATTAACAACTGCCGTAATCTCGCAAAAATCTCGAGAACATGGAGGTTTAGGAGAAGGAGTAAAGGTTGCATTTATTGATGCGAATAATCGCTTTAATCCATATGACGTGAGCAAATTTGCAGTTTCCCAAAACTTATCACCAAGAATCGTGTTAGAAAACATTCTGATCGCTCGAGCTTTTACTTGGGATCAGACCATTGAAATATTAGAAAATAAACTTTCTAAACTTGAGCACGTGAAAGTTGTCATCGTATCTGGCATTACTACACTCTTTCCTAGTTATGAAAAGAAAAATTATGAGGAGTTATTAAGGGCAATAAATGGCATTAAAAGCATTCTTTCAAATACTAAACCATTAATCGTCATCACTGCGCCTCTTAATGAATTCAGCTCGTTTAGACCCAAAGGGGGTAAAATTCTCTCTCATTTTGGAAACGTCTTAGTTTCGATAATTGATGATGAGCACTTTGTTGAATACACTCTCGTACAACATCCTTATTTGGGTGAAAAACGCTTATTGAAATGGAAACCTCGAGAACCCAAGAAAAGGAACAGCATGAAAAATATGACCTTGGATTGCTGGTTCTAAATTTTACTCTTCTTTAATATCTTTCTTTTTATAGAAATCCGGATTCTTTTCTTGTAAAGTAAGAGGATCTCCACCGTATTGTATCTTCTTTCCTTTATAATACAGGTCTGATTTTTCTTCGCAGATCTGGTTCCATTTAGCAAGTCCCAATTTCTTGATCATCAGAGAATTATACACTTTTGAATTATGAGGAGTAAATATCTCAAAATTAACGATTGGTTGAAGCATTTCACATGGAAATTCATCACATTCATGGCAAAAATTATAACCCTTTCGAGATATGCATTCATAAGTTTTACAAACAGGAAATTTTGAAATCTGACCTTTTTTTTGCCGGCATCCAGGACAATTAAAAGCTTTTACTCCAGGACATCTTTTACAATAAATTCCACAAGGAGCGTGGTCATTTAAGTACATGCTCATAAAGCAATACCTATTACTCATTTTTTGATATATTTAATGCTAATTAGTAAATTTAGTGTTAATTTTAATTTAATTATTATACAAAAAGTTTCGCAGCATTATCATGAAGCCATTTTCTTTTTACTTCTTCCTTTAACGGCAATCTCATTATACCATCAGCCAATTGAGCAATAGACAATCCCATAAATAACCACGTAGAACCGAATAAAACTTTATCCTGCAATATAGAGTTTCCAAAATGAATGAGTGGTTCCCAACCCGTTCCTTTCATTCCCAAATATTTAGGAAGATGAGATGCAATATCCATGTAAATGTTGGGATTACGTAATGCAACTGCAACCATTTCATTAACCCAAGGCCAACCACCGTGCCCTGCAATCATTTTTAATTCAGGAAAATCTTGAGCAACTAAATCTAGATAAACTGGTCTTTCATATTCCATTGAATTTGTTGAATAATTAACTGAAAGGTGAAACCAAATTGGGATATCAAGTTCAACACATGTTGAATAAATCGGATACATCTTTGCGTGAGTTGGGGGAATTTTAAACATGAATGGTCGTACAGCAACTCCCCGCATCCCTAATTCATAAGACCTTCTAATTTCTCTTACAGCCTCCATTCCCTTTAAGGGATCAATTCCAGCAATTCCTATAAATTTATCGGGGTATTTGTGTACTATATCAGCATAATAATCATTTGGAAGACCTGAAATACCACTTGGAGTTTCTTCATCAAGATTAAAAATAACTGCTTTCTCAACTCCCATATTATCAAGCTTCTGAACAAAATCTTCAACTGAAGTTGTTAGTTTCCTTATTTTAGGCAGAAATGGTTTAATAGCTTCTTTTAATTCTGCTGTACTTAATGTCGCTTTCATATTATAGAGTTCTTCTGCTGTCATACCTAACAATGGAGCAACTCTAGGACCAAAAATATCTTTTAAATATCGAGACATTTGAGGCGGTAAAGAAACTAATTGATCGATATATACTTCTTCAGTTGGTAAATAACTAAGAGAATCAATTATCTTATATTCCATTTTTCTCATTTATCTTGAATATAACTTTATTAAGATCGAAGATCTATATATCTCTTTTATTTGTAGGTTAATGATAAAAATTAGAAAATTTTCAATGCGTGTTCTTTTTAATTGATTGAGAGACTATCCTTCTGGGTTATATATTTGAATTGAAGAGATGAATTTGTATCATGTGTGGTAGAACCGTTCCAAGTTTTCGTCCTGCACTGGAACATGAAATAGAAAGCTGGAAAGATTTCAAGAGAGCACTTCGTCCTGATGAGCAGAAGATCTTTGATAGGCTAATGAATTATGCTCGTATTCATTCTGATGCGGGTAGCATGGGATCACGTGTCATGCTTTCTGAAGTATTGTTTATCTCGTTTGCAGTCGAACAAGAAAAAAAAACCGAAAAATTGGAAAAAAGAATTGAAGAACTCGAGAAAAGATTAAATGGGAAAGACTGAAAAGTGGAAGAGATAGAGAATTTTGATGGCTGGTTGCTGGATGTTTCGACGCATGCAAATGGCGTTATTTTTTGGGTTAAAACGATAAACGATGAAAAAATAGTCAAGATTTATTCTGAATTTCATCCTGAATTTTTTGCAGTTCCCAAAAAAAGTTCTGGTTATACTTTAGATCAATTAAAAGGCATTTTAATGCAAAATACGAACGTAAAAAAGGTAAGGTCTTGCGAAAAATATGTAAAACTTGAGGATTATGTGAAAACAAATGTTTTGGGGGTATCTGTTGCAAAACCGTCGGTATTTAAAGCAACAATTGAAGAAATTAATAAATTAGATATATTTACATTGTACAACACTGATCTTCCCATATCCCAGATGTATTACTACGTGAATGATTTATTTCCAATATCTCGTTGCCAATTTAAAGTAAAGATTAAAAAAGAAAAAGCAAAACAAAGAATACATCTCGTCTCTTTTGTACTTAATGATGATAATGAAAAACTCTTTTACGAATTGCCTCCTCTTAAAGCAATATGGCTGGATGTAAAGGTACAACAGCGAGGTATGAGATCATATTATAATGATCCTCTTGCTTATGCAGAAATTAGCATTGTAGAAAACGACGAAGATAACGTCCCTCGAGCTGATGGATATAAACAGCAAACCATTCGAATTGATCATGCGGATGAGGCCGAAACGTTGATTGCAATCAGTAAGATGGTTGAACAAATTGATCCAGACATCATCCTTACCCAAAAAGGAGATGATTTCATGTTTCCTTATTTAGCTGAGCGAGCTTCGGCAAATGGAGTTTCAAAACAAGTATATTTCTCTCGAAATAAAACACCTTTAAAGGATTGTATTTTCAACCTTTCCGGAGGTTCAGATCATTACATGTCTTATGGAATCATACGGCGACGTTCAAAAAATCAAGTCTATTTCACTGGTAGATTTCATCTTGATACCACTTCATATGCAAGTCTTCACTTCACTGAAGGCAATATTCCTGGAGTCATTGAAGTTGCTCGAATTTCGAGAGTCCCGTTACAAAGATTGAGCAGGATAACTATTGGTGGCGCTTTACAATCAATTCAATTTTATTATGCATACAAGCTTGACCATTTGATTCCTCCATTCAAAAAAAGTCCTGAAGAGTTTCGATCAGGAATGGATTTAATTAGAGGTGATCGTGGAGGACATATCTTCGAACCATTAATTGGTGTCTTCGATCAAGTGGTTGAATTAGATTTTTCCTCCATGTATCCTTCTATCATGGCAAATTTTAACGTTTCTTCCGAAACTGTCAATTGCACGTGTTGCAAGGATGATGGTACAGGAATTAAAGTCCCAGGTCTCGATTTTCACATTTGCTCTAAGCGACAAGGAATTATTTCCAAAGCAATCAGCTTGCCATTAACAAAAAGATTGAAATGTAAGGAACACGTTAGAAAAACCAATAGTATTCGATATCATTTTGTCGATACAGCATTAAAGTGGGTTCTTGTAGTAAGTTTTGGCTACTTAGGATTTAAAAATGCTCGATTTGGCAAGATTGAAGCTCATCAAACTGTTTGTGCCTTTTCTCGAGATTTTCTCATGCATGCTGCTGAAATTGCCCAAGAAAATGGATGTAAGATCATTCATGGAATCGTGGATTCAATGTGGCTTCAAGATACTAAGGGTAGATCTTCCGAAGAATTCGAAGAAGTGACTAAAAAGATAGCAGAAGATATCACAGCACAAACCAGCATTCACATGAGTTGGGATGGTAGATTTGATACGATACTATTTCTTCCCTCGAGAGCAGAACCAGATGTTCCCGCATTAAGCCATTATTGGGGTATAAAGAGCGATGGAGAAATTAAAGTCCGAGGGATTGAAGTCAGGAGGCGAGACATTCCTACGATCATCAAAAATGCCCAATATGCTTTTATTAATATTTTTAAAGGTGCTAAAACGGTTGAAGAGTTCAAAAATCGAATACCAGAAGCAAAAAAATTACTACTCCATTATGTCAATAAGATCGAAACAGGAAACATATCAAAGGAAGAACTAACAATCAAACAACGAATCTCACGAAAACCAAGCCAGTACAAAGTGAACTCTTACCAAGCAGTTGCAGCCAGGCAATTGGAACGATCAGGAATAATGGCAACCCCAGGAAAGAATGTTTTTTATATTATTTTGAATGCAGATGCAGATCCACGTTTTCCCGAACAAAAAATCATTCTTTCTGATTTATATGACGAGAAACGTCATCACTATGATAAGAAAAAATATGTAGAGCTTCTCAGGCGATCGTTTGAAAACTTGTTCCCCTTTGAATTTCCTGAACTTGAGGAATTATTGAAATCTAAAGTAAATAGAAAATCTCTTCAAAAAGATTTAGTTCTTTTCTTAGAGAAATAACCCAATATTTTATTTCCTTTTTTAAAAGTATCAGTTTAATAAAAATACGAATAACCATATATGTAAAATATACTAAAAAATACAATATATAATCGCAATGTTCCACGATATACCTGAATTTATAAAAAAGCGAATGCAATATTTGGAAGAATTAGATCAAAAAGATCGTCTTGATGATACTCCCCGAATGGAAAGATTGCGCCAAATTCCTCCTGTTACTGGGAGATTCGTGTCATTATTAGCAGCAAGTGCTCCTAAAGGAGAATATTTGGAAATTGGTACGAGTGCAGGATATTCTGCATTATGGATATCATTGGCATGTCGACTTCTTGGTAGGAAATTAACTACATTTGAAATATTAAAAGAAAAAGTAAAAATAGCAGTTGAAACATTTATCCAGACTAATACAACTGATATAATTGAATTAATTGAAGAAGATGCTCGAAAACATATTCCTAATTACAAAAATATCTCATTTTGTTTTTTAGATGCAGAAAAAGAAGTATATGATGATTGTTATGACTTACTTATCCCTAACATGATCAAAGGTGGTATTCTAGTTGCCGATAACGCAATTAATCATTATGAAACTTTAAAACCCATGCTTGAAAAAGCCCTATCGGATGATCGAGTAGATGCTTTAATTGTCCCCATTGGGAAAGGTGAACTAGTCTGTAGAAAAATATAATTAGTTCTATATGTTTGAAAATTTCGATAACTGCTAATTTAAATGTTTGCTTATTAGTATATCTGCTTCAAATTTTTAAAAAATATAAAAAAAGTAAATGATAATTTAAAAAAATTATACAAAGGGTTGTCTTATAACCGTTTTCATTGTAGCAGGGTCAGCTTTTCTCGGGTCACTGAGATAAATCTCGTGATGTTTATTAGAGTGGCCATCAAATTTTCCGCTTTTTTTTACGATGAAATTATGTACCTTTTGAACTGTAAAGCCCTCCTCTGAATATGGACCGATATGCATTATTTGTGCTGATTTTCCTTCTCTATATTTTTCTAATCGAAGGTTTAAAAGTAATTTAGATAGTTCAGGTTTTTTTTCTCGTGTTATTTTTATCGCTTTATCTATCATATCTTGAGTGATCCAATCTGGTTGCATTATCATCATCGTCCATTTCCATTTATCCCTCTTTCCTTCAGTAAAGTCATCCATGTTTTCTGCCCACCATAAACCTTCAAGAGGAGGGACCACATAATCCTTGCCTTTTTCTTTACTCAAGAATTTGGTTTTAAAAGCAATTGGATATAATACAGCGAGTGCTTCTTGATACTCCTTTGAATCTCCAGGGGATCCCATTCCATCAATCATTAAGAACTGCATTTCGGGGATATCCACTATCATAACCTCCTTGGAACTTGGTTGGTAAAATTCCTTCAAAGTACTTTTAAAATCTATTTTTGCTGGCATACGTCATCAAAATTTTTAATTTCTAGGTTGAAAACTATTTGTAGGACAATTTCCCGAATCTAATGTTGCTGGAACTTCATGTCCAAAACAATCTCCCTTTGTATCATCTATTGGTTTATAAAACTTACAATCTTTGCATTGAGCCATTTCTTTTTCACGCTTACCATAATTTTTTATTGGTTTGAAATATATAATTATTTGTGAGCTTAATAAAATGATGATTATATTAATTTCATAGATAATGCGTCACAAACTATTTTAATAAGTAAAAAAGTGTAAAATAAAAATGTATAATCTGGGATTCCTTCAAGAATTTGGCTATTCTGAAATTCAAATTAAGCTCTATGAATATCTTCTAAAAAACCGTTTTGGGTCTATAGAAAATATAAGGCGAGACTTAAACTATTCTTATGCTCAAGTTAGAGATAATCTTAAATATTTAGAAAGAGAGAAGCTCATCACTTCCTCAGAAGGAAAGCCAAAAAATTATTTTAGAATCAACCCAAAAATTGCCTTAACAGAGAAATTAAAAAAAACAACAGATAAGATCCTAAATAAAATTGAAAATTTAGAGGAAGATATCGTTGCTGAAGAAAGTAACCAAGGAATCTGTGTAAGAAATATCACCTTTTATCACCATTCTGATATTACCATTGGATTAGAATATATTTTTGAAATTATTGAAAAGGCAGAAAAACAAATCATCTTGTCATCATTACCTCCTTTACTTTTGAAAAAACTAGAACGAGCATTATATAGAGCCTTTTTGAAAGGAATAAAAGTAACTATATATTTTTCAAAATTAGATTTCGATTCAGGTGATACCTATTTTGGATATATAACCGATCTCCTAAAAAATATTGGAGCAGAAATAGTTGAAACTAGTGAAAAAACTTGCCGTTTTGTTAGATTTAATGATTTAATAGTTAATGAAGGAATAATTTTAGTTGATTACTATTTTAATTCTGTTTTATTTTTAGACGATGATTATTTTCACTTTAATGGTTTTTACATGCCAAATATGGCTGAAAGCGTAATTAATATGCTTGAAGCTAAAACCGTAATTAAATCAGTTGAAATAAACCCAAATCCCATTCAGAATATCTTAGATTTGATTAAAAATAAGCCTAAAATAAAAACTCGTGAATTGGGCATTCAAACAAAACTTACAGGAAGTATGTTAAGGGAAATTCTTGATTATTTAATTAAGGAAAAATTGATAAAAGAACAAATAATTCAAGGAGAGATAGGAAGACCAAAACGAGTTTATTCAATTATAGAATAATGAAAGAAAAAAAAATTAAGGAATTATAATAATTCCAAAGAAATCTAATACAATAAACCCTAAAGCTATTAACTCTAAGAGCATCCAGATACTTCGCTTTAAACTTCTAAAACTTTTGAATGCTTTTCCTGAAAAATTTATAATATTATAGATAACTATAATTATCCAAGCTGTCAACAAGAATACGATTGGCAGTAGAAATGTCATTAAATTACGTCCAACAAAGTCTAACAAGTATTTGTAGCCAAGGAATGCAAATGCGATTATTACGAATGTAAATCCGAGCCCAAAAGAATATTCTGCAAACGCTACGAATTGATTCACTTTCTTTCTATCCACATTCTTTAACTTTGATTCAAATTTAGCCT